>Ga0307517_10000575_pt1 | contig 62687 bp, 54 predicted proteins | sample 23_EM_MG_FD_194515 | JGI IMG/M metagenome (GOLD analysis project Ga0307517, IMG submission 194515) | Populus trichocarpa ectomycorrhiza microbial communities from riparian zone in the Pacific Northwest, United States - 23_EM | ecosystem: Host-associated > Plants > Roots > Unclassified | place...
GATCCTGCTCACCGGCTGGGGCCAGCGGCTCGTGGCCGACGGCGACATCCCGGCGCATGTGGACCGGGTGCTGAGCAAGCCGCCCAGGCTGCGCGAGCTGCGTGCGGCGCTGGCTCAGTTGACATGGCACCACGCTCAGCCGCTGGAGGCGGGTTCCTAGCGAAGCCGATGGGCGTACAGTGGGAACGCAGGCAGCGCTGGCCGCCATTCGATGCAGCAGACGAATTCGATGAACCCATGTCATGCCAGTTTGATGGCGGCGCTGTTGGCACTCCCGATTCTGGGGTGCGCACCCAGGGCCCATCCGGTCAAGGACGATCCACCGGCGGTGTCGGCACCCGGCCAGGACAACACACCCAAGGTCACGCAGATGGGTCCATTGCAAGCGCTGATTCGACTGGCACTCGACGATGCCGCGCGCAGAAGTCAGCGTGATGCTTCGACGCTGACCGTTGCCTCGGCGGAGTCGGTGACCTGGCCCGACGGCTCGCTTGGTTGCCCTGAACCGGGCATGCAGTACACGCAGGCGCTGGTGCCCGGTTTTCGGATTCGCATCCGTGCCGGAGCCGAGATCCTCGAGTACCACGCCGGCGCGCGCGGGCAGCCGTTCCATTGCCCGGCCGGGCGCATCGCCGGGCCGGCGGCCGTGGACCCGCGCACCTGAGCGACCCCGGAGATCGCTCTCCGGGGCCTCGGGCAGACGATCAGGGATCGACGCGCACGATGGTCGGTGCGGGCAATGACGGGTCACCGCCGTACGCCACCGAACCCAGGTACTTGATGCCGGCGGTCAAGCCGCTGAAGGTCAGGCCGATGTTGCCCGTACCGCCGGTCACCGCATTCGCCGGTGCGGCCACCGTCATGTTGCCGGCAGACGTTGAACCGAGCGACCAGTTGAACAAGGTGAAGGTCGTCGCCGAGTCGCCGGTCGCGAACCCGACGACGCGCACCGAATAAGTCCCCGCCGCCGGATTGACCAGGTTCACCTCTTCGGCAGACGTCCCGCTGCCGCTGGAGCCGACCAGGTTGCCGTTGGCGTCGCGCACCTCCAGGTCCAGATCGCTGGGTTTGCTGACGTTGGCATCGAACAGGGAGAAGCGCGCATAGGTCGTGCCCGCCGGGATCGTGACGGGGATGTCGACGAACGCATCGGTCACGACCGAGCCCGCGGAAGTCGCGGCCGCGATCAGCCCGCGCGGTGTCGCACTGAAGGGGCCGGTGTAGCCGAACTTCACGCCGAACGAGCCGCTGACTTCCGCCGGCGCCGCCAGCGCCACCGGCTGCACGACCAACGGAATTCGCACCTCATGCCGCTCGGACTTCCGCTTCGAGGTTCCTCCCGTCAGCGTGAGCTGACCGCCGGTGTAGGCCTGCAAGGCGGCATCCGTGCGGGTGAAGGTCACCGTGAACGACTTGGTCTGGCCACGGGCCAAGGTCAGCGACGGCGGGCTGACCGCGACCTGGAACCCGGCCATGCCGGTCACCGCCGCGGTATAGGTCGCGTAGCCCCCGCTGACGTTCGTGACCTTGCGCGTCACGGTCTGGGTCCCGGCGAGGGCGCCGATGGCGATCGACGGCATGTTCAGGTCGCTCGGGTTCAGCACGGCGATCCCGTTGGTATTGCAGAAATCCGGACCGAGTTCCGTGCCGCAGAGGAAGCCGGCCCAGTCTTCGAACGCCGAATCGAACACCAGCCCCGGATCGGCCGCGTTGTTCGGCCTCACGTGGCCGGCGCCCTGGCGGAAGATCACCAGCGGATGGGTGTTCGGGCCGTCCAGCACATCGCCGGCACTCGTCATCAGCGCCGACTTGATCGCCATCGGCGACCACCTCGGATGCACTTCCTTCAGCAGCGCGGCGAGGCCGGCCACGTGCGGGCTGGACATCGACGTGCCGCTGTAGACATCGAACAGGCGACCGTTGTTGTTCGGCGGCGCAACGCCCGCCAGGATGTCCTGCCCCGGGGCGATGATGTCGGGCTTGAGCAGGTTGCCCGCCCCCGCCCGCAGCGGCCCGCGCGACGAGAACGAGGCCGTGAATGGCGCCGGTGTCGTGTAGGTGAGCGTCGCTTGTGCGATCGATGCCGTGGCGCCTGCGGTCGCGGCATAGGCGTGCACCGAGGCGGCGACGGTGTCCGCGAGGTGCACGGTCGGCACGAAGTGCAGATCGGCGTTGAGCGACGCGGGGGCCAGGTTCAACAGCAACATGCCCACCCCACCCGCCTGCAGCACCGCCTGGCTCTTGCTGACGCGGGCGTTCGTGCCACGATCGCAGACGACGATCTTGCCGGCCACCTTGGCCGGGTCCAGGACCGCGGTACCGCCCGTGTCGGCCGCCGAGAAGCAGAGCCTCGCTGCGTCCACGTCGCCGCCCGACACCACCGCATCGGCCGCATTGATCAGACTCTTAGCCGCGACGGCAGCGGCCACCGAGGAGCCGCTCAGCACCGCGCCATTGCCCAGCGTCGCGGAGCCGACGCCATCGCGGTTGTGCGTACCAGCGGCCACGGTGGTGATCCACGGGCTGGGGTGAGCGACGGTGCTGACCGTCGGCCCGGAATTGCCGGCCGATGCGGCCACGAAGACGCCCGCGTCGGCGGCGCGCAGGAACGCCAACTCGACCGGATCCAGGAAGGTGGCGCTCGAGCCGCTGATCGAGTAGTTGATGACGTCCACGCCGTCGGCAACGGCGTCGTCGATCGCCGCGACGAGGTCTGAGTTGAAGCCCGACGCCGTGCCGGTGGCGTTGTTGTGCCAGAGCACCTTGTACATGGCGATGCGTGCCCGCGGCGCGATGCCGCTGATCTTGCCGAACACGGCCGCCGGGCCGGTGGCCGGCACGCCTTCATTGCCCCCGGCGGTCGACGAGGTGTGTGTGCCGTGTCCGTCGTAATCGCGCGGCGAGTTGAATTCGTAGGGGAAGAGTGCCGTGATGCCGTCGTTGCCGCCGAATCCCTCGTTGTAGTAGCGGGCACCGATCAGCTTGCGGTTGCAGTCCTTGGCAGTGAACTGCTCGCCGACGGCGCACGTGCCCTTCCAGCCGCGGACGCGGTCGTAGGCCGTTTCGCCGTGCTTGCGGTCCGAGAAGCTGGGATGCTCCGGCCAGATGCCCGAGTCGATCACGCCGATGATGATGTCCTCGCCCTTGGCGTCGTTCTCTCTCCAGAAACCGTCTCTGCCGCTGAGCTCGAGAAAGGCCGGGGTGGACGACGTGTCCGCGGTGCGCATCTCGTCCTCGGACACCGTCAACACACCCGGCGTCGCGGCGAGCTTCAGCGCCTGCGCTTCGGTCATTCGGGCCGCGAAGCCGTTGAAGACGTAGGCGTAGTTGCGCAGCACTTTGGCACCACCCACGCTCCTGGCGATGGCGTCCTGGCGCGCCTTCAGATGGGCACGGTAGCCGGCAACCTCCGCGCTGTCGGTGTCGATCTTGCTGCCCCGTGCCGGGCGGGTCGCGGCATGGCCGTTGACGCCGCCGCCATAGGTGGCGACGGGTGGCTCCTTCAATTGGACGATGTAGGCCTTGCTTGTGCGTGTCGATCCTTCGGACCGTGCCGTCAGGATGCCCTTCGTCTGGGTGGCCGCTGAAGCAGCTTCGACCTGGGTCGACTGCGCGGCTGGCTCTGACGAGCCGCCCCCACAGGACGCGAGTAGCACAAGAATTGCCCCGGCAAGGGCATGCCGCAAGAGTCGTTGCATTGATTTCCCCCGGTTGTTTGGATGTCGCGCTTGTGGCGCGTCTGTCTTTGAGCAGGTGAAGCCGATGCGTGATCGGCGCGCCGATCCTGCGCCGAGCGTGCGGCGTGGGCCAATGGGGGAAACACGCAGGCCAGACCGGTGCGGCGTGCGCCGGAAATGTGCGCCGGAAACGCCGCGTGCCGCGAACCCTCGCGGCGAACTCAGTCTCCGCTGATCGCCGGCGAGGGCCGGCCTTCTGCGGCCGCGCGTGTCGCGCTGACCACCCGATCGCGTCCCGCGTGCTTGGCAGCATAGAGCGCCGCATCGGAGGCTCGCAGCACATCCTCGAGGCTCGTCGCGTCGCGCCGCACAGCCACGCCGAAGCTCGCCGTGAAGCTTGTCGAGCTTCCGTCGCCCAGCCCCACCACCGTCTCGGCAAAAACTTCGCGGAGCCGCTCGGCGAACGCGTGGGCCCGATCGCCGTGCGTCTCGGGCAGCAGCATCACGAATTCTTCGCCGCCCCAGCGGGCGACGACGTCGCCCAGGCGACAGGCGCTGCGCAGCTGGTCGGCGATAGCGACGAGCGTGTGGTCGCCTGCGTCGTGGCCGTGCACGTCGTTGATGCGCTTGAAATGGTCGATGTCGAGCATGACCACCGCCAGCGGCCTGTCGTTACGCGTCGACGTGCTGAAGACCGGCAGCGCTTGCTCGAGGAAGCCGCGGCGGTTGTAGAGGCCGGTCAGCGGATCGTGGCTGGCGAGCTCGAGCGCCCGGGCGCGGTCCTCTTGTTGGCGGCGCAGGCGCAGCCCGAGCGCCAGCGCCCAGATCGTGGCCTCGGCCATCACGCCGACCTCGACGGCGCGGAAGGTGAGGGCGCTGAACGGCAGGCGGCCCATCACGGCCAGCGTCGTCACCAGGGCGCCGGCCATGCTCAGCAGCGTTGCGGCGAGAAAGATCGTCGCCTGCTCGCGGCCGCGGCGGACCCCGAGGACGCCAAGGCCGACCATCACGAAGGTGAAGAGCATGATGTAGCCGAACGCCAGGTCGACCGCCGCGACCGCCGAATCGGCGAGCACGCAGGCGGCCATCCCCGCCAGCGCGATGCGGACGATCCAGGCGACGACCTGGTCGACCTTGGGCGCGAATTCCGCCAGCCCGAGGAAGCCGCGCGCGAACCACAGCCCCGAGCTCGAGAACAGCGTCATGCCGATGAGGATGGCGAAGCGCGCAACCGCCGGCGTGTCCGGCCAGACCGCGCGCGCGGCGAAGCCCGAATAGGACAGGTGCATGTAGAGGTAGCTGCCGACGTAGACGACATAGCGCAGCAGGTTGGTCTCGCGCAGCGCCAGCCACAGCAGGCCGTAGGCGGCGACCAGGGCGAGCAGGAATCCATGCACGAGGCCCAGCCAGTGCTGCGCGGCCCCCTCGAGCTCGCCCGTGGCGACCTGCGGAATCAGCCGCAGCGCCAGCGCCGCGGAGTCGATGCTGTCGGCGCGCACGAAGAGCTCGCTGCGCCCGGGCGGCAGCGAGGCGTCGAAGGCAAAGCCGAGGCCCATGCGCAGAAAGCGCGACGGCGAGCGTGCGTCGCCGGCCCGCCACTGCTGTGTCGCGCCACCTGGCGCTATCAGCCAGACGTCGAGGCGGTCGGTCCAGCCCTCGGCGACGTAGAGGCGGTAGGCGAGCGGCGCCGCGCCCGGGTTCTCGATGTCGAGGTGCATCCAATGCGGCGGTGCGCGGTTGCCGAGGTTCAGCACCGCGGCCGTCGAGCGTCGAAAGTCGCCGGCGGCCAGGCGCGCCCGCGCTTCTTCGATCGTCAGCGGCCGGCCGGGGACCTCGTCGAGCAGTTGCGCGTAGCTGCCGAGCGGGGAAGCAGGATCGGCGGCCCGGCCGGCGGCCGTCGCCGAGGGGCGGGGGCCGGCCTCGGCGGCGCGCTCGATCCCGACCGCGCCGCTCTCGCCGACCCGCACGCCCTGGGCCGACCCGGGCGACGCGAGGGCCAGGGCCAACAGCGGACCCGCCGTCCACCACACGACCGCGCGGGCGAATCTGGTCGCGCTCCGGCGGCTCGGCCGCGTTGGCGGCGACCCGTCTGCCCCGATCACGATGGCCTGTCTTCCCGATTCCATCGCGCTCCCTCTGACGCCCAAGCCGACCGACGCGCAACGCTCGGCGCGGGGGTTGCCGTCGCGGCCCCATGTCCGGCGGCGAGCGAGATGGTAAGCCCATCCGTGGCCTCGCAACGCTCTCCGCCCCCGGTCTTGATTCTCTTTGAGGCGACAATGGACTTCGGGAGGACAGCGATGCTCTATTTCGTCACGCCCCGCGGAAGTCATGGCTGACCACAACGGTTCGACCAATGACCCGGACGCCGGGCGCGAACCACGCGCTGTCGCCGACCTTGCCCGGACGCATCGGGCCTTGCGGATGTTGCGCAGCTCGAACCAGGCACTGATTCAAGCCGCCGACGAAGAGAGCTTGCTGCAGGACGTGTGCCGGATCGCCGTCGACGATGGTGGCTATCGAATGGCGGTGGTCGCGTTCGCGGAACGAGATGGGGCCAAGTCCTGGCGGCCGGGGGCGTACCGCGGCCTCGATGAGGCCTTCCCCGGAAACGCCAGGGCCAGTTGGTCGGAAGACAGCGCGTATGGCCGCGGCCCGAGTGGCACGGCCGTCCGCACGGGGCAGCCCAGCATCTCGCGCGACGTGCTCAATGACCCCGACCTGGCCGTCTGGCGCGACGAGGCCGCACGGCGCGGCTATCGATCCTCCGTCGCCCTGCCATTGAAAAGCGAAGGCCAGGTCTTCGGTGTGCTGGGGATCCATTCCAGCGAAGTCGACGGCTTCGACGCCGACGAAGTCGGCATCCTCAGCGAGCTGGCGAGCAACCTGGCCTTCGGCATCATGACCCTGCGCGAGCGCAAGCAGGCGGAAGTCGAGGCCGCCGCGAGGCTGGCGGCCGAGGCGGCGAGCCGCGCCAAGAGCGAGTTCCTGTCGCGCATGAGTCATGAACTGCGCACGCCGCTGAACGCGGTGCTCGGCTTCTCGCAGCTCTTGCTGGCCGATGCGCAGAACCGGCTCAGCGCGCAACAGCTGTCGCAGCTCGAGCACATCCGCGGTGCCGGCTGGCATCTGCTGGCGCTGATCAACGATCTGCTCGACGTGTCGCGCATCGAGATCGGCCAGTTGCGGGTGCAGGCGCAGGCCGTGGAGCTCGGCCCGCTGCTCGACGAGGCGCTGCACATGGCCGAACCGTTGGCGCAGCCGCTCGGCGTGAGCTTGGCGACGCCGGATCGTGAGCAGCTGCAGACCTGGGTGCTTGCCGACCCGATCCGGCTGCGGCAAGTGCTCATCAATCTGCTGTCCAACGCCGTCAAGTACAACCGGCAAGGCGGCTCGGTGCGCATCGAGGTGGCGAACAAGGACCAATCGGTGCTGATCGACGTGATCGACAGCGGGATCGGCATGACGCCCGATCAGCTGGCGCATTTGTACGAGCCGTTCAACCGACTCGGCCAGGAGCGCAGCGGCGTGCAAGGCACAGGCATCGGCCTGGTGCTGACGCGCCAGCTGGTGCGCCTGATGGAGGGGCGGATGGACATCGACAGCGAGGTCGGGCGGGGCACGCACGTGCGCGTCGCGCTGCCGGCCCATCAGGCCGCCGAACCGGATGGCTCATCGTCCTTCATGCCCTCGGTCGGCGCAACGCTCGACGGCTTGACGGGCAATGGCGCGTCGCCGGCCGGTGTCGTGCTGTACATCGAAGACAACCCGGTCAACCAGTTGCTCGTCGAACAGCTGTTGGCGCGCTGGAGCGCGGTGCGCCTGGTGCAGGCCGAGGACGGCACGAATGGCATCGACCTCGCGCGCTCGCTGCGGCCGGACCTGGTGCTGCTGGACATGCAGCTTCCCGACATGGACGGGTTCGCGGTGCTGGATGCGCTGCGCGCCGACCCGGCGACCCGCGATCTCCGCGTCATTGCGCTGTCGGCCAGCGCGATGCCCGAGCTGGTGGCGCAGGTATTCGCCCACGGCGCAGCGGACTACTGGACCAAGCCGCTCGATTTCGATCGCTTCTTGGCCGACATGCAAGGGCTGCTGGCGACACAGCACAGCTGAGGCATCCGAGCTCGGCCTGCGTCCGCAGTCGAGCTTGAACGCTGGCTGTTTGTCATTGGTACTTTCTTTCAATGGCAGCGCTTGAGCCATCGCGATCCATTTCCTTCAAGATGCGATTGAACTCGTCGGCGCGCTGGGGATTCATCGAACGATTGCATGCCACGTACAGTTCCGACAGTTCGAACTTAAACAGAGGAACAATCTGGCCGGTCAATCCCGCTTTGCCGATCAGATATTTCCCCAGCAAATCGCCGGTGGCCCAGAAGTCGATGCGATTCCTCAGCAGCTTTTGCATGTTCAAGTGATCGTTGATTGCCAGATCAACTTTGTATCCATGCAGTTTCAGGTATTCACCGGTTGCAGCATTGTTGTATCCGCCAATGGTGAACGGCCTCACGTCTTCCAGCGTCTTCGGTTTTCGAACGTCGTCGGCCCGCGCGAAAATCGCCCAGTCGCTTTTCGCCAGCGGGCCGATCCATGTGAACAGGGCTTCGCGCTCTTTGGTCCGGCTGGTCGAAAATACGCAGGTATTCTCCGTTTGCAGCGCCATTTGATAGGCGCGCGGCCACGGATAAGAGGTGATCGTGAATGGTTCGCGTGCGCGACGCATCAGCTCGACGACCTTGTCGACGGTGATTCCGGTCGGTTCCTTGGTACGCTCGTCAAGCATGTTGAAAGGCGGATACTCTTCGGTCGTCAACGTCACCGCGGCGCTTTGATCGCAGATGAAGACCAGGAAAGTGGCAGCCGCCAACGTCAGTCGCGCCATGATCGCTCCTTCGCAGTAAAAACTTCCGTATCGCGGGGCCGGCAGGCAAGACGAAACCTGAACGACTTCATCGTAGCCGGTCGACGTGCGCCATAGTCACACAAGCGTTGCGGAGTTGGAGTGCGGATGCGTCTGAAGTTGCGCCTGTCCATTGTCGTCGCCGTCGTGTTGGGCTTGTTGATCCCGGCCGCCGTGGGGGGATTTCTGACCCTCAACCACCAGGAGAAGGCGCTCGCTGCACGCCTGTCGTCGGATCATGCGCGACTGACCGAAGTTCTTGCGCTGGGCGTCGAAAGTGCGTTGTGGAACGTCAGCCCCGACAGTGCGCGTCCGCTCCTCGAATCGCTGCTCGCAGACGATCGCGTGGTGAAGCTCGTCGTGCGCGACGAGCATGCCGACACCTTCATTGCGGCCGAGCGGGATGAACGCCGCAAAGGCCGGCAGTTCAGTCTTCAGCGGAACGTGTCGCATCAGGGTGTGGTCATCGGCGACGTGACGGTCGAGATCGACACCGGCGCGTTCGAGTCCGAAGTCGTCAATGCGCGCACGATCCTCATCCTCACCCTGGCTGGGCAGTTGTTGCTGAGCCTGTTGCTGATCGTAGGCATCTTGAATGCACGCCTCGTCGCGCCGATCAGCCGATTGATGATCGAATCCGACCGACTCGCCCGACGCGAACTCGATACGCCCTTCATCTGGAAGCGCGACGATGAACTCGGCAGCCTCGGTGCAGCGCTCGAGCGCACCAGACAGTCGCTGGCCGAACTGTTCGGCGAGCTCGAAGCAAAGAATCTCGAGTTGCGCGGCGACATCGAACGTCGAATCGAGATCGAAGCGGAACTCAAACGCCATCGCGAACATCTCGAAGAGCTGATCGCAGGGCGCACGGCCGAATTGCTGCTGGCGCGCGATGCCGCCGAGGCGGCCAATCGAGCCAAGAGCGAGTTCCTGGCCAACATGAGCCACGAGATTCGCACACCGATGAACGCCATCCTCGGCATGTCGCACCTGGCGCTGCAGAGCGGGTTGAGTCCGCAGCAGTACAACTACGTCCAGAAGGTGCACCTCTCGGCCGAGTCGCTGCTGGGCATCATCAACGACATCCTCGATTTCTCGAAGATCGAGGCCGGCCACCTGGACATCGAACACATCCCTTTCGACATTGGCGATGTCCTGGACAGCCTGGCCAACCTGCTGGGCATGAAGGCCGAAGAGAAGGATCTGGAGCTCGTGTTCGACTTGCCGCCAGACCTGCCCAACGCGCTGGTGGGCGACCCCTCGCGGCTGGGCCAGGTGTTGATCAACCTGGGCAACAACGCCGTCAAGTTCACCGAACGGGGCGAGGTCATCGTCGGCATCGAGGTGCTCGAGCGCGAGGCCGGCTCGGTGCGGCTGGGCTTCGAAGTGCGCGATACCGGCATCGGCATCACGCCCGAACAGCAGCAGCGGCTTTTCAAGCCGTTCTCGCAAGCCGATTCCTCGACCAGCCGTCGGTTCGGGGGCACCGGCCTGGGCCTGGTCATCAGCCACCACCTGGTGCGCATGATGGACGGCGAACTCGGCGTCGACAGCGCATCGGGGCGCGGAAGCCGATTCCACTTCAGTGTGAGCTTCGGCATCGAGCCCGAACGTGCCGATGCCGACGCGGCGTTGTCCGATAGCGGTCTGCACGGCGCCCGAGTGCTCGTCGTCGACGACAACGACACCGCGCGCGAGGTGCTGGTGCACATGGCCACCTCGCTCGGGCTGCGCGCGTCGGCAGCCCATGGTGGCCGCGAGGCCATCCAGGCCGTCGTGGCGGCGGATGCATGCGGCCAGGCCTTCGACCTGCTCTTGCTCGACTGGAAGATGCCAGGCATGAACGGTGTCGACTGCGCCAAACAGCTGGCCCGCGTGCCGCTCGCGCACCCACCGCCCATCGTGCTGACGCTCACCGCCTTCTGCCGCGACGAAATGGCGCGCGGGCTGGCGGCCGAACGGCTCACCGTGGCGGCCACGTTGACCAAGCCGGTCACGCGTTGGACGCTTCTCGACGCCAGCCTGCAGGCGATCGGCCAGCCGCGGCAGCATGCCTTGCGCCGCGCACTGCGCGAAGAAGAGCTGCAGAGCGACCGCGCCGCCCTGGCCGGCGCGCATGTTCTGCTGGTCGAGGACAACCCGATCAACCAGGAGCTCGCGCGCGACTTGCTGAGCCGCGCGCAGATCGTGGTCCAGATCGCCAACAACGGCCGAGAGGCCATCGACATGTTGTCGCGCGAACGCTGCGACGCGGTGTTGATGGATTGCCAGATGCCCATCATGGACGGCTACGCGGCCACGCGTGAGCTGCGTGGCCACCCGAAGTGGCGCGATCTGCCGATCATTGCCATGACGGCCAACGCGATGGTCGGCGACCGCGAGAAAGTGCTGGCGGCCGGCATGAACGACCACATTGCCAAGCCGATCAACGTGGCTGAAATGTTCGCGACGCTGGCGCGCTGGGTCCGACCTGACACGGCGGCGAGCAAGGGTTTCCCGGGCATCGAGAGCGCCGTCGCGCTCGCCGGCGTGATGGGCGACGAGCAACTCTATCGGCGCCTGCTGCGCATGTTCCGAGACCGGGAAGCCGGCTTCGCGGCCCGTTTCGGCGCCGCCCGTGCCGCGCACGACATGCGGACGGCCACGCGGCTGGCTCACGACCTCAAGAGCGTGTCCGGCACCTTGGGGGCGGTGGCTGTTCGCGAGGCCGCTGAAGTGCTGGAGCACGCCTGCGCCAACGGCGCCACCTCAGCAGACGTCGACGCGCTGTTCGCTGCGGTGGTCGAGCATCTCGACCCCGTCATCGCCGGTCTGCGTTCGCTCGAGCCCGGGCCGGTGCGAGCCGGTGCGGTCCATTGAGGGCTGTCGGCTTTCGAGGGCTGGTGTAGGCAGGCTGTGCCGGAACGCCTTATGCTTTGGGCTTCCGATTGATTGCACACAGTTTGTAGACAAAGCTTATGAAATCAAAAGCCGAGGCCAAGGCATCGGCGCGCCCGGCGGCCAAGAAGCCGGGCCGACCCAAGAAGCCGGTCGTCCCCGCGTCGATTGCCCGGGTGGCGCCATCTGCAACAGCAGAACTCGCCGAGTCGTCGTCCAATCTCACCGACCGCGCGTATGCCGTGGTGCGCAGGCTCATCCTCCAGCGCGAGCTGAGCGGCGGCGAGGTGCTCGTCGAGGGTCGGCTGGCCGAGCGCCTGCAGATGTCGCGCACGCCGCTGCGCGAGGCCTTGCTGAGGCTCGAGGGCGAAGGGCTGCTGGTGCGGGCGAACGCGCGCTCGTATGCGGTGCGGCGCATCACCGCCTCGCACTACTTTCAATGCCTTCAGGTGCGCGAGCGCTTGGAGTCGCAGGCTGTATCGCTCGCGATGGGCCGCGTGCCGGTCGACGAAGTGACGGCCTTGCGCAAGAACATTCTCGCGCTCGATTCGAGCCAGCAGGGCTCCAGCCACTGGCAGGCGGACGACGAGATCCACGCGCTGTTCGCGCGGGCTTCGGGCAACGCGATGCTGGCCGAGACCATCGCCCATCTGCGCGTGCTGTGCCGGCTGTTCGAAGTGGTCGACCCGTTCAACCGCATCGAGGACGACCGCGCGGAACACCTTGCGATCCTCGACGCCTATGTGGCAGGCAAGGAGAAGGCGGCCGAAGAGGCGGTGGTGGCGCACCTGCGCAACCTCGCGCACTACACGCTCTCGCGCCTCAGCAACGGGCTCGTGAGCGAGTACGCGCGGTAGCCTCACCGCGCCGCGATGCGGCACGTCAATGCCGCAGGATCTTGCCGACGAACTCGCGGGTGCGCGCCTCGCGCGGCTGGTCAAAGACCTGCGCCGGGCTGCCGGCCTCCACCACGTGGCCGCCATCCATGAACACCACCTTGCTCGACACCTCGCGCACGAAACCCATCTCGTGCGAAACGATGAACATCGTCATGCCGTCCGCGGCGAGCAGGCGCACGGTGTCGAGCACCTCGTTGACGAGTTCGGGGTCGAGCGCCGCGGTGACCTCGTCGAGCAGCACGATGCCCGGCTGCAGCGCGAGCGCGCGTGCGATGGCCACGCGCTGCTGCTGGCCGCCCGACAATTGATCAGGGTAGGACTTGAGTTTGGCGCCCATGCCCACCTTCTCGAGCAGCTGGATCGCATAGGCCTCGACCTGCTCGCGCGGCCGGCCCTTGACCTTGATGGGCGCGACCGTCACGTTGTCGAGCACGCTCATGTTCTGGAACAGGTTGTACTGCTGGAACACGATCGCCATCTGCGAGCGGATGCGCCGCAGCTGCGCGCGGTCGCTGTAGTCGAGTGCCTGCCCGTCGATGCGCACCTGCCCCGAGATCGGCGGCAGCAGGCCCATCAGCACGCGCAGCAGCGTGCTCTTGCCCGAGCCCGAGGGGCCGATCAGGCTGACGATCTCGCCCTTGTCGACCGACAGGTTGATGCGCTCGAGCACGGTGTGCGCGCCGTAGTTGGCCTTCAGGTCAACGATTTCGAGTTGGGGCAAGTCTTCTCTCCAGGTATCGGCCGAAGCGCGCGAGCGGATACGACAGCATGAAATAGAGCGCCAGCACCGTGCCGTAGACCAGGGTGGCCGAGAAGCCCTTGTTGTTCATCGTCTTGCCGGCAAACGCCAGCTCGATCACGCCGATCTGCGACGCCAGCGCGGTGTCCTTGATGAACAGCACGAAGAAGCCGAACACCGGCGGCAGGATGATCCTCCAGGCCTGCGGCACGATCACCATGCGCAGCGTCTGCAGGTAGCTGAAATTGAGCGTCAGCGCGGCATCCCACTGGTTCTGGTGCACCGATTCGAGGCCGCTGCGCACGATCTCGGCGATGAAGGCCGTCGCGATCAGGCAGACGCTGATCAGCGCCACGGTGAACATGCCGAGGTCGGCGTTCAGCGCCTGGAAGATGAAGAACACCAGCATCAGCGTCACGAGGAACGGGATGCGCCGGAACAACTCGATGAAGACCGTCGCGGCGATGCGCAGCGGCCGGGCGGCAGGCCGGGTCGTCATGCGCAGGGCCGCGAGCACGAAGCCCAGCGTGAAGCCGACGATGCAGCCGATCGCCGACAGCGCGAAGGTCGTTCCCAGCGCCTTCGCGAAGAAGATCAGGTTGTAGTGGCCGAAGAAGCGCGGCAGCTCATCCGCGATCTGCGCCCACATCAGAACCACCTCATCCGGGCGCGGAAGAAGCGCTTGCCGACAAAGGCGAGCGACACCGTGGCGATCAGCGTGATCGCGATGTAGAGCAGGGCGGCGACCGAGAACACCTCGATCGAGCGAAAGGTCTCGGAGTTGATGTTGTAGGCGCGGCCGGTGAGCTCTTCGACGCCAAAGACCGCGGCCATCGAGGTGCCGAGCGTCATCAGGATGTACTGGTTGGACAGCGGCGGGAACAGCACGCGCACGATGTGCGGCAGGATCACGTAGCGGATCGTCTGCAAGCGCGAGAAGCCGAGCGTCTCGGCCGCTTCGAGCTCAGGTTGACGCACCGACTCGAACCCCGCGCGCTGGATCTCGGTGAGGTAGGCACCGGCGTTGAGCGTCATGCCGATCAGCACCGCCTGGAACGGCGTCAGCAGGATGCCGGCGTCGGGCAGCGCGAAGAAGATGAAAAAGATCTGCACCAGCTGCGGCGTGTTGGTGAAGAACACCACGTACGCGCCGACGATGCGGCGCGCCCAGCCCGGCCCATAGGCACGCACCGAGGCGCCGGCCAGGCCGATCAGCATGCCGAACGCAAACGCCAGGAAGGCGATCTGCAGGCTCAGCCAAGCGCCGCCGACGAGATAGGGCAGGCGTTCGAGAACCGGTGCGTAGTCGAAGTGCATGGGCTTTCTGTCGCAGACGCGCGGGGCGCGCAGACTGTCTGCGTGCGCCGCAGTATTGTCCCGCCGACGGGCTTACTTGTAGCTCGGTGCCGAGCGCGGGTCGTGCAGCATCGGGCCGCCGAACCACTTCTTCCAGCGCTCGTCCACGTAGCCGTTGCGGTGCAGTTCCTTGACGGCGGCGCTGAGCTTCTCGCGCAGCGCGTCGTTGCCCTTTTGCACGCCGATCCCGCAGAAGTACACGTCGATCGGTGCGTCGACGATGCGCCAGTCGACCTTGTGCTTCGCAGTGTGCTCGGTCATGAAGTCCATCACGTCGATCATCGCGTCGGCGCGGCCCTGGGCGATCGCGCGCACGGCGTCGGGGTAGTTGTCGAGCAGCAGCAGCTGCGCCTTCGGGAGCTTTTCTTGCACCAGCTTGACCGGCGTGGAACCGCGCACCTCGACCAGCTTGACGGCCGGGTCGTTCAGATCCATGTAGTCCTTGTAGGGCTTGGACTTGGTGGTCAGAACGCCCAGCACCTCGGTGTGCAGCGGCACGGTGAAGTCGATGACTTTCTGGCGCTCGGCGGTGATGGTCATGGCGCCGAGCACGGCATCGATCTTGCCGCTGCTGACGAACGGGATGCGGTCCGGCGAGCCGACCTGCACGATCTCGGTCTTGACGCCGAGCAGCTCGCCGAGCTTGCGTGCGACATCGACATCGAAGCCGTCGATCTCGTTCTTGTCGTTGAAGATGCCGAGCGGCGGAAGCGTCGGGTTGACACCGACGACGAGCTTCTTGCTCGCCACGATCTCGTCGAGCGTGCGCGCTGAGGCGGACGCCGAGAGACCGAGCAGGGTCGAGCCGATGGCCAGCGACCCGGCCACCAGAAGAGTGCGGCGGGCTGCGTTTCTGATTCGCTTCATGGAGAAGAACTCCTAGTGGTTGAGGGTCGGAGAGGACGCAAGACGAATGCCAGATCGGCAGATGTCTGCAAAACGCACAACAATTATATATTGAACGTATACAATGCAGTTCGTCCGATTCAGTGAAATGCTTCCGGCGCGGATCGCGGCCTCCGAATCCCATGCCATCCCGATGACGAAGACTCCGCTTTCACCACCCTTGTCCTTGCGTACCGACCACGCGGTGCAGCGCGGTCCCGCGGTGCGCTTGGTGGTCGACGGCCAGGCGGTCGACGCATTCGAGGGGGAGAGTGTCGCGGCGGCGCTTTATGCCGCCGGCCTGCGCGAGCTGCGGCGCAGTCCACGCGACGGCGCGCCGCGCGGGCTCTTCTGCATGATGGGTTCGTGCCAGGAATGTCTCGTATGGGTGGGTGCTCGCAAGCTCCCGTCCTGCCAGGTCGCGGTGGCCGCGGCACTCGAGATCGAGACGCTTTCTTTTCGCGAGAAGCGTATTGGCTAGGATGGAACTCATCACAATGAGCGGTGAGGGTGTGGCGGCTTGCGGCCCGTTGCTGACGTTGGATGCCCGCCTTGCAGGTGTTTGCGCGGGATCGAGCCGCTGGGGCATGCTGCTGCGCTCATGTCCCCCGGGGCTGGCCTGCGGCCAACCCGTCCTCCTTTACTTCGCTCCGCAGCACGCCCCACCGGCCCGATCTTCTGCACCGTGGAGCCCGGTCCCGGTCGACAAGCACCCAGGTCTGCAGCCGAGGGAGTCGGGTGGGCAACGGAGCGAAGTAAAGGAGGAGGAACGGGCGCAGCCCGGTCCGGGGGACATGAGCGGAGTTGCCCGCCCGGCTGCCTCGGCACGCGCTGCCCGTCAACGTAGTCGGTCGCGAACGGCAGCAACGGGCCGCAAGCAGACACCCCAAACGACAGCAGCGTTTCATGCGTCGCGAAAGGTGCACAGCGCCATGGACCACTGAGATGTCGCCGCAACCCATCGACGTGCTCGTGATCGGTGCAGGCCCGGCCGGGGCGCGCGCGGCGTTGCGCGCTCAGGCGTGCGGGCTCGGCGTGCTACTGGTCGATGAGAACCATGATGCCGGCGGGCAGGTCTGGCGGCCGATTCCGCCCGGCTTCGCGCGTGCACCCGGCAGCGCGCCATCGGCCGAGGCGCGCGACGGCGATGCGTTGCGCGCCGAGCTGCGCCGCGCGGGCGTGCGTTGCCTCTTCGGCCACAAGCTGTGGAATGTCGGCACCAGTCTGCGCGCCGACCTGATCGGCCCCGAAGGCTCGGTGAGCTGGCAGCCGCGCGCACTGATCGCGGCCACGGGGACGACCGAGCGTGTCGTACCGTTTCCGGGCTGGACCTTGCCAGGCGTCATCGGCCTGGCGGCGGCGACCATTCTTCTGAAGTCGCAGAACATGCTGCCGGGTCGCCGCACGGTCGTCGCGGGCGCGGGGCCGCTGCTGTTGGCGGTCGCCATCGGGATACTCAAGGCGGGCGGCGAGGTGGTGGCGGTGCTGGATCTCGCGAGTCAGGGCGACTGGCTGCGCACCCTGCCTTCGCTCGCGGGTCGGCCCGATCTGCTCTGGCAGGGCCTGCAATGGCAGGTCCGGTTGCGCGCTGCCGGCGTTCCCGTGCTCTATCGGCACGGCATCCGGTCGGTCGAGGCCGTGGGCGCGGGCTTCGAGATCCGCACCCAGCGCGTCGATGTCAGCGGCCAACCCGTCGCCAATGCGACGGCGTCTGTGTTCGCGGCCGATGCCGTGACGGTCGGGCATGGCCTCGTGCCCGGTACCGACATCACGCGGCTGCTGCGCGCCCGGCACCGCTACGCTGTCGAGCTGGGTGGCTGGGTCGCTGAGGCCGACGCCGACGGCCGCACCTCGGTCGCAGGCCTCTACGTCGCGGGCGATGGAGCCGGCATCGCCGGCGCCGCCGCTGCGGGCGCGCACGGTGAACTGGCCGCGCTGGCCTGCGCGCACGACCTCGGCCGCCTCGATGCGGCCGCCCACGGGCGCGAACGCGATCGCCTGCAACCGCACTGGCGCCAATCCGCACGCTTCGGGCGCGCGATGGCCGGCCTGATGGCGCTGCGCGACGGTGCCGTCGCGGGCATCGCGCCCGATACCGTTGTGTGCCGCTGCGAGGACGTCACGCGCGCCGAGATCGACGCCGCCGCGCGCGACGGTGCGCGCGACATGAACCAGCTCAAGGCCTGGACGCGCTGCGGCATGGGCCCGTGCCAAGGCCGCAGCTGCGGCGACGTCGCGGGCGCGCTGCTCGCGCTGCATGTCGGCAGCCGCGAGGCTGCCGGCTGCTTCACCGGCCGCGCGCCCTTGCGCCCGGTGTCGCTGGCCGAGGTGGCGGGCGAGTACAGCTACGCCGACATCCCGATCCCGAAGGCGGCGCCATTGTGAGCCCCGCTCGGCCGTCCGTAGGGGCTCATTCCCGCTCGGCGGGACCGGCCGCAGGCCGTAGGGTGCAGTCATGACTTTCGACGCGATCGTCATCGGTGGCGGCGTGATGGGCTGTTCGACCGCGCTGCATCTGGCGCGGGGTGGCATGCATGTCGCGATCGTCGATCGCGGGCCGCTGTGCCGCGAGGCCTCGGGCGTGAATGCCGGCACGCTGACGCTCCACATGACACGCGCCGCGCTCGTGCCCTACGCGATGCGGGCCTGGGAGATGTGGATGGATGCCGAGAAGTGGCTCGGCATGGGCGTGCTCGCGACACAGGCGCCGGGGCTCACGCTGGCCTTCACCGAGGCCGAGTGCGAGCTGGTCGAGCTGCGGGCCAGGGCACGCAGGGAGCAGGGCGCGCCGATCGAGATCATCACACCTGAGCGCGCGCGCCAGATCGAACCCGGGCTGCACCCCGGCCTGTTGAAGGCCGGCTATTGCGAGATCGACGGCTTCGCGAGTGCCTACCTGACCGGCCGGGCGTTCGGCCACGCGCTGAAGGGCGCCGGCGTCGACGTGATCGAGAACGCGCCGGTCGAGGCAATCGATTCGAGCGATGCAGGCCACGTCGTCCGCTTCGCCGGCGGCGTGCGCGAACCACTCCGCGCGAAGCGCGTCGTGCTCGCGGGCGGCGTCTGGATCGAACCGATGCTCGCGTGGCTCGGCGTCCATGTCCCGATCAAGGTGCTGGTCAACCAGCTCATCGTTACCGAGCGCATCCGGCCGGTGATGCGGTCGGTGCTCAGCGTGGCCAACGGCCTCTTGTCGCTGAAGCAGTTCGCCAACGGCACGGTGCTGATCGGCGGCGGCTGGCAGGGCGAAGGCGACCGCGAGCGCGGCGGCGTCGAAGCCCGGCCGCAGAACCTCGTCGGCAACATGCGGCTGGCCGCGTACGCGGTGCCGGCGCTGGCCGAGGCCCGCATCGCGCGCATCTGGCTCGGCCTCGAGGCCGAGACGGCCGACGCGCTGCCCATCATCGGCGACGTCCCCGGCGTCGCCGGCGCCTACGTGATCGGCAGCGCGCACTCGGGCTATACCAGCGGCCCGTACATGGGCCGGATCATGGCCCAGCACATCCTCGGCCAGGCACCCGACCTGCCCCTGTTCGACCCCGCCCGCCTCGTCGGCATGACCCTGCCCGGCGCTTGACGCTTGATCGAGACCTCGCCCCGATGATTCCTCACCGACCCCATCCCTTCCACGGCATCTACGCCGCGACGCTGTGCCCGCTGCACGACGACGGCCGCATCGACGAGGCCACGCTGGCGCGCCACCTCGAGGCCAACGCGTTCGTCGACGGCATGGCCGGCCTGCTGATCAACGGCCATGCCGGCGAGAACTTCATGCTGTCGCGCGACGAGAAGCGCCGCGTCACCGAGATCGCCGCCGAGGTCTGCGGCGAGCGCTCCATCCTCGTCTGCGGGATCAACGCCGAAGACAGCTTGGAGGCGCAGCGCCACGTCGACGACGCCAAGGCGGCCGGCGCCGACGCGGTGCTGGTGTTCCCGCCGTACTCGTGGGCGCTGATGCAGGATTCGCGCATGGCGGTGACACACCACACGCTGGCCAACGCCAACGCGCGCATGCCGCTGATGCTGTACCAGGCCGGCGTCAACGCCGGCAGCATGGCCTATCCGCCCGAGGTGCTGGCCGAGCTGGCGCAGCTGCCGAACGTCGTCGGCATCAAGGAGGGCAGCTGGGAGGCCGCGGCCTACGAAGCCAATCGCCGGCTCGTGAAGCGCGTGGCGCCGCACGTGGCGATGATGGCCTCCGGCGACGAGCACCTGCTGACCTGCTTCGCGATCGGCAGCGAGGGCAGCCTGGTGAGCCTCGCGGCCGTGGTGCCCGAGATCGTCATCGCTCTCGATCTCGCGATCCAGCGCAAGGACCTCGACGAGGCGCGTCGGCTCAACGAGCGCATCTATCCGCTCGCGAAGGCCATCTACGGCACCGCGCCCGGAGGCTACGCGACGGCCCGACTCAAGGCTTGCCTCAAGCTGCTGGGCCGCTTTCCGAGCGCCGCGATGCGTGCGCCGATGGGGCCGCTGCCGGCCGCCGAAATCGCCGCCCTCGAACACGCGCTGGCCGAGGCCGGCGTGAACGGCTGAATCCATTCGCTACAGGAGCCTCGACCATGTCCCGCAAGATCATCCGCCACGGCCGCATCGTCACGGCCGTCGACGACTACACCGCCGACCTGCTGATCGACGACGGCCAGATCGTCGCGATCGGCCGCGCCCTCGATGTCGGCGCCGATGCCGAGGTCATCGACGCCAGCGGCCTGCTCGTGCTGCCCGGTGGCGTCGATGCCCACACCCACATGGACAACACCTTCGGCGCCTCGACCACCTGCGACAGCTTCGAATCGGGCACGCGCTCGGCGGCCTTCGGCGGTACGACCACGATCGTGGACTTCGCGTTCCAGCGCAAGGACGTCAGCGTGCTCGAGGCGATCGAGCGCGCGCGCCAGAAGGGCGTCGAGGGTGCCTGCATCGACTACGGCTTCCACGTCATCGTGACCGGCGTCGACGAGCAGACGCTGGCCGACATGCAGCACGCGATCCGGCATGAGGGCGTGTCCAGCTTCAAGATGTTCATGGCCTACCCGGGCTCGGTGATGGTCGACGATGCGGCGATCTTCCAGGCGATGCGCATGGTCGGCCAGCACGGCGGCATGATCGCGCTGCATGCCGAGAACGGCACCATCATCGAGCTGCTGATCAAGGAAGCGCTGGCGCAAGGCCACACGGCGCCCAAGTACCACGCGCTCACCCGCCCAGCCATCATGGAAGGCGAGGCCACGCACCGCGGCATCAAGCTCGCCGAGCTCGCCGAAGCGCCGGTGTACTTCGTCCACCTGTCGGCCAAAGAAGCGCTCAAGCACGTGGTCGAGGCGCGCGACCTGGGCGTGCCGGTGTTCGCCGAAACCTGCCCGCACTACCTGTTCTTCGACGAGAGCGCCTACGACAGCGAGGACTTCGACCTGGCGCGCTATGTGATGAGCCCGCCGCTGCGTTCGAAGGAGTCGCAGCGCGCGCTGTGGACCGCGTTGCGCACCGACGACCTGCAACTCGTGTCGACCGACCATTGCCCCTTCTGCATGAAGGAAGGCCACCTCGGCCGCATCAATCAGAAGCCGCTCGGCAAGAATGACTTCTCGAAGATCCCGAACGGCGTGCCTGGTGTGGAGACGCGCCTGCCGACGCTGTACGACGGCGGCGTGCGCGCCGGCCGCATCTCGCTCAACCGCCTCGTCGAGCTGACCGCGACGGCGCCGGCCAAGCTCTTCGGGCTGTTCCCGCGCAAGGGCACGATCGCCGTCGGCAGCGATGCCGACATCGTGCTCTTCGACCCGGGCGCGCAGCACGTCATCTCGGCCAAGACCCAGCACGGCCACTGCGATTTCACGCTCTTCGAAGGCAGAAACGTCACCGGCCAGGTGCGCCAGGTGCTGCTGCGCGGCGAGCTCATCGTCGACGGCGCGCATTGGCTGGGTCGGCCCGGCAGCGGGCGCTACGTGCCGCGCGGCGAATCGGGCGGCTGGTAGGCGGGGCAGGGGGCGATGCCGAGTTACGACTACGCATGCGAGCGCTGCGGGCCTTTCGTCGCGCGGCAAGCGCTCGCGATGTTCGATCGGCCGGCGCCGTGCCCGGTGTGTGGTGTCGCATCGGTTCGGGCGCTCAGCGTGCCGGCTTTGATGGGCGGCCGACATCACCGCGCAGGCGACGAGGCCGTGCCGTGTCGGGCTGACGATGCAAGCTACGGGCGACCTCGCTGCGCCTGCCACGGCAGCCTGCCCCGAAGTCGCGCTGCTTGATGAATGCTGACTGGCGGCGCTTCGCGTCGACCATAAGAAAAGCCCGCGACCATTTCTGGTTGCGGGCTCGGCTTCCGGACATCGCGGCCCTTGAGGACGGAGCGAGACGGCTCTTCAGCACAGGGTGACGGGTTCCCTGAATTCCGCCCAATCGTGCGGTCGGTTCCGTGCGTCGAAGTCTGCATTCTACCTGAGCGTGCGCAGGCGATCCCCCGAACTGCACCGGTTTGCCGGCCCATGGCGCCGCTTGCCGGTTGTGCGTGCCTCGCCGCCGTCTCCGAGGATGTCCCGAAACGAGGGAGATTCGGCATTGAAGGCGGCCCGGATCGTGACAACCTCTCGATCGCGAGAAGCTCCTCAGGCAGCGGTCTGGGGCGTGTCGAAGTCGAGCCGTCAAATGGATGCACGTCGAAGAATCGGGGTTCTTGTCGACCACGCGGAACCGGTTGTCTCGAGGGGCTTGTCGGCAGTTCTCGAGGCTCACGCGGACATGTCGGTGTTGAGCAGGTCCGCCGCCGCGAACGAGGCGACAGGGCCTGGCGCTGCTTCAGCGTGGCCGCACGTCGATGTTGCGATTTGCGACTACGACAGAGGCCTCGCGGCAGCGCGAGCGGCGGCCAAGAGTCAAGCGCCTCAACGCGGTCCGTCGGTGCTGATCGTCTCGCACGTGGACACCGAAGGCGACATTCGGCGCGCATTGGACGCCGGCGTCGTGGGCTACCTGCTGCTCAATACCTCGTTGGACGATCTGGCAACGGCTGTTCGGGAGGTCTGCGACGGCTCGCGATACCTGAGCCGAGAGGTTGCCAGACGCATCGTCGACAGCCTGATGCATTCGTCGTTGACCAAGCGAGAACTGCAGGTGGTTCAGCTCGTCAGCGACGGTGCGAGCAACAAGGTCATCGCGTCGACGCTGGACATCACCGTCGGCACCGTGAAGGCGCACATGCGCGCGGTGCTGGACAAGCTCGGCGCCACGAATCGAATGCAGGCCGCGGCGGCGGCTTCCCGTCGCGGCCTGCTGCCGGGTCGGCTCGCGACGCCAGTCTTGAGCCCGTCCTCCCGACCGGAATCTGAAGTGGTCAGCTGACCTCCGCCTCTGCCGCTGAGCGGGCGCGCGCGACACGTCTCAGCGCTTGTGGCGGCTCGCCGTAGGCCCGCAGAAACGCCCGGCGCATCCGCTCCGCGTCGGAGAAGCCGGTCTCGACCGCGATGCGGTCCACCGAATGCTGTCCGGCCTCGACCAGCGCGCGAGCCGTTTCGACGCGGAGCTTTTCGACCGCCTTCGCCGGCGAGTGGCCTGTCGCGGCGCGAAACGCCCGACTGAAGTGTCGAGGACTGAGGTGCGCGACTTCAGCCAGCTTTTCGATCGACAGACGCTCGCGCAGATGGTCCTTCGCGTAGTTCAGGGCGTTCTGGATCCGGTCGGACCTTGCATCCAGCTCCGAGAGCGCCGAGAACTGCGATTGACCACCGGCGCGGCGCTGATGAACGACCAGCTTCTTCGCCACCGACCGCGCGATGTCGCTGCCGAGGTCGTCTTCCACGAGCGCCAACGCCAGATCGATGCAGGCCGTCATGCCGGCAGACGTCCAGACATTGCCATCGCGGACAAAGATGCGATCCATCTCGACCCTGACCTGCGGATGCTGGCGCTGCAGCTCGGTCGCGTGATGCCAATGCGTTGTCGCGCGGCGCGTGGCGAGCAAGCCCGCTTCGGCGAGGACGAAGGCGCCGGTGCAGATGCTGGCCATGCGCCTGGTGCGGGGCATGGCCGCGCGCAGCAGTTCGAGCAGCCGGCCGGAAGACGGCTCCACGACGGTGGCCCCCGAAATCATCAAGGTGTCGTAGGCGCGGCCATCGAAGGCCTGGGTCTGGATCGGAACCCCGACCGAGCTCATCACCAGGCCGCCTTGCTCCGAGACGACGCTGAGCTCGTACGGCGCGGCCGTCGCCGCCAAGTTGGCGAGCTCGAACACCGCGGTTGCCGCGGCGTCCAGCAGCTGGAACCCAGGAAACACGACCAGTGCGATGCGTTTCATGATGGCCTGAATTGAGGGATAAACGACATTTCAGGACGGAGGCTACGACCTCATCTTGTCACTGTCAATTCGCAGTCGAAGCTCATCCAGGCCGGACGCGGAAGACATGTTTGCAGATCGATCAACCCGAGCCGACGCGCCGTCGGTCATTTCAGGAGCCAGTTTCATGAGCACAAATCAAGCAGTTTCGAAAGGCACCGCCCTGGTCACGGGCGCCTCGACAGGGATCGGCGCCATCTATGCAGACCGTCTGGTCAAGCGCGGCTACGACGTCATCCTGGTCGCGCGCAGCGAAGATCGTCTGCACGCGGTGGCCGAGCGAATCCGTGCCGGCAGCGCACGCTCGGTCAAGATCTTGGTGGCCGACCTCAGCAAGACGGCCGATGTGGCCCGCGTTGAAGCCGTGCTGCGCGACGACAGCAGCATCACGATGCTCGTGAACAACGCGGGGATCGGAGCGGTCGCGCCCTTGCTCAACTCGGACGTCGACAAGATGCAGGACATGATCGACATCAACGTCACCGCGCTGACCCGCCTGACGTACGCGATCGCGCCGAAGCTCGTCGAGCGCGGCTCCGGCGCGATCATCAATATCTCATCGATCGTCGCCGTCGGCCCGGAGATCCTGAACGGGGTGTACGGCGCGACGAAGGCCTTCGTGCTCGCCTTGACGCAGTCGCTCCAGCATGAATTGGCCGCGAAGGGCGTTCGAGTTCAGGCCGTGCTGCCCGGCGCGACGGCGACCGACTTCTGGGGCATCGCGGGCATGCCCCACTCGAACCTGCCGGACGGCTGGGTCATGGACGCCGAAGACATGGTCGATGCCTCGCTCGTCGGTTTCGACCACGGCGAGGTGGTGACGATTCCGCCGCTGCAGGACGGCGCCGCATGGACGGCCTACGAGGCGTCACGACTGGCCCTCTCTCAGCAGTTCGGACACGCGAAGCCGGGACCTCGCTACCTCGCGTCCTGAGTCGCACTCCACGGCGGCAACTCAGGCCTTCTTCAGCAGTTCGCTGTCGACGGGCAGCTTGCGCAGACGCTTGCCGGTCGCCGCGAAGATCGCATTGGTGACTGCCGGAGCCAGCGCCGAGGTCCCGGGCTCGCCCATCCCGCCCGGGGCCTCGGCGCTCTTGACGATGTGGATGTCGATCAGCGGCGTCTCGTTCATGCGCAGCGCTTTGAAGTCGTGAAAGTTCGACTGCTCGACCCGGCCGTCCTTGAACGTGATCTCGCCGTACAAGGCACCGCTGATGCCGAAGATGATCGCACTCTGGATTTGCGCCCTGACCGTGTCCGGGTTCACCACGACGCCGCAATCCACCGCGCAGACCACGCGCTTGACGGCCACCTCGCCCGTCGTCGCGGCCACGTCGACGTCGGCGACCATCGCCATGAAGGTGCCGAACGCGAACTGCAGCGAGACGCCACGGCCTTGGCCGCTGGGCGAGGTCGACCCCCACCCGGATTTCTCCATCGCCAGCTGCAAGACCGCTTTCGCGCGCGGGTTCTGGTCGAGCAGCGTCAGTCGGTACGCCGCCGGATCCTGTTTGGCCGCAAACGCCAGTTCATCGACGAAGCTCTCGACGACGAAGATGTTGTGGGTCGGGCCGACCCCACGCCAGAAGGCCGTGGGGATCTGCGGCGGCTCGTGATTCACATACTCGATCAGGATGTTCGGCAGCGCGTACGGCGGCTGAGCCGCACCATCGACGGTCTCGGGATCGAAGCCGTTGTTGTACGCGGGCGGCAACCAGCGCTTCAGGATCGAAGACCCGGTGATGCGGTGGCTCCAGGCCACCGGCCGGCCCTGTGCGTCCAGACTCGCGCTCAGGCGGTCAAAGAAGTAGGGCCGGTACATGTCCCGCCGAATGTCCTCTTCCCGAGACCACACGATCTTGACCGGGCCGTCGACCTGCTTGGCAATCTGCACCGCGCGGGTGACGCCGTCGATCTCCAGTCGGCGACCGAACCCGCCGCCGAGCAGATGGTTGTGGACGATCACCTTGTCGGGCGCCAGGCCGGTCACCTGCACCGCCGTCGCATGGGCCTTCGACAGCACCTGCGTTCCGACCCAGACCTCGCAGCTGTCCTTCTTCACATGCACCGTGCAGTTCATCGGTTCCATCGCCGTGTGCGCGAGGAACGGCACCTGGTAGACGGCCTCGAGCTTCGTCGCGGCAGCGGCCATCGCCTTCGCGTTGTCGCCCTCGGTCCGCACGGTGGCCGCCGGGCCTCGCGACGCCTGGTCCATCGAACGAACGATGTCCGCCGAACTCAGCTTGGCGTTAGGACCGTCGTCCCAGTCGATCACCAAGGCCGCCAGGCCTTTTTTTGCCGCGCCCATGTGGTCCGCGACGACCGCGATGCAGTCGTCCAGTCGAACGATCTGGCGCACGCCGCGGACCGCCTTCGCCTTGCTGTCGTCCACGCTGCGCACGCGACCTCCGAACGCAGGCGCTTGCGCGAGGGTTGCGAACTTCATGCCCGGCAGCATGACGTCGATGCCGTACTTCGCTGTGCCGTTCACCTTCGCTGGCGTGTCGAGGCGCTTGGCCGGCGTGCCGATCAGCTTGAAGTCCGCCAACGGCTTCAGCGCGACCTTGTCCGGCACCGGCAGTTTGGACGCGTCGGCCACGAGCTCGCCATACTTCAGGCGGCGTTTGCTCGCTTCGTGCATCACCTCGCCCCGGCGTGCGACGCAGGTCGCGGGATCGACACCCCAGCGCTGGGCGGCCGCCTGCACCAGCAGAACCCGAGCCGTCGCTCCGGCACGACGCATCGGTTCGTAGGCAGCCCGAATCGTCGTCGAGCCGCCGGTTACCTGGAAGCCGAGCAGACCATTCGCATAGAGCTTGTCGTTCGGCGGCGCGTGTTCGAGGCGAACCGCGCCGAGATCGACTTCGAGCTCCTCCGCGATCAGCATCGGCAGAGACGTGTACGTGCCCTGGCCCATCTCGATGTAGGCCATCGTCAGCGTGACCGCACCTGTCGAGTCGATGCGGACAAACGCGTTGGGTGCGAACGCCGGGGCGGCGGCGTTCGATGCCGCCACCGCTTTGCCGGGAGCGGCCGCGAACCCGACTCCGATCAAGAGGCCGCCGCCCACCGCAGCGCCTGCGCTCAGAAAGGTTCGGCGAGAAACGGTCGCGTCGGCGTCGTCGGCCAGCAGCTCGGTCAATCGATCGCTCAGCATGTCAGGCCGCCTTGCTTGAAGTCGAAGAAAGTGAGCGCGCGGCGGCCTTGATGCCCTGGCGGATGCGGACGTAGGTCCCGCAGCGGCAGACGTTGCCGGACATCGCCGCGTCGATGTCGCTGTCGGTCGGTGCAGGGTTCTGCGCCAGCAGCCCCGCGGCAGACATCAGCTGTCCCGACTGGCAGTAGCCGCACTGCACGACCTCGAGATCGAGCCACGCCTTCTGCAGCGCGCTGCCGATCTTCGAGTGGGACAGCTGCTCGATCGTGCCGATGTTCTTCCTGGAGACCGATTCGACGGACGTGATGCACGAGCGCGTCGGCACGCCGTCGACATGCACGGTGCAGGCGCCGCAGAGGCCCAGCCCGCAACCGAACTTGGTTCCGGTCATGCCGAGGACGTCCCGGAGCACCCACAGGACCGGGGTGTCGCCGTCCACGTCGACGGCTTTGGCGAGCCCGTTGACTTTCAGCTGTTGTGACATTGGCGCGTCTCAGGTTTGATTGGACAGAAGGAACAATGACTCGACGACAGCGGCACCACTGCCGTGACGGTCATTGTGTTGACGCGGGTCGGCCGCTGAATCGTCACTCGGGTCAACGCACGGCTACCACTTCGGGGGTACCCGGTGCTGCGCTCAGGATCGTTGGCGACCAGGTTTGACGGTTCGCGAAACCACCGGCCGCGGGCGCACGCCGTCGATCAGCATCTGCACCAGCGCGCGCGCCGTGGCGTCCATGTGGCGCTCCGCCGCCGTGCCCGCGAGCAGCCCGTCGGCATGCAAGGATGCCAGGCCATGGGTCATCGACCAGCCGGCGAGCGCGACCTGGTCGACATCGGCCTCGCCAATGAGGCCGGCGGCATGGCAGTCGGCGACCGCCTGGTTCAGAACGGCGTGCGCCTGCTGACCGGCTTCCATCAGGTCGGCGTGCGACGCCTTGTCGCATTCAGGCCCGAACATCAAGCGGTAGAGGCGCGGACGTTCGGCGGCGAACCGAACATAGGCGAGACCGGTGGCGATCAGAGCGGCCATCGGTTCCGGCGCGGCGCGCCGGGCGTCGTCGGTCCGCTGCGCCAGCTCGCGGAAGCCTTCGGCCAGCGTGGCGGCCAGCAAGGCCTCGCGGTCGGCAAAGTGACGATACGGCGCCGCCACACTGACGCCGGCCGCCTGTGCGGCGGCGCGCAGCGTCAGGCGCGCACCTTCGCCTTCTTCGATCAGGCGGGTGGCCGCGTCGACGAGCGCGCGCGGCAGGGCGCCATGGTGGTAGGCGATCTTGGCCGCTTCTTTGGCCCGCCCCTTCGTCGGGCGTCGTGGGGTCCGCTGAGGTGTCATGTTGACGAGAATAACATTGGCCGCTATGCTGAAGTTAACGTGCATAACTTTAACGCTGCTTGTCCTTGAGAGGCTGCCCCATGTCTGCTTCAAGCTCGTTCGATGGCGATGACCGCAACAACGCCCGGCTCGGCGCCGCGCTGCTCGGCACCGGCGCGCTGGGTCTCGTCGCCACCTGCATCTTCTATGTACTGGCGGGGCCTGAGGCGGCGTTGCCCGGTGGTGCCCCCAGCCCCGCGGCCGCCATCGCCGCGACGCCGCGGGCGGCCGGCTGGATGCGCGCGGCAGGCCTTGCGGGCATGCCCAGCGATGTGCTGATGGCCGTCGGCGCCTTGCTCCTGGCCACGATCGAACATCGGCGGCGCGCCTCGCTGGCGTTGGCCGGCTGGCTCGCGCTGTCCATCGCTGCGGCACTCTTCATCGCGGTGGATGCGATGGTCGCGATGGTGCTGCCGCTGGCCGCTGCGCAAGCCGGCGGCGAGGCGGCTTATGCGGGTCTGCGGGCTCTCTTCGACGTGCTTTTCAGCATCGGCGCCTGGACCGCGGGCGGCGGGGCCTTGGCCGTCGCCTGGCGGACCGATGGCGTGCTGTTCCGATGGCCTGCGCTGGGATGGGGCATGCGCGCGGCCGGAGGCGTCGGTCTGCTGGCCAGTGCCGCGCACCTGATCGGATGGCCGGGCGCGCCACTCATCGGTCCCGGCATCGCGATGCTGGCGCTTGCCGCGCTCGGCGGTGCGGCGGCCTATGCGGCCGAATCGGGTCGCGCGTCGGGAGGGCGCGACTGCGGTCAATGATGACTCGGCGGCACGCGGCGATAGAACCTCAGCGCGTTGCGGAACATCACCTTGTCGCGCACGCGCTGGCCCAGGGGCGCCAGATAGTCCTCGGCCAGCCTGATCTGCTCGGCGAAGCCGCCCCCCAAGTTGCTCACCGGCCAGTTGCTGCCCCACATCAGGCGGTCGGGGCCGAACGTGCTCAGCAGCACGTCGAAGGTCGGCTTGTAGGCCGCCAGGGCCAGGGGCGCGACCCAGGGGCGGTTGCCGTCACCGACCTGGTACAGGTCGTAGAAGGACGAGAACTTCATCGAGAGATTCGGGCACACGCTGGCCAGGCGCCGGATCGAAAGCTCCCATTCGGCCGTCGGCGTCTGCCCCTGGGCGCCGCCCAGGTGGTCGATGACGATCCGCAGGTCCGGCACCGCGGCGCACAACGCCTCGACGCGCGGCTTCGGGTTGGTGCTGCCGCGGCTGATGAGATCCAGCGTCATGCCGCGGCGCGCGAGCTCGTGCAGGTCGCGCAGCTGCGCGTCGTCGAGCGTGATCGCCGGCGGGCTCCACAGGAAGCTGCGGATGCCGACGAAGCGATCGTCGCGCGCGAACCGGTTCAGGTGGGCGATGAAGTCGGCCGAGCCGATCTCCAGCTGACCGACGAAGGACTTGAAGAGCGGGTCGCCGCGCACGAGGTCGAGAACCCACTGGTTGTCCTCGACCAGCGGGCTCGCCTCGACGATCGTGGCCGCGACGACGCCGTTCAAGCTTGCCAGCTGCTTGTACTCGGACGGCAGCACGTCGCCGTACAGCGTCGTGTTCTCAACTGGCGGGTAGGGCGCGCCGCCAGGGCGGGTCACCTGGTAGAAATGGATGTGGGTCTCGACGATCGGGTTGCGCACACCCTGCCCGCGCATCTCGGTCAGCACCTGCACGCTCTCGTCGTCGTGGTCGTCATGGGCCATGGTCTGCGTCGTCCGGTCTGTTGTCGACATGAGCCCAACGATGCCACACCACCTCAGGATCCGTTGTTGCATCGGTGGGTCGGCGAACGGCGCGCTGGCAGAGTTCTCCCGGGTCGCGTGGGCGTGGGATCGGCGCTAGACTGTTTTTGCCTTCCCTCCTGGTATCGCATGCCTCCACTCGGAATTCACCGGCTCGCCGTCGCGGCGATCGCTTGGCTCGCCGGCGTCGGCGGCGCCCACGCGGCGATCGCGCCCGAGGCGTTGCGTGTCCCGCAGGGCTTCCAGATCGAACTGCTGACCGACGCCGTGCCCAGTGCGCGCGCGATGACGCTGGGCCGTTATGCCGATGGCCAAGGCGTGGTCTACGTGGGCAGCATGGGGGCCGGCAAGGTCTATGCGGTCGAGATCGACCAGGGCCGTGCGCGCGGTGTTCACACCCTGGTCTCCGGCCTCCAGTTGCCGGCCGGCGTGGCGTATCGCAACGGCCAGCTCTACGTCTCGGCGGTCTCGAAGATCCTGCGCTTCGATGGGATCGACGAGCGGCTGCAGAAGCCGCTCCCGCCGGTGATCGTCACCGACCGCCTGCCGGTGGAAACACACCACGGCGCGAAGTTCATCGGCTTCGGCCCGGACGGGCTGCTGTACGTCGCGGTCGGCGCGCCGTGCAATGTCTGCGTGCCGGATGCGGTGCACGGCCAGATCCTGCGCATGAAGCCCGATGGCAGCGCGCGGGAGCTCGTCGCGCTCGGGGTGCGCAACTCGGTCGGCTTCGACTGGAGCCCGCTCGATCGTGCGCTCTGGTTCACCGACAACGGCCGCGACATGCTCGGCGACGATCTGCCCAGCGACGAGCTGAACCGTGCCACGCAGCCGGGCCAGCATTTCGGCTTCCCGTACTGCCATCAAGGCGATGTCGCGGATCCGGAGTTCGGCGCGCGGCGCCGTTGCGACGAGTCGGTCGCGCCGGTCGCCAAGCTCGGCGCGCACGTCGCGTCGCTGGGCATGCGCTTCTACAGCGGCAGCCAGTTTCCGGCCGACTACCGCGGCGGCATCTTCATCGCCGAACACGGGTCATGGAACCGCAGCAAGAAGAGCGGCTACCAGGTCGTGCGGGTCGTGGTCGACGCGCAGGGCCGCGTGCTGCGCCACGAGCCGTTCGTGCAAGGTTGGTTGCAGGTCGACGCGGCCGGCCGCGAAACCGTGCTCGGCCGGCCGGCCGACGTGCTGGTCCTGCCCGACGGCTCGCTGCTGATCAGCGACGATCTCGGCGGCGCGATCTACCGCGTGCGCTACGCGCCTTGAACGACCGACGCCTGCGGCCGCGCGCGAGCCTGGTCAGCGCGGCGGCAGCTCGATCACGCCGGCCAGCGGGATGCTGTCGAGGCGCTCGGCGCTGGCGACGACGATGGCGCGATCGGTGTGGCCGGACCGGCTCGCGAGGGCGCGCATCAGCGCCTTGACCGAGGCTGCATCGAGCCCACCGGTCGGCTCGTCGAGCAGCGTCAGCGCCCGCCCGGAGGCGAGCGCGGCGGCGAGCCCGACCTTGCGCTTCGAGCCGGTCGAGAGCATGTGCATGGGCTTGTCGAGATGCGGGGTCAGCGCGAAGGCGTCGACAAGCGCCTGCCAGCCGGCAGCGTCGAAGCCGTCATCGCCGGCGCGCAGCGCTGCCGTGCAGTCGCGTGCCGTGATCGAGGCGTACGCGTCGCTGGCCGGATCGCACCAGAACACCGCGCGCCGGTAGGCGACGGGATCGGTGTCGAGGCCCACGCCGGCGAGCGTCAGCCGGCCCGCGGCGGCTCGCTGCGAGCCGGCGAACAGCCGCAGCACGGTCGACTTGCCGCTGCCGGTGTCGCCGTGCAGCAAGCTTACGCCGGCCGCGATCGACACCGACCAGTCGGACAGCAGTGCCGGTTCGCTGGGGTACGCGAAGCTCAAATCTCGTACTTGCAATACCGAAGCGCGGGTGAGGGTCCTCATGAAGTCAACCGTACAGTGCGGCGAGCGTCTCGCGAAACCAGCGGTGCCCGGGGTTGTGGTTCATGCGCCAGTACCAGTGCGCCCAGATCTCGAGCGGGGGCAGGTCGATGCGCAGCTCGCGGATCACGAGCGGGAAGTTCTTCGCGTAGCGCAGCGCCGGCCGCAGCGGAATGATGGCTGCGAGATCGGTGCGGCACAGCACGTCGGGCGCGGCGCCGTAGTGCGGCAAGGTCACGCGCATCTGATCGGCCAGGCCGAGCCGCGCGAGCGCCTTCGCGGGCTCGGGGTGGCTCAGCGAGACGAGGTACTCGAGCTGCTGCAGGCTGCGCTTCGTGCCCAGCGCGGCCGCCAACGGGTGATCCTGGCGCGCGACGATGCAATAGTGGTCGGTGATCAGCCGTTCGTGTTCGGTGCCGCGCACATCGGGCAGGTAGCCGAGCGCGAAGTCGATGCGGTTCTGCTCGAGCGCCGGCAGCACGTCGTCGAGCGGCAGCTGGGTGGCCTCGATGCGCAGCATCGGCGCGTGCACGCGCAGGTGTTCCATCAGCACCGGCAGAAACTCGCCCTGGCCGAGGTCGCTCATGTGCAGCACGAAGCGGCGCTCCGACGTGAGCGGGTCGAAGTGCTCGGCCTCGTCGAGCGAGGCCTCGACGATCGCCAGCGCCGCCTCGACCGAGCGTGCGAAGTGATGCGCCCGCGCGGTGGGCACGACACCGCCCGGCCCGCGCACGAACAGCGGATCCTTGAGCTGCAGCCGCAGCCGCGTCAGGCCGTGGCTGACGGCCGGTTGCGACAGGCCGATCTGCTCGGCCGCGCGCCGCACGTTGCGCGCCACGTAGACGGCGCGGAACACGCGCAGCAGATTCAGGTCGAGCGGTTTGGGGTCCATGCGGTTGTCTGATCCATCGCGCGAATCGTCTTCAAGAGCTTGATCTTATTGGCGAATTGTGGTCCAGGGTCTAGATTCGCCCATTCAGAAGGATCAGGAGACAAGCTCATGCGAACCCAAGTCGCGATCGTCGGCGCCGGCCCGGCCGGCTTGTTGTTGGGCGCGCTGCTGCACAAGGCCGGCATCGATGCGGTGATCATCGAGCAGCGCAGCGCCGAGTACGTGCTCGGCCGCATCCGCGCCGGCGTGCTCGAACAGACCACGGTCGCGCTGCTCGAACAGGCCGGCGTCGCCGACCGCCTGCACCGCGAGGGCCTGCCGCACGATGGCACCGAGCTCGCGTTCGATGGCCAGCTGCACCGCATCGATTTCTTCGGGCTCACCGGGCGGCGCGTCACGGTCTACGGCCAGACCGAGGTCACGCACGACCTGATGCAGGCGCGCGCCGCGGCCGGGCTCACGACCGTGTACGAGGCCGAGAATGTCAGCGTGCACGGCTTCGACGGCAGCACGCCCAGCGTGCGCTACCGCCACGGCGGGCGCGACGTCGAACTCGCCTGCGACTTCATCGCCGGCTGCGACGGCTACCACGGCGTGAGCCGGGCGAGCGTGCCGGCCGGTGCGATCGCGACCTTCGAGAAGATTTACCCGTTCGGTTGGCTCGGCATCCTCGCCGATGTGCCACCGGTGCGGCACGAGCTCGTCTACGCGAACCACGAGCGCGGCTTCGCGCTGTGCAGCCAGCGCAGCCGCACGCGCAGCCGCTACTACCTGCAGACCTCGCTGGACGACAAGGTCGCGAACTGGTCCGACGACGCATTCTGGGACGAACTGCGTCGGCGGCTGCCGTCCGAGGTCGCCGAACAGGTGACGACCGGCGCCTCGATCGAGAAGAGCATCGCGCCGCTGCGCAGCTTCGTCGCCGAGCCGATGCGCTTCGGCACGATGTTCCTCGCCGGCGACGCGGCGCACATCGTGCCGCCCACCGGCGCGAAGGGGCTGAACCTCGCCGCGTCGGACGTCGGCTACCTTGCGCAAGGCCTGGTCGAGCACTACGCCGAGCGCAGCGCGGCCGGCATCGATGCCTATTCGCAGCGCTGCCTCGCGCGCATCTGGAAGGCCGAGCGCTTCTCGTGGTGGTTTACGTCGCTGATGCACAAGTTCCCCGAGACCGGCGCGTTCGGCCAGAAGATGCAGCACGCCGAGCTCGAGTACCTCGTCGGCTCGACCGCGGCCTCGACCGCACTGGCCGAGAACTACGTCGGGTTGCCGATGCGTTGACTGCTGCGGCTCAGGCCGCGCGCGCCGGTGCGGGCAGTTTCAGCACGCCGGTCGCGAGACCGGTGCCGAGCAGGATCACCGCGCAGCCCACCAGCATCGCCGCGTTGACCTGTTCGCCGAGCAGCATCCAGCCCCACAGCACCGCGAACGCGGGAATCAGGAAGGTCACCGAGATCGCGTTGGCCGGGCCGACGTTCGCGATCAGCCGGAAGAACAGCACATAGGCCACGCCGGTGCTGAACACCGCGAGCGCCGCAGCGGTCAGCCACGCGCTGCCCGACGGCATCGATGATGGCCACCACAGCCAGGCCGGGATCGCGAGCGCGAGCGTGGCGGAGAGCTGGCTGCCTGCAGCGACCGCCATCGGCGCGACGCCGGCGAGCGTCTTCTTCGTCAGGCTCGCGGAGATGCCGTAGAACACCGCGCCGGCCAGGCACGCGACGATGGCCCAGCCTGAACCACCGGGCTTGAACGCGGCGCTGTGGTCGGTCTTGTTCCACGCCAGCCAGAGCACCCCGGCGAAGCCGATCACGAGGCCGAGGATGCGCGGCGGCGTCAGCTTGTCCTTCAGCCACAGCCACGCGATCGCCGCGCCGAACAGCGGCGTGGCCGCGTTGAAGATCGCCGACAGCCCGGCCGTGATCGACAGCGCCGCGTAGCCGAAGCACAAGAACGGCAGCGCCGAGTTCGTCAGCCCGACGACGAAGATCGGGCGCCAGTGCCGGCGCAGTTCGCCCATCTGCCCGCGCACCTGCAGCAGCGGCATCAGAAACAGCGTCGCGCCGGCGACGCGCACCGCGACGAGCGCGATCGGGCCGAACTCGGCCGCGCCCATGCGCATGAACAGGAACGACGCGCCCCACAGAGCAGCGAGCAGCAGCAGTTCGCTCAGGTCAGAAGTTTTCAAACCGTCGCACCTTCCAATGCATGTTCCAGCGCGAGCAGCGCACGCTTGCGCTCCACCCCGCCGGCATAGCCGGTGAGCGAACCGTCGCTGCCGACGACGCGGTGGCAGGGCACGATCACCGACACTGGGTTGCGCCCGACGGCGCCGCCGACGGCACGGACCGCGGCGCCCACGCCGAGCCCCTTCGCGATCTCGCCGTAGCTGCGCGTCTCGCCGCCGGGAATCGCGAGCAGGGCCTGCCAGACGCTGCGTTGGAACGGTGTGCCCTGCAGATCGAGCGGCACGTCGAACGCCAGCGTGTCGCCGGCGAAGTACGCGTGCAACTGATCGGCGGCGCGGCGCAGCAGCGCGTCATCGGGCCGGCGCATCACGGTGAGCGGGGCCGGGTGGTGCTTCTGGCCTTCGAACCAGACGCCGGCCAGGCCCTTCGCGGTGCGTGCGAGCAGCAGCTTGCCGAGCGGCGTGTTGATCGTCGTCTGCGCGGTGCAGGCGGAGGTGTCGGGCATCGTCATGATGTTTTCTCCAAGGTATTCCACAGCCGCAGTACCGCATACGCGCGCCACGGCTGCCAGGGATGAGCATGGGCGTCGGCCTCGCGTTGCGACGCAGTGCCGAAGAGTTGATTCATCGCCTTCAGCACCGCCACATCGTTCGGCGGAAAGGCATCCGGCCAGCCGAGCGCGCGCATCGCAACGTAGTGCGCCGTCCAGGGGCCGATGCCCTTGATCGCGCACAGCCGCGTGATCAGCGGTTCGGGGCGCGCGCGTGGTGTGAGCAATGCCGCGATCTCGGGCCAGGCCTGCGCGATCGCGACGATGGCGGCGGCGCGGCTTCGAATGATGCCGAGCTCGGCGATGTGCTCGATCGGCGTCGCCGCGAGCAGCGCCGGCTGCGGGAAGCTGCGCGTGATCTCCGGCCACGGCGTGAGCAGCGGCTCGCCGAAGCGCTCGACGAGGCGTTTGGCGATCGTGCGCGCAGCGGCCACCGTGACCTGCTGGCCGAGAACGGCACGCACCGCGAGCTCGAAGGCATCGGTACCGCCCGGCAGGCGCAGGCCCGGTGCGCCCGGCAGCGCGGCGAGCGCCGTGTCGATGGCCTCGGGCGTCGCGTCCAGATCGAGCCAGCGCCGCACGGCCGCGACGACGCGCCCGCTCACGTTGGCCAGTTCCGGTGCGAAGCGCAGGTGCACGAGCGGTGCGGCGGACGCGAATTCGATCTCGACCCAGCCCGGCGTCGGTGTCGCGGCGCCGGCGCGCAGGCTGCGGCGAATGCAGCGGCCTTCGACCGCTTCGACATCCGGGATCGCCCGCTGGGCGATGAAGCGCAGGAACGCGTCGACGTCGTACGGTGCGCGGTACGCGAGCTTGACCGTCACCGCGGCATCGCTCGCGGATTCGTCGAACTCGACCTCGCCGCGCAGCCGGCTCGGGCTCATGCGGTAGCTCTCGGCGAACGCAGCGTTGAAGCGGCGCAGGCTGTTGAAGCCGCTCGCGAGCGCGATCTGCGCGACCGACAGGCGCGTGTCGGTGAGCAACTGTTTGGCGAGCAGCAGGCGGCGCGTCTGCACATACTGCAGCGGCGTCACGCCGTGCTCGGCCTGGAAGATGCGGCGCAGGTGGCGATCGCTGACGCCGAGGCGCTCGGCGACATCGACGAGGCTTTTCGCCTCGCCGCTCGCCGCCTGCTCGTCGAGCGCGTCGGCCGCCTGGCGTGCCAGCGTGCGCGACGCATCCATCACCGACCAGGGCAGGCCGGCGCCCGGCGCGAGCTCGGGCCGGCACTTCATGCAGGGGCGGAACGACGCGGCCTCGGCCTGCGCCGGCGTCGTGAAGAAGCGGCAGTTTCGGCGCATCGGCGTGCGCACACGGCAGATCGGCCGGCAGTACACGCCAGTGGACGTGACGCCGACGAACAAACGCCCGTCGAAGCGTGCATCACGGGCCGTGATGACCTGGTAGGCAGCGGTGTCGTCCAGAGAGTGCATGGCACGATTATCGGCAGCGCCGACTTCGCGGCTCGCCGTTTTCGGACACATCCCTTCTCAGGGCCTTCCGTGCCGGCCGATGCCGTCGGCGAAGCGCTGCGCGCCGTCGACGGATTCGCCCGATTGCAGCGTCTGCATCCCGAGCGCGAACTCCTGCGCGAGCGCGTCGAGCAGCGGCAGGCCGTGCTGGGCCTGCACGCTCGCGCGGTCGTGGCGCATGCAGCGCTGCGGGAACGCGGCGATCTGCATGGCGAGCTCGTGCGCGCGGGCGAGCGCCTCGCCCGCCGGCACGACGCGGTTCGCGAGGCCGAGAGCGAGCGCCTCATCGGCGGCGACGGGCCGGCCCGTCAGGATCAGATCGAGCGCGCGGCTCTCGCCGATCAATCGGGGCAGGCGCACCGTGCCACCATCGATCAGCGGCACGCCGAAGCGGCGGCAGTAGACCCCGAACACGGCCGTGCTGCTGGCGACGCGCAGATCGCACCACAGCGCGAGCTCCAGCCCGCCGGCGACGGCGTGGCCTTCGACGGCGGCGATCACCGGCTTGCTCAGGCGCAGCCGCGTCGGGCCCATCGGGCCATCCGTCGCCATGTCCGCGTCGAGCGGATTTGCACGCGGGTTGCTGGCGGTCAAGCCACCGGCAACCGCTTTCAGATCGGCGCCGGCGCAGAACTGCCCGCCCGCGCCGGCGAGCACGGCGACGCAGGCCTGCGGATCGGCGTCGAATTCGCGGAAGGCGTGCGCGAGCGCACGTGCCGTCGGGCCGTCGACCGCATTGCGCACCTCGGGCCGGTTGATCGTGATCGTCCAGATCACGTCGTCGCGTTCGACCAAGACGTTGTTCATGGCCTGTGCAGCACCAGCGCGACCGTCTGCGCCGCGAGCTCGTCGAGATCGACGCGCTTGGCGCTGCGCGGCTTCGCGCGGTACCAGGTCGCGGAAAAGTTGATCGCGCCGAGGATCATCAGCCGCGCCAGTTTCGCGTCGGCGTGCAGCAGCCCCTGCGCGTGCAGATCGTCAAGCGTGCGCTGCCAGATCGCGTCGTAGCGGTCTTTCAGTTCGATGATGCGGCGCTTGTACTGCGTCGGCAGCGAGCGCCAGTCGTACAGCATCACCGGGATGAAGTCGCTGCCGGTGTCGTGCAGGATGCCGTAGTGCGTGCGCACGAGACGATGCAGGCGTTCGGGGGCGGGCAGGGAGGCTTCCTTCAACGCCTCTTCGGTGCGGTCCAGCCCGAGTCGCAGGCCTTCTTCCATCACCGCCATCAGCAGCTCATGCTTGCTCGCGAAATGATAGAACGGGCTGCCCGAACGCATGCCCACCGCATGCGCGATGTCGCGGATCGTCGTGCCGTCGAACCCCTTCTCGCGGAACAGCCGCGCGGCGACGCGGATCAGGTCGGCGCGCCGGTTGTCGGGCGCGGTCGGGGGGGCGTTGACCTTGGCGGTGCGGGGTTTGGCCGGCATGAGCCCTTCGTTTCGGGTGTGTTTCGGGTTTGTACGCTGACGCGCGACAGCCCAGATCGCTACAAAGCAATTGCTTGCTTGGCAAGCCAAGAATAACAAGCCGCCTCCTGCCCCGCAACGGGCAGGGCCCTGACCGGAGACTTTGCCCTTGCTGCAAGCGCTTCAGATCATCATCAGCGGCATCGCGCAGGGCTGTTTCTACGGCCTGATCGCGCTCGGCGTGGTGCTGATCTACAAGGCGACCGAGACGGTCAGCTTTGCGCAGGGTGAGTTGATGATGCTGGGCGCGTTCATCGGCCTGATCGTGATGAGCGCGCTGGGCTTTCCGTTCTGGCTCGCGTTCGTCTGCGCGGTGCTCGCGATGGGCGCGTTCGGCATCGTGCTCGAGCGGCTCGTGATCCGGCCCATCCTCGGCCAGCCGGCATTCTCGATCGTGATGCTGACGATCGGCATCGGCTATGTCGCACGCGGCGCGATCACGATGGTGCCGGCCATTGGCACCGAGACGCACACGCTCGCGGTGCCCTACAAGGACCAGGTCTGGCATGCCGCGGGCCTGGTGCTGAACGTCGAGCAGATGGTCATCATCGCCGCGACGCTGCTGCTCAGCGCGGCGCTGTACGCGATGTTCCGCTACAGCAAGCTTGGCGTGGCGATGCAGGCCGCGTCGCAGAACCAGCTCGCGGCCTACTACATGGGCATCCCGGTGAAGCGCCTGAACGGGCTCGTGTGGGGGCTTGCCGCCGCGGTGGCAGCGATCGCGGGGCTGCTGCTCGCGCCGATCACCTTCGTGCACGCGAACATGGGCTTCATCGGCCTCAAGGCGATGCCCGCCGCCGTCGTCGGCGGCTTCGGCAGCCTTCCGGGCGCGATCGTCGGCGGCCTGGTCATCGGCGTCGTCGAGGCGATGGCCGGCTTCTACCTGCCCGAAGGCTTCAAGGACATCGCTGCCTATGTGGTCGTGCTGATCATGCTCGTCGTCAAGCCGAACGGCCTGTTCGGCGAGAAGCTGCGCAAGAAGGTCTGAGATGAAAAGGATCGCTCCGCTGCTGTTGAGGAAGCGATGGATCGCTCGCGGCCCGATGCGGCTGTTCGTGAACGTCCGCTCTGGCCTGGCTCCGGCGCGTCGCGGCAAGGGCTGCCCGCCGGTCGCTCATGCGGTGGCGGTCGGTGCTGCGCACCGACTGCACTGCGCTGCTCGGTCCGGGGTCGCGCCGCTGAACTCACTTCGTTCGCTGCGCTCTCTCCGCTCAAACAGACGCGGCGAGTCAGTCCACGAAGCGCGTGCTGCGCACGCGCCGACCCCGGCCCTGCGCTGCTCGTCGCCACCCAAATCGCGCCCAGCGGGCAGCCCTTGCCGCGAAGTCCACGGGCGGCGGTGTTCCCGGCAAACACCTGCAACGTGTCCGCAAAGGCGCGTGCGGGCAGGTTGCGGCGCGCCTGTGAGGCGCCGAGGAGCACAGGGCTCGTGGCCGCGCGCGCAGCGCGCTTCCACAACTGACTCGTCGCGTCTGTTTGAACGGAGAGAGCGCAGCGAACGAAGTGAGTTGAGCGACGGGCCACGAGACCGAGCACCGCAGGGCAGTCGGCGCGCAGCGCCGACTGCCTCAGCGAAGCGCCGCGGCCTGCCCGCACGCGCCTTTGCTCGCGCCGACCGTCGCACGCAAAGCGGTCGTTCAAGGACAGCGCAGGGCCGAAAGCAGACGCTCGTCCACCCCTTGTGTCTCACCCGTCGCGGGTTGCGCGACGCGCGGGGGCGCAACTGACATGCGCTTCATCTTCAAGACCCGCTACGACCAGGACATCCGCCTTGCCAAGCACGGCGGCCAGGTCTTCTGGTATGCCGCGCTGATGCTCGCGCTGTTGGCCGCGCCGTGGCTGTTCACGGAGTACTGGCTCGCGCAGCTGACCTTTGTGCTGATCTACTCGGTTGTCGGCCTCGGGCTGATGCTGCTGTCGGGGTTCACCGGCCTGTTCTCGCTCGGCCACGCTGCGTTCCTCGGCGTCGGCGCGTACACGCAGGCGGCGCTGACGCAGCAGGGTGTGCCGGCGCCGATCGCGCTGCTGGCTGCGGGTGCGATCTCGGCCGCGGTCGGCGTGGTCGTCGGCCTGCCGGCGCTGCGCGTGAAGGGCATCTACCTCGCGATCGCGACGCTCGCGTTCGGCTTCATCGTCGAGGAGGTGTTCGCGCGCTGGGAACGCGTCACCGGCGGCAATGCCGGCATCCACATCGGTGCGCCCGATGTGTTCGGCCTGAAGCTCGACAACGACGTGTCGTTCTACTTCGCCTGCCTCGTCGTCACCGTGCTCGCCACGCTGGGCGTGCTGAACCTGCTGCGCTCGTCGACCGGCCGCGCGTTCGTCGCGATCCGCGATTCGGAGGTCTCGGCGCAGAGCATGGGCATCCACCTGGCGCGCTACAAGACGCTGTCGTTCGCGATCTCAGCCGCGCTCGCAGGCATCGGCGGCGCGCTGTATGCGCACAAGCTGCAGTTCATCTCGCCGGACCAGTTCAACATCCTGCAATCGATCGACCTGGTGCTGATGATCGTCGTCGGCGGCATCGGTGCCATCCACGGCGCGTTCCTCGGCGCGATCTTCCTGATCACGATGCCGCAGGTGATCGGGCTGGCGAAGGACTTCCTGCCCGCCGTCATCGGCCAGGCGCCTGGGCTGCAGGGGCTGGTCTATGGCCTGGTGCTGATCGCGTTCGTGCTGTTCGAACCGCAAGGGCTGTACGGGCGCTGGCTGAAGCTGCGGACCTACCTGCAGATTTTTCCGTTCTACCGCAAGGGCATGTTCCAGCGGCAGAAGAGCTACCTGAAGTCGGATCGCCTGAAATGAGTGATGTGCTCCTGTCCGCCACCGACCTGAGCGTGCGCTTCGGCGGCGTGCTCGCAGTCAACCGGGTCGGCTTCGACGTGAAGCGCGGCGAGGTATTCACCTTGATCGGGCCGAACGGCGCGGGCAAGACGACGGTGTTCAACCTGATCAGCCGGATCTACATGCCGACGTCGGGCACGATCACCTACCAAGGAAGGAACCTCGCCGAGCAGGCGCCGCACGACATCGCGCGGCTGGGCATTGCGCGCACCTTCCAGAACATCGAGCTGTTCGAGCACGCGAGCGTGCTGCAGAACCTGTTGATCGGCCGGCACACGCACCGCCAGACGGGTGTGTGGAGCGAACTCTTCTTCACGCCCAAGACGCGCCGCGCCGAGATCGCGGCGCGCGAGCAGGTCGAGCGGGTGATCGACCTGCTCGACCTGCAACACCACCGCGAGTCGCTCGTTGCCGGCCTGCCGTACGGCGTGCGCAAGGTCGTCGAGCTGGCGCGCGCGTTGTGCACCGAACCCAAGCTGCTGCTGCTCGACGAGCCGTCGTCAGGACTGAACGTCGAAGAGACCGACGACATGGCGTTCTGGATCCAGGACATCCGCGCCGAGCTCGGCATCACGGTGCTGATGGTCGAGCACGACATGGCGCTGGTCTCGAAGGTGTCGGATCGTGTGCTCGCGATGAACCAGGGCGAGGTGCTGGCCATGGGCACACCGCGCGAGGTGCAACAACACCCCGGCGTGATCGAGGCCTATCTGGGATCGGCGGACGACGTGGCGAGCCTGCGCCGGACGGTGGCGGCATGAACGCGAACGACGCCATCATCCTCCGGCTGCTCAACGTCGAGAGCGCGTACGGCCCGATCCGCGCGATCCGCGGCGTCAGCCTGCAGGTCGCGCGTGGCCGCATCGTCACGGTGCTCGGCTCGAATGGCGCAGGCAAGAGCACGATCCTGAAGACGATCTCCGGGATCATCGATCCGCGCAAGGGCAGCATCGCGTTCAAGGGCGAGGACATCACCGCGCGCGACCCGGCGCTGATCGTGCAGCGCGGGCTCTCGCACGTGCCCGAGGGGCGCGAGGTGTTCCCGCTGCTGTCGATTCACGCCAACCTGATGATGGGCGCCTACACGCGGCGCGACCGAGACGGCGTGGCCCGCGACATGGAAACGGTGTATGGCTACTTCCCGATCCTGCGCGAGCGCGCGGCGCAGGACGCCGGGCTGCTGTCGGGCGGCCAGCAGCAGATGCTCGCGATCTCGCGCGCACTGATGGCCGCGCCGGACCTGATGCTGCTCGACGAGCCGAGTCTGGGCCTGTCGCCGCGCCTGACGCGCGAGATCTTCGAGATCGTGATCCGCATCAACCGCGAGCGCGGCACGACGATCCTGCTGGTCGAGCAGAACGCCAACATGGCGCTGAACGTGGCCGATTTCGGCTACGTGCTCGAGAACGGCCGCATCGTGATGGAGGACAGCTGCGACCGCCTGCGCGAGAAGGACGACATCAAGGAGTTCTACCTGGGGCTGAAGGAATCCGGCGTGCGCGGCGAGCGGCGCTGGAAAAAGAAGAAGACCTGGCGCTGATCGTCATGAGCAATCTCTGGGACTTGAACCACCTTCAGCCGCGCGAGGGCATCGTCGTCGAAGGCGAGACGATGGCCGCGATGTTCTGGAACGCGGTCGCGTTGCGCGGCGACAAGGTCTTCATGCGCCAGAAGAAGCTCGGCCTCTGGCGCGAGTGGACATGGAACCAGACGGCGCAGGCGGTGCGCGAGATCGGCCACGGCCTGCTCGCGCTCGGTTTCGATGCCGGCGATTGCGCGTCGATCGCGTCGAACACCGTGGTCGAATGGGTGCTCGCCGATCTGGCGGTGCTGAGCTGCGGCGGTGTCTCGAACGGCATCTACCCGACCGACGCCGCGTCGCAGCTGCAGTACCTGTGCGAGGACTCGCGCACCCGCGTGCTGTTCGTCGAAGACGAGGAGCAGCTCGACAAGGCGCTGGAGGTGCGCGATCGGCTGCCGCTGCTGCGCATCGTCGTCGTGTTCGACGCCGAGGGCCTGCGCGATTTCCGCGACGACGGCGTGATCGATCTCGAGTCGCTGCGCGCGCTCGGCCGGCGCCACCTCGCCGACAACGCCGGCGCGCTGCCCGCACGCGTGGCCGGCTGCCGTCCGGACGACCTCGCGATCCTCGTCTACACCTCGGGCACGACCGGGCGGCCCAAGGGGGCGATGCATTCGCACCGCGGCCTCGTCTACACCGCGCGCGGCTACAACCGCATCGTCGCGCAGGACGAGTCGGACGAGCGCATGTGCTTTCTGCCGCTGTGCCACATCGCCGAGCGCATGGGCGGCGAGTACTTCGGCATCTACACCGGCGCGACCCTGAACTTCGTCGAGAACCCGGAGACCGTGCCCGAGAACGTACGCGAGATCGCTCCGACGGTGTTCACGGCCGTGCCACGGGTGTGGGAAAAGTTCTACTCCGGCGTGATGATCGCGCTGCGCGAGTCCGGTCGCCTGCAGCAATGGGCTTACGCGTGGAGCATCGGCGTCGGAGGCCGCATCGCGGAGCGCGTGCTGGCCGGGCAGCCGGTGGGCGCCTGGCTCAAGCTTCAGTTCGGCCTCGCGCGCGTGCTGACGCTGAACAACGTGCGCAAGATGATCGGCATCCACCGCGCGCGCTTCTGCGTCACCGGCGCGGCGCCGATCTCGCCCGAGCTCGTGAAGTGGTACCTCTCGCTCGGTGTGCCGATGGTCGAGGTCTGGGGCATGACCGAGACCTGCGGCGCCGCCACGTACACGCCGGCCAGGCGCATCAAGCCGGGCATGATCGGCCCGGCCTGCCCGTTCAACGAGGTGCGGCTCGCGCCCGGCACCGGCGAGCTGCTGGTGCGCGGCACGAACGTCTTCATGGGCTACCTGAACCTGCCCGAGAAGACGGCCGAGACCATCGATGCCGACGGCTGGCTGCACACCGGCGACGTCGGCCTGGTCGACGAGGAAGGGTACTTCCGCATCACCGATCGGATGAAGGACATCATCATCACGGCCGGGGGCAAGAACATCACGCCGAGCGAGCTCGAGAACGACCTGAAGTTCTCGCCCTACATCACCGACGCGGTCGTGGTCGGCGACAAGCGCGCCTACCTCGTCGTGATCGTGATGATCGACCACGAGAACGTCGAGAAGTACGCGCAGGATCGCGACATCCCGTTCAGCAACTACGCGAGCCTGACGCGGGCGCCGGAGGTGCAGGCGCTGATCCAGGGCGAGCTCGACCGCGTGAACAAGAAGTTCGCCCGCGTCGAGCAGATCAAGAAGTTCTGGCTGCTCGAGACGCAGCTCAGCGCCGAGGACGACGAGCTGACGCCGACGATGAAGCTCAAGCGCAAGCTCGTCGAGAAGAAGTACGCCGCGCAGATCGACACGATGTACCGCTGACCTCTCTTTCTGCCGATTTTCCCGCTCGTTCAACAGGAGACCTGAGATGACGACGACACGCCACAAGACCCTGATCACCGCGGCGCTCGCGCTCGCGGCCGCACAAGCATTCGCGCAGGCCAAGGCGCCGCCTCAAGGCGTCAGCAAGGACGAGATCGTGGTCGGCTCGATCCAGGACCTGTCGGGGCCGATCGCCGGCTTCGGCAAGCAGGTGCGCAACGGCATGTTGCTGCGCGTCGACGAGATCAACGAGCAGGGCGGCGTCAACGGCCGCAAGCTGAAGCTCATCGTCGAGGACTCGGCCTACGACCCGAAGAAGGCGGTGCTGGCGGCGCAGAAGCTCGTCAACCAGGACAAGATCTTCATCATGGTCGGTCACATCGGCACGGCGCAGAACCTCGCGGCGATGCCGGTGCAGTTCGAGAAGAACGTGATCAACTTCTACCCGATCACCGCGGCGCGCGAGATGTACGAGCCGTTCAACCGCCTGAAGTACTCGTTCGCGGCGACCTACTACGACCAGATGCGCGGCGCGGTGCCGAAGCTCGTGAAGGAGAAGGGCGCGAAGAAGGTCTGCACGATGTACCAGGACGACGAGTTCGGCCTCGAAGTCGTGCGCGGCGGCGAGGCCGGGCTGAAGACGATGGGCATGGAGTTCGTCGAGAAGACCAGCTACAAGCGCGGCGCGACCGACTTCTCGTCGCAGGTCGCGCGCATGAAGGCGGCCGGCTGCGACTTCGTCGTGCTCGGCACCATCATCCGCGAGACCATCGGCGCGATCGCCGAGAGCCGCAAGACCGGTTTCTCGCCGACCTTCCTCGGCTCCAGCGCGAGCTACACCGACCTCATCCACAAGCTCGGCGGCAAGGCGATGGACGGCCTGTACGCGACGATGACGGTGCAGAACCCCTACCTCGACGACGCGAGCAAGGCGGTCAGCTTCTGGGCCAACAAGTACAAGACCAAGTTCAGCGAAGACCCGACGGTGTTCTCGGTCTACGGCTATGGCGCGATCGATTCTTTCGCGGTCGCCGCCGCAAAGGCCGGCGCCGGGCTGAACACCGACAGCTTCATCAAGGCGATGGACACGATGACGATCGAGCCCGACATGTTCGGCAGCGCGAAAGCCACGTTCACGGCGACCAAGCGGCTCGGCAGCGACGTGTCGCGGCTGTCGCAGCTGCAGGAGGGGCGCTGGAGGCCAGTCTCGGAGTACCTCAAGTCGCAGTGACGCGGCGTTCCGGGGCGGCCGTGGTTCAGGCCACGATGTAGGCGGCGGCCCCGGTGGCGAGCAGTGTGCCCTTCGCATCGAGAAACGCCATGCGCGTCGACGCGAGCCGGCTGCCCAGCCGCAGCACCTCGGCGCTGGCGCTGAAGTGCGGGCCGGTGGCTGGGCGCAGGTAGTCGATGCGCAGGTCGATGGTGCCGAGCCGGCCGAAGCGGGCGAGGCGCGCATCGACGGCCTCGTTCATGTGGCGCGCGCCGATCGCCGCCATCACCGCGAGGCCGGCCATCGCGTCGAGCGTCGCGCTGATCACGCCGCCGTGTAGGCGCTGGTGGGTGTAGTGGCCGATCAGCTCGGGGCGCATCGCGATCCGCGCCGACACCCCCTCTGCGGCCAGCGACTCGATGTGCAGGCCGAGCACGCGGTTGAACGCGATGCGTTCCTCGAACATCGTCGTGATCGCGGCGATGAACTCGGGCTCGAACGCGGACGTGCTCATAGGCCGAGCTTCCGGGCGGCGAGGTCCTTCATGATCTCTTCGGCGCCGCCGCCGATCATCATCACCTTGACCTCGCGGTAGATGCGCTCACTCTTCGTGCCGCGCATGTAGCCCATGCCACCGAGGATCTGCACCGCGGCATCGGCGCACCACTGCATCGTCTGGGTCGCGTGGTTCTTCAGCAGGCACAGCTCGCCGACCCACTCGGGCCCGGTGTCGTTCGCCTCCTGCCGTGCGACGAGCGCGTGCAGCCAGGCCCGCGTGCTGGCCAGCCGCATGCGCATGTCCATCAGCTTGTGGCGCGTGACCTGGTGGTCGATCAGCGGCACGCCGAAGGTCTGGCGCTGGCGCGCCCAGTCCAGCGCTTCGTCGAAGCAGACCTGCGCGAACGCGAGCGCGCCGGCCGACATCAGCAGCCGCTCGCCGTTGAAGTTCTCCATGATCATGCGAAATCCCGCGTTCTCTTCGCCGATCAGGTGATCGGCGGCGACGCTGCAGTTCTCGAAATGCAGCTGCGCGGTGTCGCTGCACCACCAGCCCATCTTCGCGAGCGGCGAGCGTGTCAGGCCGGGCGTGTCGCCGGGGACGGCGATCAGCGAGATGCCCGATGCGCCGCGTTGGCCCAGGTCGCCACCGGTGCGCACGGCGAGCGTGATCCAGTCGGCGCGCATCCCCGAGGTGATGAAGGTCTTGTCGCCGTTGACGACCCAGTGGTCGCCATCGCGCTGCGCGGTGCAGCGCAATCGCGCCACGTCGGAGCCGCCGGACGGTTCGGTGATCGCCAGCGCGGCGACCTTCTGGCCGGCGAGCACGGCCGGGATCACGCGCTGCTTCAGCGCCTCGCTGCCGCACGCGACGATCGGCGGCAGGCCGATGTTGTGCGAGAACAGGCTCGCCATCAGCCCGCCGCTGCCGGCGCGCGCGATCTCTTCGGTCGCGATCAGGCGGTACCAGGCATCGGCCGGCGTGCCGCCGTAGGCCTCGGGGTAGCCCAGGCCCAGCAGGCCGAGATGAGCGGCGCGTTTGTAAAGCTCGCGCGGGAAGCTGCCGGCCTCGTCCCAGGCGTTGATGTGCGGCGCGATCTCGGCCGCGACGAACGCGCGCACGCTGCCGCGGAACGTTTCATGCTCGGCTGTCAGCTTCATCGAGCAATCTCGACCAGCACCTGCCGCACGCCGACCTGGTCGCCGACGCGCGTATGCAGCGCGACCACGCTGCCGGCGAACGGGGCGACGATCTGGTGCTCCATCTTCATCGCTTCCATCACGATCAGCAGCGCACCGGCTGGCACGCTCGAGCCGGGCGTCGCCAGCACCTGGGTGACACGGCCATGCATCGGGGCGTGCAGCGCACCTGCGGCGGTGGTGCTGGTCGCCGCGGCGCCGACGAGTCGCAGGTCCTGCACCGCGAGCTCGGCGCCATCGCTGAGCCACCAGGCATCCGCAGCGTCGTGCACCGCGCGCGCCGATACCGGCCGGCCATCGACGACCGCATGCACCGTCGATCGGCTGTCGCGCGCGAGGCCGTCGATCTGGTGCGAGGCGTCGCCGCAACGCGCGGTCAGCGCGGCGGGCGTTCCCGACAGCGTCCAGGCTTCGATGCGCCCGTCGATGCGCAGCGGCGACGTGGTGTCGACGCGGTTCGACGACGTCCAGCCCGCCCACAAGGCCGGCGGCGCCGCCGGCGCCAGCACGGCGTTGGCCGCGGCGATCAACGCGCGCAGCTGGCTGGGGGCGACGCTGGCGCGGGCTGCGTTGTCGTGGAAGTGTTCGAGCAGGAACGCGGTGGTCACGCCATCCCCCGCGAAGGCCGGATGGCGCAGCACGCGCGCGAGGAATCCGCGGTTCGTCGTCAGCCCCAGGCAGACGGTGCGGTCGAGGGCGTCCGCGAGCTGGTGGATCGCGGCCTCTCGGTTCGGCGCGTGCGCGATCAGCTTGGCCAGCATCGAGTCGTAGAACGGGCTGACGACGCAGCCGCTCGCGAGCGCGTGGTCGCAGCGCACGCTGCGCGGCGGTTGCCAGTGGCGCAGCGTGCCCGACTGCGGCAGGTGGTCGCGCACCGGGTCTTCGGCGCACAGCCGTGCCTCGATCGCATGGCCGCCGCGCTCGTAGCGCGCGAGCGCCTCGTCCTGCGTCAGCGGCAGCGGCTCGCCGGCGGCGATGCGCAGCTGCCACTCGACCAGGTCGATGCCGAGCAAGGCTTCGGTCAATGGGTGCTCGACCTGGAGGCGCGTGTTCATTTCCATGAACCAGAAGGCGCCGCGCCCCGGTCCGTCCATGTCGAGCAGGAACTCGACCGTGCCCGCCCCCACATAGCCGACCTCACGCGCCACCGCGACCGCGACCTCGCCCATGCGCCGGCGCAGTGCGGGCGAGACGGCGGGCGAGGGCGCCTCCTCGAGGATCTTCTGGTGACGGCGCTGCACCGAACAATCGCGTTCGCCGAGGTGGATCACCTGGCCCTGCGTGTCGGCAAAGATCTGGATCTCGACATGGCGGGCTCCGAGCAGCGCACGCTCGATCAGCAGGCGCGACTCGCCGAAGGCCGCGAGCGCTTCGGCCGCCGCGCTTTCGAGCGCCGCATCGAGGCGCAGCGGATCGGTGACGAGCCGCATGCCGCGACCACCGCCGCCCGCGGTCGCCTTGATCATCAGCGGCATGCCGATGCGGTTGGCCTGCGCGTGCAAGGTGTCGCGCGCCTGGTCTGCGCCGTCGTAGCCGGGCAGCACCGGCACGCCGGCCGCAGCCATGCGCTGCTTCGCGCGCGCCTTGTCGGCCATCGCGATCATCGCGGCGGGTGGCGGGCCGATCCACACCAGGCCCGCGTCGATGACGGCTTGCGCGAAGGCAGGGTTCTCGGACAGAAAGCCATAACCCGGGTGGATCGCGCGCGCGCCGCTGATCCGCGCTGCGGCCAGCACCTTGTCGATGCGCAGGTACGAGTCTGCGGGGTGTTCGCCGCCGATCGGCACGACGACGTCGCCAGCCTGTGTGTGCGGCGCCGCGCGATCGGCGTCGGACGCGATCACGATCGTCTTGAAGCCGAGCGCATGCGCCGTGCGCGCGACGCGGCTGACGATCTCGCCGCGGTTCGCGATCAGCACCGAGTCGAACCCGCTCATCGCGTCGTCACCCAGGCGGCCGGGCGTTTCGCCGCGAAAGCGGCCAGGCCTTCGCTCGCGGTTCCACTGCGCAGCGATACGGCGAACGCGAGCGCCGCGGCATCCAGCGTGTCGGTGAGCGATGAGGCCCGCCGGCGCTGCAGGATGGCCTTGGTCGCACGCAGCGCCGCGGGCTCGGCGCGACCCAGGTCCGCGAGCCATTCGGACAGGCGCGCGTCGAGTGCGTCGGCGGCGACGACTTCATCGGCCAGCCCGCAAGCCAATGCCTGCGCCGCGTCGAGGCGGCGCCCGGTCAGCATCAGCCGCAAGGCCGCGCGCTCGCCGATGCGGTCGGCGATGAAGGGTGCGATCTGTGCCGGTGGCAGTCCGAGCGTGACCTCGGGCATCGCGAAGCTCGCACCGTCGGCCGCGAGCACCACATCGCAACACGCCGCGAGCCCGCAGCCGCCGCCCATCGCCGCGCCTTCGACGACCGCTATCGTGGCCACGGTCAGCGTGCGCAGCTGTTCCAGCAGCGCGCCGAAGCGGCGGTTGCTCGCCGCGATCGGATCGACACCCTCGACCGGCGCGGCCACGGCCATCGCGGTGCGAAAGCCGCTGAAATCACCGCCGGCGCAGAAGCGCCCGCCCGCGCCGCGGATCACGAGGGCGCGCACCGCGGGCGTTGCGTCGGCCAGACGGCAGGCCTCGCCCAGATGCGCGACCATCGCATCGGTCAGCGCGTTGCGCGTGGCCGGCGCGTCCAGCGTTGCATGGACGAACGCGCCGAGAGTGTCGATATGGATCACGGCGGCCCGCTCACCGTTTGCCGGGCAGCGTGTGCATGTACTTGCTGATGATGCCCAGCATCACCTCGTCCGCGCCGCCCGCGATCGACGCGAGCCGGCCGTCGCGGTACAGGCGCGAGACGCGGTTGTCCCAGGTGTAGCCCATGCCGCCCCAATACTGCATGCAGGCGTCGGGCACCGTGCGCAGCAACCGGCTCGACTTGAGCTTGGCCATCGAGGCCCATTCGGTCACGTCCTGGCCCGCAATGTACTTTTCGGTCGCCAGGTAGACGAGTGCGCGCAGCGATTCGACTTCGGTCTTCAGTTCGGCCAGCTTGAAATGCACGACCTGGTTGTCGAGCACGCCGCGCCCGAAGATCTGGCGTTCGCGCGTGTACTCGATGGTCTCCTCGATGCAGTTCGTCAGGCCCTGGATCGCGTTCGCGGCGGCCCACAGGCGCTCCTCCTGAAACTGCATCATCTGGTAGGTGAAGCCCATGCCCTCCTGGCCAACGAGGTAGCGCTGCGGCACGCGCACACTGTCGAAGTGGATCAGGCCGGTGTCGCTGGCCATCATGCCGATCTTGCGGATCTTCTTTGCGCGTTCGACGCCTGGCGTGTTCATCGGCACCATGATCAGGCTCTTGTTCTTGTGCGCCGCGCTGTATGTGCGCCCCCCGGCCGCGGCTTCGCCGCGTCCGCCCCCCGAGGGGGTGAAGGAAGCTTGGGGCGGCCCGGCGCTTCCTTCGGACGTGTTCGCCAGCACGCACATCCAGTCGGCCTGCAGGCTGTTCGTGATCCACATCTTGCCGCCATTGATGACGTAGTCGCCGCCATCCTTCTTCGCGGTCGTCTTGATGCTCGCCACGTCGGAGCCGGCGCCGGGCTCGGACACGCCGATGCAGCCGACCGCGTCGCCGCTGATCGCCGGCGCGAGGAACTCGCGCCGCAGTTCGTCGCTGCCGAAGCGCGCGAGCGCGGGCGTCGCCATGTCGGTCTGCACGCCGATGGCCATCGGGATCGCACCGCAGTCGCAATGGCCCAGCGTCTCCGCCATCGCGACCGAGTACGAGTAGTCCAGCGCCATGCCGCCATAGTCGGTCGGCTTCGTCAGGCCGAGCAGGCCCAGGTCACCGAGCTTCTTGAACACCTCGTGTGCCGGAAAGGCCTCGGCCGCCTCCCACTCGTCGACATGCGGGTTGATCTCGTCATCGATGAAGCGCTTCAGCGTGCGCTGGATCTCTTCATGCTCGTGGGTGAATTGCATGCGGGTCTCCTGTTCTTCGAATCACGCGCGGGCCACGCCGAACTGCATAGTCCGCAGCGTGCGCTGCGCCGACTCGTCGCACAGCGCGAGCGTCAGCGCGAGCACGCGGCGCGTGTCGCGCGGGTCGATGATGCCGTCGTCGAGCAGCAGGCCCGAGGTATAGAACGCGTGCATCTGGCGCTCGAAGGTCGTGACGATCCTGGCCGAGAGCGCGGCGAGCTGCGCCTCGTCGACCGGCACGCCCTTGCGCGCGGCGCCTTCGCGCATCACGATCTCCATCGTGCCGGCGGCCTGCTGCGGGCCCATCACCGCGGTGCGGGCGTTGGGCCAGCTGAACGCGAAGCGCGGATGAAAACCGCGCCCGCACATGCCGTAGTTGCCGGCGCCGAACGAGGCGCCGCAATAGACCGTGATCTGCGGCACTGTCGCGTTCGACAGCGCCTGGATCTGCTTGGCGCCGTGCTTGATCATGCCGGCGCGTTCGGCATCAAGGCCGACGATGAAGCCGGTCGTGTTCTGCAGGTAGACGATAGTCGTGCCGGTCTGGCAACAAGCCTGGATGAAGTGCGTGACCTTGTTGCTGCCAGCCGGGTCGAGCGGGCCGTTGTTCGTGACGATGCCGATGCGAAAGCCCGCGATGGCCGCGTAGCCGCACACGGTGGCGCTGCCGAAGTCGGGCTTGAACTCGAGGAAGTCCGAGCCGTCGACGATGCGCGCGATCACCTGCCGCATCTCGACCGGGCGCTTCATGTCGTCGCCGAACAGGCCGAGCAGCTCGTCGGCGTCCAACTTTGGCGCCGGGCCATCGGGCCAGTGCGCGGAGGGCTTCCAGCCGAGCGACGCGATCAGCTCGCGCGCGATCGCCAGCGCGTGCGCGTCGTCGTCGGCGATGTAGTCCGCGAGGCCCGAGACCGATGCGTGCATCTCGGCACCGCCGAGCGCCTCGTCGCTCGCGATCTCGCCGGTCGCGGCCTTCAGCAGCGGCGGGCCGGCGAGGAACGCGCGCGCCCGGCCGCGCACCATGATCACGTGGTCAGAGAGGCCCGTCATGTACGCGCCGCCCGCGGTCGACGAACCGTGCACGACCGCGATCACCGGCAGACCGGCAGCCGAGAGTTTCGCCAGCATCCAGAATGCGCTGCCGCCGTGGATGAACTGCTCGACCTTGTAGTTCAGCAGGTTCGCGCCGGCCGACTCGACCAGGTGCACGAAGGGCAGGCGGTTCTCGAGCGCGATGGCCTGCGCGCGTTGCAGCTTCTCCAGGCCTTGGGGCTGCAGCGCGCCGGCGTCGATGCCGGCATCGTCGGCGACCAGCATCACGCGGGTGCCGCTGATCACGCCGATGCCGGCGATGAGGCCGCCGCCGGGAATTGACTTCTCGGGGTCGGGCACATCCTGCAGCCAGCCGGCGAGGGTGGACAGTTCGAGGAAGGGGATGCCAGGGTCGAGCAGGCGGGCGACGCGCTCGCGCGGCAGCAGCTGGCCGCGCTTGTCGAACAGAGGCTGCGCTCGGCTGCTCGCGGCGCGCGTGCGGGCCTCGATCGCACGCCACTCGTCGATGAGACCGAGCGCGTGTGCGCGGTTCGCGGCGTAGGTTTCGCTGCCGGTGTCGAGCTGCAGGTCGAGGGTCGGCATCGTCAGCCGGCGCCGAGCCGCCTCAAGGCGGCTGAGCACCCCCTCGGGGGGCAGGAGCGAAGCGACGTGGGGGCAGACATGTCAGCCTTGCAGGACCCTGGGCGTGGTCGCGAGGTGGAAACCGTCGAAGGCTTCGGTGCTGCCGCCGGTGCCGACCTCGGGCCAGATGCGCTTCGCGTTCGGTGCCGCGCCATCGACGCGCAGGCACGCGCCCGAGATGAAGGCCGCGGCGGGTGAGAGCAGGAACACGATCGCCGCGGCGACCTCGCTCTCGGTGCCGAGCCGGCGCAGCGGCACCAGCTTCGTCATGCCGCGTATCGTGTCGCGCATCTCCGGCGGGTACTGGTCCATGCCGCTCGACGCGATCCAGCCCGGCGCGACCGCGTTGACGCGGATCGGCGCCCATTCGAGCGCCGCGGTCTCGGTGAAGTTGAGCATGCCGGCGCGCGCCGCGCCCGAGTGGCCCATGCCGGGCATGCCGCCCCAGATGTCGGCAATGATGTTGACGATGGCGCCGCCACCGTGGTTGCTCATCCACTGCGTTGCACATTCGCGCGCCATCAGGAAGCCGCCGGTCAAGTTGTTGCGCACGACGGCATCCCAACCCTTTGCGGTGATCGTTGCGAGCGGTGCCGGGAACTGGCCGCCGGCGTTGTTGACCAGCGCATCGATGCGGCCGTGGCGTTCGAGGATGGCGGTGACGGTCGCGCGCACCACGTCTTCTTCGCGGATGTCGCAGACGTGCGTCGAGCAACGGCCGCCAGCGGCCTCGATTTCGGCCTGCACCGCCGCCAGTTTTTCGGGCTTGCGCCCGACGATCGCGACGCTCGCGCCCAACGCCGCCAACTCGTGCGCCGTGCAGCGCCCGATGCCCGAACCGCCGCCGGTGACGATCGCCACCTGGCCGTTGAACAGGCCGGCTTGAAACACCGAGCGGTAGGCTGACATCGCGACCTCTAAATCGATTCAACCAAGCACTTGCTTGGTAGCTTGCCGGGCAGTGTGCACGTCGCCATAATCAAATGTCAATTGGAGGCCACACCATGACCCACGCGATGATCTTCGACGCCGTGCGCACGCCGCGCGGCAAGGGCAAGAAGGACGGCAGCCTGCATGAAGTGAAACCGGTCGATCTGCTCGCCGGCCTGCTCGTCAAGTTGCAGAAGCGGCTCGCGTTCGATCCCGCCCAGCTCGACGATGTCGTGATGGGTGTGGTCTCGCCGGTGGGCGAGCAGGGCTCGGTGATCGCGAAGACCGCGGCCTTGAAGGCCGGCTGGGACTTCAAGGTTGCCGGCATGCAGATCAACCGCTTTTGCGCGTCCGGCCTGGAGGCGGTCAACCTCGCTGCGCAAAAGGTCGCGAGCGGCTGGGAAGACATGGTGATCGCCGGCGGCGTCGAGAGCATGTCGCGCGTGCCCATCGGCTCCGACGGCGGCGCTTGGGCACAGGATCCGCAGACGAATACGGCGACCGGCTTCGTGCCGCAAGGCATCGGCGCCGACCTGATCGCGACGCTCGCCGGCTGGGGTCGCGAGGACGTGGATCGCTTTGCGCTGACCTCGCAGCAGCGCGCGGCAGCGGCGCAGTCCGCGGGCCACTTCGACCGCTCGGTGCTGAGCGTCGACGACGAGATCGGCCTCGCGGTGCTGGAGCGCGACGAGTTCATCAAGCCGCGCACCACGCTCGAAGGCCTGGGTTCGCTGAAGCTCGCGTTCGATGCGCTCGGTGCGATGGGCTTCGATGCGGTCGCGCTGGCGCGCTACCCGCAGGTCGAACGCATCCGCCATGTGCACACGGCCGGCAACTCGTCGGGCATCGTCGACGGTGCCGCCGCGGTGCTGATCGGCAGCGAGGCGAAGGGGCGCGAGATGGGCTTGACGCCGCGCGGCCGCGTCGTTGCGACCGCGCTGTCGGGTGCCGACCCGACCATCATGCTGACCGGCCCGATGCCCGCGACGCGCAAGGCGCTCGCGAAGGCCGGCCTGACGATTGACGACATCGACCTGTTCGAGGTCAACGAAGCCTTCGCCGCGGTGCCGATGCGCTTCATGCTCGAGATGGGCGTGCCGCACGAGAAGGTCAACGTCAACGGCGGCGCGATCGCGCTCGGTCACCCGCTGGGCGCGACCGGCGCGATGCTGGTCGGCACGCTGCTCGACGAGCTCGAGCGGCGTCAGCTGAAACGCGGCCTCGTGACGCTGTGCGTCGGCGGCGGCATGGGCATCGCGACCATCATCGAGCGAGTCTGATCATGGAGACCATCCGCTACGAGCTGGATGCCGACGGCGTCGCGACGATCACCTTCGACGAGCCCGGCTCGCCCGTCAACACGATGACGCTGCAATGGCAGCACGATCTCGCCGAAGCCGCTGCACAACTGGTGCGCGACAAGGACCGCGTCAAAGGCGTGTTGCTCGCCTCGGCGAAGACGACTTTCTTCGCCGGTGCCGAGCTGAACAGTGTGCTCAAGCTGAAGCCCGAGGACGCGATCGAAGGCTTCGGCCGCATCGAGGCGTTGAAGAAGAGCTTCCGCACGATCGAGACCTTGGGCCGGCCGGTCGCGGCGCTGCTCAACGGCGCGGCGCTCGGCGGCGGTTGGGAGGTGGCGCTCGCGGCGCACGCACGCTTCGCGCTGAATGACACCCGCGACCGCAAGATCCAGTTCGGCACCCCCGAGGTGTCGCTCGGCCTGATCCCCGGCGCGACCGGCATCACGAAGACGGTGCGCCTGCTCGGGCTGATGGCGGCGCAGCCTTACCTGCTCGAAGGCAAGCTGTTCAACCCGCGCGAGGCGCTGGCGTTGGGTCTCGTCGATGGCCTGACCGACGACGCGGCCGGCCTACGTGCGCAGGCACTCGCGTGGATCGCCGATCACCCGGAGGCGGTGCAACCGTGGGACCGCAAGGACTACAAGATGCCCGGCGGCACGCCGAGCAACCCGAAGATCGCGGCCGGCCTCGTCGTCGCGCCGGCGATGCTCGCGCAGAAGACGCGCGGCCTGTACCCGGCGGCGCAGGCGATTCTCGAGACCATGGTCGAAGGCGCGATGGTCGACTACGACACCGCGACGCGCATCGAGAGCCGCAAGCTCGCGAAGACGATGGTGGGCCAGACGACGAAGAACATGGTGACCGCGTTCTTCTTCAACATGAACGCGGTCAAGTCGGGCAAGTCGCGGCCAGGCGGCGGGTTCCCGCGCTGGAAGCCCGCCAAGGTCGGCGTGCTCGGCGCCGGCATGATGGGCGCGGGCATCGCGCATGCCGCCGCGTCGCGTGGCTTCGCGTGCGTGCTGAAGGATGTGAACATCGACAAGGCGCGCGCCGGTTTCGAGGCGGTGCGCAAGATTACTGCGCCGCTGGTCGCGAAGGGCCGCATGAACGAGGGGCAGCAGGCGGGTCTGCTGAGCCTGATCATTCCCACGGCAGAGATGGCTGATCTGAAGGGCTGCGATCTGATCATCGAAGCGGTGTTCGAGAAGCGCGATCTGAAGGCCTCGGTCACGCACGAGGCCGAGCCGCTGCTCGCGGCGGGCGGCGTGTTCGCCTCCAACACCTCGACGCTACCGATCACCGGCCTGGCGCAGGCGAGCGCCGCGCCGGAGCGTTTCATCGGGCTGCACTTCTTCTCGCCGGTGCACAAGATGAAGCTGGTCGAGATCATCCGCGGCGAACGCAGCAGCGACGAGACGGTCGCGCGCGCGTTCGACTTCGTCACCGCGTTGGGCAAGCTGCCGATCGTCGTCAACGACTCGCGCGGCTTCTTCACCAGCCGCGTGTTCGGCACCTTCGTGATGGAAGGCGCGACGATGCTGGCCGAAGGCGTGCCCGCGCCGTTGATCGAACATGCCGCGCTCGCCGCCGGCATGCCGGTCGGCCCGCTCGCGGTGCTCGACGAGACCTCGCTCGCGCTGTCGGTTCATGTGATAGACCAGACGCGCGCCGACTTGGCGGCGGCCGGCCAGGCCTTCGAGCCGGGTGCGGGCGAACTGCTGGTCGAGCGGATGGTGAAGCAGCTCAACCGGCCGGGCCGCGCCGGCGGTGGTGGCTTCTACGACTACCCAGCCGGCGAGGCCAAGCACCTGTGGCCGGAGTTGAAGACGCGCTTCGAGCGCTCGGGTGTCGTAGCGACGATCGATGAACTGAAGCAGCGCCTGCTGTACCGGCAATCGATAGAAGCCGCGCGCTGCCTGGCCGAGCGCGTGCTGACGAGCACGGCGGACGCCAACATCGGCTCGATCTTCGGCATCGGCTTTCCGGCCTGGACCGGCGGGGCGATGCAGTTCATCTACTCCGAAGGCGCCGACCGGTTCATTGCCAACGCCGACGCGCTCGCGGCGCGGCACGGCCCGCGCTTCGCGCTGTCCGCCGCCGTGCGCGAGTGCATCGCCCAGCACGCGCCCTGAACCCGCGCCTGCGAGCGCTCAGGTGGCGTGCAGCAGGCCGGTGCCCGGGTGGCAGTTCAGGTACTCGTAGAACTGCTCGTCGGCGCGCGCCACCGTGACCTCGTGGTACAGCCGCAGCTTCGCGGCAGGCCCGAGCGTCGACAGGTAGGTCATCGCCGCGCCGAAGATCGCGAGGTGCGTCGGGTGCGACTCGGCCCAGCGTTCGAGCGCGGCCAGGCTCGTCCACCAGCTCATGCCGAAGCTCTTGTCGGTGACGCGGCCCTGCTCGTCGAGCACGCTCATGTAGCGGTTCGTGAAGCAGCCGATCGCCACGCCCTCGTCGCGCAGGTAGGTCATGCCTTTGTGCAGAACCGGCTCGACATCGTCGAGGTACATCGCGCGCTCGGCGGGAGGCGTGTCGGTCCAGTCCTGGCCGGAGCGGATCAGGCAGATGTTGTCGTGCGGCGTGATGCGCACGCGGCCGCCGGTGCTGACGCGGGCCGGCGCGCCAACGGGCGCCAGGTCGTCGGTTTGCGACAGCGGGATGCGGTCGCGCGCGCCGCCCCAGTAGGCGTGTTCCTTGACCATGCCGCTCAGGTGTTGGCTCAGCACGGCAATGCCTTCGGTGCGGTCATCGGCCGAGAACAGCGTCTCGTAGCTCTCGACCCGCGGGCGCAGCAGCTCGGTGAAGTAGCCGATGCCGTCGGCGAGCCGCGCATCGTCACTCCACCACCGCTGCTGGACCGCGAACCAGCGGTCGAAGGCGCTCGGGTCGTCCCAGTAGGCGATCGAGATGACATTGACGGCGCCGGCTTCGTCGACGCAGCGCGCGCGGTCCCAGTGGCCGGGGCCGTCGGCCGCGCCGAAGTCCGCGTCGAGATGAGCCAGCGCGGCCTGTGCCGCCGTGAGTTGCGCCGGCGTGTCGTGAAACTGCACGCCGAAATACGCCATCACGACTCGTTTGACGGTCTCGGCATGGCGTGCCACGTACGAGGGGTAGGGCGGCGTGTAGTCGTCCGGCACGCGGCGGTGGCGCGGACACTCGGCGCGCAGGTGCTGCGGAATGGCGGATTCCATCACGCGGCCCTCAGCTCGCGTTCGGGCGCCACGGTGGCGACGGCGGGCACGGGCTCGTCGGCACGCCGCAACTCCATGGTCGGCGTGCTGAAGCCGACGACGCGGTGGCCGGGCGTGCGGTTCAGCATCAGGCGCGTCACGTCGGGGCGCGCGTAGTGGCCCGACGGGTCGGCCGCGGCCTTCGCGAGCGAGATCAGCCCGAGGTCGATGTCGGCATAGACCAGGCCTTCTTCGCCTTCGGGCAGCGGCGTGCTGATGAGCCGGCCGTCGGGGGCGTAGATGCGCGCGAAGCCGCCGCCGGCGAGCAGCAGCTGCTTCTTCGTGTCGTCCACGCACAGCAGCTCGACCATCTGCGGCGACACGGTGGCGCAGGGCGCGAGCACGAAGCACTGGCCCTCGACCGCATAGATCTGGCTGGCCGCGTTGTTGACCTCGGCGCCCAGCGCATGCGCGCCGCCGCGGTACAGCGAGAAGCTGGGCCACGCGGCGATGTGGAGCTGCTCGTCCTGCGCATACATCGCGTACTTCGACAGCGGCTGCAGATGCTCCCAGCAGCACAGCGCGCCGACGCGGCCCAGCGCCGTGTCGTGCACCGCGAGGTCGCTGCCGTCGCCTTCGCCGAAGATCGTGCGCTCGACATGCGTCGGCTTGAGCTTGCGCCGCATCGCGACCGTTTCGCCTTGTGCGTCGATGATCCACTGGCCCATGTACAGGCTGCCCTGGTGGCGCTCGCTGTGGCCCATCACGACCATGATCGCGTGCTCCTTGGCCGCGCGGCTGATGCGTTCGGCCTCGGGCGAGCCCGCGACCAGCGAGTGGTCGTGGTAGCGCTGGATGAACTGCATGCCCCAGGCCGGCGAGTCCAGCCAGATGAACCACGGATAGCCCGGCAGAAAGGTCTCGGGGAAGGCGATGACCTGGGCGCCGTTCGCGGCAGCCTGTTGGATCAGCGCGATGGCCTTGTCGATGCTGGCGTCGAGGTCGAGAAAGGCGGGCGCGGCCTGCACGGCGGCAGCGCGGTAGCTCGGGTGGGTGGTGCTCATGCGGGTCTCCAGGTGAGGGGTGTGCCAGCGTAGGGCGAGCGTGCGCCGCGGGCTTGCCTGGGCGTCGCACCAGACTTGACCTGCCGGCGCGCCGCGTTGTCGAAGCCGGCTCGCCGCGCTACGCTTCGGGCATGGCGCAGCTCCTCCTCACGACCGACTCGGTGGCTCCGGGGGAGCGACACGCCTATTGGGCCGACGCGATCTGCGACGCGTATGTGCAGCTCGAGTTCGATACGCTGGCCGCCGACGGCCGCACCGCCGGCGAGATCCGCATCGACTCGCTCGCGACGCTGCAGCTCTCCACGGTCACGGCCACGGCTCAGCATGTGCGGCGCACGCCGGCCAAGATCGCACGTTCGAGCGAGGACTTCTTTCTGGTGAGCATCCAGACCGCCGGACGCGGCATGGTGATTCAGGACGGCCGTGCGGCGCCGCTCGCGCCGGGCGACTTTGCCCTGTACGACAGCACCCGGCCTTACGAGCTGGTGTTCGACGACGCGTTCCAGCAGTACGTGCTGATGCTGCCCGGCGCGACGCTGCGCTCAGAGCTGCGCGACACCCAGAGTCTGACGGCCAGCACCGTCTCGGGCACCCGCGGCGCCGGCCACCTGATGATCAACATGATCCGTACCCTCGCGCAAGACATCGACGCGCTCGGCGCCGAGTCGGCCGCGGCGGTGGCGGCCAGCGTCACGAACATCCTGATCGCCGGGCTGCGCGCCTTGCCGGGCGCACAACGCGCCCCGATGTCGAATCTGGCGAGTTTTCACCTCGAACAGATCCGGGCCTATGTGCGCCAGCACCTCGACGAACCCGGCTTGTGCGTGGGCCAGATCGCGCGCGATCTGCAGATGTCCACCAGCAGCGTGCACCGCGTGTTCGCCACCGAGGCCTGCTCGGTGAGCGACTGGATCTGGGCGCAGCGGCTCGATCGCGTGCAGCGCGACCTGTGCGACCCGGGGCTGCTCGGGCACAGCGTGAGCCAGCTCGCGTTCGCGCGCGGCTTCAACGACGCGGCGCATTTCAGCCGCGCGTTCCGGGCACGCTTCGGGTGCTCGCCACGCGAGTTCCGCGCGCAGCGGGGAGTCGCGGCCGGATCGAGCAACTGAGAGAGCTCTGGCCTATCCATCAAAAAGGCCCCGCATGCGGGGCCTTTGTCAGCGGTCGCTGATGATCACTTCAGCGTCAGGATCCACTGCACCAGCTGCTTCGCTTCGGCATCGGTGACTTGGGGGTTGGCCGGCATCGGGATGTTGCCCCAGACGCCCGAGCCGCCCTTCACGACCTTGCCCGCGAGCTTGTCCACGGCGTCCTTCTGGCCCGCATACTTGGCGGCGACGTCCTTGTAAGCCGGGCCGAGCACCTTTTTGTCGACGGCGTGGCAGGCCATGCAGTTCTTCTTCTGGGCCAGATCGGCTTGTGCGAAGGCCGGCGCGGCACTCAGGGTCACGAGCGCGGCGGCCAAGGCCGGGATCAAAGTCGTGCGGTGTGTCATGGATTCCTCTTCAGCGGTCTTGAGTTCGCGTTTCGGTACAGTCAGCATAACGGATAGTAGCGGCGCGGGTTGACACAGCCTGTCCTGCCCTCAAGGAGTTCTCCATGTTGTTCGTCATCATCGGCCTCGCGATCATCGGCATGAACCTGGCCGACATCGGCCCGTTCGCCAACTGGAACTGGGAGTTCACCGGCGATCTCTGGAAGTTCTGCGTGCCGTTTGCGCTGGCGATCGTCTGGTGGACCTGGTCCGACAAGTCGGGCCTGGACAAGCGCCGCGAGATCGAGAAGATGGACGCGAAGCGGCAGGCGCGCCGCGAAAACAACCTCGAGGCGCTCGGATTCGACCCGAAAGCGCGCCGCAGGGGGCGCAAACGCTAGAAATGGCTCCCCGGCTGCGGCGTACCGCCGCCGCCGCCCGGAGGGGGCCGAACTCGGCTTGGGGCGGCCCGGCGCTCGAGTTCGATGCGTCTACTCGAACTTGTCTAGCACCGCGCCGGTGCTGGCGCTCGACGCGTTCTTCGCGAACTTCGCCAGCACGCCGCGCGTGTAACGCGGGGCCGGCGCCTTCCAGGCGGCGCGGCGTTGGGCCAGCAGCGCGTCGCTCACGTTCAGTTGCAATGTCAGCGTGTGCGCGTCGATCGTGATCGAGTCGCCTTCCTCGATCAGCGCGATGTTGCCGCCGGCATACGCCTCGGGCGCGACATGCCCGACGACCATGCCCCAGGTGCCGCCCGAGAAGCGGCCGTCGGTGATCAGGCCGACGGACTCGCCGAGGCCCTGGCCGATCAACGCGCCGGTGGGCGCGAGCATCTCGGGCATGCCGGGCGCGCCCTTCGGGCCGAGGTAGCGCAGCACCATCACGTCGCCGGCGACGATCTTCTTGGCCATGATCGCGGCCAGCGCCGACTGTTCGTCGTCGAACACGCGCGCCGGGCCGGTGATCACCGGGTTCTTCAGGCCGGTGATCTTCGCGACGCAGCCCTCCGGCGAGAGATTGCCCTTCAGGATCGCCAGGTGGCCGTGCTCGTACATCGGCGTCGCGATGGGCCGGATCACCTCCTGATCGGCGCGCGGTGCGTCCGGGATGGCGGCGAGGTTCTCGGCCACGGTCTTGCCGGTGATCGTGATGCAGTCGCCGTGCAGCAGCCCGGCCTTCAGCAAGACCTTCATCACCTGCGGGATGCCGCCGGCCTTGTGCAGGTCGACCGCGAGGTACTGGCCCGAGGGCTTCAGGTCGCACAGCACCGGCACCTTCTGGCGCACGCGCTCGAAGTCGTCGATGGTCCACTCGACCTCGGCCGCGTGCGCGATCGCAAGGAAGTGCAGCACCGCGTTGGTCGAGCCGCCGGTGGCCATGATGACCGCGACGGCGTTCTCGATGCTCTTGCGCGTGACGATGTCGCGCGGCTTCAGGTCGTTCTTCACCGCCTCGACCAGCACGCGCGCGGCCTCGGCCGTGTGCGCGACGATCTCGTCGTGCGGGTTCGCCATCGTGCTCGAGA
>Ga0307517_10000576_pt1 | contig 62618 bp, 60 predicted proteins | sample 23_EM_MG_FD_194515 | JGI IMG/M metagenome (GOLD analysis project Ga0307517, IMG submission 194515) | Populus trichocarpa ectomycorrhiza microbial communities from riparian zone in the Pacific Northwest, United States - 23_EM | ecosystem: Host-associated > Plants > Roots > Unclassified | place...
GATGACTTGTTTTTCCCTTGGCTGGAGGGGGTGGGGTTTCTTTGCCATGGGATACTTCCCGAATGCAGCGGATGTACCTTAGGTAGCACCTAAAAACAATCCACGGAATTAACAAAAAAAAAAAAAATCATACGGTACCCACCGTATGGAACGATAAGGGGGTGAAATAGTTCCGGCTCAATCAACGGATATATACTCGTAATCTTCTGACGTTTGCGAACACAACTGCTACTGCATATGGGCGAAAAATTGCCCGGAGCCTCAAGATCTTTGCGGTATGCAATAACTTTAGCAGTCGTGTTTGCAAACGTCAGAAAAATTACGAGTAACGCGATAGGCTAGAGCAGAATGAACTGGTCTAGTCCGCAGATGCGGTATTCGATCCACGCACCGGGGTGTGTATAAGCCCTGAGCGCCAAATATATTGGCAGGCTGGGCTTCGGATCACTAGGGCGAACTTGAACCGCCCCCCTAAGCAGTGTGACTGTCTGGAAGAGTTAAAGATGGATCCACGGAACTATTGGTTAGAGCGAAAGGAAGGAAGGATGTTCGAGACAGACTTAGTATGATAGCAAAGATGGGCAGTATTAAATTTAAATCCAATACGTGAAAAAATGTCCTCAGATAGTTGCAGAAAAGTTGTCCAGCAGGTCAGCGATAGGTCAAAGGCTTGCATAAGCGATCTCTGATGAAAATAAACTTGGCAAATGAGAGAAACGAGGCAGCTGAGTGCCTAAAATCCTGGACGAATTGAAGGTTGTGTGCCTCGAGAGGAAGGAAGGAAGGAAGGAATAGACATCCAAAGGCTTGAGGAGGATATGCTTGCTATATATCATACTTTGCAGATTCATGCCCTTGGCTTTTTCTTTTTTGATCGTCGATTTGTCAAAACTATTTGCTTCCCTAACAATGTATGCTTGTATTATGCTTACTAGTTTAATCATGTGATACGTGACCTGCATAATCATAAACCGCAAGACAGATAAAATTATGAACTTGCAGTTCAGTAGGGTTCTTCCCCCTCCTACCCCCCCCCCCCCCACACCTGCCCCAGTTCGTTAATGGACTATAATAATATTATGATACAACAAAGGACAGACAACCACTTTGTGGTTCCATCCTCACAGTAGTTTAGAGGGACATTGTCAACCGGTTATATCTGGTTGACAGAACTGCTTGCGGGGAAATTAGGCCTACCATATAAGTTTCGTTATATGCAACATTGGCCTAGGTAGGTTAGTTGAATTATAATAATACGGGTATGATATACCAGCATTATTTATTCATCACAAGTATCATACCGGACTTTGCTTTACTCCACTTTGCTTTACCAAACTTGTGGTCCTCACCTCCCTCCCGCCCGTGCTCGAGCACTGTACTATAGTGGGCTGTTTATCATGGAACTATATACCGTCCGGTTATAGCACCATCCTTGCGCGCAGCTTACTTGTATTTACATAAGTAACTGTTATGGCCCACTCAACCAGAAAAACGCACCAGACTCCAAGAACCCGTTGCGCCAGAACTTTGTTTGTGCGCTAGTAAGTTACCTGCTCTGCTGCCTGTATGATACAAGTAAGTTATAGGGGATGCCAAAAAAGTGACATTGTAATAGAGCCGCTACTAGAACTACCAGTTAGGTACCTACATCTTCACAAACATCCCCCCCCCCCCACGATCCGCCGATGCGTTTGCCGGTGTGGAATAGGGCACTTGTATAGGGTAGTTTTAGCAGTCAGGAGGGCGTTCGAGTACGCACTAGAACCCTATGTTTGTAGATAGCTTGGCGTGCAGAATTCTCTGCACATAAGCCTCTCGTCTCTTTCTTAGTTTAGACAAGCGCAGCAACAACACACTTCCTCCACGGTAATTGGTTCTTCACTTCCACTCCATTGGGCCTAGCTTCCTGTGTGCTTCCCTGTCGGCTTATCGACTACAGTACACCGTAGCTATACCAGGTCAAGTTCATATCGCCAATCTCCCGGTATAGTGAGAAGGTCACGAACGCATTTTACCTTCACAAGCAGTCTCGGTCGGACCACCATCCAGTCAAGGGAACACGAGAGAACATCCCACACCGGAAATCAAACTTTGGCAATAATAATTATCTTACATACTAATTATGATACCGTATTATATCATAGCTTCCCCCCCCCCCCCCGTTATGACGTCGCAGGGCATCGGATACCGTAAATTTAGAGTGGAATTGCGAAAGGGCCACTTTGACGTTTTGTTCTGTTCTGTTCTGTTCTGTTCTGGTCTAGGTTTTAACTAGACTGAACCCCCACCACCACCAATTGGTCTAGACACACCGCTGGTATTGATTGATTGATTGATTGATTGACAGGTTGACCAGATGGATTTGCGCGAATCAATTGAAATGGGAATAAAAATGGGTTCTGGGTGTAATAATAGTAATGTAATATTATTATTACTATTATTATTATAAACTTGAACTACGTGCGGTAGAAAGAGATGAATTTGCCTTTTCGGTTCGTTCATTCGTTCGCCCACCAAGCAGTACATGCTATCAGCACTCCCTCCCTCCCTCCCTGGTAGAGCAGGGCGCGGCAAGACAGAGCAGGAGGGGGAGGAAGAAATTAGGCAAAACACCACAAAGCAAAGCGATATATTTTCGTTCGAGTGACAAGACATGAAAGCCAAGCAGCCAAGTAAAAGTAAGCCAGCAGCACCTCCTTCACTCCTTCGCTTCTTCCTTCGTCTCTCCATCCCTTCCCCCTCCCAGCCCGAACCCACCGTGACGAGTAATTGCTAGACACATGCTAACGGTGACTAAAAATCAAAGGAAAAGAAATGCCAATAACCAGGTTTATTTGCGTAAGCCCCCGCCCACCTCACTATCCCATGCCCCGTCGCTACCGCCATCGCACGCGATCCAGCAAACATCACATTCTAATAGAGAAAAAACAATAAAGGACAACCAATCTGGTATCGCGGCGCAACCAAACCCACGAGCCAATTTCAAACAAAACGAGTGGGAAAAGTGAGAATATGAGAAAAGGAAGGGTAAACAGCTACTCAACCGCCTAGCAAACGAACAATCAAGGCGTCGAGAGGAACGGAAGAACGAAAAACAAAATGAGGAAAACGAAAAAAGAAAAAGAACAGGATATATCGCGAGTTTCCGTATAATTTTTTTAGTTGGTTATTATGTTACCGCGGTCTCCCAGGCGATGGGGAAGAAGAATTCAGTGAATTGTTGATGCTTCCGTTGCTGCGGGCTCTTGGGCGAGACTTTGGCAGTGACTGTTGAGGCAGCGATTGTTGTTGTTTTTGAGGTTGCTGGTGATGGTAATGAGGATGGGTATGTGGGGATGGATTAGACACCTGGCGTTGTTTCTTTTTGATATTAAGCATGACAAGTCAGAAGACTGCACAGCGCTCATAACATAGTGAGAATGATAAGATAAGTAAAGAAGAGAAAAAGAAGAAAAATAAAATGTAACAATGAATTGAAATGTAAAGGAAAACTTCATAGCCATGGGAGATGAAGAAAAAAGAAAAGAAAAAGGGGGGGAATTCGAAAAAGAAAATGAATGATTTTGAACATGTGCAATGCCCCCGCCCTGCGCCATTCATCCAGGCCCCTCCTTATCCCGCTACGCTTGCCCTCCTCCAACGATGCCACTATTTTCGCTTACTTCAAAGGGAAAGGGGAAAAAACAAACAATCCCAACGCCGGAAACTGAAACATGGAGGTCCTAAGCGACACCTACCACTTTCTTTCCCTCATCATGAATGTTCAACGCTACCATTTTCCGTTCACTATCACCAGCGCCATCCTCAGCTATCTGCATGGGGGAGCCACTCCTGGCAGCTTGTGAACCCTTAGAGGACAAACGTTTACCGTCTTGGTTGGCGCCACTCCCCTCTCTGGACTTCTTGTTCTTGGCGGCTGTATCCTCCAGCATCTTCCAGATAGCCTCCCTCTCTTGTTGTCTTTGAGGAGCGCTCTCTTGGTCCGCTGCATATATCCCAGTGCACTCCTCAAAAAGAGTTGGGTTGATTTCCATGAAAAGCTTCATGGCATTGTATACCATGCCGTGTATAGTTCTAGATGGGGGTGTGATAAGCAAATCTAGTGATAGTAATACAAACCAAATTCCATCATATTGGTGGGGGAGATGAGCATACCTGTTCCAGTGACCCTTTGAGTTCTCGTATAAAGGAGCGAACATAATTGGCAAGATAACCTCAACATTATCGCTAACCAGATTGCAAAAGTACTCATTATTCCAGAAATAAAGAGCTCGCTCCGCAACCTATTACGTATCAGAAATACACTTAGCGCCACCGTAGGACTCTGCATACCTGGAAATGTGGACTAGCAACACTCTTGGCCAATTGATTGAAAAGCGGTTCCTGAACTTTAGCGAACTCAGCAGGATCCATGACTTCGAATATGTCCTCAACCTCATTCAGATACATGACTTCTTTCGTACTATTGACTTTGGGCCAGTATCTCAACAAGCCAAGGACAACCTATCAGGTGGTTAGAGTAAAAGACCAGGAGAGGTTTGGGAGAGCTCCAACCTCTTCAGTCAAAGCCGCATCTTTTTCCAAAAACTGTACTATACAGTATGCCAGCTGTGGGTGGTACATACTCAAGCTCTTGACTTTGTGAAGTGGAATAAGAACCCTTGTCAAGAATAATTTATGTTCCTCTTTCAAGGGTAGGGCAAATCCATTGATAATACTTCCTAGAATCTCCAGTAATTCGGCAATCCCATTAAAGCGCTCAGTCTCGTAGATAAATTGGAAAAAGACGTTGTTGATAGAGCGCCGGATATATGACCGGAGGTTAAGGAATTTTCCGTATATGCGATGGAGGGTGGTCTTCAAGAAGTCGCGCTCTCGAGGATCTTCGGAATCGAAAAGCTCAAGCAACTTTGATTCACATTAGCAACCCATCAACCCCTCCAATAGGGCGAACCACATGTACAAGGGGATTCTAACCTGTAGGACAAACTGGTGGTCAATATACTGCTTGGCGATGTTGGTGTTGAAGTCTTGACTCTCAATGAATCTCAAAAAGAACTCATATACCACTTGGATATGAGGCCAGGCAACTTCCAGCACGGGTTCGTCTTCCTCTGGATCAAATGCATCCCCAACGGGGTTCACAGGCGGTGGGATAGGTCTGAAAAGATTTTTGGCAAACATCTCGACAACTTTGGGGTACATTGCATCCGTGATGACAGAACGATTGTTAGCAACGTAGTCAAGTAGTTCGTGGAGAGCAAGGCGCTTGATTTCTTTGGATTTCATATCGGCTGAGGCGTCATTGAAATCGAAAATCACATTGCATTGTTCAAGCTTTTGCAAAAACAAATCCTGTCGCCGCTGGGGTGGAACCTCTATCATCCCATAACAATCAGCAACCCACCAGTACAGACCCCAAAAGTTACAAAAAGGGTAAAAAAGTATACCATGAAAGGCTTGCAACTTCTCCAACTCTCTCTTCTCCGATATGTCGAACCGAGAACTATGTTGTCTCTTTGGTGTCTTAAGGCCTTCAGGGATTTGATCTGCCTTCGGAGCAGTCTGTAACCGATCAAAAGCGACACCCTTTGCACCAGCCTTAGGGGGAACCAGATCACCAGGCATTGTTTCGGCGGCACCAGGAGGTGGGATATGCTTTCAACCAAAAAAAAAAAACAATTAGTAAATCTACCAACTAATCATTGCAAAATCTAAAGCACGTACAGGAGCGGATGACGGGCTGATTATCACGGAGGGTGCAATCATCCGCGACCCCGATGGGCTTGTCGCATTATTTATCTGTTGCTGAATGTTTGCCGCCAGAGATGCCGCATTGATAGCTCCTCCGGGTGAGCCGGCTGGTGTCATAGCTGGAGTTGCAGAGTCTTTCTGCTGTTTGTGACCTGGAGCCTTATCTCCATTCTCAGAACCGCTGCCGCTCCCACTACCTTTCTTCTCCGAACCAGAAGACCCGGAGCCCGACGGAACCAGTTGGCTAGTAGAAGAAGAGGGTGAATTTCCCTGTGAATCCTTCTTCCCCTTATTTGGTTTGGGGTCTTTTCGAGATAGCTGTAAAACAGCCAAACAAGTTGTAGAATGCACTAATTAGCGACAATCCAAGATTGGAAAGCAACGAGGACATTAATGAGATCTAAAACCAAAAACCACGGAAGGAACATACACCCACTCGCTGCCTGAAATTCTTCATTCTTAAATCCACCAAGCAATAGCCGCAGGATTCGCTTTAAGCTCAAAACCCAGCACCTTTAAGGGAAGTAAAATGGTACGTAGAAGGGAGCGACGAGAATGTTGGTAACGTTTTTTTTCGTGACGAGGTCGAATCAATTGTATAGGACCATATAGCCAAAAAAAAACGACTCAAACAATGTTAACGCAAGGAACGAGTTGATGATGCGTCGGCCCTAGAGGGGTTTGGAAGAGGGCAGCGAAAGGTAAACCGAGATAGAGATGAATATCGAGAACAGTTCTTTGGTTTGCGTGCAGAGATGGGAATCTTGAGACTATTGTGGAGGACGACGGAGAGGGGCAGATGATGTAGAGCTGTGTTGTACGAGGGTGAAGGGGCTTCGTTCGTAGGGTTGTTGTTGATGGAACCTAGGTGTTGCGGAGGGATACATATAAGGGGCTGATTTGGCGAACTTAGAGGACCAACCGGGGGACGCTGGGGTAGATCTGTCGAGCAGCGGGAAGTAGTCAATTGAGCGGGGCTCCACCAACAAGTGGAGGAACGAACAAACAGAAGCCCGGCACCGCAAAACAAAAAAAGCTGCTCTTGAAAACTAATCTAGCTGCACTACTGGTGCCTATCATACTAAAACCTACGCGGGGAGCCTGCGTACCATCTGCGTAGTTAACCCACCTACAACGTAATTTAATTCCTCGACAACATGCCCTAACTGGTGGCTTTAACACCAGATGAGTAAGCACAATATTCCACTAATTGTTAATTAAAGGCAATTATTTACTTTGCCATACCAGCGAGCATTAAGAGCAGACCTACGCAACTAGGTCATAAAAGTCCTCCCAAAGCCCTTTTTCAAAAATTTATCCTGCTAGGGATACTCAACACCATAACCCGATGCATCTGAACAGTCGTTATCATGAGCAAGATTCGTGACTTGAAACGGATTAGATCATAAGTCGTAAAATGACAGAGACCAAAGACCGTTACCTATGGCCCCAACCCCATGCGGCCGGTATTGTGCTCGGCCTAGTAATACAAGGGTGCCGATACTCAGGCTTTGTGCTGGGGGAACCCTTTAGTACCCGTCATGAGTCGTGACTCGGTAATGGGAATCTGAGAATCGGCATTGTGCTACTAAGGTATGGACGTTAGTGATGGGGTAGATAGGGGTCCGAAGTCCCGTGCTCAATGCTTCCGGGGTAAAAAAATGATTTAATTTGGTAGGTACAATGCTAGGAAGGGTAAAATGGCTTTGACATCTCGAACCCCTGTCCATCCCATCACGAACGTCCATACCCGAGTAGAGAAGCTTACCGGATTCTGATCTCGGCGATACCGGGCCTCGTTCTAGAACATGTCTCAGAGCGAGATCAGTTTACATTGGTGTATGGCTGGCTTGATGCAACATGGTGGGTGCTCGCGCAGTACTGCGCACGATTTGGCGAGACGGGACCTGTAGCTGAGCGAGATTCTGTTGGATTTGGCCAATCTGGGTTATCCGACCAGGCATGGCACAAGTATGGATGTTACAGCACCATGCGGTAGGATTCCTGCCCAAGCACATGCTAGAAGAGCTCCACCCACTGGTTAGGTATGATACTAGGCCTGGTACCGCCTTGGCTGAAGGAGCGTGTCCTGTGTATACTCGAGTAGGTACCGGTATCTGCCCTAACCCATCCTGCCTACCGTACCATAGCAGGTATAGGCCCGCCTAACCTCTCGGGTTAGTTACAGGTGCTCGAGTACTAGGGGAGGTTTTTATCGTACAAGACAGGGATTATGTCGCAGGTTAGCCTAAATTAAGTGTTCACTAACTATCGTTGGTACTCGGAAAGAGATGCTCCTGTTTTTACGGTATTTCTCGCCTTCTTGGCATGTATCTAGACATGTATTGTAGGCTGATCTGTGCTCCATTCATATCGGACTGCGGGCGTAATTGCATACAGCCACGTACCAAGTGCCCAGAATTCGATAGCATCTAGAGGAGTGACAACTCTGGGGCCACAGTCTCCTATCGGAGGGACTGGTGTGCGGTTACTTGTTGCGCGTGAGCATACTACCCGATAAGACCCTCTTGCTGGGCAAGTAACATCATGGCTAGCTCTTAGGATTCATAATAAGGTAAGGGACTTCCGGGAATACCCCACGCTTGATAGTGTGAGTAGCGAGCTTTAGTTTTGAGTTTTCCTGGTGGTGCGGTAGGCGATTGATACAGTGAGCTTATCGTTCACCGACCCAATATTCTTTGGGTAAGACTTCCAATGTTTCACAGGAAGCTCTAAGATAATTCTTACCACATCCCAAGAAGAAACTCTCTACGGGGATTTCCACGTTTCGCGGTTTAATTCTCTGTGAGTCTGTTAGGGTCGTCATATGACGTCGTGTTTTGTTGTACTGTTTCCAGACTGCAGTAGGGCAACAGGCCCAGAATAAAATTGCCCCCAACGAATTAATTGAATTTTGATGAAATCTCCCAATCGATCGTGAAATGAGCCCTAGATTTGGCTCCTGCTAGAGTCGAGCTCAGGAGTTTCGATGTTGTTCTTATTCGTACCCGTGGCACCCTCAGAAGTTGGGATTTGCGGCAGCGGTTGGTTTGCCTTGCCTCTTCACGGTCTTGTTGCCTCTCTTGGGTGGCTACGGTACAAGTCAAGTTGGGTCAAGGCACTCGTTGTTACCTATGGAACTGGAATGAGGGCCATGGGGCAGAGTGATAATTGATGATGGATGGCTGAACGGCAAGAGTTCCTGGGACAACATGAATAGAGTGAAACAAAGAGGTGCCTGATAAAGGGATGTGATTCTTTGGGATTTTCTATCGCGTTGCAGGCTTAGAAAAATTCCTTCCTGTTAGTTGTGAGCAGTATGTAGTCGATTTGCACCCGCAGTCTATGTTTGGTCAGTGGTGAGTCCCGGGGATTCAGGGAGATGTTTAAATGAAACCAAAAATACAAATTACAGCCTATTTAAGCAAATAGAGAACAAATGTCGTTGTTCGTCATAGAAGGAGGTGTTAACATGAGGGGAGGGGGCGTGGCGGAACAAAAACTTCAGCCTTGTTTCGTTTTCTGGCGGCTCATTAGGGTAGCTCTGAATGTGCTTCGTGGAATACGGCTGGTATAATATGTGTTTCACTCTAAGGGGGGCCAAAGCTGGGTATCTGGCATGGGATACTGTGCCCCTCCCAGACACTATTTTCTTCTCTTCTGTGCAGTATTGGAGCCACGGGATTGGGGCTGCGTTTTTTTGCTGGTGAGAGACAAAGAAAATCTAGCACTATTTGGGTATGATACCGGTACGGTCACATAGGAGAGACATGTAAGCAGGGAAGCATTTAGCCCTAACTATCCGGATTAGCTGTCTTGCGGGTGTGCTTTTAAATTTCACTAGAACCTGGTGATATCCCACCCCGGTGCTTCGGATTTCACAGGCAAGTTGGCAATTGTGGAGTGCCAACTTGGAGATACCTGGGTCAGGCGCACTTTATCAGCTCACCCATCCGTTCAATCGAGCATCTATCTATACTTGGAATGTTATAGGATTACGCTCTAACATGTCGGGTCGGGGTCTGATTTTCATTATTTCTGTTTCTTGTTCAGACACATAAAAAATGCGTGGGGGTGTTTTCAGTGATGGATTGCTGAATATTTGTGTGTGAAGTACTCTATTTCGGGAGGGAGACAACTTGAGGATTAATAACTACCGGTATCTATTCCAAGTATGATAGACTATAGGCTCCCGAATAACTTGGTGATTGCCCTTGAAAATATTTTGGGTATTGGGGTTTTTTTGAGACCATCGACAATATCATAGAAATCTTGAGGTTCCACGTTGAGCCCATTGAGTTTGGCAAGGGGGTTAGAGGCATCAGAAGTCTCAAAGTCGCTCAACGAGCACAGTGGTCCGGTCCACTTAAGGTAGTATGGTGCCGGACGTCTGAAATCGACCCTCCATAGCTAAATTCAACAACCAACAGGCTCCGGCAACCGCAAAGTTTTTTGGAGATGTAGTTTTACTTAAGATCAACCTTCTTTGATCCTGTGGCCCTGTTTTTTGATAAAGTGGATATTGGTTGGGAGTAGCAAGGGGGAATCTAAATGCCCATACAGATTTGTGCCAAGGCGCTACTTTTTTGTGTGCTTTACTAAGCAGGATAAAATGAGCCAGAGGGTCGGTTTTTGATGTCCAGAAATCTGGGGAGCATGCTGCCAAAACGCGCAGAGTTGGGTTTCAGAGGAGCACAAATTCCGGGATGCTCTAAGTCGGAAATCGTGCGCAGAGCCTCCTGCGGCTCAGTTTGGTGTTAGCGGTTCTCGGGGCTAGTAAAGGCTTGGCGCTGGGTTGCATACATAAGAGGAGTGGTCCTCCCTCTCTCCTTCCTCAATTTCAACCTGCAGCCTCGCATCCTTCACTCAACGGCGCGCCGAGAAATAGGTTAGCCTTCGCGCGACCAAGAAGCCATCCGATTGCTTGAGAGAATTTTATACATTACTCCTTTGCCCTTACTCCTTTCCCGGTACTCAAATCCCCCCCTGATGCTCTCTAGCTGTTGCGGGTTATCTCCATAGAGCAGGTGAATCGCCTTCATTTTATCAAGACGACGCAACTCCTCAACTTCAGCAGCCCGCTGAACCAAACCACTATAGCTAACAAAGGCCCTTTTCTAGGAATTTAAGCTTTTGCTATTTCCCACCGTTGGGTCACCGAATCTCAATAACCGTCAACGCCAAATCTACCTCGGCTGATTGAGGGAATCTACGAACATCATGGCGGGCGGAACTGCCCACGCGGACGTATACGCCGCGAGGCTGGGGGATAGCTCGCTCGGTTTGTTTCTAATATTTCTTCCTTTCACAACACCGGCAGTATAACTAATGAGGGCCTAGACGCCAAGTTAAAGCTACAGATTGCAGGGGAGCTCCGGGACTCGATCGATGTGTTTACACAGGGGCCAGCGGAGTACACGAAATTTTTAGCCAAGTTAATGCCTGTGTTTATGGGCATACTAAATGGCCAACCTGTGTTTGTGTCCACATCCCCTGAACAGGTTCGGTTAGCATTCCCTGTTTCAAGAAACTTGGTTAACTAGGTTTGTAGAAATTGCGGAATATTACTCTCGACACGATCCACCGGTTACCGTATACCCCACCAGAAGCTCTGGAACCATACGCCAGCGATCTGATGACATTACTGATGACGCTTGTTAAAACCGAGAATGAGGACAACGCTGTTCTGTGTATGAAGACGATAATGGATTTTCAGAGGCATTATCAGAAGCAGCTTACGGAGAAGGTCCAACCTTTCTTGGATCTGATACAGGAAATGTTCACTATGATGCCCAAAGCTGTAAGGGAAGCTTTCGACAATCCTTCCACTGCATCGGGAGGTACACCGGGAATGCCTAGTACCCCAGGAAATTCGGCACAGAATTTGGGGATAACACATAGCCCTAAGCCAATGTCTCCAATGATGTCAGGTCAGGATCCCGCGACAGAGGTGCAACAACCCGCAAAAATGCTTGTTAAAGGAATGCAGAGTTTCAAAGTACTTGCAGAATGCCCGATCATAGTAGTCAGCTTGTTTCAAGCTCATCGGCCTTGTGTACACAAAAATGTTAAACTATTTGTTCCTCGAATCAAGGAAATGTTGTTGTTGCAAGCCGGGCCCCAGGAGGAGGCGCATAGGCTGGCAAAAGCTAAAGGGGAGGTATTCACAGGCGTTAGTCCTAACATCAAGAATAGGGTCGCATTTGGGGAGTTCATAACAGCACAAGTTAAGGTGAGTTCTAAAACCGGTCAAGTGTAATATGATGAGAAATTGTTAACATATCTAGACCATGAGTTTTTTGGCCTATGTCTTGCGTGTATATGCACATCAACTCCAAGAATTTTTGCCCACGCTTCCTGAGATTGTTGTAAGATTGCTAAAAGATTGTCCAAGAGAACGTTCTGGAGCTCGCAAGGTAAGTGACTGCTCTTCTGTTTGTCTGAAGTTTACGAACAGTTTCACTTAGGAGCTACTCGTAGCTACACGTCACATAATAAATTTCAACTTTCGGAAGATATTTCTGGGCAAGATAGACGAACTCCTGGATGAGCGAGTCCTTATTGGAGATGGATTAACGGTTTATGAGACTATGAGGTGGGTTTGTCCATATACAAGAAGGATGCGGGAGCTAAAATGTATGCGACAGGCCCTTAGCGTATAGTATGCTAGCGGATTTAATCCATCATGTTCGAGACGCATTAGACCGCGACCAGATTGGACGGACTGTCGAGGTGTATACGAAGAATTTGCATGATAACTTCCCTGGCACAAGTTTTCAGACAATGAGTGCGAAGCTGTTGTTAAATTTGGCTGAGTTTATAGCAAAATTGGAGAATAAACAGGAGGGTAAGTGTTTAAGATTCAATTTTCAAATGTCAGATCTCTAACATTGGCATCACAGCTCGGCACTTTTTGATCATGATCCTTGATGCCATCGCCGAAAAATTCAAGTCGATGAATAGACAGTATGAGAATGCTGTCAAGCAGAGCAGAATGAATTGGCTGGCCAAGGAAGAAGTCAAATCTGATGAAGTTGTAATGGAGCCGGAGAGGAATAGACGGGATGAACATGATGAAATAGATATATTCACGGCAACGCCCATTAAGACGTCAAATCCTCGGGAGAGAGGCGCAGATCCAGTTTCAGGTACGAGTGGTTACTCCGTTCTACTCTCTTCTCGTACGCTAATAATAATGGTAATAATAAGATAATAAATTTCTGTTTAAAAACCTTATGAATGGCCTCAAGAGCATGCTTTTTGCTTTACGGTCGTGTAACCCACCCTCCCAATCGGTTGACAACAACCCTCCAAACTGGAGCGAGGTCGCATTCGGGTTTAGCGCAGAAGAGGTCAATGTCATAATCGGGCTATTTCGAGAGGGAGCGAGAGTGTTTCGCTACTACGGCGTTGAGCATGAAGCGAAAATATCTGATCCAAACACCTCACCGGTAGACTTCCTGACCAATCACTTCATGGTCCCGAATGGAAAGGAAGAGAAGGAATTACTGGAGACTTTTGCAACCGTGTTTCATTGCATCGACCCGGCCACCTTCCATGAAGTGTTCCATTCTGAAATTCCGCACTTGTATGAGATGATGTTTGAGCATACAGCACTCTTACATGTTCCGCAATTTTTCCTCGCCAGTGAGGCGACTTCCCCCAGCTTCTGTGGGATGCTTCTTCAGTTTCTGATGGACCATATCGAGGAAGTGGGGACCAAAGATCCGAGGAAATCACAAGTGCTGTTACGCCTCTTCAAATTGTCCTTTATGGCCGTCACGCTATTCTCCGCCCAAAACGAACAAGTCTTATTACCTCATGTTAGTAAGATTGTCCTTAAGTCGATCAGTCTATCAACCACTGCAGAGGAGCCCATGAATTACTTCTTGCTTCTGAGGTCTTTGTTTCGCAGCATAGGCGGTGGGAGGTTCGAACACTTATACAAAGAGATTTTACCTCTTCTGGAAACCCTTCTGGAGGTTTTGAACACACTCTTGAATTCAGCCCGAAAAATCCAGGAGAGGGATTTGTACGTGGAACTGTGCCTTACTGTTCCAGCACGCTTGAGTAATCTCCTACCACATTTAAGTTATTTGATGAAGCCGTTAGTGGTGGCTCTTAAGGCTGGGCAGGAGTTGGTTAATCAAGGATTGAGGACGCTCGAACTTTGTGTGGACAATTTGACAGCAGACTATTTGGATCCTATAATGGCTCCTGTTATTGACGATCTGATGGCTGCGCTATGGGATCACCTCAAACCGTTACCATACAACCATGTTCACAGCCACACAACAATGCGAATTTTAGGCAAACTTGGAGGTAGAAATCGGCGGTTCTTGACCCACCCTCCTCCTCTAGCATTCGGGCTTTACGCCGACGACGATTGCAGTGTCAATATCAAACTCCACGGAGCGCCCGGTGAACGTGCATTCCCTGTGCTCCGCGCGATTGACCTGGCCGTAGAAAAGATATTTGATAACAAGCTTTTGAAAACAGCGCAAGACAAAAAGACCGATTTGTTTTACAAGCAGCAATCCCTGAGACTTTTAAGCTCTGCTCTAAAGCTTTTCGTGGGATACGATCCACTGCCAGAAGATTTCGCTCTGCTGGTCCGATTACAGGCCAACGATTTGGCAGACGGATCATCGGATCGTGCAGATGCTCTTATTCCATCCTCTGACCGGCATAAACCTGTTTTTAAGAAGCACGACCAAGAAGTTGTCCTCCGGAAGCTTTTGGAGTCGGTTATACACGCTGTCGCTATCCCTGAACTGGAGGAGGATGCCTCCTCACTAGTGTTTGATGTATGCCGGCATTTCACAATCCTGGAAATAGGGAGAGCAACAACAGAAATGCGACAGAGGAAACAGCAGTTTGTCGTCAACAGTGGCGAAGGCCCAATGTATCTTGACAACAGAAGCTTGTCTGAGGCTCTCGCCCATTGCTTGTCATCGGAGAGTAAAGCTGTGAGAGAACTGGTCAAGAAAGCATTGAAGGTGATCTATGATACTGCAGTTACACTCTTTGGGTCGACGGAAAACGTCCATAAACTTCCCTTCTTTTTTTCAATGGCGAAAACTTTCTGTCATTGCTGCTATGAAGAAGAGTGGTATCCTAAATCCGGTGGGTGCTTAGGGATTCGTGCGCTGACCGAGGATCTGGATCTGGGAGAGGCTTGGATGGTGGACCGTCAACACGATTTCGTTCGAGCTTTGTTATATGTCATCAAGGACATGCCTCCAGACCTTCCGGCTAGCACTCGAGAATGTGCCCAATCTACCCTTGATCTTGTTCTGCGGCGTTGCAACAAGAACGTCTCCAAGGACGAGATCACAACATATCACTCGAAGAGTTTCAACCTCTGCGCTTTGCTCATTTGTGAAATATCCAATCCTAATAAGCATGTGAGGGAAACGGCGCAGAAATCTTTTGCAACCTTGTCGAGCATACTTGATATAGAGATACACGCATTGATGACTCCCGTCAAGGATCGGTTGTTGACGCCCATTTTCAATAAGCCACTTCGTGCCCTTCCATTTGCGAGCCAGATCGGCTATATCGATGCGATAACCTTTTGCCTCAGCCTCCAACCCGCTTTTCTGGAATTCAACGAGGAAATGAATCGGCTCATGATGGAAGCACTTGCTCTTGCGGATGCCGATGACGATGCCTTATCGAACAACCGAGTCCCGGAACATCGAACGACCGAGTCCGTCCTCAACTTGCGGGTGGTTTGCATCAAGCTACTGTCTATGGCAATTACATACCCTGATTTCGCTTCACCCGATAAAACCCAAACGAGAGGGCGGATTATTTCGGTGTTTTTTAAATCGCTTTACTCAAAATCTCCCGAGGTCATCGACGCAGCAAATTTAGGGTTAAAAGGAGTTCTTGCGCAGACAAATAAATTGCCAAAGGATCTCCTTCAGAACGGTCTTCGCCCGATCCTGATGAATCTTTCTGACCCAAAGAGATTAAATGTTGCAGGTTTGGAAGGGTTGGCAAGACTTCTGGAACTTTTGACGAATTACTTCAAGGTGGAAATTGGTAGTAGGTTACTAGACCATCTGAAGAACTTGGCCGAACCAAATATCCTTCAGCAGACCTCGTTCAAATTGCTCGAGCAGAATCAGAACATTCGAGTCATTGCGTCGATATTAAACATATTCCACTTGCTCCCACCGGCCGCAGTGCAATTCTTGGAGGAAATGTTTAAGATTGTGATAGAACTAGAGGAAAAGCTTCGACGGACACAACACAGCCCGTTTCGAGCCCCCCTCTTGAAGTTCGTTAATCGATATCCTAGCGAGTCTTGGGCGTTTATGAAGCCCAAGTTAATCGATATTAGATACGGCAGGATCTTTTGGCAGCTTCTTGCAGATGACAGTAGTGGCCCCTTGCGTAATGTTGTTTGCGGTGATGTACCGCGTTTTGTGGAATCAACGATCCATCTGGATGTTAGGATGGAAGACAGATTCATTGCTGTAGTAAATGCAGCTAATATTGTGAACGCCATCGTGAAGCACCCTGGCAGTAAAGACTGGCTCGTACAAAATCGCGAGTTAATGGAGAAATTACTTTGGGCTGGGATTGAATTGAGGAATAGATTGAAGGAAGGGAAGGTTGCGGTTCCCATTAGGTTGGCTGTTGAGCAATCTTCTGAGACATTACTCGAGATATTTATGACATATCTCACACATGCGGAGGACGACTTGGAGTTCCTTTTCAAGGTGTGCCTTTGATTCCTCCTTTTCTCAACCTGGTTTTTCTAACTATTTGAAGGTGATCGATGCACGGACGTCCAACAAGCTTAAGAGATCTAATGCTCTAACCAGCCATATCTATTCTAAGATCATATGTGGCGGATCTATTGAGCAGTGGCGAAACGTGATCTATAGGTGTTTGGATTTGTATTCCGGAAAATCCTCAACTCAGGAGACAAAAACATTTGCATTCCACTATCTTGTCAATCCTATACTTGCTATGGATGTTCAGCGTGGAGCCAAACCTATTAATGGACAAAAGCTTGTTGACAAGCATATGATTGAAGCCATTCACTCTAAAATTTGGAGGCCAAATCTGGGAGATCTAGGGGATGATGCTTCTCCCGGGTTAGACCACTCCCGAATGGAGCTTTTACAGATGTCGGCGCTTTTGATACGGGACCATAATACGATTTTGAATGAAGCCAGAAAAGACGTCATCAAATTTGGCTGGAACTATATCAAACTTGAGGATATAGTCAATAAGCAGGCGGCATATGTCTTGATCGCTTTCTTCATTCGCCATTACGACACACCTTCGAAGATTGTGATCCAGATTTACGTGGCCTTATTAAAGGCACATCAACACGAAGGAAGAGCCTTAGTCACCCAGGCTCTCGAACTCATCGCTCCGGTGCTAAGAAAGCGAGTACCAAATGTTAGCGACCCTCGGTACCCGATCTGGGCTAGGTGGCCCCGGCGTATTTTGTCTGAGGAGGGGCACAACCAGCAGCAAATGACCAACATATTTCAGTTTCTTGTGAAACACGGTGATTTGTTTTACGAGTCCAGAGAGCATTTCCTAACTTGGATCGTTACCTCGTTGCCAAAGCTTGTTTTGCATTTCCCTAACCCGTCAACGGAAAACAAAAAATTGTCGATAAATCTCATCATATTAATTCGGGATTGGGAGAAGCGTCGAATTTCTGAGGCTGCGAGGACCAGTCCTGAAGCCTCACCATCAAGGAAGCGGAAGTACGGTCAACTGCCGGTAGACTCACGGCCTCAATCAGCCCCGGGCTCTGTGCCCAACTCGGACAAAACGGAATACGCGGTCCCGCCTGTGCTTCGTATGCACGTAGTCAAGCATTTGGTGACATTTATTTGCGGCCTCCAAGAGAAATTTTCGTCCAGCGAGTTATGCCGGAATGCACTCGGTTTGCTGAAGGAGTTTCTTAGCCCAAAATACTGGGGGGATCTTGACATCGATTTGTTCCCGAAGGTCACCGAAAAACATCTTGTTCTCAATGAAATCACGAATGACACACTTCCGGGGTTTCTTAATGGCTTACGGGTCATGAGGATAATCGTCGATCTCAAGTCTGATGACTGGATCATGCAACATCTGCCGCAAATCCAAAAGATACTGGAGAAGTCCCTAAGGTCTGATAACGCCGAGGTACAAAAGGGTCTTCAACCGGTGCTTGCACGGGTGCTTCAGGCCATTCCTATTACTAGGGTGGAAGGAGAGGAGGAGGAAGAGGAACAGACAGACTCGCCAGCTGACTTATTTATTTCCCTCCTTACTACCATTGTACAGGAGAATTTAAACACCAATCTCATGTCCAGTGTTAATATCCTTTGGACCCTATCCGAGAAACGACCAACCGTTATAGATGATCACATACCGGCGCTTATGAAAGCGTTTCAGAAGCTGGGGAAAGATCACCTCTCAGCGCCCCCGGGCGGACCTGCGCCAGTGGTTAATCTGCCAAATTCAGCTAAGATAGAGCCAAACACTGGAGGTAACTCTCAGGTCTTTGATCCAGACACTACAACGGAACTCCTTCGAATGGTGATAGACGTTGCATCCGCTAGGGTCTCTGTGCTAGGGGACCAGCGTAGGCCCTTCTTGAGTGTGATGGCTCAATTGGTTGAGAGGTCCTCGAGCTCAGAACTGTGTTTGAAGATTTTACACATTGTACGGGGATGGGTATTTGGGTCGACGGAGTCTTTCCCCACGTTGAAAGAAAAAATAGCTGTATTATCGAAAATGCTCTCATTCGAGTCAAGACCTGATCCGGTACTTTGCAGTAGCTTTTTGGACTTGGTAATTGATATATACGAGGATCCAGTGATCACCAAGACGGAGCTTACAGTCCGGCTCGAGCCAGCATTTTTGATAGGAACCCGGGCGAAGGATGTCAATATGCGTAATCGGTTCTTACAAATCTTTGACCGAAGCCTGTCGCGAACGATCAGCAATCGCCTTAGCTTTGTTTTGGCAACTCAAAATTGGGAAATTCTTGCGGATTCCTATTGGCTGAATCAAGCGTCGCATTTACTTTTTGGGTCGGTGGATATGGATCTCCGGATTGAACTACACGAGGACGATCTGAGAGTTGCACCAGCATCTTCCGCAGTAATGGCATATGTCTCAGATGAACGAAAGGATTCCTTGTTGCTGGACGAAAAATTTGAAGATTTTATGGTTCGCCACAGAAGGTTCTGTCAGAGTTTGGCGGAGGTAAAAGCTGGAGATATCTTTGAGCCAATGGCTCAGCTTCAACATCTCGATCCGAAGGTAGGACACCAGATATGGGTTGCACTGTTCCCATTATGTTGGTCGGCATTGGGCAAAGAGGATCGCCAGGATCTTTTACGGGGTATCGTTTCCCTTCTATCCAAGGAATGGCACCATCGACAAATGGATAAGCGGCCCAACGTCATCCAAAGTATTCTTGAAGGAGTTGAGCATGCATCCCCAAAATTAACTCTACCGCCTCACATGGTCAAATTCCTTAGCAAAACCTACGATTCCTGGTACTCTGCAATTCATCTCCTCGAAGACTCGGCGAACGTTCCGCCTATGGACAGTCTTGTTGTGCGTGAGAGTAATTTAGATGCATTGGCGGAAATGTATTCTATGCTTTCCGAAGAGGACCTGTTCTACGGTTTGTGGCGACGACGGGCCCAATACTTAGAGACCAACGCTGCCATTTCGTACGAGCAGCACGGGATGTGGGACAAGGCCCAGCAGATGTATGAGGGTGCTCAAATCAAAGCACGCACGGGATCTCTACCATTCTCAAGTTCCGAATATAATCTTTGGGAGGATCACTGGGTTATTTGCGCGCAGAAGCTTCAGCAATGGGAAATTTTAAGCGAGTTTGCGAAGCACGAAAATTATAACGACCTTCTCTTGGAGTGTGGTTGGAGATTGCTAGAGAATTGGAATGGGGCAGACGGAGAGCGCATGGATTCTACTATCAAATCCCTGATGGATGCACCGACTCCGCGACGGTACTTTTTCGCTGCTTTCATGGCATTACAGAAAGTTCATCAGAAAACAGAAGTGCCAGGAGAATTTTCTAGGCTATGTGACGAAGCCATCCAACTATCCCTTCGTAAGTGGCATAACCTACCACGGAGGGTCACCAACGCACATATCCCCCTCCTTCAAGCGTTCCAGCAACTTGTCGAGTTACACGATGCCAGCGTAATCTATAGTAGCCTTTCCACAACAACTGCGCAGAACCTCGATGCTAAGTCACAAGAACTTAAGATGCTATTGGGTACTTGGAGAGATAGGTTACCAAATGTTTGGGATGATATTAATAGCTGGCGCGATCTCGTCACCTGGAGGCAGCACATATTCCATTCCATCAACAACACTTACCTCCCACTTCTTCCAGGTCAAGCCCAAAGTGCAGGCGGCAGTAGCAATAGCTCTTACGCCTATCGTGGATATCATGAGACTGCTTGGATTATCAATCGCTTTGCTCATGTTGCTCGGAAGCATCAGCTCCCGGACGTGTGCATCCATCAGTTAAGTAAAATATATACCCTACCAAACATTGAGATCCAGGAGGCCTTCCTCAAGCTCCGGGAGCAGGCCAAGTGTCACTACCAAAACCCTAACGAGCTCACACAAGGACTTGAGGTAATCAACAACACGAATCTAGGTTATTTCGGCGCTGGTCAAAAGGCCGAATTCTACACTCTGAAAGGGATGTTCTTGTCAAAGCTTAAGCAGAAAGAAGATGCTAACGAGGCATTTGGTCTCGCTCTTTACCACGACCTTAAACTACCAAAAGCCTGGGCAGAGTGGGGCTACTATAATGACTCGCTATTCAAGGAGAATCCCCAGGAAATGCAACCTGCAGTCAACGCTGTCAGCTGTTATTTGGAAGCAGCTGGCCTTTACAAGAGCGGGAAGGCACGGAAGTTGCTTGGGCGAGTCCTCTGGCTATTGAGTTTGGATGACGCTAGTGCCTCGATCTCTGGGGCGTTTGATGCTTATAAGGGCGACATTCCGATTTGGTATTGGATTACCTATATCCCGCAGCTTTTGACCTCGCTCTCTCATAAGGAGGCTCGTCTTGCTCGGACAATTCTGATCAAGATTGCCAAACACTACCCTCAGGCAAGTCGTCGTCTTTTCTTCGCGCTCTATCTATTGCTAACTTTTCCAGGCCCTGTACTTCTTGCTGCGCACAAGCCGTGAGGATTACCAAGTTATCAAGAAGCAGACTGCCCAGGCAGCAGCATCAAATCGCGGAAAGGCTGGCTCCCCAATTGTTGGTCAAGCAATTCCTTCAGGCCGCCAAGGCAGTGTTACGACACAAGCGCAAGCCAATGGTGAATCAGGAATGGCATCTAGCCCTCAGTCTGCCGTCAATTCTGGCCCCCAAGTCATAAGTATGTTTCCCAAGCCAAGTTCCTATAAATTATCTAACACAAAGCAGAGGCCGGATCTCCAACGCCAACAGGACAGAATATGTCATCACCCGCCCCTGCTGTGCCTAGTCCCCAACCACCAGTCAAGCGTTTACCTTGGGAATATGCAGAGGAGATTATGTCTGTCCTTAAGACTGCGTTCCCCCTTCTTGCTCTCTCGATGGAAACCATGGGTGACCAAATACAAAAGTTCTTCAAGTGCCCACCAGATGAAGATGCATATAGGTTGATTGTTGCGCTCTTGAATGATGGACTACAGGTAAGATTCACATTACAATGGGCGCCTGCAGGTTAATTGAGCCTGACTGACGAATTGTAGTGGATTGCGAGGATGAACCCTTCACTTGAGGACTCGAAGCTCCCGCCCTCCACTGAGTCAAATATCACTCGCTTTGCGGAGACGATTCTCCCTGCCCACATCCGGGTTGCGTTTGAGGCTGACTTTGTGAACGAACGCCCCAATTTGTTCTCGTATATCGAGAGGTTGCGACGCTGGAGGGATAGATTTGAGGAGAAGCTTGACCGTCGACCACCTAATCAAAACCTTGAATCATATAGCCCTCACTTGAGTGAATTCAGGTTCCAGAAATTCGACGACGTTGAGGTCCCTGGCCAATACCTGCTGGTAAATAACCTCGGTACCCGCTTTATTTTCGTCTACTAACACCTACGCAGCACAAAGATAACAACAAGGACTTCATTCGTATCGATCGCTTCCTCCCCCGAGTAGATGTTGTCCGCGGGTATGGTGTGTGCCACCGGCGCCTAAAATTAAGGGGACACGATGGAAGCATACACGCTTTTGCGATCCAACATCCTGCTGCAAGGCACTGTCGTAGGGAAGAGAGGATATTGCAATTGTTCCGTATATTCAATGGGTATGTTCTCTTGAATTGAAGTGGTTACCCAAAGCTGACAGGGTATAGTGCTCTTGCTAGGAGAAAGGAAAGTCGTCGCCGGAATCTCGGCTTTCATTTGCCATTGATGGTTCCCTTGGCACCACATATCAGAATTGTTCAGGACGATGCCTCCTACATATCCTTACAAGGCATTTATGAAGATCATTGCCGGAGGACAGGAATGAGCAAAGACGATCCGTTAATATTCTCTCTCAAGAAAGTTATTGCCTCGCTAGACCCGAGCAGAGGCGGCCAACAGCAGCAGGTTGACGCAAACATCAAGTTAGAAATATTTAATTCTATCCAGTCAACCATGGTTCCACCTAACATCGCGCTTGAGGTAGGCAACCTGAAATGTTGTTTGAGGTATATTAACTAACTATGGGCAGTTTCTGACCAAATCGTACGCCTCATTTACGGAATTCTTCCTCTTCCGTCGTCAATTCAGCTATCAGTATGCGGCTTTGACTTTCATGACTTATGTTATGAGTATGGGCAGCCGTTTCCCACACAAGATGTTTATTGCCAGAGAGACCGGAAATATTTGGGGGTCCGAATTGATCCCTGCCATGGCATCCACCAACGCGTACTTTCATAACAATGAATCGGTCCCGTTCCGCTTCAGTCCGAATATCCAAACCTTAATGGGCCCGATTGCTATTGAAGGAATATTTTCTTGTGCGGTTATGGCCATTGCACGTTGTCTTACTGAGCCTGAGGTATACTATAAGATTTGCTAGCCATCTCCTACACACTCGAGCATGTCCTAACATTAATCGTAGTTTGAGCTCGAGCAACATCTAAGCGTGTTTGTGCGTGACGAGATGATTTTTTGGTTCACCCAACAGCATCGCTCTAGTATAGGGGAACAGCAACTACGAGAGCGGGTGCAAACCAACTCGGAAATTATCGTTCGCAGAGCGACATCGCTAGCCCAATCAAGTGGTGCTGGTGGTATCCCGGCCAACCAAACTGTTATCGATTCCATTTCCAAGGCATCAAATCCTATGAATCTGGCACAGCTTGACAACCTTTGGATGCCGTATTTATGATTATGTAGGGATCATCGGGTTTCTTTTTTATACAGGATCTGGGGTGTGGTGGAACTTGGGATTCAGAGGCATGACTTTAATATCTGTATCATGACGGTGTTTCTTTGGCGCAATTACGGATTTCTATTGGGTGAAAAGAAAACTACTTCTGGCCTGGGGTGGGGGTAACTGCACATAGTCCTCAAAATGGCCCTCCCTTTCAAAACAAAAAACAAAAAACTTGGTGTGGTTACCTGATTTGCGCTCTTGTTCTTGCACTTGTTCTTGCACTTGTTCTTGTTTGCTGGTTTGGGTTTTGTTTTAACTCTATCTTACTCGTGTTTGACCTTTTTCTTGTGTATTATTATTATTAAATTTCCGTTATTCGTTGTTGCAAATAGCCTAATTCAAAAGCGTGCCGCATGAGCACTGCATAATTGAATGGAAGAGATGCTCTACTTGCTCTATTCGTGTTGGTATCTGTATTCTCGTATCTGTGTCCGGCTCCTAGATGGTTAGACAACTCTGGCTACAATTCATTGCGTACGAATCCATAGATTTGGCGACAGACTACTGAAATTCTGTGAAGTGCGTGATCCGTGAAGTCGCCTTTTCATAGATATCAGTCCCTTAGGCTTATAAGCCCTCCCTCCATTTTCAGGGGGTCTTCCCGGGATCGCCGGATGCAAGGGCGCATACAAGGATATGCTCTGGAGCCCGCACATAATGCGCAGATGTTGATATTCCTAGCATGCGCGCACAGGTACTCGAAGGTACTATTGGATGTGGCATTCTCAAAGATCACCGGGACCTGTACGCAGGACAGAAATGTCAGTGAATAAGGGTTCAAGCCCAGCTCCCATGACCTAAGGCAGCTCTTGGATATGCAGTTCCAGAATATGGTTCAGACTATTCGGTATTGCTCTATCCTGCAAGCAAATACTCCCGATCCATAGAATTTCCTCTGCATTTTACTCGTACTATGCTCCAACACCCTACTACCAGAGGGCGGCCTAGCCTTACGTCGAATTCCTTTTACAGTGCCCCATAGAACTCGCTAATTAGACGTCGCTGTTGGGGTATAAGGTTAAAGTTTGGAAATGCGTTCTTCCGTTCTGAGAGTGACTATGGTAACAGACTATATATATATCCGATGGACCGTTTTTGTCTTGAGATTTGTTTTACTCTAACTCTAGACCGATTGGTCTTGTAATTTATTGGGGTTAGCCTTAAGGGATGGCAGAACGACACCCCCCCCCCCCGGTTCAGCCAGATGCAAAGGATTTTCCTCTGCTCATCACTTGAATTGTGATTCACCTCCCCTGCAGGTCCATGTTATTGAGGGTGCGTGAAAAAACTGGCTTCTATTGGGGGTCAGAGGCTCAGAGAAACACCAACCTTCCATAGAAAGATAAAAGTGGGCTATAAGGCAGCTGAGGATCCCACCGCTGACCCCTAATTAATCCTACCCTTTCCCCTCAGGAATTCAGCACCAGCTATTAATCCAATATTACCTGAAATCACAACCTGAAGCCCTGTAGTACCAACATGACACTCTTTCGTCTCCCGAACGAGCTCTTATTCAAGATTGCAGGATATCTAGATACAGGGGAGATAGCCTCTTTCCGAAGCACAAACAAGCACATGGCTGTGGTCCTTCACGTCCCCCTATATGACAGCATTTGCAGCTCTGGCTCACGAGACTCTGCAAGAAAAGCACTCTACTACGCAGTGGCCAAGAGAGACTGCTGGCTAGTGAGCAGACTCATCGAGCAAAGAGTTGATAGACTTATCGGCGACGGAGTGCTCCTCAATGATGCAATAGGAAGGGTGAGCAGCCAGGAAACTATCCGTATCCTCATCGATTGTGGATCAAAAGTAAACGCAGCAGATCGCTTCGGGGTGACACCCCTGGCGGCGGCAGCAGCACGTGGAAGACTAGATTTAGTAGAGCTTCTGCTTTCTAGGGGTGCAGAGGTCAAAGTGGAAAACATGCCCAACTGTCCACTCTGGCAAGCTGCTCGGGCCGGGCATCTCCACATATTTCGGGTCTTGTATAGCCATCCTGGGGCCGACCTGAATGCTGCCGATTACTATGGTGGGGGCCTGTTGCACTGGATGACATTTTCAAACTGCCTGGAGGCAGTCTGGATGATAATTCACAATACTGCGATTGACGTTAACAAGAGAGACTTGGGTGGGTCCACACCGCTGGCAATTGCCTCTGAGATGAACCATAATCACATCGCACGAATAATACTGTCAAACAGTCGCACAGATGTCAACCTTGCTGACAGTTTTGGGAACACCCCTTTGCATAAGGCTGTTAGACGTGGAAATTTGAGTTTGGTTCTAATGCTCCTGAAGAACAGTAGGGTTGATAGAACACCAATTAATCGGGGTGGGATGTCACCTCTGATGCTTGCTCGGTGTTCTGGCAGGCAAGCGGTGATAGATCTGATGGAGAGGTATATATCCTAAATGTGGTAGTGTATTTGTCATTGGTTATCCGGGTTATGGAAGCGCTTGTATCTCTTTAGCTCGCTCTTGCTCTTTCTCTTTTGTGTATTCGACTTTAGCTAAAGGGATAATCTTTTCATCTCAACTCTTATTCTCATAGCATATCCAGTATTCCCAACCGTCCCGGGCGGACTGCAGGGCCCATGCGTCCAATAGTCCCATCCGCCCCGGGCAGGGTTGGTATGGACGGCCGGGCAAAGGCGTCCGTCCCCTATATTCACTGTAGGACTTTAGGTTGACGGCAGGGCCCTGCAGTCTTACTGGAAATGGTAACTCCCGGTAGGGCCCGGTCGTCTTTTGAATTGACGGACGTCACCTGTAGGGCCCGGCAGTCGCCTGTAGGTACCTGCCGTCATCTGCAGGGCCCGGCCGTCCTGAGTGGGGACGGGCGTCACCTGTATATTAGAATCAAAATGTTTCGCTTCTTTATAGTAACACAGTCCTCATGCTAATGAGATTTAAAAATGAAACATAAACTAAGACACCTATAGGGCCCGGCAGTCCGTCCCGGGCATAGATTAGGACGGACTACAATTTGGCATCCGTCCCGTCCTAGGCCAAAGACGGACGGACTGGACGCTTGGGAACACTGAGCTGCATATCGTCGTGCCCCCTATTCCATCCTTCTTCGTAGTGTGCATAACTGAGCAAACAGGGCTGCCAATGGTCAGAATAGCGTACCATGCCAAGCATCCAGAACCTACTATTGAAATTTAGGCAAGTATTGCTAACTCTGCTTGAGCAATATTATTACTGCAACTCCGATTAGTTTTCAGATAACCCTGGTTGAAAGTAAGGCATCTATGATAATTTATGGTACTTATACTAGTTGTCCGTTGCTTTGGGAATAAGTGTATGGGAAAGGTGGTGTGGCTGGATAGCGAACCAGAGAGTGCTCATACTAGTAAATAGATAGTTGTAATCCCCCTTACTGCTATCTGTACTTGTTATTTAAATAATTATTTCCTGCTTCTGTTTTCCCTCTTCTACTACTATTACATCTCGTATCAGGTATCGAATATTTTTACATACCATTTGGGGTATTTATATGGGCGATAAGCCTGTACAGAAAGTTATCCGCATCCATGTTCATACTAGGGAAGAGCCAGTCCAATCTTACAGTAGTCACAAAAGGGCTGGTATACTTAGAAAGAGTATATGTGGTTACAATTGTTGAATTGTACTGTACCATTTGTTAATTCAGAGATCTAAATACTCAATAGCTAATACTCCCACCCACAACATACAAAGGGGTTAACAGCACCTGAGGTATATACCTAAAGAGTAGTACAGAAATTTAAAAAAATGGAAACATAACAAAAGACTCAAAAGAAAAGCAATCCACACTCAAATGGTGATGACAATGATAGTTGCAAGACTACTACATACTCAGACCAGAGATTTGCCAACAATTGCCGCCGTAATTGGTAAGCTTACTGGCAAAAGGACGAAGGCCATACGCTTCCAACTCCAATAGCAATCCCCTCGTATTGGGCTAGTTGCTCGATCCTGCATACAAGGTCTCCGACATATTGAATTGACTTTACCCCCAAGTCGAACACCTCGAGCGCAAGGTTCCTCCATACAACAATTTCCGTGAACTGGGTACATGCACGCTTCCAGTCCTCGCGGCCACAATACTGTACTACCTTAGAGGCGATTGTATAAAGGCTGGTCCACTGTTCGTATCCCGGTGCAAGCTGGAGAGTGACAATCAAGTCGGCAATATCGAGGAGTCCCATGACGTCCACAAAGAGTTGTTGCATAGAATTGACCCAGGCCAAGGGGGCGGGCACTTGGATGCCTGCTTCGACGAACAAGTCCATTCTTTCGTCGATCAACTTGATAAGATCGTCGATGAGATAGACACGCTTGAAGAGCTGTGTGTGGAAGGTATAGCACTCGGTTCGCATGGTCTGAAGATAGCACCAGCGAGGTGCGATGAAGTGCCTGTCGGGCAGGTACTGAATTTCATCATCTTGGGTCGTGGTATTTGTTTTATTGTTGACGTCTGTAGGGGGCATTTTGAAGGTAACCCGAGGTTTGGATATTTTGTTCGGAGTTGTTTGATAAATTTGGAGAGAACTTGTATCCGGAGAGAGCTCGTGCCCGGCGGGAGCTTGCGTTTGGAGGGAGCCCATGTTTGGAGAGAAACTAGAGAGAGCCCGTGTCCAGAGAGAGGTTGTGTTTGGGAAAAGCCTGTGTCTGGAGAGAATTTATGTGCAGAAAGCCCGTTGGTAGAGGGAAATTGTGCGTGGGAGGGACTTGTTTGCAGACCTAGCCGGCACCAGAAGTTTTAACGACCGCGCACTAGCAGTCATGTCAATTAGGGTCTGTACCAGAGAGTATATTGAATCCAGTTAGAATTGGGAGCACAGTTACTTGGAAGGCTACTAACCCCTACTTGGATTGTGAAATATGCCCTAATAAATTAGTAGAAATTAGGTCCTACTATGCTCTAAATATGTAAAGACATTACTATTAGTATAAATTTCCACTTTCAAGAAATGTGATAGCATTCCAAGCTTGGAGATGAAATTCAATTGAAAATTGCCAATTGCAGATGATAGTAGTATATGCGGCAGGAATCACTACCCCAACAGCTATTAGCCAAATACAGGCAGTATCGGACAGTGCTAGTAGTAAAGCGTTGCTCCGGTTCGCCGATGCTTTCCATACCACCCGGCAGAAGGCACGAGGCATCCTAAAACAAGATCCCCGTATTTGAGATAAATACGTTGCAATCCTGCAGTAAAAGTGCTCCAGACCGATTGACCAACACAATTCAGAAGTACCTATTCCAGCTCAGGAAGGACCTAACAATATTGTTTATATCATACTTTATCCAAACACCTAAAAAGCATTAAAGAATCAACACCTCTAATACCACCGCCCGGTCATTAGACATAGCTATATGTCAGTTCGGCGACGCCAGGATAACAAATGATTGAACCCCCTACCCTGAAAATATTACCCCGAGTGATCACCAATGAGGATAAGCATAGCGCCGGCCACCAACCGGGTAACCCAGGCATCCGATAAACTAATACGCCCCACTTCCACCATCCCCCCCCCCCCCCACAGCACAAACCAAAATCCTACGCCAAACCGAAGGACAAACCAAAAGGACAAAAAATCAAGATGCCCTTTGCACAGCTAGTAATCGGGCCCCCCGGCTCCGGAAAATCCACCTACTGTAACGGCATGCACCAATTCATGTCGGCCATCGGGCGGAAATGCTCAATCGTGAATTTGGATCCAGCAAACGAGAAAACAACATACCCATGCGCGCTAGACGTCCGCGAGTTGATCACACTGGAGGAGGTGATGGATGAGGAAGGGTTGGGGCCGAACGGCGGGATTATGTATGCGCTCGAAGAGTTGGAGGGGAATGTGGAGTGGTTGGAAGTGGGGTTGAGTCGGTTGGGGCGTGAGTTTTCTCCCTTTGTTTCTTTGTTTGTTTCTTTGTCTCTTTGTTTCCGGAGAGACTGGCTGAGTGGGGCTAATGCCAGAAAGTTGGGGGCAGAGGATTATGTCCTGTTCGATTGCCCGGGGCAGGTAGAGCTGTTCACACACCATTGCAGCCTTAGGAATATTCTCTTAAAGATACAGAAATTGGGGTATAGGGTCCGTTTCCCCCTTTTCTCTCTTCCTTTCATCCGGACCTTTCTTGCTAACATAGTGAATAAACAGCTAGTGGTGGTACACCTAGTAGATTCCCACTACTGCACCGATCCATCAAAATACATCTCCGTCATTCTCCTCTGTCTCCGCTCAATGCTCCAACTAGACCTCCCACATATCAATGTTTTGTCAAAGATCGACCTGTTAAACCAATATGGTCCGCTAGCTTTCAACCTTGATTTCTACACGGAGGTGCAGGACTTGACGCACATGCTCCCACTGCTAGAGGAAGATCCGCGATTGAAGAGGTATGCCAAGCTGAATGAGACGATAGTGGACCTTGTCGATAGCTTCGGCTTAGTCAGTTTTGAGACGTTGGCGGTTGAGGATAAGCTTAGCATGACGCATATGCTACAGGCTGTTGACAGGGCTGGTGGCTATGCTTTCGGAGAAGCGGAAGGTGCTGGCGATAGTGTTTGGGCGCTGGCGACGAGGGGAGGGTGGGGGGTTGGGATGTCCGCACAGGATATTCAGGAGCGGTGGATAGATAACCGGGAGGAGTACGACGAGTTTGAGAGGAAGCAGATGGAGGAGCAAGCTGAAAGGGCTAAAGCTGAGGCGGAGGCTGATGAATTCATGTAACCTAATCATAACGTTCCGGAGTTCTAGGAGTATGGACTCTAATGACTGCTTAAAGGGGGACACAAGGTTGAGGAACCCATATTAACCGTGTAATAGTATTCATAGCTTTATGCTCATAAGCTTTATCGTATCCACACCTGTCGCTATTCCATATGCGCTTCCTTTCAACAGAACTCTAGATCAAAAAAAGAAGACCCCCCACCTATTCCCCAAATAACCTCCTCACTCTACGCAGCACGCTGTCTTTCTCCGGATCGTACGGGTGGTCCTTAGACGGGATTTCCAAGACGGCCGGGAACGCTGCGGTGTATGTGTCGACTCTATAGCGAATCTTCTCCGCAATCTGTTATTCGCCCACCATATCAGCCTCCCCACTCCCCTGATCACCAGCTCACATCCTCCCCCAGGAAGATCCATACGTGTTGATTGATCAACAAAATCCCAATATCCTTCCTATTGACAAACTCGTCGAAAGCTTTCTCAATCTTATCCGTCTCAGTCTTCGCGTCAACGACAAGGAAGTTCTTGGTGACGTTAGGCGGCGCTGTTACATGGCCGACGCCCGCGAGCAACAAGCCGGTAACAGAGTCCTGTTGCAACATCATCAGTGTTTAATGCCCAGATAAAGAAAAGCAACCGATAATGGGCAAACTACCTCATCACCGATGACAGCTATAAATTGTCGCTCTTTCGAAGCTTGAGGGCCGGAAGATGAAGCCATGTTTGTGTTATTGTTAGAGGGGTTGTCTCCCAGAACTCGTCAAGAGGGTCGTCGACCTAGGCGGTGCCAAGATAACATCCCGGTCGTCTCTCTCGCCCCACTAAAAATTTGTGCTCAAGATGACAACCCCGCCATCCGTAGGCAGGATAACATATATTTCGCGTTAAACACCCAACTTTCCAAACACCCGCAGACAAACAAGACCACTGAATCCGATTTGACTTGAACAATCCAACAAAACAGAGCAAGAGAGCAAGGCCGGAGCAAAATAGGCAGTAGCTCCAAAACAAAATGGACATCGACTCCGACTCCGACTCAATAGAAACCACCGCCGTGCTCCTAGGCTACGCAGAGAAAGAACCCACAGGCGATACCTCTAGCCATCTCGGCGGTGAGCCAGTAACACTCCCTTTCCCATTCCCTCCTCTTTTATTTGCATTAATTCGTACGAACCCCTACGAATTCAGTCATTCACTAACTCATAAACTATTGTGTGATTCACAGACATGGCTACACCCCAATTCCCCTCCAGATGCTCGACTAGCCAAGTGCGAGCATTGCAAAAATATGATGTCGCTACTACTACAGCTCAACGGTGAAATCCCTGAGAGTCCGCACGCGAGGATGTTCTACCTCTTTGCTTGTAGGACAAAAACATGTCGGCGGAGGAAGAACTATGCAAAAGTTCTTCGGGCAGTAATGCGCTCTACGGAGGTGCCAGAAGAACCAGAGGTGCCTGTCAATTTTCCCAAGAAGGAAGAGTTCCCAGGGTTAGAAAAGCAGAAGAAAGTGGAAGCGGTTCAGCAGGGGAACTTCCTCTTTGGTGGATCGTCGAAGCCAGCTGTTGGATCAAACCCGTTCTCTATGGGATCTACGACGAGCAACTCAAATCCCTTCTCCACAGTGTCTACAACGAATAACACAACCCCTTCCTCTTCATACACTGCTACCCCAAACCCACTCTCCTCGCCTCCAGCGCAACAATCACCATCTAGAGCTCCACAAACCAGCACGAAGTCCCTAACAAAGTCCTTTGCCGAAACCCTTAAATTCGCCGAAGGCGGCCTCCCATCCCACGAAACTGGAGACACCAGGTGCTTCGGCCCGGCCGAGCCCTGGCCCGAGAAACTCCCCTACAAATACCCCCTCTTCCACCTAGACGCCGAATACGAAGCTATAGAGAAAACTACGGGCCTGAAAGCCCACCAACTCAAGAAGTACGAAAGACTAATGTCCCAAGCCGAAGAGGACGGCGATGAAGAAAAGGAAGGCAGCAAGTCCGAGCAAGACAGCAACACCCCTTCCAACGGCCAGATCGACGACGACGTGTTCCAGAGATTCGCTGACCGGATAGCGAATAATCCCGAGCAGGTGCTGCGCTATGAGCGTGGGAGTACGCCATTGTTCTACGCTGTGTCAGACGAAGTCGGAAGGCTTCTGAATCCGAACGACGCGGGGTTCCTGGCTACGCGGATACCCAAGTGTGGGAACTGTGGAGACTCTACGAGGGTGTTTGAGTTTCAAATCACGCCTCATGCCATCGCCGTTCTTGAGGGTGATGAGGAAGGGTTCGATGGGATGGATTGGGGGACTATCATGGCTTTCACTTGCAAATGCGTACCGAAAGTTCTAGATAGGAATAGGGTTGGGTACGTGGAGGAGTATGTATCTGTGCAGTGGGAGAAGTAGAGATAGTGTGACAAGCTCATCCTAACAAATCAAAAACCAAATATTAGAAGACCCGTGGTGTCAGGATTGGTATATATGTAAAAATTGCTCAAAAATTCACACAAATATTCACCAACTGCGCACCATACCTTATCTCTCAGAGCTAGTATTCGTAGCCATAACTTGAATTTTTTTTATTTGTACCTTTTGAAAAGGAACACATCCCCTCTCTTCCCCCACAAGGCCAGAAATAAAAGTTGCGAAAAAAAAGGAAAAGAAAAAAAACACCTCCGCACGGCGTCCAATCCATCCAGAAGCAGAATCTAAAACCCTCTCCCACCACCCCTTCCACCACCACCACCCCGTCCCCTCCCACCACCACGTCCGCCACCCCTCCCACCGCCTCTACCCCCACCCCCACCGCCTCTCCCGCCCCTAACCTTCTCACTCTCCTTCCTCGCCTTGTTCTTCGGCTTCGGCGCATCGTCAATCAAGAGCGTGTCGAGCGGCAACGAGTCCGGAAGAATAAAGTAGCGAATAGTAGCGCCGCGGATATTGATAGTGTCAAGGCTGACGGGGTCGCGATTGCGAATGGTCATCTTGACCGTGCGCAGGGAAGTGTTCATCTTCACGTCGACGGAAAGGATAGTGCCGTGGAGGATTGTGCCTGGAAAGGTGGAAAGTTGGTTAGTACTCTTGGTAAGCAGGAGGGGGTAGGGTAAAAAAAAAACCATTCTTGAGCTCGACTGTGACGGTCTCGTTTTGACATTTCATTAGGAAGCTAGATGGAAGGGGGGCATTGGTTAGCTCCTGAATTGATGGGGTTGGAGTGATGGGATGGATTGTATTGTATTGTATTGGAGATTGGAGAAGAAGGGATGGATGAATGGATGGTGTGGACGTACCGGACTAGCTTCATCGTTGCGGTGTCAAGTGGTGAATCTCCTGTGTGGGGTTGTGTGTTCTGTGTGTGTGCGCGGGTAGGTGGGTAGGTAGGTAGGTAGGTAGGTAGGTAGGTATGGCAGGCACGGAAAAAAGTGTTGTTCAAGTCCCAATCTACCACCGTATACAAGAGATGGGCGAATGTATGGATGTATGTAAGTTAGCTGTTGTCTTCTGTTCCTTGGATGCGCGAGGTGTTTTAGTGTTACCCTGCTGAGACAACTGCCACCAAAAAACAAGTGGGTCTGATCTATATCAGATTAGATTCATCTTGATTTGTTGCTTGTTGTCAAAGAGGAGAAGCGAAAGGGAAAATGAGGAAGAGCCGCAATGTTTTGATGACGTCAACCGGCCCTGTGTGTGTGTATCCGTGTCGAAGAGCTCCAATTGAGAGGGGCCTTGGAGGGCAGGTTAAACGATTAGGAACCGGGATTTTTATACGGTTCATAACCTGATCCGGGAGGGTTGTATACGGAGTTGCTCGGTGGGTGGAAATTCCGGCCTGTTGGGTTATCCACGATTCCTGGGAGAGCAGGAACATACCAGGACTTTTCCCCGGTGCCGGTATCTGCCTGTTAATGTCCTCCTAATATTACCTTACTACTTCCTCCTCTCTCCTCCTCCTCCTACATACTTCTTACCCCCCCCCCGTTCCCTTCCAGGCTTTATATCCAACCCGGCACCTACTATCACTCGCCCCAAAACCACATTCACTACACTCCCCTCCCCCCCCCACCCAAACAAATGGCACAAATCTTCCCAACCCTCATCCGCCGCTACGACGCAACCTTCGCCGCGCGCCCTCTCCTAACAATGATGGTGACGAATACCCTCCTATGCGGGATAGCAGACACAGCTGCCCAAACCGTAACTTCCCTCCGCCAATCCTCCCTCTCTTCCCCATACCTCCCCGCAACTTCGACCACCACTGCCACTACCACGATCCACACCCTCGACATCGACAAGGCCGTCTCCGGAAAACCTCTCATTCCCAAATCCGCACGACTGCCTCCACCCTTCGACTGGAGCCGCCTCATCCGCTTCATGAGCTGGGGCTGCATCGTCGCACCGTTCCAGTTCAAGTGGTTCCAGTTCCTCTCCCGGAGGTATCCAATCTCCGCTAAGGGGGGGCAAGGGGCTATGGGAGTGCTTGTGAAGAGGGTGGGGCTCGATCAGGTTGTTTTTGCGCCGGCTGGACTTGCGGGGTTCTTCGGCTGGATGACGGTCAGTGGGGGAGGCGGGTGGGGCGATGTCAAGAGGAAGTTTAAGGAGGTTTATTTCGAGGCTTTGTGGGTTCTTTCCTCCGTGATAAATGCACTTATGGGGTGGTTGTGTATGGCTAGTTAGGCTAATGGAGGCTTTTACGGATAGGAGATCGAATTATATTCTCTGGCCGGCGGTGCAGATGATTAACTTCAGGCTTATTCCTCTAAGGTTTCAATTACCGTTTGCTTCTAGCTGGGGGATTCTGTGGGGGATGTACTTGAGTTTGACGAACTCTGCTGCGGAAGTTTAAATTGTTTTTGAGAGAGTTTGGCATGTTACACGATTGGCGAATGCATTAGAGGGTGCTTTACTTCGTTTCCCGGGATATCGGGTAGTTATCACCGTGGCAGAGGGAAACAATACAATATATACTGCATTATAATGGAGTAGGATTTAATGTCAACCGTAGCGAATAAATATGGGTATGCATCATCCCGCGTCACTCGCCACCAAAGCCGGCCTTTTCTAATCCAATCCCATACGCAATCATGGTATTACTCCTCCCGTCATAACAAACCAAACACAAACCATAAACGTAAAACTAGACACCACTTCTAAAGACACTTCCGCCACCGCTCCTAAACTGTATGGTTTCCCTCCGACTCATGATCACCAATGCCCTGCTCAACGCTGCCTCCGAGTAGCCTTTATTAACGCATAGCTCCCTCTTGAGAGTGGCAAGGCTTGTACTCCAGCCAATTGGCAAACGCCTCCTCAGCTCTGCTTCAACCTTGTTAATCTCCTCCATCAACTCACTGCTAGTCGCAGCGCCCTGTCCGACTGCATCCATGGTAGACGCCAGGAATAGTCGAATTGCCTCATCAACGTGGTCTTCTGTGGCAACAGGCGACAGCCCAAGCTTCGCAAGCGATTCAGTGATACGAATGATGGCCTCCAATTGCCTGACAGTGATAGGAATACTGGAGCGCTCGTTTGCGTCCACTTCTGCCTGGTGGACCCGCTTTCGAATAGATACGAAATGAGAAGACAGCTTCTCGGCCGCTTCTGGGGAAAGCCGGGGTGCGCATCGAGTCTTGCAGTATGTGATATAACGCTTCATCTTAGCTATGCTGATATCTCCCGTTTCCTCTTCACCTTGAGGAAGCTGATTCATGTGTAGGCCCATAATGTGCTTGGCCATGGTAGCATCTCGCTCGGGGTTGTGATCGTCTTTGACAATGAATATCATGTCGAATCTAGAAAGAATAGTTGTCTGGAAATCGATGTTCTCGCCCGGGCTCTTCATATCATCATATCGTCCAAAGATTGGATTAGCTGCAGCCAGTACCGAGGTTCGAGCATTGAGGATTGTAGTGATTCCTGCCTTGGCAATAGAAATGGTTTGCTGTTCCATAGCCTCGTGGATAGCTACTCGATCTTCGTCTCGCATTTTATCGAACTCATCAATACAGACCACGCCACCGTCCGCAAGGACCATAGCTCCTCCTTCCAGGTAGAATTCGCGAGTATTGCTATCGCGCTGAACAGAGGCTGTTAAACCGGCTGCTGAAGACCCCTTTCCGGAGGTGTAAATTGCTATAGGAGACACCTTTTCAACGAACTTGAGCAATTGAGATTTGGCCGTACCGGGATCTCCTAGTAATAGGACGTTAATATCACCACGGAGCTTCATTCCATCCGGAAGAATCTTCTTGGAGCCGCCAAGAAGTAAACATGCAATAGCTTTCTTAATGTCGGCGTTTCCATAAATCGACGGGGCAATTGAGTTGACAAACATCTCGTAGAGATTAGGATTCCGAGAGAGCTCTAAAAACTCTTGCTCCTCTTCTTCCGTAAACGATGCATTCCCAGCCGCGCTGGCATCAACATCGGATTGAATGCCTACAACACGAATATACGGATTTCGAATGGCGACTGCCGCTGCCGGGCCTTTTCCACCTTTAGATTGGTAGATTGAGAACACGCCCATAACAGTGCAACGGGATCCAGGGACTACCTTATTGGTAAGGTATCTATCTGCGCTAACAAGGATGTGCCGAGGAAGTTCACCAACAGGCACCATATCGGGGGCCTCTTGGAGCTTTAATACTTGTTGGTCTATGAAAGTAGATCCCTCGTGGACAACAAAGTATGGATCCAAGCTGCACTTTTGAGCTTCCTCCCCTTGCACTTGTGGCCTATCACACACTCGGGGCAAAGAGATCCCCTGGAACCCTCCACCCACAGGTATCTTCTTAGTATTACTACAATCGCGGCACATTATGCTTAGTACGGTAGCTTTCGATGATAATGTTGAAGCCCCAATAACTATACCCGGTATCCGGACAAGCTTAGAGATGTACGAGGCATTGAGATCACGGATAGAGATCATGTTGGCAGCTGAATGGAGGATCAATTGGCATTCTGGGAACTCGCGAGATGAATCGGCACCAGGAAAGAACATGCGTTTGGCGCACTCTTTTATGGCAATTTCAAACTTGAGAAAAATCAGCAAAACATAAGGGAGTAAACAGCAACAATGAGAGACAAACAATTGGGATGATCTCAGCAGGCTCATTAGCAAGCCTATGAGCAAGCTCTTCGTTGAAGGAGATCAAGTGGGCCATGTCGACATCGAGCATGTATTTCTTGATAAGTACATTCGTCCGTAGGGCATCTCTGAGCTTAACATATCAGCAAGCAGTTCCCAAGTGCAAAGTTCGGATGGTGCAAACCCACCGATAGATGAAGTTGTTGTCTAAGCGGAACTCAAGTATAAAAGAACGGAAGGCACGCTGGACTTCACCTGGCTGATCATCTGGTTGACTGTCATCTTTTGGAAGACCAGTATCGATAGTGAAGACAGAAGAACGATCCATAGTGGAGTATTAAATAGGATTGATAGGAAATAGTGGGGGAGGCAATTGAGTTCGGTCGAGAAGAAAACAAATAGAGGGGGAGTAACGCAGACAGAGTGAGCCAAACAAACCAAAAAAAAAAAAAAATTCGCGTTCAACGCGTCTCCATACCCAATCTCACTTAAACTACCAAATAGGGGCTGACGCTTAGGATCTAAGCCCTGTGTGACTGTGTCACTCTCTTTGCTGACATAACATTGTTACATCCAGCCTTGGCATTGATCCGTGTCGCAGGGATGTCACGCTCCTTCTTCCATGCTGCAGACAGGCCGGAGAAGAAGCAGCTCTGCCCGTCTGCTGTGAAAGAATCCCCCCAACCAAAATACTTGTGCAACTGATCTAATAGTCACCCTTAATCTTTCCTTTCATTCTCTATCTTTTGCCCCACGCTCTCTTCTCTTCTTCTTCTCCCCCTTTAATCTACCTTCATAATGGCTTCGCCCACCCCTTCCCGTCGTCAGTCTGTGGATTCCTCTGTCCTTCTCTCGCCAATTCTCTCTCCAACCGCCTCTCAAACTGATCTTACTGCCGCATACCCTCCTCGAGCCAGCAGGCCCCCAAAGGGGCGGAGAGGCTCTACCGCAAGCTCTATTATCTCTCTAAACTCTTCCCTGGGAACAGTTGTCGACTGGAGAGCCCCCAAGGATTATGCTGGAGGAGCCGGGGGTGGTGGAAGTGCTAGCACTACCTGTATGTCTCCATTTCCTACTCTCCTGCCATTTTCCCACCAAGACCTCGCCCTCAGCCCCCTCTTCCCCTCCCGAATGAAATGGGTCCGCTGGATAGCTGAAGCCGGAACCAAACCCCGCACTGCGGTTTTTATACATTTCAACTAGCAATTTCTTGTCTCCTCGAGACCCCGCAATCCCGTGCATCCGCTGCGTCGCGACCGAAGCCTGGCGAAATCCCTCCGGTAACCCTGACGAGCATTCCTAAAATCAAACCAAGCGAATTCGCTCCCTACCTGAGCATATCCGGAGAATATGAAAAGTATCGGAGGGCAAAGGACATGGGGTTGGAGGAACACATTCGGCTGGCGAACGTGAATCAGCCGAAACACCAACCTATATCGCCCTCACCAAGTGTAGCCGATCTAGCAGTAGCCGGTGGGGAGAACGGATTGTCGCAGGGTGCCGGAGGTGGGGGAAATATTTCATCTGCCAACAGCTCTCCTAAGAGAAGGAGGGCTAGGAGAGGAAGCTTGGCTGTGACCCCATTGTCAACGGTTCCGACCATCTACTTTGACGAAAACTTTCAACTTGAGAATCCCCGTACGTTCGATGTCGTCAGTGAGCGATCCGACGTTATTTGCCCTGCACCCGCCAACCCAGCTGAGGGGCCCGTGTTATCGTCTGGAGCCTCGGTGTCCTCAATCAACTCGCAACGGAGGGCGCTGGCGACGAACGCGATTCTACAAGAGAAGCTATCATGGTACATGGACACAGTGGAAGTTCACTTGATATCTTCCATCTCAACAGCAAGCTCCTCTTTCTTCACAGCTTTAGGCGATCTCCGGGAATTACATTCGGAAGCTACAGCAAGTGTCCAAAAGATCCAAGGCCTACGGAAAGAATTGGTCAGATTGGATGAGGAACAGGCCGTAAAGGGACTGGAGATTGTTCGATTGCGACGTCGAAGAGACAATATAGCAAGGCTAGAAGGAGCCGTCAAACAGACGGAACGGGTTCTGCAAACCTTCCAAAGTGCTGAAAGGGCACTGGTTGACAATGAGGTTGATACTGCTCTTGCAGGCGTCGCAGAAACCGAGGGATTGATCTGTGGAAGAGGTCAAGAGGGATTACTAGACCTCCGCCCTGTACGAGGCCTCGAAGCTGTCAGTGCGGATCTAGTTCACCTCCGCTGGCGTATAGGCAAAGCGTTCGAAGCCCGATTTGTAGAAGGTCTACTCACAGACCTTCGAAAGCATGTGGAACGAGTGCCACCCGCTGAGACTCTAAGACGCTTTGCCCAAAGTTTCCAAAGGGAGCAGTATCAAAGATTTGTTTCGGCGAGGCAACAAGGCAATCTCCAGCCACCCCCACGTTCGTCAAGTCTACCTCCGGAATACACTCAACTCTCAGACAGTTTGCGATCTCAACTCATGCGACATCTTAACGGCCTGCAGCGCGCAAAGCACGTCAATGAGGCAGTTCAGGCGTATCGAGACGCGGTTATCAAGGAAGCTAAAAGCCTAATACGAAGAAATATGCCTAGTGATGACGACAACGAAAGTGTAATGTCCGGCATGACCAACTCCCGTTCTGGTGGTGTCCGAACTAGTAGTCAGGATAGATCCATGTTACTCGCTCGTTCACTGCGGTCTCTTGGTCCCGCCGATTCAGAAGACCTACTAGTGAGAATCTATACAAGCGTATCAGAACTCGTCCGCCGACTGGGCACGCAGCAAAAGATGCTTCTAGACGCGACAATGCGCATGGGAGAAACCGGCGTTGGCGGAATGCTCTCGCCACGGCTTGAGCAGAATGGCTTCCCCGGAGCCACAAACGGGGAGCAGAACCCCAACGGCGGCCCGGAACCCATCAGCATGGACATCTCAGACCTGATCAGCTCCGCAGTGGAAATAGCACAATCTCAGATCGTCAAGATCGTCAAAGTCCGCAGTGAACAGGTTACCATTTACAGTACAGACTGGTTCCTGCGATACTTCACTCTCAACCGATTGTTCACCCAAGAGTGCGAGGCGGTCAGCGTCCGTGTTGGCAGTGGACTGCAGAACGCTGTCAGCACTCAGATTCGTGAATTCCTGGACTTGTGGCAGCAAGAGCGAATCAGCATGCTGGCGGGATGCCTCGAGAAGGATAAATGGGCGCCGCGCGAATTCGAAGATGAGTGGCAGAAGGGCGTCGACAGAATAATGGAGGCAGCAACCCGCGATCCGGAGGATTGGGTGCGTGCAGGCCGGATTTGGGAATTGCGAGACGAGGAAGACAATACCGCATCTCCACCTGCACCTATGCCCACACCTGCTGCTGCTGCTGCTACTTTGGTTTCCAACGGTAACGGCACCGAAACCAACGGTGCCAGGGCTCCTGCGTCCGGGAAACCCCACGCAGTAGTCGACAATCAGAAATTTATCCTCCCAGAAAGCGGAATAATGGTGTTAAGAGAATTAGAAGGCTACCTAAAACTCCTAATAGTAATTCCCGGCATGGCAACAGACATTTCCAACAACCTCCTCTCATTCCTAAAAGTACTACCCCCCCTCTTTACCCCAAAATCTACAGAGACACTAACGAATCAAAAAAAAAAAAAGCTCCACAACTCCCGAACCTACCAGCTAATCCTTGGTGCCGGCGCCACCAGAACCGCCGGCCTAAAGTCTATAACGACAAAGCACCTAGCTATGGCCTCGCAGGGCCTGAGCATAATCACCTCGCTGCTGCCCTACCTGCGTGAGACGGTGCGGCGGCGAACGCCGCAATCCCCAGCGCTGCAAGCCTTCGACAAAGTGAAGCGCACCTACCAGCAATACCAATCCGAAATCTACACGAAGCTAATCAGTATCATGTCCGAACGCGTGAAGATTCACGTGCTGAACCTGAAAGCGCAAGATTGGGAGGCTGCAAGGAGTAGTGGGGAAGCGGGAGGGAAGTATTACATGGAAACGCTCTGCAAGGAGACCACGGTCCTGCACAAAGTCCTCTCGAAACATCTGCCCAAGGACACATTGGTCGGAATCATGACGCCGGTGTTCGATGATTACAGGGTTAGGCTTGGAGATGGGTTTCGGGACGTGGTTGTCCGGAGTGAAGGTGCCAAAGAGCGGTTTGTCCTCCCATACCCCACCACCGCCGCATATTTTCTACCACCCGTGCTAATACGGAAATAGCATGATCCAAGATGCCCAAATGTTCATTGACCGCCTATCCATGTTGGATGGGTACTCCAATTCCGGTGGCGCGATTCTGCAAATTGCTCGGGCGAAGGTGGTGGTTGGCAGGAGTTCCACTCCAGCCACTAGCAACAGTAACAACAGTGGTGGTTCCCAGTGATTCCTTCTCTCTTCCCTTTTTCGTCCCCGTTGTCTGCCCGCTTGTTTCTATCTTGTTAGATGGCGTTTATATAGTATACTTTTTTCTCTTTTTTGTGTTGTGTTTCCGTTTTGCTTGGTTACCTTGTTGGCTTGCTTGTTTGTTCCTTATTCTTCGTTTCCTAGACGGGTTAGGGATTCGGTGTAGGTTTACTGTAGTCGATGGTGAAAATGGGATGGATGGGCGGGCAAATGCTGGAAGGTGTTAATGAATCAACCGTATCACAAAACCATCGGATAACAATGATGGAACCTCCTCTCTTGTAGATCATTTGTACCGCATCGCTTTGTAATTGCGTTCGTAAGTACTTTGACGACTAGGCTATGTATAGCAATCAGGAACATCTATCTTTATGTAATTATCTTTTAAGTGGCCCTTGAGATCAAAGCATTGCCAAACAAAAAAAAAACAGCCCAGAGGAAATAAAATAAAAGTAAAAAAATTGTCTTCCCAAAAGTATAGTAATAGCAGTAAAAAGGCACACAGAAGCAGAAGTGAGAACTTGGAAAAGGAAATGTACAAGAAGTTGATATAAAACCCTAGAGCGTGACCGAGAGCAGAAGTTTGAGAAAGCAGACCATACTCGCCTGCACTAAGCATGAGGCACATAAACCCCGTTAGCCCTTCTTTTGCACGTCCAACCAACCAATCACCCATTCCCTCCCCCCAATCTAACCTATGCCGTAATCAGATGAAGACATTAACACCATCCATTATTTCTTTTGCTATCCCCACACCATAACGTGCTATGTCCCAAGTAAATTCTAGCCCAACCATTACACTATCTCACCAGCACCAAACTCCTCATACAAACATCTCCTACCCTCGTTGTTAAATAAATTTACTGCTACTGAAGCAGCTTATGCCTTTCGAGACCTGACGCTTCCGTTGGTCCCTTTGGCACTACCATTGGTGGCATTTCCATTGGTGTATCCATTGCCATTAGCAACACTGCCCAAGGTGCCCTGGGTGAACTTGGAACCGACAGCCATGTCACTGGTAACTGCCTTCTTAGCGGCACGCTTACCACCCTTCCGATAGGTAGTAAAGTAGAAGCTGATGAAGAGAACGAGGTATGATGAAAGGATACCACAACCAGCGAAGGCAGCAAATTCCTCACCAGCACACCTACCCATGTTGGGAATGTGGGGCCAGTAGGTGGAGGTGAAGTAAGTGTAGGAGGCAAAGTAAACGAATCCTATGGCAGGGGTGTTAGATTTACACGTGAGCCACGTTGTAATCAGTAAATAAGCACATACCGAGGTCAATGACAAATTGGATAATTTGAAGACGGGTGATCCACTGCTTCCACCAAACCTGAACACCACGAGCAGCCTGGAAGTAGTACCAATACATAACAACATGGACAAATAAATTCAAAGCGATGGGAACCCAGGACTAAATCACATGTTAGCATCTGGGTAGCCAATCCAGCCAACCTCGGCAGACATGGGTGCACTCACAACGGCGGTGCTTCCAATAAGCTGAGTGTAGCATAGAAGAGCAGTAGCACCATGGTGGTAGCAGTGCAAGAAGGCTAGCAACTAATTAGTCTACCTTCAACCCGAGTCGACCAGGGGAAGGCTTTTGCATACTCAAGGGCTTCTTCTTGACAACAAGGAAAACAGTATCGAGAAGTTCGAAATATTTCGTGAGGTAGTTCAACTAAAGCATCACACTGCGGTCAGCCTCAATCGGATGGCACCCCAAGCACAAAGCCCCAGCCTTCGAGATCACGCAAGCAGGGGACATACGTAATATAACACAACCATAGGCTGCGTCCAGCCACCATCACCATTACAAATTCCGTAAAACAAACCATGATTATACAAGGTGGGGGTCAACTGTTCAATAAACAATGCCAACAATATCCCCGATACAGTTGTCAGGAAGAGGTTGTGGAGTTGGAAAAGGGTCCGTAGCCTCATAGCTCCAAAATTTGACATAACAGCCTTTCCACCAAAGATGATTGCATAGTAGGCAACAATCAAACTCGCGCTCTCTTTGAACGTGGATATAGGGGTGACCTCGCGGACAAAACGGAAGTCATCGGCGGGATATCCCATAACCCTCCCAAACAGCGCGTTGAATATCGGCCAGAGACTTACACCAAACGGCCTATCAATGCTGGGCTTCTGAATGTCGACGACCTTCAGAATATCCATGACTGCTTCCATTGAGATGTGAATTAAACGTGATATATTATTCGAGGGCGTGGCGAGAAGTGCAAAGGAAGGTGTAAAGGAGCGTGTAAAGGAGTGTAAGAGAGCGTTGTACGAAGGACGACGATGACGCTTCTGCTGGAACGGAGGTGGTGTTCAAGAAGGGGGGGGGGAATAGCAGAAGGCGGAGAGGGCAAAGGAGGAGGATGGGGGTAGAAGAAATGGAAGAAAAGAAGGTGTGAGAGAGAGAAAAATTATCGCGAGGGGGGGGTCAGCAAAAATAAAGGGAAAGAGGCCGGCACGGAAAGGGGTGGGAGGGAAGGATGGTCAACGAAGACAAGCGGAGGGAGGAGGGCAGAAAGGGTACGGTAGGATACGGTACAGTAAGTCAATCACGGTTCAACAAGTTCATGATCCAAGATTCTTTTATTGCGTATGCAGAACACTTCCGCTCACTCGTAAATTATGGTCAGAAAAAAGAGGACGCGGTGCGGCCTCTCATTCGCTGGAAGCAGGCAATCATTTTAACAGCCTCTTCCGATCCAAAAGAAATTTGGGGAGGGTAACGCGAACACGTGAAGAATGTAAATAATCAACCCCCATTTCCCCAGGCAGCAGCAACCAGACTCAAGGGAAAGCAACCAAGCCCAGGCACTGGACAGATACAAAGGAGATGTACTCCTTGAGGAGAAACTTGGGGAATAGCTTAGCATCCTTAGAAAATCTTAATACCTAATAGAAAAATCATGATAATCACTCTCCAGAGCAGCTGTGTTAGCAATATTGATGTGAGAAATATCATGACATGAAATAGAAAATAAATAACTTTCAGTAAATCCCCGCCGGAGCAAACCAAATCACTCTATATAGAGAATGCGATCTCAGCGGTGGTCCCGAATCGAGTATCAATCCGGGGCCTTTCTCGTGCGGAGACTATTAAGCTACATTATCATAAGCCCGCGGCATTATCTCATAGGGAAATGACGGGAAATTATTATTTTTTAATGTAAACCTCTCAGAATATTACCGGTATCATCTCGGAGAGTGGGGCGAGGGTCCAATATGCCCTACAGTTGGGTCGAGGAAGTTTCAAGAAATCGCCAGCTATACACCCAAAATCGTGGTTTTGAGTAATTGATTCCAACCCGAAAGAATTTTCCGATGAATTCACTAAAGAATTCCTTCAAGTTGCTTGCTACCAAGGTATTTCATGCTAAGGCTACCCTCCCTAGGCTAGAGACGCCGTCCGTCGGCTTAGTTAGCATGAAAGCTTTGGGTTTGGGCTTACTGGCAGTAGTCCCAAGCCACTTATAGAGGGACATTAGAGCTTGTACAGTAGTAATGACTGCTAGAGGTAACCATGTATGGAGAGATTGGAATTTTAAAGTTTTTTCTTGTGCCATCGATTCTCCAAGTACCTTATATATTTCGTTTATGGCATGTAATTTCTTGTACAGCCAGGTCGGGAGTAACCTTGATTCTTTTAAGCAAGGCACAGGAAAACTCTTGCGATAGTTCTGGCTCACAAATCAAATAGCCCGAAGAGGCCGGTGTTTCATAGTATTGGGAGATAACAAGCGTGAAATGCAGTTCCAACTGGCAAGATGCAATGTGGCTACTGTTTGGGCATTGGTCAAGGCCTAGGAAAGATAGACTACAGGTATTGGATTTGGCAAGCAGAGGTGTTGGTCCTCCAGATTCCAGAGGCTGCCGCTTCTCTCAAGCTGGATCAACCAAGTAAAGTGCTGTATCGTACAAGTGGTCGGAGTTGTGAGACGGTTGTCGGCCCTCCGAAGGAGGGAACGGGGGAATAAGTTATTGCTCGTGAAGAATGGACACCCTTCCTAATCCCGCCATCTCATCATCCGAACTCGACCTCAACACCAAGAAGCAAAGCATCACTATCCTTAACCGAGGAGTGGTCTGGACAGAGTGGTTTTGATTAAAGGCCCTATCCCCAATCCTGCCCGGTCCTATTCTACAAGTATCGCACAAGAACGAGCCCGTACAATTCGCCGCCCTACCGTACCGTGACCAACAGTAACCGCGCTTTATCGGACAACCGACCGGTAACTGGACTGTGAAAAAGAAAAGCTCGAGCCTCCTGGACACGGATCGGAATACGAACCCCCCCCAACATAAAACCAACGACAACCGCACGAGGGAAAGTTTGAAGGGTGAGTGTGCACAAGCGCCCGTAGAATGGACTTTGAGTAGAGAAATCAAAAGTTGTTTTTAAACTGCCTGTAGTTTTAGGACCCTCAGAGCCTCCCAGCTGGGGCCAACAGCTGATCTTCCAGTTGGCTGGGGGTGTTCACCGCTCACCCTCCAGGGACCCTCGTCCCAAAGAGACTTTGAGGGGAGATTCTGGATGGGAGGCACACGCGGCTCTGGCTGGGGTTTGACTCTGAATGCGAGAGAAAACCCACATCGACTCAGCCCATATGGCGGCTCCCCCAAGCGAAAAAACCGGCGTTCCCGAAACTACGTCACAAACGTGCATGTCCTGTCACCTTTATTTGTTTCACCCGTCTGTCCTGGTGAAAATCGAAAATCGAAAATCAAAAAAAATAAAGAACGCCCTCAATCAACCCTACTGCATAACAAACACCTTCCCCCGTAGCGAAGAGAGACAGAAAACGAATATTTTTTGTCTTTTCGTCTGTCGGCTGTCGAATTTAATCCCACCTTCCTCTTGCCCTGTTCCCCCCCCTTTCACCGCCTGCCTGCCTACCCATCAAACTACCCACTTACGCCAATTACCGGCCAATCCAATCTAATCTCTTCCTCTCTTCCTTCCTCCCTCAACACATCATCGCACACCAGGTGAAATAAGATAAAAATAAAATATCTCCACTCAATTCTTTTTTCCTCACTGTTTGCAAATGTCATTTACATCATTCCTTCGCTTAGCTGCGAGACAGCCCCTCCTAAGGACGTCAGCTCCTCTACCCAGGCTGGTTGCGGTCGTGCCGAGCCTTCGGGCCAAGACTTCTCTGAGGTTTTACAGCGAGGGGCATGAGGAGAGTTTTGAGGAATTTACTGCTAGGTTGGTTTATACTCTTCCTTCTCTCCTCTATTCCGACCATGTGTGCTACTCTCATTGATTCTGTTATCTGGATGGATGAATATGGTGTATTGGATTGTCGTTTGCTCGTTTTGCTATTCGGTTTTGATGCTAAGTTTTTTTCTGGTGGTGGATTTGTGGTCTGACATCAGACAACGAACCGGTGGATGAGAGGGATGATTGTTCGGTGATGTGGGGGTGCTGTGAAGCGATGGAGGGGGCGAGGAGATGGACCGCACAAGTCCCATTCGCAAAGACATACTAACGTATTGTTCTCCCAGGTACGAAAAGGAATTCGAGAACGTCAATGATGTCTTCGAGCTTCAGGTATAACAAAACCATCATCCATCCGCCCTTCTTACACAGGGCAGTACCCGATATCTCTGCCATCACAATTGAATAACCAACGAACCCCCAGCGCAACCTAAACAACGCCTTCGCCTATGACCTTGTCCCATCCCCCTCCGTCATCGTCGCTGCGCTCAAGGCCGCTAGAAGGGTCAATGATTTCCCTACCGCCGTGAGAATCTTCGAGGGTAGGCCTCCCCCATCCATTGAACTCTAGCTGGAGTTCGGCGTTAACAATTGAACAGGCATCAAAGCCAAAGTTGAAAACAAGCAACAATACCAACAATACCTTGACGAGCTCAAGGATCTTCGAGAGGAACTCGGTGTTGCGCTCGTTGAGGATATGTACCCGGAGAATAAATAAACATAAGGGGTCCTCAATTGGAGGTTCCCCAGAGAGAGAGATAACTTTTTTACTTTTTCTTCTGCTTCTTCGAATAAACAGATATACTAAAAAAAACAGAAAAACATCACAGAGGTCCTTGTTATGAGCTTTGCATTTTTTCCTCTTTTTCGATTGTCGATACGGCATTGGGTCATTGCATGGAGGCATTCACGTGCCGGGGAGGGAATGGATGGAGGGGAATGGTCCAGATGGCTGGTTTGGCGGGGTGTATATTGGAGTGGGAAGGGGGGGGTACAGTGGTCGAAATCGTGGACACGATATGTGAGATAGAATTACCATTTTCACGGTTATGGTTCAGACGGAGAAAAGGATGGCAGGATGGGAGCGAGACAGTTGACTGGCCCACTTCAAAAAGTAACAGGACACCTTGGCGGGCAAGCCTAGGCGCTGTCTGTGTGTGCATTGAGCCCTTTCCCTCGGCAGGTCTTAGGCCAGGGAACCGCCAAGATTCCGTGATCCTTTTGGAATGGGTAAGTACCGTATCCTGCTCGCTAATTGGCGGGGTATCCACAGATAGAGAAAACGACTTGGCGCCAAGAGAGCCTTCTCTCCTTCCAGGCACGCTACGAACTGGCGGGTGCTGCCTTGCGTATCTGGCGAGAACCATTAGGCACTTGTCCTTGTACTCGGATATGGAAGTAAAAATCGAGTATGCAAAGAACCCTGTTTTGAGGAAAGGTATTGAGCTGGCCAGAATAATAGAAGAGATCGGCAAACCCAGGTAAAGAAGAACCCGGACCAAGACTTGGCAGACGTAACCTACCACCACCATTGGTGATATGGGTATTAAGTAGTTGGCGTACGCTATTTTGAGATGCTAAGGCCTGCGCAATTTTTCTGCACAAGTACCTTGTATTAAGGGATCACTTGAATGCAACTGCTCTGGGTTCTAACCTCCTAGCCCCCCCCCCTGATTCTTCTAATACCTAATCTGTGAGATTCCCGAGATTCAGGTCCTATCTTGTGATGCTCGATTTTTACTTCCATATCCGAGTACTCGAGTACGGTAGTCTACCCATATCACGTTCAAATGAGAAGCGACAGAGGTGGAACACACAATTGCGTCAGAATTTGAGCCCTGAGGGTCGAGCTCTAGTCACACAAAGCTAGGATCATAACAACAGCGGTGATGGTAATATTATAGCCTTTAATCCCAATTTCGAGACCAAAAACCAAAATCAAGAAAATAATATTGTAAATGAGAAGGAAAACGAAAACGAGAAAGAAGAAAAAAACAATCCATCCCCGGATACGGTACCGGTATATACCAACAACGATCGTTCCATCTTTTTTTCTTTTCTCCCCTATCAGTGAGCCCCAGATTACGGTACTACGAGTAATACCGCAGAGAGGTCGAGTGGACGACAGGGATCATTTCGCTGATCAACAACGTGCCCCTGTCCCGCGCGATTGCGAAAACATCCATCCACCCTAGTCTGATACAGCACTAGTTAAATTTACTTGCACTCGTCCTCTTCTTCCCGTCTTTGCCGAGGAGAAAAGAGAATAAATAACTGCACCTCCAGTTTCATGTTGAAATTTCCTTCCTTCCTTCCTTCCTTCCTGTTTGCTTGCTGGACCGGTGAAGGAGGGATGGTTGTGTGGGAATTTCGAAGCCGTATCATAATTGCGGACTTGTATTGTGGCTTGATATTTTTATGCTGCCGCTACCGGTGGTCTATATCTGGTGCGCTGGTGATTATGGTGCTGAAGAATGTTGGTGTTGGGGTGGAGGGTTTGAAAGCCATGAGTGCTTGATTCTCCATGTCTTGGAGAATGGCGGTCGAGCAGGAATTTTCAACACTTTGCCGGGGCAGGAGCTAAGAGGTGACCTTTCTTTTTTCCTGTTTTTTGTTTTTGCTTTCGCCTCTGATTCTGTTGACGCCGGATACTCGAGTAAATTATGCCCCTCCCGCCGCCGCCGATTGCCCGTTCAAGTGCTGGGCACGGTATGATATACTACATGTAGTCCCGCACCCTCTGGACAGACGGAGGGGCAGCGGTCGCGATACCGTATAACTTTATACCGGTATCCCTCAACTTATATTCAGAGAAACAATATCTAAGAGTCTAAAAGTGCTTATCCCACCCGTGACATGATGTAGCATTCCAATACCCCAACAATAAGTACTTTTTCCTCTCCGTGACGGATGCAAAATCGCACTGCCATGTTTCAAAACGAGAACAAAAAAGAGGAAATTCTGAAAATCCCAATTCACCGCCATGGTAAGCCTTATGCCGAAAAAAAAGCACAAACGAAAAATGAAGAAAAAAATGCTGGTATCAGAAGCCAACAGTTACAGTACGAGGGACGATAAGGGAGTTTCAATATTAGTTTTTTTAGTCAATCTTGCTTGCTTCCTCCCTCGCTTCTTTCGCCCCCTCCCCCCTTTCTTCTCTCACTCACTCTCTCTTTCAAGAAAGTCAATAGCCTAGTCCATGTGCGCAAAGTGGAACCAGTTTGCTCTGCAGTCCTCCTGGTCAAGACCTACTCCGTCCGTGAATTGGCCTGCCTGGCAACTGCTGCACTTTGGTGATGAGGGGCAGTTAAAATATGGGATGTGTTGGTAACCAATATCTCGGAACCTATTATCATTAGGTTTTGTTCAGAGAATTATCCGATCCTGTACAGTAGGTGGGCTTACCAATGAATCTTGTTCATGTCCTCGAATAATCCCAGCGCGATACTGTGGACCGGCGCGTCGCCCCATCGCTCGTAAAAGAACCCACCGGCACGATCCAGATGATCAAAGTATTCCCTGTACTTCTTGCTTCTCCAAAAGTTCATGTCCGCAATCTCGAAGTTGCTCCAGAAATGGCAGGTTGAGTACCCGGACTTTTCATGATGGTCCGGCCTATCCCTAGAATCCGTCAACCACTTAATGGCACTGTTCGGGTGCACGTATTCCGGGTTCTCAGCCAGGAACTCAAGGGTATGCGGCCATAAAGTCTCAATAGATTCGGGAGAGTCGTAGATATTGATGACGAAACCATAGGTTTTGTTGTTATCCTCCATGTACTTGAACACATCGTAGTCCACATCGCAAAAGAAACTATATCATTCCTCAGCAAGTAGGATTAGGGGGATCTGGCGTGGAAACAACATACTGCACTTTGGGTTCAACCCGCCAGTACCACCGGATATCCCTCAATGCGGGGTGATCGTAAAATTTGCCAGAGTTCCATCGGCACATTTGATGATAGCTCTTCAGTCCGGAATATTGAACCTTCTTCTCTTCTAGCAGCTTAACCGACTCTGCCATAAGATCGTTGTTGATCCAGGAAGGAATTTCCCAGTGGTCTTTTGGGATAATCTCTACACCACACGATTGAGCCCACTGTCAGTCGCTGGAGGAAAAAAAATAAAAGTAAAAGTAAAGGCTGTGAAGATAAGATGAAAGCTCACCGTATCTGCACTCAGCCTTGGTCTCAGCCTGTGTCTTCTCCTTAAACTCCTGAGAAAACTCCTCGTCGTTGAAGAAGGTCCATGGATAATTAAATTTGTGATTGAAAGTTCTCTCCAAATCTCTCATTGCAGAAACCATCCCTTCAAGCTCATTGTTCCTCACCAGTGACAGCAAAGTCGCTGATGTTTTCTCTGCTTCACCAGGTCCCCATAGCCTTCCTGGAGGTCCCTTCTCGGGGTTGAGTAAGGGGTCGATACCCTTTAATGAGCCACCGGTCTTTGGCCGAACGAATCCTGTTCCCGTTCCCGTTCCCGTTCCCGTTCCTGACCCTCCAGCATGCGGCCGACGTATTGGCGAAGATGAATAGCTGTAGAATACAAGCAGCAATGTTGTGAGAGATGCCAGTGAGATGAGAGCTCTTAGGATACCCTTTGTTACCATTTTGTGAATAGGGGGTGCGGAGTGGGGTGGGAGGTGTTTGTTCGGAGGAGAGCAAGCGTGGTTGCGAGGGCTACTTTGCGAGGGCCCTCCGTGGGAAGGGGTTGTTGAGTTGTGTTGGGAGAGTGCTGGTAGGCGATAGGGGAAATAAAAAAAACCCAAAAAAAACTTCAGTGGTAATCTTGATGAAAAGTTCTAGCGACACAATTGGACGGAAAACCAAGCGTACTTCCCCTTCGAGTTCAAAAGAGTGAAAAGTGGAAAAAAGGGGCTCCTGAAATAGAAGTGGTCGAGCACACCTAGCCTACGGGTATCTATACAAGGAGATGCGATACCGGTATCGGAGTGTCTGCTAAATGCCCCTTTGCTTTTTTTCTCCAATGCTTCGTAAGCTGTATTTCTGTATTTCTGCAGGTATTCGTCTCTTCAAGCATCGCCACCCTCCTCCCCCGGCTTAGCACACAGTAAGCACAATTGCCAGTAAAGAAAAGGGATTGACGTTTGCAAAAGAGGGGTTGGGAAGATACAATATTATGAGCTCTGCTGCTCCTTGGACACGGATATATCCCTCTGTGGCACACCCTGCGGCGGTTACAGCACGTATCCGTATGATACGCAGCAAAGCAATACGGTATCATAACTACCGGTATGCTGCAGTATCGCAAATAAATCCGCACACCAGGTCCCCGCCATAGAGAAAGCTTCTAGATCATAATATATAAACATATAGACCACACACTGTTGTCATATTAATACCGTAGGCCCAGGAACAGTATCGGATCCCCACAGTCTCACACCCTCGTCTCAAGCCTCAACTACTTATCATTGGCCTATCATTTGCTGTTCTCCTCTGTTCGCTGTCCGCCCTACAAAGGTCTATAATACCGTGGTGTTAACTTAGTGTGGCAAGCGAGTGACGTATCGTGAATTCTAAGAGGGTGAGAGGGTTGTTTCTCCTTGAGCAAGGGTCGGAATCTTTCTTTTCCCTTTTCTCTTTTCTCCCCCCTCTTACAAGAATCCTAAGGACTTTGAACGCGTGTTACTGAGTGGTCGGGTTGAGTGGTAAGGTCTAGTACCGCCGGTGTTCATTTCTTTGGCAGAATTCTATTGCAGTATCAACCTGTCTGGCTAGTGTAGAGAGGGCTGGCGGAGGAGAAAGCCTACTGTAATTCTCATGGATAATGGCTCGAGCTACGTATACCGGTAACTTACGAAGAATACTCGTCGCGATAACATGGTTTGTTCAATGCTATTATCTGCTGGGGGCGGTGATGCATCACCAGGCCGTCTTTCCGCCGGAAACTCAGTATGCTCTTTTAATATGTGCTGGTTCTACCTGGACTGTTGGGAAGTTACCATTTGAATGGGTGGTGGGATCGATCTGATTGTAGGTACAGCACAGAGCCGTCAATACGAGTAGCCAGGTGGGCTGGGCGCTACTGTGTTCTGTACAACCGTATGCTGGTGTCGTTATCAAGTGTGGTGGCCTTAAAAGTGCTCGAGTGCCTCATAGCAGTGGAGATGGAAGAGCTTAGTTTGGTATGATTGCCAGATGCTTGGAAACGCTGTTCTCATTGTATTGCTAGCATGAATATAGGGTTCGAGTCGCAGCCCTTGGGGGGACGTGGATGGAGCGGGAGAGTGCACCATACAAATTCGCTAATTTCCTAAATTCTGCGTGGGGCGCCCGCTCCTCCTCCACTTCGCCCCCTCAAGACACGTTGTGTTCGTAGCCTTCTCTACCATTTCCTCTAAATTACAAATGTTTTCCTGCCCAACCCCAAGTGTCCAAGTGTGCAAAAAGAAATAAAAGCAGGCAAAAAGTATAAAGCTGAAAGGGAAATGGAGACAAACCTAAATGACCCCCCGTTCTTCAAGCATTTTAATGTATTTCAATGTACTGGGACGTTTGGCATTGATTGCGCGCGGTTCAGGACACAATCAAACGTCAGTTGCCCTGGTTTGCCATCTATTAGTACATGGAAGGAGCATTTGGGATGTGGGCTGGGGAACATACTTTTTTTTTTTTTCCCGGAGGAAGTATATTTAGGGGTTTTATATTTTTATTTCAGGCTCGGAATTCTCCGAGCGGGTATAGGAATAATATTCTTCTTGCCGATCCTGAATAGTGATGGCCTCAAAAAAAAAAAAACTCCTTAACCAACCTAACTCACTGAGAGCTTCGGCACGAAAGGACGACAAAGCATCAGCAATGCCATCAACTATCGCCAGCTAATAGCTGGGCTTAAAATGGATCAACACGACGGGGGGACCAGTGTGCTACCCAGGGTTGTAATAATTGTTTCCGATTGGATCGAGTTCGCCGCGAGCCGAGGGTCGTGACGGGGCAGGGGGTGCTTTGGGATGACCTAGGTTCATCCCGACAGCCGAATCATTCAAATCGCGTACATCTCTGTGGGAAGATGACGTGAATATCCGTGGTTAATTCAGGGAAGGGGTCTGAACACAAGCTTGTCAGTTGAGTTTCTGGAGTACTGAATTACGAGCTGCGCATCAAGGAAAAAAACAGAAACAGAAACAATAAAGAAGACAAAGCGACACTTGAGGTGGGGTAAGTATGGGGATGGGAGAAGAAGAGTCGAAGCGGGGAAGGGACGACCAATTTATAGCCGAAGCTTTGAAGCCCTTGCTTGGCATAGCTTGGCAGGTGTGTGTCACATCCTAGACCACTAACAGTTGAAGAGGAAGGTTGTATCATACTCGAGTACTGGCAGGTCATTGGCCTATTGATAGAGTGCAGTATGATATACGAGCAGCATTTACCAGGCACATTGTCTCACAATGCGTTGTACTAGTACGGTACAGTACTCGATTACGGTCCGGGTATCTGCATGATAAGGGCTGAACAATCCAGGGAAAATATTGCTCAACTCAACTGGGACTCTAATGAGAATTTCGGCTCTATTAGACATAGAGCGGATGACTCTCTACTCGCAATGTCCTGACGTTTGTGAACACGACCACTATTGCATGATTCCAAGATCAGGGCAAAAAAGGTGAATTTTGGCGGTATGCAATAGCAGTTGTGTTCACAAACGTCATGACATTACGAGTACACCCTCTTAGGGAGGAAATAGGAACGTCTCGAATTTTAATAAGAATATATTGGGGTTTATAAGTAGGCTAAACTTCTAGTACAATGCCCCCTAGAAAGTTACCGAACAGTTAATTTAGGTTAACCCGCAAAATAAACCCTGCCGTGTACGAAACTTTATCCTTGCCACTTGTAAATAGGTATCATAGTTAGGGATATGTTAGCCACGGTCGATTTCTTTGGCAAATATTGTTAATAGATTTCTGCTAATGGTTTAACCTGTAATGAGGTTATACTTGGCAAATTAATGTACTATGGCTAGGTCGGAGTGAAGTGTCCCCCTGCCCCGGTTATAGGTCACTCGCCATAAGAACTGGGATAATTGAACCTCATCCTGAGACGTCCAGAATTTCCACTCTTGTGATAAAATGGGAGTCGTTCCAGAAAAGAGCCGGCTTTCAGCCCTCAGATGAGACAAATAAAAAGAAAAGAAAAAACTCCCACATCTGTAAAGTTCTCATGCTGGCGTCCTTTCTTATGCTTGTGCTAGGAGTTCTTAGGTAACTGTTTTCGGGTGTGCCTCTAGGAAGATTATAAACCTTGATTACAGTTTGCTTTATTGAGTAATGGGAAAGTCGTTTCCAAGTGGTAGCCCTTGGAAAGGGATGGGCACTTTGCGGGAGCGGGAGCAACTACAGACTTTACCAGGAGAGGTAACTCCAACATTCTAGCGTGCTTCGGTCATTCCAGTTCTTGCGGCACATATCATTTCTCCGTCGTTTAAGTTACTAAAACCCATGTTTTTTTTTTTTGTTAATTCCGTTGGATTGTTTTTAGGCGCTACCTAAGGTACATCGGCTGCATTCGGGAGATATCCCATGGCAAAGAAACCCTACCCCCTCCAGCCAAGGGAAAAACAAGTCGTCCCAGGTCCCTCTGGTATGGAACCAACCGCACATATATCTCCAACCGGAAAGACACAAGACAAAATAACCAACATGATAAGCAGGATACTTGTCCGACAACCTAACCGCCAGAAGCAGAAGACAACAAGAAAACCTTTCTGAACATCTCATGACATATGAAAAACAAAGGAAAAAATTGGTAACACAACTTGCGTCTGATCCTTCATCATTATGGGTGTAGGGCCGTCAGACAAACCCCCCCTCGCTTTTGGCAGGAGCAAGGAAACCTGTTCTTGTGAATATCCTTATGCCAACCCAAGAGTAAGGCATTAGGGAAGGAGGTAGTAAACGGTAGGCGGGGCGGTGGTGTAACCAGAGGTAGTGCTATACTAGTTACACAGTGCCAAGATGATCCAACCGAGTTGTTTTGTGGGGGAGGCCAAACTGATGGCATTCCGTCGAGACGGTTGTTGTGAGATTTGACCAAAGTATTGATGCATTTGTCCCTTTGGCTATGGCGAGAGGCCACCAGATGGGAGTTATTGAAGTAGTAGTAAGGTACCAGCTATTGTGGTGTGTTTGTCTCGCGAAAATGCTGTTCCAGCACCCTTATGAAGCTCCAAGTTCAGGGGCGGGTCAGGATCGTGAGGTTGATTTGGTGTTGTGTGGTGTTTTACTCCGCCTACACCTTCCCGAATAGGAAGGTGAAAAGCGGAGTACGAGAATTGAGGGAAGGGAGCTTGGTTACTAAAACCCATGTCTTCCTCTTAATATATACTCGTTACGAAGGTACAGAGCGAACGTTTAAAATACCATGAAAAACAGGGGGGGTATGTTTAAAATACCATGATATACCATGACAGGGGTGGAGTTTCAAGCCACAATTACAAGGGTAGAAAACAATTAACTGGGACAGACAAGGATATATTTGGCTGGTTAACTTAGAATAACTGTTCCATAACTTCTTGCCGAGCCATGGTACTAGCAATCTTGGCGCAAAATTAAGCGAAAATCATCCCTTTTTAGGCATTCTAACTGTGCCAAGCCCCATCTTTACAACTGGGAAAAATATTAAAAATTACGCCTTACATGGCGTTATTTTTTGTAATTTTCCTATGATTTTTATTATTTTATTATTTTATTATTTGGGCCCCTCATGATGGTATTTACTCGTAATTTTCTGACGTTTGTAAACACAACTGGGTTCGCATATGCAGCCAAGACTAGATGCATGAGACCTGCAGGTAAGTACTTCTCAAGGAAAGAGGCGAATTTAGAGGCTGGGAAAGATACAATAAAGTTTGTAGTAAATGGAAGATAAAGTGAGAAGATATTAGAAAGACTACAATCCCAGTCATAGAATGGTCACTCAGTGCTAAAAGGTAGTTAGAAGTTGAACGTATTCTTGTATAATTATAGAAAATCAGGTAAAAATTAAAAATTAAAAATTAAAAATATTGCCACTATTATCATCAATACAGGCTTCAATCTGCTAGCGCATTGAGAGAATATGATGATTTATCCTCTTCAGAGGATAATTTGCCCATTCTTCCTCAACCACCAGACGAATGCCAGCCACCGTAATCCGAATACCCAATCTCTCCTTTATCCAGTCTTTCATCTCAGTCCAAATTGCTTCGATTGGATTGAGATCTGGAGAGCTGGCTGACCAGGCCAGCTTCCGGAGACCAAGCTGTTCTCTTGTTGCATTGTGATAATAGTTAATATGAGCTGGAGCATTATCCTCCATTATCACAATGCCTGGCCTGGCTGCCTGAGCAGCAATTGCGAATGGGTAGAGAAGGGGGGTTTGAATACGTTCACGGTAAATGAACCAATCAATTCCCCCTTTCCTACCCTTTCCCCTCTCCTTCAACACCGGGACAGGTCTAGGACCAACCCTTCCTTGGGGTGTGAGATTGAATATCTCTACCTCTGCCTTTTCCTCCTCCTCCTATTCTCTCCGGAGGTGTGCTACTGCTGTAGCCTGCTGGTTCTTGGTCTCATATGGGGTAGGGTAGAGATGATAGGGAAGCTCGGATCATGTATAAGTAAGTAAATTAGTATCATGTATTTTTAAACACTTGTAGATATAGTTATTAATAAAGAATAAGATTGAATACCCTTATAGTCATAGAGTATGGCGCCCCAGAACATGACAGTCGCACCTTGTTGAAACTTGTGATTAAGGTTCCGGGGAACAAAGGCCTTACCAGCTTGGTGTAATACACCACTGGCACGCCGGTGTCGAAGCGCCCCTGTTTCAAAATAGGACTCATCTGTAAACACCACATCCTCCCAGTCCTGATACCGTTATTCTAGGCAAAATACCAGTCGGGAGGCCTTTTGCTTTGGTGATAATGTGGGCTTTTTGGTGGGTTTCCGGCAATGAATCTCATTTTCTGCAAGCACCTTTCATACTGTAAGGCCACTTATATCAAGCCCAGCTAGTAGAAGTATGGTTCGTGCCATTCAAAACGTACACCAGGAATTCCACAACTTTCAAAAAAACAAGGCTTTTCAACCACAAATATATTGGGAGAAAAAAAACCTCACGGTCAGAGAGCAAATGATAGAGAATAGGTGTGAGGTTTTTTTTCTTCCATTATATTTTTTGTTGAAAAGCCTTGTTTTTTTGAAAAGTTGGACTTTTGGTGGGGAAAGGAGAAATATGTTACAATAGCCACACTTGAAATGCTTAGTAATCTATACTTGATTGTTTAAGAAATAGGGTTTTAGCCCTTATATAAACTATATCATGCACTAAATATATTTTTCTCATAATTAAATAATTTTATTCTTTTTTTATATATTTATAATACATTATTATTTAAACCCTTTACTATGAACTCATGCAGAATACCAGGCTTGGCATCAAAATATGTACAGCCACATGTAACATATTTATTCAGCCTCATGCACGTTTTGAATGGCACGAACCATAAATAGTTTCTTTTATTAGTTTCTTTTATGTACATTGCTTCACTATGGGAAAAATAAATAAAGATTTACCAGCTTGACCAAGTGACTGAAAAGTCATCCGACAATGCTCACTAGTATCTGACAAAGTAACCTCCACCAAATGTTGCTTCTGCCCCTCTGTGAGAATAGACTTTGAGCCTTTTTCACAATTTGTCCTTGGGACAAGATTCTCTTTCGCACAGAGGTCTTGATTCCCTCCCGGCTCCGCTGCTCGTCTTTTCGCCTCCCAGACAATATTTGAATAGGTAGCGACTAAAACACCAGTTTTCTCGGCAATTTGCCGTAGGGTGACCTTGCACCTACCAGTTAGAGTAGCATAGGCAACTATTTGGGACCGCTTAGCTAGGGAGGTTGTTTTTCTGCGTGGTGCTACAGGCATAATTGCTTCTAAATGTAGAAATATTGGAACGTTTTAGAGTATTCACAGGTATTGGAAATCCTGCGTTTGTATATTTACATGCAAGGTGGTGGGGGATGGCTACCTACCGGAGTACTTAGACATAGGTCACATTTTCTCAGATCATGTGCCCTTGGACTTGATATTATTGGTCTGTTGTGCATATGCAGGTGCATCAGGACCCAGTTGTGTTTACAAACGTCAGAAAATTACGAGTAGACTCTTGAATAATGATTATTTCTGCAGTGGTCGCATTTGTTGTGGAGGAGGTTATAGTTTGAAAATTTCGCCCCTGTCATGGTATATCATGGTATTTTAAACAGAGACCCCCGTTTTTTATGGTATTTTAAACGATCGCTCGAAGGTACAGCACCTAAGTTTTGAATATTTTACTAGCAGGGGTGTTACGCTAGCAGGGGCCAAGGCAGCAAATCGGGTATAAGGACAGCGAATTGGGTATAGTGGTTACGCAATTCACCTACTCATTCCTGTTAGTCGAACATCCCCTGCTAGTAAAGTATTCAAAACTTAGGCGCTGTACCTTCGTACAGGCAAGAAGTATTCGAAAACAGGGATAAGGCAGGGATTCGCGAAATATATGGTAAAAAATCCGTGCGTGTCTGAGCACCCATATAAACTCGCTGTTCGTATTTTCTTAACCTTGTTTTCATTCATGCTACGCTAATCAACTAAATGACACTAAGCGCGTCCGAGGACACCGTCCTCCGGCCTGACCTCCCTGAAAGAAACCCTCCAACCCGCCGCATGCCTAACTCCACCAGCTGCCTACCCGACAGTACCTCTGGTATGGCACCAACCGCGCGCAAGAGTTAAGAATACCCAGAGCCCCACAGAAACCCAAACAATGCCCCCAACGCAGGCAGAAAGGAAAACAATCCCGTCCAAAGGACAAGCCCCACGAGCGTAACCCCCCCCGAACCCCTACGGATTAAGAAAAGCCGCCAAGGAAATCCTTTTACAGAAAGGCCCAATGGTGTGAGAGGCAATTCCCAAGCCAAGCGCTAAACATATCGAGACACAGCCAAAACCAACAACAAGGAAACAATCACTACCGCAGCCCAAAAGCCACCTCGCGCACCCTCCACCACATAAGAAACCCACCCGGGACGGAGAACCCGATCAGGCAGGAGGAAGACACAGTTGCAATGGCTGCATGCGCCCCCCACCAGACCAGGGATCGAACCAATCCCACCGTGCCCCCGCACACCACTCCAAAATCAGCCCAAAGGCCAAAGTGGCGGGCGCGAAATTCGGGGTCTCTGGCATGGCCCGAGGGGGCCAGAGGAAATCGAGGACCCGGCACGAAGCCAGGAGAGCGTGGAAGGAAGCACGCAAAACAAGTTCCGTGAACCAAAGCGGGGGAGAAAGATGCCAAAACCGCAGGAAGGCGCGAACCAAGCGAACCGTAAGCAGGGGGAGATCAGGCGTGTGCGTGTCCGAACGGTCGCTCCAACGAGAGGAAAGCACAAAAACCAACCCATACGACTAACCGTTTCCCAGCCTGCAGACCCAGGGCCGAACAGCGCGACAAAAGAACGAAACCAAAGCGGTAAGGCAACGGGGAGTGGCAGTAAGTGCCAGGTTGGGGCCGTATCAATAGGCAAACAAAAGAAAGCGGGCCCGGGGCATGAATACACATGAACCACCCAGGTAAGATTAAAGACTTGAAGCCATCGTGAGAATCAGCAACAAGGGTGTTGATTGGGTGATCCCCCCTAATCCGCAAAATATGACCTGTCACACGAAGTCGTGTTGTTCGTATTTTCGAATACTTCTTGCCTGTGACAAGTATACGATACTGGTGTGCGGACCTCGTGTCATAGTCATAGTGCAAGAGGCTTAAACTCTACTGGGGCTTAGATTCTTAACCTTTCCCTTCCCGTGTTAGGATAATTGTGGTGCGGCCGTGCTCACATAGTGACCAGTTTGCTATAGGGGACGGGACGCGCGATACCTCCTAGCTCGCCCTGCGCCAATTCACTACTCGCAATTTTCTGACGTTTGTAAAAACGACTGGGTCCGCATATGCCCACATATGCAGCCAAGAAACAATGCATAAGACCTACATTGGCAAAGAGGTAAGTACTCTTTTCTAAACACTGAATCGTATTTTGGGGGGCTCATAGGATAGGTGTAGAGGGAAATGGGCAGAGAAAGGGGGTGGGAAGTGAGAGAAGGGCTTTGTGGATCATGGAATAGTCACTTGGTAGTAGTAATTAAGGAGTTAATAAACTATATGTACAAAATAAAGAGAATAAAACTACGAGAACCAATGGTTAAAGGAATTGCCCCCTTCATCAGCAATACAGGCTTCCATACAACTTTGCATGGACATAATATGCTGATTTATCCTCGCCATAGGGTACCTGAGCCACTCGTCCACCACCACCACAATCCGAATTCTGGCTGCAGTCATGCAGATTCCCAAATGCTCACGTATACGATCCTTCATCTCGCACCAGATCGTTTCTATCGGATTCAGATCTGGTGAGTTGGCCGGCCACTTCAACTTCCCCATCCCATGCTGCTGCCGTGGCTGGTCATGATAATAGTAGATATGCGTAGGCGCATTATCCTCCATTATCATCACACCAGGGAGAGCAGCTTGGACAGAAGCCTCAAAGGGATGGAGGAGGGGGGTTGAGATTCGTTCTCGATAAATAAACGAATCTATACCCCCCCCTTCTATCCTTCCCCCTTTCTTTCAGGAGCGGTAGCTCAACTGAGTTCAGAATACCTAGGTTTATGAGATTGTGCTGCTCAATTGCAGCCTTCTCTCCCTCCCACTCCTGGCGAAGCTTGACAAGAGCTTCACCCTGCTGTTTTTTGGACTCATAGGGAGTCACATAGAAATGGTAGAGAAGCTCTGCCCCTGTATATATTGTGGAGATTAGCACTTGTATAATAACCAAAATAAAAGAATTAATTTACCTGTCTTCCCATAGAGTATTGCCCCCCAAAACATTACTGTAGCCCTTTGAAGGAACTTGCGGTTGTGATTTTGCGGAAGATAGGCTTTTCCAGGCCTCCGCAAAACACCACGTGCATGCCACCTTCTCAAATCTCCCATTTCAAAGTATGATTCATCTGTAAAGATAACCTCCTTCCAGTTCTGATGCCTATATCTTAGGCAAAATGCTAACTGGGCAGCTTTGTGCTTCGCAGAAATGGCTGGCTTCTCAGTAGGTTTTCGTTTGTGAATATTGTTCTCTGCGAGAACCTTTTGTACTATTTGTCCACTAACATCTAAAGCCGCTTTTTATTAATTTGTATATATTAGCTTTATGTACATACTCATATTGGTTTTACTAATAATTACATATTACTCTAGCGGGAATAGCTTACCTAATAATTAAGAGCGAGGTATATGGCTTCATAGGATGACCACATATCCGAACCCAAGCTCCCGGAGTTATGAGCTTCACAGAGGCCTCTGGAAGACGACTCGGAATACGCAATAAGAGCATGTTTCAAGATATGTTTAACTGATTGGAACGATGTTTAGAGATTACTACTCCTCTCATTTTCTAGTTGCATATGCGATTAGCTGCATAATGCTTTGATAGCTGGATATCGGAACTGATCACTCTATATTCCATACTACTATTGGTATGTAGGCATTTGGGCCGCATATTCATTTATAGTCTATCATAACGAAGAGATCGAAGACTGTCTACTGGTGGAGTGGGGACACCCTCAGATTAAATAGCAGTTCGGGAGATTCTCTGAGTTGGGCTGGGCAAGTTCTCAGGGTCAAACAGTGTTCGCACTATGTTCTGACGAACTGAATTGTTAAGAAAGATACTTCTTAACTAGAGAAGTTGAAGTAGCATGAACATTAGTATAAATAGTAGGCCTCTCCCCCAGTGGTTGAAGAAGGATCAAGCAACGGAGAAGAGACCTTAACAATATAACAAGTTAGCGAGTTATATTCTAACTCTTTGATATTTGACTATACTTTATTACTTTACCTTTATCAAACAATTACCAACGAGCCTTCCTGACTA
>Ga0307517_10000577_pt1 | contig 62523 bp, 82 predicted proteins | sample 23_EM_MG_FD_194515 | JGI IMG/M metagenome (GOLD analysis project Ga0307517, IMG submission 194515) | Populus trichocarpa ectomycorrhiza microbial communities from riparian zone in the Pacific Northwest, United States - 23_EM | ecosystem: Host-associated > Plants > Roots > Unclassified | place...
TAAAGCCGAGAGTCAGCGTGATGCAATGAAGGACGCTGTAATAGATATGGCAGATTTGGTGGTCAAACTCGTCGGGATGCTCGGGAGGTGCACAGTCCTGGTAGGCGAGTCGGCGAATGCTTTGAATGTTTCATCAAATCCGGAAGGCGATTCTTCGGCGATTGTCAGAAAAATTGCGATAAACATGGAGAAGATCAAGAACGCCAACGATACGACCTTCAAGGCACTTCTCGGACACTCTGTCGAATCATACATCGTTAAAGAAACAGCCGGGTCATCCATTTTCAATGACTTCCAGAATTATGGTGCAACCTTCAACCGAAGAATCAGCTCCGGACCTGCGATTCTGCAAGGAACCAAACCCTCCACCTCTCGGCGTTCTTCTTCATATGACAACCTTTCTGTTTCTTCATCTCCTCCTCGTCGTAGAACGCCAAGAAAATCACTTCGTCCAAGCCTCGCACCTTACCGCAGGGCCCCCGAAGAGAAGAAACCAAAAGTTGCCAAGAATGTCCAATGGCGCGACGAAGCTGGCCAAGGCAAGCTCGATGATGCAGGTGACAAATCATTGACGCCTTCTCTGCAAGTCACACCTGCAAGTCCTGCCCCAGAGTTAGTTGTTGGCCAACGAATACCATCCCCAGTACAAAGGTGTCCCTCATCACTTGGATCCGAGAGCGAATGGGAAGACGAGAACGAAAAGACGGACGATAGCCTCAGCGTTATCTTTCATTCCGTACCCCAACCCCCAAGTGCTTCCACGTCGCAACATACACGGAGACCCCGGCCTAGTCGGTTGGACCCCGCATTCCTCAAGTCGAAATCCAGGATGTCGACTCTAACAAGTTTGAAGGAAGACGATGAAACCGATGCCGAAAGTCGTCAATACCCCTTGTCAGACAGAAATATGAATCGGATGGCCTTTGACGATTCATCAGCTTCGAGTGAAGCAAACCTAAATATACCCAAAGTTCGCGACCGCTTGCTTGGCTCACCCGATAGGCGTGCACCTTCGACAGGCAAGGCGAGTCTCCAAGCTTCTGGCAGGACCTCAAGACGGCGGTCCAACATTGGACCTGTACGAATTGAGAAGGGAAGGCGCCGCTCTAGTCTAATTCCACAAATTTCAGCACAGGGAAATGACACATCTAAAGGTAGTGCCCGGCGGGTATTCATATCAGCCACCATGAGCCCTGTCAAGCGAGCAAAACGGTCTTCCCTGACGAAGAACTTGACTAGTTCGTTAAGACTAGCAGCACGACCAAATTCTTCAATCGGCACTGCTAATTTGTCGGCTATTTTCGAGCTGAACACTAGCACAGATTTGAGCAAGACTTCCAAACCTTCCTGGCGTTGATATCCGTTTTCCTAAGCACCATTTGGTTGTACAAGTGTCCTTTTAGATTATGTTGTCGAATACCGTTGTGCACTGTTACTTTAATGACCACTATATCCCCACGTTCCTATTTATCGCTTTCTTAGTTCGTGTTATGTAATTTCCAATACCTCACCGTCTTTCGGTCCTCTATATTCCCAGCGAGGTGGTGTACTACAATGAAATTTGCTCAAAGACTAAATTATACGTTTCACTTCGAAGAAAGACTAGACACGTGAATCAGAAAGACGTGAACGAGGAAGAAAAAGTGCGCACTTTTAGGTACCATACTTGCCATCCGACAACAGAAAAGAGTACAACAGATTGAAGAATAGACCACCATTTGACTCTCGAGTTGGTGGATTCGGCTGTATTCCTGTGTGTCCTTTCCCGGATCATCATGTACTCTTGTTCATCCTTCACTGACCCTAGTCCACCTGCGAATTTCCGAATTTCGCGTTCAATTGGTTCAACCACGTCTACAAGACATTTAATAATCAGTTCACAAGCAAATTAAGGAAACATACCATTTCCAGAAACATAGATAACACCGTGTACATTGAAACTAAAAAATGTGAACATTAGAAGAAAAGAATCAACAGCGTTTATTCACAAATGGGTTCATACCTGACCATCTTGTCTGCGATGGCGCTCATCTGATTTGAGAAACAATACTCATGTCTGCCATCCTTTTCTACTGTTACTGCCACCTGGCCAGTTGACTGTTTTATATGTTTGCCCAAAACTACTCCAGCTGGGTCTTGCACCTAAATAAATGCCTGGTCATGTCATTGACTTCTCGAATGAAAATCGCAGTTTACCCAGAAGTCTATATCCAGATGGCCACCATCACCAACTTGATATGTTACTGTCATCTTCAGAGAAAAAGGCATGATGAGGAGGAAGAGCAGTTGGATTATGAACACGGACTTGGTCATTAACATGGAGGTCCTCGAAGAAACATTCCTTCCTTCCTGCATTAACATGGATGGTGTGCGCAAGGGCCAGCGACGGAATGCATGCGAAGAAAATCAGGAGGGTATAAAGGCCACGCAGGGTGCACATATTGCAGCAGTTGCCAGTTGACTCTTGACTCTGAGTCTTGAGCTGGAAGCTTCACCAGGTCACGGGGTCTGTCTATCTTGGGAGTCCGAATTCTTCGTGACTCTCAATCAACTCACAACACTCTCATCTTCAACAAAGCCATGTCTGAATCCGCAAATGCTCTTACACCCAGGGTACGCCTAATTTTTACGATCCAGTAATCGCACCACGATCAAAAATTCTGATTCAATTTTCTCGCCTTGTTTTTCAGGAAGAGGAGGTCGATTCCCACTTCGAGCCCGTCATCAAGCTAACAGAGCAGGTTGAAACAAAGACGCATGAGGAAGATGAAAATGTTCTTTTCAAGATGTGCGAGGACTTTCATCTATCTCGATCTGCAATCAGCCCCGACTGACTCAACTCCTAGGCGTGCAAAGCTCTTCCGATTCGATAGTGCGTCAAGCGAGTGGAAAGAACGCGGAACTGGCGATGTTCGATTGTTGTCCCATAAGGAATCCAAGAAAGTGCGACTCGTTATGCGACGCGACAAGACTTTGAAAGTCTGCGCTAATCACTTCAGTGCGTGGAGTGGACCGCTCTATGGATTTTGACGTATTGATCATATCTCTCAGTCACCGCTGATATGAGATTGCAAGCTAACATCGGATCCGACAGAAGTTGGGTTTGGAAAGTTGTAGCTGACTATGCCGAACAACCACCAACATCGGAAACCCTTGCGATTCGTTTCGCGAATTCCGATAGTACGTGATTGATTTATTACTCGAAATTATCTCCACAATGATTTTTTCAAGATGCTGCGGTGTTCAAACGCGAATTCGAGATTGCTCAAAGGATTAATATCAATTTAGGCAAAGGCCTGTCTCCTGCAGAGGCTGTCGAGGCTGCAAAGGCGGCGCAAAAGGACGCGAATGTTGAGCAAAGGGATCCTGATGAAACTACAGAAGAGAAAGAGAAAAACACAAATGACCAGGGCAAAAAGGAAGAGGAGAACAAAGACGATGCTTGAATGTTTCCTGATTCCCAAGATCTTAGCAGTTACTTACTGTACAGTTATATGACCCACCCAGATGAGAAACAACTGCAAGCTGACCGTAACAATTTGCGTGAATCGAGGTTGTGAGAGGCAACTCCAACCACCAATGTTAACCATGCATATGATAAGTTGATAACCAGGGAATTTGGTATTAGTTGATGTGTCGTTGGGTGATGTCCTGATGTGACAATAGGTGATAATTACAGACGATGCAGCGAATGTATGTATCCAGACTTCCTCGAGTGTGCCCCAAATTTCTGTTGTTAGGCTGCTTGGTCCATGGACTCAGACGCTCATCTTTGATTCTTGTTCCATTGACACATAGTATTGACACAGTAATTCAAAATTCCCTTACCGAATGGTTTATCTAGGGTCTCCAAATAGTAATACAATATGAATTGTGGTGACGGACATGCCCACCCGTTTCAGGTGGGAGATTGGCTGTATGCTTGATTTGCGATGCGATGAAGCACCTCTTGGAAGCCAAAAGCGTGGAATTACTCTAGCGGCAGTTACATTAATGATGTCTAAAGAGACGATGAAGCGTAAGGCCTAAGGGCCGCCCACCAAATCTATTCAGATTGAAGTGATGGTTGTGGGAGCACCTTTGGTTCATATGAAATTATCACCGCCCTTGCAAATCTCGTAATACATACTGCTTTTGCAACTGCCACTTGTGGTGGTCGGTTCTTGGCCGTCTTCGGGTGTCAGGAGCATTGGGGACGGCACTAGATGAAATAAAGGTTCGCCGATGGTTATATATCATATCTTTGAGGAAATTTCATTTCGTACCAGTTGAATTGTTATTTTTCCTGACATGGATGTCAAAATAATGTTACATGAGGTAGTATAGTGTCGCTGTTTGATCATGTAGAAGACTTAGTATGAACGTTCGAGTATGACCCTTCTTCTGTGGCCCAAGCTTCCCAGAACTGTGCATCTTGTCCCTTCTTCCAGTATCCTGGAGGAGAGACTCCGCTGACAGTTCCAGCCGTGATAAGGACATGAACGACATCCTGATTCTATTGTCAGCACAAGAAAACATAGTTAAGTAGAAACAGAACAGACCGAGCCCCTGATCACAGAAAAAGATGCTGTCAAAACTGGCTACAAACATCACAAGACACCAAAACTTACGGCACTTCATACATTGGATCCAGAAGCAGTGTTTCCTATGCCGGCATGAGGAAAAACAGAGAACCAAATGATTTGAAGTCATGACTGACCATAATCCCTCTTAGTCCTCGAGCGCCACCCCCTCGATCGGAAGCTTTCTTACAGATTTCGTCTAAGGCGGCACTGGTAAACCGAATTTCAACGCCCGAGCGTCCAAATAGTGCCTGGTATTGAGAGACGAGGGAACCTTTCACTTCTGTCAAGATTCGACGCAAATCAGGAATGGTGAGGGGCGTTAATGTGGTGATGGATGGGAGACGCGAGATGAACTCCGGGATGAATCTGTAAACAATGATTGCTGTGGCATAGAGGCAGGTGTCGAATATTTACCCGTATTGCACAAGATCTGAGCAAGTGTCATTAACAATTCCTCTGTTTCAATAAGTACACCTGTCCTCACCACTTGTCTCCACGTAACCCAGAACATTTTCAGGGCCTTCCTTTCTATTCGGCGTGAAAAATGGCAGTTCAGCAGTGAAACCTATGGACTTAAGTTCCATTCAATATATTAACGATGGAAGAGACGAAGGGACACCAACGCCTTTGGATACTCGCTTGTTAATTATCTTGTCCAAACCGACGAACGCACCGCTCAAGATGAACAGAACATTTGAGGTATCGATGTGGTAAATGTCTGCTTTGGCTGAGGGACGGAGTAAGCATGTTATTCATCAGATGACCAGGAAGCGTACGCATTGCGGGATGAGATTTCTGACCACCCCTCGATGTTGGATCGCCACCAGCTGTTGGTATTTCCATGGACGTTCCCGCTTTCGCTTGGACAGTCACTACAGATCCTTCCAGCATTCGCAACAGGCCTTGTTGTACACCTTCTCCACCAACATCCCTAGACCCTTCCGTTCCAGAATTGGTTCGTTTGGCAATTTTGTCGACTTCGTCTATGTAAACTATACCAGTACTAAAGTCCACGGTTGAGAAACATAATATTAGGTCGGTTTTGGTTGCCTACCTCGCTCGGAAAGGATCGTAATTGGCCGCCTGCAGCTACACATAGATTAGTCACTCATATATACCTTGATCAAATTCATGAATCGCCTACCAGTCGCTGTATTGCCATATCGACATCTTCACCGACGTCTGAAATAAAATGTTAAAGAATGAACTTCTACAAATAAATATCAACATGCATCCTGCCTGCATCAATTTTAGGATAAGGAGGAGAATATAAGGTATAGGCACACCTGTGTGAATGCTGTTGCATCACTAACGGAAAACGGCACGTCTAGGACCTTAGCCAGTGTCCGAGCTAGTAGCGTTTTTCCTTGAAATGTCTGAGTTCGAAAGCTGTTCACGGACCATAACAAGCTTCAACGTACCAGATCCAGTAGGGCCTCTACAATTCAGGTAAGAAAATGTGATAAAACTGAACGGGTGATACCCACATCACAAGGACATTGCTTTTCTCAAACAACGGTGGTCGCTCTCTGTACAGAGAAAACAAGGGTCGTCTCCGTAATGGCTGCACTCTGGCTGATATAGTGGCTTCAGAGTAATAAGTCCAAAATCGCCATCGCACGAACCAATGTACTCACGTTCACCTATATCACTGGGGTCTGGGTTGACTGGTCCGTATTCATCCGGTTCTAGGTAGCCCAAGTTTGCTCGGACACGATTGTAGTGATTGAAAACGCTGCGCAAGCTAAGATATGTGAAGTATCTAAAAAGAAAGCACATACGCTACAGATAGTACTTTCTTCGCATTCTCTTGGCCGATGATATATTGATTAAGGTATTGAACGAGCTGAATACTTCAGTTGAGCATAAGATGGGCCATCCCAACTAGAAATACCTCGCGCGGTGTAGCAAGTCCTGCAGTTCCAGGGTAATATAACCGTTCAGGATCATTGCTATTGTATTGACTGGAAGTGTCTCGAGGTTGCGTTCGGAGATTGCGTGTCTGGTGCAGAAACTGGCGGAAACCAAGTGAAAGAGGCTGGACATTATGCCAAAAAGCTTTTGAAGACATGGCACCAAGGTACCTTGGAGCTCTTAAAGATGTCGACTTACAGGTACCTCCACAACATGACAATTTATGGATGTTTGTCACGGTGATCGTTACAATGTGACCCTGTTCTTGAACCGTCCTTTACACTACACCTATCTGTATATGGGAAGGCGCTCACGCTCACGCTCACCGCGAAGGTCTGGGGAAGAACCTGATAACAAATACCGGGACCACCGTTCCACTCGACATGACTCAGGACGAGAAAGGGACAAGGATCGCAAGTCGCGTAGCCGTGAAGGCAGCAAGGATAGAGACAAACGGTCTCAAAGACGAAAAAGAGACCGAAGTCAAAGTCTGGACAGTGATTCCAAGGAGAAAAAGTAAGCATTATTTCCCAAAAATTCACTTTTGTGACTCACGTAGCTTTCAGACGAAAGCGAGCGAAATCAGAAGAGAGAAAGGCAAGAAAGGCCGAAAAGAAGAGAATTAAGGAGGAGGAGGAACTCCGTCGAGTGGCTGAACTGAGCGTTTACAGTGCAACTGATAATCCTTTCCATGATGTCAACCTTGGACAAAAATTCAACTGGCACAAGAAAAATGAAATGGAAAGGAAGAAGGGTGTTTCAGTTGCAGAGGCACAGAGGAGAGATGCGATTCGTAGTCAAGAAGCCAAGGAAGAACTGGAACGCCTGAATCGACGGCGGGCTGAGCGGGAGGTTGAAATGCGACTACGGGAGGAAGAAGAAATGAGGATGGCAAGACTTCAGGAGTCGGCGCAAATGTCGGAATGGCTTTCTAAGGAAGAGGATTTCCAGCTAGAACAAGAACGGCAAAGAGCAGCAATTCGAATCAAAGAGAAACGGGCTAAGGCCATTGACTTCCTCGCTTTAAATCTTAAGTATATCAATCCACCACATAATGAAGATAAAACCGAAGAGGCAGACGCTGGTCTTGAGATTGATCTTGATGAACCATACAACATATTCACGGTGGGTTTTCTTGCCGATATTGTCACCGTTCTTTGGTTCTAATCGCCCAGTAGAACTTGACCAAGGACCAAACACATGAATTACATGACAATATGCAGAGATATTTGACCCTGGAAACCTCTGAAGTGAACATCGATTTCTGGACGGTGAGCGTTTCGATGCGATGTAACTCAATATGATTCCTCAGAATGTTACAGAACATGATGGTCGTATGCAAAGATCGCTTAGAACAGCTTCAATCAAATGACCGAATTGGTATTGAGGCTACGGCAACAGTGGAAGCTGATATTGCTGTCTTGCTTTCAGAAAAACCTTACGACGATCTTACAACTCTTCAGCGTCGGGTTCATGAGAAGTTGACCAGCGGCGAACCTGTGGACACAGATTATTGGGAGGGATTATTAAAGAAGATTCTTGTATGGAAAGCAAAGGTATGCACCTAGACAAGTCACTCGAGACTTCAGGCTAACTTATGATTCAGTCTAAACTAAAAAGTTTACATGAAGTGGTTGTGAGAAATCGGCTTGAGCAACTTAGAAAACGTCAGAGAGACGAAGCATTGCAAGCTCAGGAAGAACTTCTTGCAGGCGTGGCGAGATCAGCCTCTAGGAAGACAGTGCCCGACCTCGTTCCTCTTGCAGTGCCCGAAGAAGTTATTGCTGCGGACGAAATCGAAGCTTACGACAGGTCAATGAGCCCTCCACTCATTGATATATCGAAACTGTCTGTAGACGAAAGAGACACGGAAATCCTCAACGAGAGGGAAGACCGGAGAGATTTGGTATGCAAACTGTCTATACTCATCTCGGATACTCATGATAGTTTCAGTTACTCCAACGTCGTGCAGTGGCAGGTTCGCGATTTGTGGCCAAAACGGTTCAACTTATTGCCGTGGAACCCCAGGAGGAACAAACCACAAGCGGAATCGACCTTGCTTCTGAAGCTCTGTACAGGGCTGAGGCTGAAAAGGAACTCGATGAAGAGGAAGAGATATTCAACACTGAGGAAGATCTCCCAACTCGCATCAGCTATAACTGGGAGGACAAGTACCGACCCCGAAAACCTAGATATTTCAATCGTGTGCATACTGGGTATGAATGGAACAAGTATAATCAAACTCATTATGAGTAAGTCCTTTTGACGGGGTCTTTCGTCGTTGCTGATAACCGGTTACCAGTACCGAAAATCCCCCTCCGAAAGTTGTACAAGGCTATAAAGTTTGTTCTCGGCAATATGGTTATGATTCAGCTTACATGGATTTCAGTTCAACATTTTTTACCCTGATCTCATTGACAAGTCAAAAGCGCCTGCATACAAAATTGTCAAGGAACCAGGAAACGATGAGACAGTGCTACTACATTTCAGTGCGGGTCCGCCATATGAAGATATTGCTTTCCGTATCGTGAACCGCGAATGGGAATTTTCTCATAAACGGTATGTCTCCTCGCACTCGTTTCCCTCAGATCTCATAGTCGGCTCCAGCGGGTTTAGGAGCAGTTTCGATCGTGGTTGTCTATCGCTTTGGTTCAATTTTCGGCGTACTGTAAGTCACCGCTCTTGAACTACATTATGAGCGAATCAGATATTCACTTTCCTCTAGTTCTATCGTAAATAGATAATCCCAAGGATACACTATTGTGGTTCGTGTGTCCTAATACGGCAGTGTGAAGGATTCAAAGAAAATCAAAAATGTAGGTCCAGTAGTGATTCCAAGAGTCCTCTATGTATGAGCAATGGATGACAATAATTGCATCGTTTTCCAGGAATGTCTGCGGGTTACCAAATTTCTACTGTCGAGCTGCGTCGTTGGCTTTTTTGTTCTTCAAATTTTTATCTGCCCCCCCCTTTGGCCCTTTCAAACGTCACCTGTGAGTGATTGATGCACACTTGCTTTGCCACTTCGGTAGGTGGTAATTTCTTTACCAACAATGGACCACACTGGAGCCTTTGAGCGGGCACGTATAGCAAAATAAAGTCGCTGTCGCTTCTCTGCCTCCTTCGAGAACGACGGATGTCCGACATTTCTTTCCAAGATATCGTCTATCGTATCTTTGTCGCACTTCGAAATTGAAACAATGACGCCCCTCGCAATTCATTTTCGCTCCCCATGCCACTCGAGAGAGAGGTCCAAGTTAATTTAATTAATCATCACTTCAGCTGGCGGTATCTCGACCAGCCACAGAGCACGTCCAAAAAGAAGACCAAAAGGTCGCTGGTCAGTTTGGGCTTCTGACCACATCAATCAAATACGAGAGTGAGGACGAAATCAATCCTACGAGACAAAACCATCGTGCAACACCTCGCCATCCAGCTTCTTTTCATTTTGATGCTCACGAACGTATGCGTCTTCCCAGGCAGCAATCACATTTCATGTTGTGGACCACACATATGGAACTGTGCTGTCATTACAGGGTTTTCGAGAATATATCGTCGTTTTTTCCATTTGGTACCTGCAACCATTGTATCCAAAGGGATTCGTAGAAATTGATGATCTACCAACCGAGAATGGACTACTCTGTGCGGTGAGTTATTGCCTCTTATAGTTTTCCATCCTAGCAAGGGATTCTCGCGCTCTAGCTTTCACTCTTGAAATTTCAGCCCTTTAGGCCTTTGGACGTTCTCTCTACATCACTACCGCCTAGTTCAACAATTCCCGATCCTCCCTCGCCGAGTGGTCATCTCGTGTTTACACTTCTCCCCACACCGCTGGATGAGGGAATGCCTCCGAGAGTTCATTTCCAGTAACCTTTCTGCAGGGAGCGAAAATATGCAGAAGCCTCTTCTCCTTCCGTCTACAAAGTTCGTGTTGCATTGCTGACTAATTTGGACAATCCCTTGACGAAGTTTCCTCGAATCCGCACTCCCTCGGCTCCTATTAGCGACCCACAACCCTACATCCCTTGTCCTTCGCCATTATATCTGGAGGATTCACTCTGCGATTTTTAATGTGAAGATACCGCCTGCTATCAGTATCTGTATCACAAAAGATCATCGAAATCGCCGCCTAATACTTCCTTATCCTTCCGTTGACCTCAAATACTTGTAGTAAATAGAAGTCTTATCTTACACCCACTCGGTCCGAATCATGTGACAAACATCCCCCTGATGAAACTTTGGTTCTGTCTTTTACTACATAATACACAATACATCTATGGCGGAATCTTCGAGTTTGGCTGCTCCTATGGACATCGATGAAGCTCAGATAGATGAGGGCCTTTACTCACGTCAACTGTGAGCATCTGCCTCAAATTTCTCTTTATCTGTGTCCAACTAACAAACCTCAAGATATGTTCTGGGACACGAGGGTAAGAAGGGAGTTACACCTGGTTGTGCCTCCACTGATCTGCTACAGCTATGAAAAAGATGGCTGCATCCAGCGTCCTCATCGTGGGCATGCAAGGATTAGGAATCGAGATTGGTAACAGCCTCCTATTCATTGATTCCATCCAAGCTTTGTTTAGATGTCCCCATCAGCTAAAAATATTTGCCTTGCTGGAGTAAAATCGGTCACTATATACGATCCTGAACCTGTTACTGTTCAGGATTTGAGCTCGCAGGTATTGTTGCAATTATTGACCATGAAATGACTCAACTGCCATCATTGCTGTGTAGTTCTTCTTGCGTCCTGAAGATGTCGGAAAGTCAAGGGCCGAGGCTACCTTACCTCGCTTGGCGGAGTTAAATGCCTACGTACCTGTGCAGAATCTGGGGGGCAAAGCCAACGAAGGGATTTCTGTCAATCATCTCAAGGGTTTCCATGTCAGTTGTGTCAATCATTGGGTTCTGGTAGTTTACTTGACCGCCGTAGGTTATTGTCTTGACTGGAGTATCTCTGAAGAAACAGCTGGAAATCAATGACTGGACGCATGCGAATGGAGTGCACTTCATATCCGCAGAGACTCGCGGTTTATTCGGGTTTGTATACCCTCTTTCACGAACAACCTTGGTAATCGTTTGTTAGGTCCACATTCAATGATTTTGGCGCCAAGTTCACATGTGTGGATCCAACTGGGGAACAACCCTTGAGTGGGATGATCGTTTCTGTTGACAAGGTATTCAAACACATTTACTCCGAGTAATTAAACTAACATAATCACTAGGATCAAGAAGGCTTAGTTACTTGCCTGGATGAGACCAGACACGGCCTTGAGGATGGCGACTTTGTAACATTTTCGGAAGTGCAAGGCATGACTGAACTGAACGGATGTGAGCCACGGAAAATCACCGTTAAAGGGCCGTACACGTTTAGTATTGGCGATACCTCTAACCTCAGTGGCTACAAGTCTGGGGGTATCTTTACACAAGTCAAGATGCCAAAGATCCTGAATTTCGTGAGTGAGCAGACTAAACACCCATGACGGGCTTCACAGCTCTATTCCTAGAATTCACTACGGGAATCCCTTGGAAGCCCAGAGTTCTTCATTACCGACTACGCAAAATTTGATCGTCCGGCTATCCTACATGTTGCATTCCAGGCACTATCGGAGTTCAGATCGAGAACTGGCAGACTACCAAGACCAAGGAACGTAGAGGACGCAGCTGCTCTCTTCTCTCTAGCCAAAGAAACGGACGGTGATGTAGATGAAAAGCTCGTCAAAGAACTCGCTTATCAAGCATCTGGCGACTTGGCTCCAATGAACGCAGTTCTTGGAGGGTTTGTCGCCCAGGAAGTTCTGAAGGCTTGCTCCGCTAAATTCCACCCTACTTTCCAGTATACTTACTTTGATTCTTTGGAGTCGTTGCCATCCACTCTTCCGTCTGAGACAGAGTGTCAGTCGACAGGTACACGGTACGACGGGCAAATTGCAGTGTTCGGGAAATCATTCCAGGAGAAAATCAACAATCACCGCCAGTTCCTTGTTGGTGCCGGCGCAATTGGGTGTGAGATGCTGAAGAACTGGAGCATGATGGGTGTCGGGGCTGGACCTAATGGGATGATTCACGTTACGGACTTGGATACTATCGAAAAGAGTAACCTCAATCGACAGTTCTTGTTCCGACCTAAAGATTTGGGCAAGTTCAAATCCGAGGTCGCTGCCCTGGCGGTCTCGGAGATGAACCCTGATTTGGTAGGAAAAATACTCACCAAGCAAGAAGCTGTTGGGTCCAACACCGAAAGTACGTTCAGGTCAAATTACTTTGTATCAGTATATGCTGACGGTTGCAAATACCAGATGTTTATGATGAGGCTTTCTTTGATGGGATTGATGGCGTGACTAATGCCTTGGACAATGTACAAGCCCGTGAGTGGACCTTGTCGTGTTTCTGTGAAAGATCTTCCAACTTTTACGGTAAGGACTTTACATGGACCAGCGATGCGTTTTCTATCGCAAACCACTTCTCGAATCTGGGACTTTGGGTACCAAAGGCAATACCCAGGTTGTTATACCGAATCTTACTGAGTCCTATGCATCTTCCCAAGACCCTCCCGAGAAGGAAACTCCATCTTGCACGATTAAAAATTTCCCCAATGCGATCAATCACACAATACAGGTCCGTCGTATCTTTTGACATGTGGGACATACCCTCACAAAAAGTGATAGTGGTCGCGAACGCAATTTGATAGCTTGTTCGTCAAACCGATCCAGTCGGTCAACTCGTTCCTTTCTGAACCCAACTACTTGGAAACTACCTTGAAATACTCCGGCCAACAGAAAGAACAGATCGAACAAATAGTATCGTTCTTGGTCAGCAATAAACCTCTGACCCTTGAGGAATGCATCGTCTGGGCCCGTCTACAGTTCGAGAGAGATTACAACAACGACATTCGGCAATTGCTCTTTAGTTTGCCCAAGGATGCCGTGACAAGTTCTGGACAACCTTTCTGGAGTGGTCCAAAACGTGCTCCCGACCCTCTTTCCTTTAATTCGAACGATGTACGTCATTGTGGATATCTCGGGAGTAGTAATTATACTGATACACCTAATTCCAGCCAACTCATATGGCTTACATCATCGCTGCAGCAAACTTGCACGCTTTTAACTATGGCCTCCGCGGGAGTACTGACCCCGCTCTCTTCCGCAAAGTCGCCGATTCTGTAATTGTCCCCGAATTCACTCCGAAGAGCGGCGTAAGGGTTCAAATAAATGACAACGATCCCGTACCTCAAGCTGGCGCAGCAATTGGTACGTTTTCCAAATTATGTTTCTTTTGCACGGCTTATCAGATTCCAGAGGACGACCTCGAAGAGCTTGGGAAAAAGCTGCCTGCTCCATCTTCACTCGCGGGTTATCGTCTTAGTCCCTGTGAATTCGAGAAGGATGAAGACACGAATCATCATATTGACTTTGTCACGGCCGCCTCAAACCTTCGTGCCATGAACTATGGAATCAATCCAGCAGATAGACACACTACAAAACAGATCGCAGGAAAAATTATTCCCGCTATTGCTACAACAACATCACTCGTTACCGGCCTTGCTTGCTTGGAATTGTACAAGGTCATCGACGGCAAGAACAAACTGGAAGACTATAAGAACGGTTTTATCAATCTGGCTTTACCCTTTTTCGGCTTTTCCGAACCGATTGTTGCTAAGAAATCGAAGTATGGGGATGTTGAATGGACCTTATGGGATCGCTTCGAGTTCTCCAACGACCCTACCTTACGGGACATCGTCAAATACTTCGAGGAAGAGCACAAGCTCACAGTTTCCATGGTTAGTCAGGGTGTCAGTATGTTGTGGAACTCATGGGTCGGCAAGAAGAAGGTACAAATGATGACCCAATTCCAAAATCTTGAACTGACACGTAATTCAGAGCGAGGAGCGATTACCTATGAAATTCAGTCAGTTAGTCGAACATGTCAGCAAGAAACCTCTCGCTCCTCATGTCAAGCATCTGCTTGTCGAGGTTATGGTTACGGATGAAAACGACGAAGATGTAGAAGTCCCATTCATTGTCGTCCGCATTTGAGTAGGAATGTAAAGAAATTACAGTAATTTAGATTTTCTCGGAGTGTCCCATCAAGAGTTTTGCTACTCGATCAAAGTATCTCATTTTATGGCAGTTACACAACTTTAATTCTCCCAATTCGTAGAATGGGATAAGTAAACTCATCGCTAAAGAGTTAAGAAGCATCTCGACTCGTCTCTACCAAACCGTCGTCTGCATCTTTTGTAATTTCATCTGAATCCGAATCCTGTCTGTAAACGAAAGAAGAAGATATCAGTCGAGGACCCAAAGGCGAAACCGACGAAAAGACTTATTATATACAACACGTTGTTACAGCTAGAAAAAAGGATCCGATTGAGTGTTCACGATAGGCAACAAAGAGTGATCAAAGATCTCATACCGAATGAAGACTTCACCCAATGCACCTTGAAAATTCCCATCTTGAAACTCCTCCGTATTCGCAAGCTATCCAGAAGAAGAGCTGTTAAAAAGAGAAAAAACGATCAAACAGATACACAATACCTGGAAATTCATATAACCGTCGGTACTGACCAAAAATCCCTTATATTCCCCACCCCACTTAAGGCGAATAATAACGGATTTGCCAGTAAGTTCTTGCAAGAACGGTTTTGGATTGACTGGGTTGGGCTAATGTCGATATCAGTACGACGAACATATTTTGCCTGTGTGAGGATCTTACAGGATTCATGATGGTTGGAAAGAACCTGCGGACTTTGAACAGTCGCGAATGAGTGTTGTGCCTCTCTCAGCCGTACCACCATGTCAGACCGCGAGGGACTCACAGGAGGAGGTTCAACAGATGATGACCCCTCTCTTCCAAAAGCAACTGTCTCAAAGATGATATCTGGTAAATTCACTGTTCTTGCACCATTCATCCGATTGAAACTATTCATCTAGAATTGCTATCCAGCGATGTCGTCTGCGCCAAGGAAACGCGAGATCTAGTCATAGAATGTTGTGTAGGTGAACACTCAGCTAAACTTGACTTCGCAGCATTTCATTTCTGATCAACGATTTTTTATTTCAGAATTTATTCATCTGATCTCTTCAGAAGCAAACGAGATCTGCGAGCAGGAGAACAAGAAAACTATAGCACCGGAACATATTCTTTCTGCATTAGCAGTGCGTTATCACTCCCAACGCTTTCTATAAGATTGACAGTGTTATCATAAATAGCGTCTCGGATTTACGAGTTTCGCTCCAGAGGTTGAGAGCGTACTGAAAGACCACAAACAACAACAGAAGGCAAGGCCGTGCTTCTTTAATCCCATTATATTTTTTGACTATAGTATTCTTAGGATCGGGAGAAGAAAGTTTCAAAGTGGGAGCAGTCTGGCTTGACTGAGGAGGAACTTCTCAAAAAGCAAGAAGAGCTATTCGCTGCTAGTTTAGCCAAGTTCCAATCCACTCAACAGTAGATGGATTTCTTCTAATATTGTGCATTAAAAATCTAAGTTATGTATAACAATTAAACGAACTCCTTGCAAGTATCCATCTCTTGAAATTATACAATAGCAAGTTCAACCTATATAAATGTTATATATGTAAAAACTTTTCATTGAGAAAGTGCATTCCATAGAGAAGGATCCCATTTTTCAGGCGTAGATTTCATCCCACAAAGAACTAAGTCACCAGCCGACTGTCAATTCAGTGCATTGCTGAGACCCCCAAACGCTCTTGCTATTCATTGTCATGTGGAGCAAACGTTCCTTGACATCGCAATCTATGCTAACTCTCAACCTGATAGTAGTGATAAGAAATCGGATGCAATGAAGCACTCAGCGGTCCAAAACTGTTGTTGCATGAAAGACAAATAGCATGGCAGAATACATACGGAAACTAAATTTATTACATCAACGTCTTCGTTTCGAACGTCCAGCTCTTCTCCGCGCAGCCACTCCCCCTTGCCGATTCATGCGGCGTTCTGATGATTGAGCAGGCAAACCTTTAGATCTGCGCCATTCTTCCCGTCTAGAACCGCGTGGCCCATGTGTAGACACATTTTTGCTTTGCATGTCAACAACCATGGGGTCTATGCAGAGAATTAAACCAAAGCGATAAAATAAACCACCTGCCAACGAACCTGGTCGATCCTGCAATGAATCATCAAGTTCTGTTGCGACTGTGAACAAATAGTGTTAGATTTTTCATCTCCGATTGCATAAATCGCAGAAAGGAAAAATCAAAGTGAATCCCCATAGTCTGTCCAACACCCAGAGCCTCCTCTCTGTCCATAAGCCGGACCTCCCCTCGCTAGACTTTCTAACCCATCCAGTGTGATGTCGTTTGGATCAAGAAGACCGAAAGTTGCGAACCAACACCAACCTGGCTGGTCCTCTTCAGTATCGTTAACCTTGGTATCCCCCTCTTTGTCCATCTTCGTGACTTGCAGTAGTTTTGCGTTCAGCCTGTGTAACCGAGCAGCTGCTGTGGCTGCATATATGCCCTCTTCACGTTTCTTCGAACGGAAAGCTCGTTTCGACTTTGATCGTAAGGATTTTGCCATGATAAAATTGATGCGTTGTGTGGTAGGTGGTGGTGAAGGGAAAGCAAAAGCTGTGGCTTTGACTCAGCTGAGGTGATAAAGAAAATATCAAATCGGAGCTTGAATTGGATCAGTGGCGGTGCACAGAAATTCGGAAAGAGTCATTTTGACTCGAACATCCCAGTCATGAAACCTATTTCAATTATAGACGACGTCGAGGAAGACAATCAACATAAAGACTAAAAAGTGAAGCAGATTTCAGGAGGACATTAAGATGATGCACGGTTCTACGGAACCACATAAGCTTTTTTTGGTGCTTTTGTGATAACTAAGAAAATATAAAGGATCTCTTCGTCTTCAGCCATCTAAGATGAACAGGGGGAATGATGAAGATTTGAAAGTCAGGTAGCAAAGTGGCAACGAGAATGTGGAGGCGTAGAGTGATGTTAAGTGCGGGATAAAAGAGATAAATATTGGAACGCGGGTGTGGAAGGAAAAAGGGCATCGCATGACGCGCGAGACCAATGGCAGGACGATGGAAGAAGGCAGACATGAGGATCTCCAAGCGGAGAAGGTCTCAATAAGGGAAGAGTCCAATGCGGACGAGACAGGAAATATCCAGGAAGACTCCCATTCCCCAGATGATGTGGATTACGTGTATGAATAGACGGTCCATATGAATCGTGTGGATGGCATTGGTAGTCAGTGACCAAACTGTGGTAGGCCATGGTGAGGAAGTAAGGAAATTGGTTATAATAACAAGCTGAAAATGTTGACAGCAGCAGATTGAAGAATATGACACATGTTCAGAGGTGAACGACAGCAGTGAAGGAAATAATACAAGCCAAGGATGATGGTCGAATCTTGGGCGATAAACACGAAACCGAGGGACTAGTCCACGATCTACTTGGAAAGTGTAGTCGAGGATTCTGATTGATCGTAATGTAGTTGATGATGACCATGGTGACCGATAATGAGATAGAAAAAAGGAGTCTAGAGAGGTTGACAAAGATAAGGTGGATAAGAAGGTGAATGGGTTTGAGCTTTGAGACAACGCATGTCTACCAAGAGGGCTGGAGACCAATAGGCACGTAAGCAGGTCCGGAATAATGAGGGCCAACCCCCCATCTGGCATCCACCTCGGATATGGGGACAGAATGATCACCAACCATAGGAACGTCATCAAACCTATAACCAAACCCAGACTGGGAGTATGAGCGCATGTGCGTGCGCACGTCATCTTGGTATGAAAGGGACTGCGACCGTAAATGAGGGAGGACCATTGCAGCATTCTCGGCAAACGAGTTGTAGGTTGGCTGTCCCAAGCGGAAAATTGCCGGAACCTCATAAGTGTAACCAACATGCTTGACAGGCACAAATGAAACGCCGTGCAACCAATTCTGATTGAAAGCCGCGTCGTGGGTCTGTAATGGATAGACCGGTGCACCAGAAGGAAGTCGTGGTGCCTGGACTGCGACGTATTGGCCATTGGAACGGGTCCTCTCCCTGTGGATGGGCTCGTCTCCAGCAGGAGACCATTTCGCTGGCGGAGGCAACAAGGCAACAGGTACAGGGTCTACTACATCAACATGTTGTGAGGTGATTCGACTTGCTCGGCGCTTTGGAAGGTATTCTTCCCTTAGAGGGCCATCTTCGTCAAGATCGATTTCAAGGACATCGACGGCCATGGTAGCTTCCTTCTCACGTAGTCGCTCCTCAAAGCCGAGGAAGACAGGTTGCGGGACACCGGCAATTGACTTGGGTGCAACCGGGGTCTGTGTAATCTCCTCGATTGCACGGCGAACAATGGTGTGTGGATTGGACGACGGTCGGGAGATGGGCTGAGGACGACCAGGTGACATGAGGGAGAGATGATGAGCCATTATGTGCGCAAGCCATTGTGACCATTCCTGATTGGAGATGGAGAGATCATATGAAAAGGCGTCTATTGCACGCGATTCAAGTGCATTTAGGGTCTTCACCGGAACATTGGAGATCGTGTGCCTATATAAAGAAAGAAGTTTCAATATCAACATGACAGACTAAGCGAGAGAAGTTACATACCAAGTCTTATTGCTAAACGTGTGGTCGTCCAACCACTTGTTCGCAAGCATGAAGCCAAGAACGATGAGGCGAAGAGGTGCATCGTGCTCATTCGCCTCACATTCACGTGGCAAAAGGAAAGCCGTTTGGAACGCCGCAGCTTTTGCTAACTCTGTGCCAAGTGGCGCAGCACTAAAATAGACAGGAAGACGAACCATGTACCACAAGGAAAGGTAGATGGCAGACGGCTGCAAGAGAGTAGCGAGGAGGATGTTCTGAATGCATGGAGCTAGGTGTCCCGGAGTCTCAGCAGCATATCGCGAAGCGTTTAAGCTACGATTAATGTTAGACTTGTTTGAAAAATTAGGTAAATATGAAACGTACGAAGTCTGCTGGAAGGCAGGAGGCAAGCTATATCCGGTGGTACAAACCCTCCAAATATAGTTAGCAATCCATTCCGATATGGGCTCAACGAGTTTCTTGTATCCTGGTGTGGCAGTAGGCGGAGTCGTCGCGACTTGTTCTTGCTGTTTGGGGACGTCGGCTATGCTTGGAAACGTAGGCACCAAAGGGATTTCCTGTGCAATCTGTTCCTCTTGATAACAGGCAGCGGGACCCAAGCCATGGTATTCCGGCAGCGCGTCAGTGGTAACGGCACGATTTACGAAGTCAGTGAAGGGAGTCAATGGCTCCAAGGGACTAGACCCGGTGTCGGGTCCGCTCGCGGAGCCCGGAGAATGATTTTCCAAAATAGGAGTAAAACAAGCAGCGGCGTCTCCATGACTGGTCAACTGTGACGCATGCCCCCATGCTGTAAGACTCCCTTCCTTTCTCCATTGGCCGTCATTCCAAAGAGAACGGGAACGCGCTTCATCTGTCGCAATGAAAACAGAATTCGGATCGTGAATTCCACCGGCTGTCGTGGGCTCGCAATCAATGAAATCTTGAACGGCCGCAGACACATTGTGTTCCTGAAGCAGGTTGTGCATGGGTGGAATATACGCTTCAGCGTGTGTTATTTTAATAACAGCCGCGTCGCCCGAGGCGGTCAATCCCGGAAAAAAATCCTGCACAGGTTGCGGGTAAATGGAAACTTTGTCGCAGGACGAGCGCAAAGAAGTCCTTGCCCATACCGGGAACCAATTTTCTCCAGGGCCAGAGGGTGAGTACCCTTTACTCGGAACCGAAACCGTGTTCTGGTCTTGATGGGAAATGCGGTTGTGTGGCTTGAGGACGGGGTGCGCGTATGGCTTAGAGTGACGGGGAACGGGAACCGGCATTTGCAGGGAATATGTAGACGTAAGGTCTATGCCAGCAACACGGTGACGTGCAATTGGCAACTGACCCTGGTCTACGTGGAGCTCCTCGCAACGAAAGGAGCGGTAGGTAAGAGAGCGACGAGGTTTGAGGTCGTAAGAACGGTCGTAAAGGGAACTCAAAAGCGGACAGGGGTCTGCAGGCTCGAGGATGTGGCAGACGCACAGCGAAGGCGTGCCTTTTGTGTGTTCTTTTTTGAGAGGACGCAAAGAATCAAGCCAGCGAGTCCTAGCCCAGCTGGAAAGACCAGTAACAAGACTTGACCTGACCTTCTCTCCTGGCGGTGGTGGAGGACGACGGGGACGGGGGATACCTAGCGAGGGGAATCGACCTGTTGGGATGCGTGTCGATCCGCCGGGTGGGGGAGGTGCCAAAAATTCAACAAACGCCCCATTTATATATATAATACGTTACATAAGCCGCCAAGTCACTTTTCGAGTCACAGTCCTCATCGATTAGATTTTGATAGCGGAAGTCTGACAATAACTTAGGCTTTAGCGCCGAGCAATTGTTGTTGCAGAAACAGGCTGGCTCTTCGTCGGTGCTGACCACAGGCAATGATTGTTCGACTACCCTGGACCCTGCTGCCCATCCGAGTCCGACACAAATTTTCAAATCAATCAACATGGCGTTGCTTGTCACCACTGATTGTATTCACACTTGTTTCATGATGCAATCGGATACTAAGACTCTTTTCAGTCCCCGAACAACAAATTTCATATGCGGGGAACTTCCATCTCATTTACGTCCTTCACCCAGGTCCCCAAAGGTTTACGTATGAGCGCAGCCAACAGTACGCCGGTACCGCTGCGGGAAAATCCATGGGATCGACGACTGACACTCAATACAGATTCTTCTATCATTTCGAACTGCGCCCTCAGCGCCTGATAAGCAGTAGAAAAAAACCCTCGCACAATAAATTATGTGTATTGCCCGAATTTGGAATAGCATGATTTGTTTGCCATTGTCTCATTTGCCAAGCCACTCTCGTCGAGAACCATTGAAGTATCCTGAACGTGCACCTTACGTTCACACCTAGTTGACGCATTCCAGATGAATGGGTCGCTGCAGGACAATGGAAACGCCTTTGCTGATTCGATAACGCTTGGTCAGCTGCGGGCTTTGGTCGGAACTGTCCCAAAACCCAAGGTACTGGCGCCCTCATGAAACTACTAAGATCCTAATTTCATGACGCGTAGCAATCCCTTTTTGACTTTCAATATGACGACGAAGACACGGTGCTCAATGAAATCGAAGAATTCTACTCTTATCTCGAGATTCCGCAGCTTGCGGAGAATATGAAGGCATTTGAGGGTTCATTTAAACACGGTTCGTTCACCTTTTTTCATCTCAACTGGTGGCTTACAAGGATCATATAGGAGAGTGGACAAAATCATCTATTCAACAAAGACGGATATACGTCGAATTCCTTTTAGAAAGCTTGGAACATCGAGATACCGAAATTAGATTCATGAATGCTAGACGATTGTTCTACGTCCTGCAAGGTGCTTCCCTTTACACTTTAATTGAACCATTATTTATGTTCAAAATGAAACTAGGAACATTTTCGGAAACAGTATCACCAGAGCATCAGCTTCACTGGATCTTTGAGAATTGCAGGGTCGTTCGTGCCGCGAATGGAGTTAATGTTATTGTCGAAGCTCTCAAAATCGCAAATCATAAGCACGACTTGCTATGGTATTTATTCTCCTACCTACCCTCACCGCTTCTTACGGCTTATCCTCTTACAGTAACTTGACCGACCAAGATGCAGCACACCTTCGCATCACCCTCCAGGAAAAGAGCGATCTAACGGAAGAAGTTCTGACCGAAGTCTCGGTCTTCTTCGGGATGCTATACCACCTCATCGAGATATTCAAGGGGTATGACGACTTTGCCGACGAATTGAGTGAGTATTTCATCATCGTCATTCAATTACTTACCAAATCCGAAAGTGAGCCTGGATCCGCCCCTTCCTGTTTATCTTTTCAACTTAGTTTCAAGTCTGCGGGACAGAACTGCAAAAGGTTATCCCATAAAGAAGGTCCAATCACCCACTTGTTGTATCCAGATTAAAATACTGATGACCCCATCCAGCTTCTTCTCGTCCTGTGGAAAACCCTTTTGACTTGCTGGGGTGGTGTAAGAGACCATACTCGCGTGAAGAAGCTTGCTAGGGACCTAGCCGGCCTTCCACCCTTCACAGAAGCTTCGAGTAAGCGATTTCCATCCATAATCGATTACTGTGCCTGACTTAATCCTATAGCCAAAGTCAAATCCTCTCCTTTCGACATCGAACAATTCCGGAACGAAACATCTGTAAAATACCCCACATTCACTCCTGCTCCTCAGCCTCCTCCCAGCCTCATCGACAGCCCTCTCGGAAAGGTCGCCAAGCCGGCACAGCTGACCAGCCGACTCGCCAAAGCTTACTCGCCCATCCCAGTTCGACACCACTACCACCACGATGAAGCAGAACCAGCTCAAGGTGGCCACCCGCAACGCCTCCCACCTCAATTCCCACCACAAAGCCAAAATCAGAATCAAGGTGGCTTCCGACTACAAACCATGCAAGCTGCGACACCTGCACCTTCTCCACCACAAACCCCCAAACTGAAAAAGCAGCAGTATCAAACAGATCAAAACCGGCCCTTTTTGTTCCCTTTCTCGAAGAATCAATTTGGCAAGAACAATAAGCTGATACCATTTGCTATCGATGAGGCAGAAGGGTTGTATAGTAAGCATTTGTATGTCAGTTTGTCTCTCGCACAGATGTGGAGGACCAGAGAAGATTGCATGACCGCTGAGAGCGGGTTGGATCATCTGCCTGGTGTGGAGGAGCACTTCAGGTCATCTACTTATAATCCCGAGGTACTAATGGTTTCTTTTCGGGATTTATACAATCGGACTGACAAAACGGGTAGGAAAATGATACTGGTGAACCACTACCTGATCTTGCTTTACTCGATATGAAACTTGAAGAGGCGACGAAGGCAATGGAGACGAGTGCTGAGCGGAAGAAGGCACAGGAGCTGAAGGAAGACTTGATGAGGTTAAAACGAGTAGAACAAGTTTATGTGAGTGAATTTTTTTTACTCCCTCGATTGGTTTTTGACGTTATTTTTGAACAGAGCGCGGTTCTTCCTGTTCTATCAGGATGGGTCTTGGTTCTCTTAAAACTCTTGTTGGCGACAGTCTCCGCAGGCCAGAATACGCAAGTACCTCAATCGGCGACTTCCGGAGTGTTCCCCCCAGTTGTTACACGTACGTATCCAGAATATCTCACCAACATTGGCTAAATTAATGTAATTCGCAGCTCCAGAGCAGGTTCCTTCGGTTCCTCCAACCTTGGACGAGACCGACGTCACGCGGCACCGTGAAATTACATCAAAGGCAGTTTCTGCTATCCTTTTGCTCGTTTTGAAGTGGTTCAAAGTGTCTCGTAAGCGTTCAACCCAAAATGTTACCACATATCTAAACCGTAATGTCCCAGATGCCATGAAATTTCACCACCTTGGCCAACACTTGCTCGACACCAATTGTTTATTATTAATTCTCAAGATGTTTGGTCTACAAGAAGTCAGCAATTCCGTCGTGTCGAAAGCTGATTCGCCATCGAACAAGTAAGCTTCTCTTCTTTCAAAGTGGTTGAATTCGCCGTGACTTGTCTGCTAGCTTCTTTCAGTATTGTCTACTGAACCTCTCCAGAAACCCTCAGTTTGTCAAGCCTGAAGAAGACATGAACAGATCTGGCAAACAAAACATCCAAAAGGTCACGATGCTCCCCAATGGCGAGAAACGGGAAGAGGAGGTGGAGCTGATCACGGAATATTCATGGCGCAACTTCTTCTCAACCATCAATTTTGCGAAGATCATGCAGAAGCTGGCAAAGGGAAGATCACACAGGATTTGGATGTTGGTGCAGTACAAGAGCTCTGCAGTGCTAAAGAGAGTGCTGAGGGTTAATCACCCGCTGCTGCAATTGCATGTGCTCAAGTTGATCAAGAGCCAGGTGCCTTTTTGTGGCAGGAAATGGAGACAGTGTACGTGGTTGTGGGGTTTGTCTGGTTGACACTGACATTTCCTCTATAGCAAATATGAAAGTCATCACGTCAATATACCTGAATTGCCGGCCAGATCTTCGGGATGAATGGTTGACAGGTATCGAGACCGACGACGCTGGAGATGCTCAGGTGACTTATCAAACTGTGATGCGCACGTTCAGCAACTCATTTCAATTAGGCCCAAGAACAAGCCCTTCGACACCTAGTCAAGTTCTGTAAGTTGATTAAAATTCTTTGGCAATTTTGGCACTAAAGGGTGTTGAGGATAGATAATAATAAGCGGTACGGGCCAGCTGCGACCGCTCAACAAGCAGCGATGCACCGACGGTCGGGAAGTATATCGCAGATGGAAGGTTTACATTCGGATCCTGCTCTTCAAAGCCTCATTCGTCCACTGGGAACACCGAATGTTGTTGAGTTCGACGTGTTCCCACCCGTGCGATCGCATGCGCCAGACCAAAATCTGTTTCTGCCTTATATCCCGGAGGACATCGCGTTTGAGGATGAATACGAGGACTACCTATCGCATCTTGGACTGTCAGACGAGCATTCGTCTGTGGAAACGTCGCTGTTCGGCAAGGGCGGGGCAGGCAGCAATGCGTGGACTCAACTGCCGACGTTCGTGTCGCAGATGACGGAGGGGATTAGTGACAACGAGAGTGTGGTGTCGATTGGGGATCTTGGGGACGAGAACCGGCTAGATGCGACGCGGGACGAGCGGGAAGTGGAAAACGAGAATGTGAACAACTGGGAGGTAAGACATGTTTTCGAAGCGCGGTCTATTCTGATGTATTCGTGTGAAGCACATGAGCCCGAAGACGATGGCAGCACTGCCCAAGTCGCCTGCAGTGGGACGGCGAGGGAGTTCTGGGACGGGGCTGCGGCCTGTGCTGCCGTTCAACCTGGACGAGGACGGTGACTCGAGTGCGGTGGACTCGGAGGAGGGGGAAGCACTGGGACGGGAGGGGCACGGTGGGGCGAGCGTGGACGAGGTCGAATACGCGTACGGTGTGTAGAGTAGGTCCGTGCGTGTTCCCACGGATGTTGACATAAGCAAGTGGGTATGTGGTGATTGTTTGCTTGCCTTCGACCACCATCTTCCCTGCGCCAAACCGACGACAAACAGACCTGCGCCCAAACAAACACCGATGTCCCAGCAGCAGCAACAGGGCATGATCCAGGATCCCAATGCCCAGGACATCCCCGGCAACTACTACCACCAGGAGAACGACCTCACAGGCGGTCTCCCCATTAACCTCGACTCCCTCAGAGATGGCCCACCGGGCACCAAGCCTTTCTATCCCTACTCTACTCTCATTCGGTATGTACCACCCCGCGCTGCATCCATCTTTCGCACCCCCGCCCCCTTCTCGTCACCACCATGTACTTACTACTGTGCTTAGCTATGCCATCAAGGGTTCTCCGAACCAGAAACTACTTCTTGAGGATATATATTATGCGATCGAATCAAGAGTAAGTGTCCAGGCACCGCCCTACCGTCCCACTCCACCGTGTCTCACCTTTCCCCCAGTTTCCGTATTTCAGAACTGCTCCCAGTGGTTGGAAGGTATGTCGGCGTATATGAATGTATATTTTGGGACATCTCCAACCGAACGCGTCTACGCGCACGCGATGTTGTTATTTGACTGCTACTGTTTGTTTTGCGACGTTTACTCCAACTCATTCATCCCCACAGAATTCGGTTAGGCACAATCTATCCCTCAACCCCTGCTTCGAGAAAGTTCCCCGTCCCCTCACTGACCGTGGCAAGGGTTCATACTGGACCGTCAATGACAACGTTGATCCACGAACCGGCGTCCACCGCATTCGCAAGAAAAAGACCAAGGGTACAAAAGTCCGTACTTCAGAAGAGCCCGATGCCGATTACAGGCCCCCTGAAGCTCCCTATGATGAACCTCAGCCTCAGTTCGTGACAACGCCACCCATTGCTGAAGAAGCAGGCTCAAGTCGCCAACAACCCCCTCAGCAGCCCGTTGCCTATCCCTATCCGTGAGTAATCTGGCTGTCTCCACACTTTGCATTTTCATCATCAACTTTTAGTTACAGCCCTGTAGCGTTTGATCCAAATTTCCCAATGATGGCTGGTATGCGATACCCCCCTCCCATCCCACCCGGTATCCCTATGTCTCCGGAAGAGTTTGATCTGGACGAGAACGGCAACGTGAACTGGCGGCTCGCATGGCACAAGGAAATCGGACACTTACAGACACTCACAGCAGAACAGGAGAAAGCAGGCGTAGATTCCGAGTGGTACAGGATGATGCTGTTTCGGATTCGGAGTGCAGTAATACTTCCTCCCATGAACCCAGAGATGATGCACGCCATGGCGTCGCACATGCCCGCAACTGCACAACCACCAACAGGCGAACTTCCACAGCAACAACAGCCGGTTCAACCATGAAATTTTTCGAATGATAGAGGTCTTATTCATTCATTGTTATCTGGTTTTTCGTCTCTGTATTACTATCATAATAGAAATCAGTCAGCTTGTCTGAATCGAATTAGTCAGCATCCTGATTGTTTTACGATGGTTGCTGTGTTCCTCTCAACTCTCACCATGTCCCCGCCTGCCGTATATCCCACATTCACAGTGGCAGAGGGAGATGCTTCCCTGACATCTACAACCAAAAAACCTGCACTCGTAATTGGTTCCCTGATCACAGCACAAGAGGGAACATACCAGTCTCTGATTACTAACCTCGAGTCGACAACCTCGGTCGAAAGACAACTCTTAGATAGGCTCATAGATGAAGGTGCGTGTACTATCAACTTCGCTGGTCGCCGCCCGCTACAATTCCAACAGCCACCGTGCTTGAGCCTTCCTCCTACTCTTCCGTCCATGTTGCTCTCTCCGAAAGAGACTACAAAGGACTCCAACAAAAACTTGGCTCTTTTCTGAGCCAGATATTATCTGGTCTATCACCCCTTGGGACACTCCATTTTCTTTCTCTCCCATCCACATTCCATACCCTGCTTCCGAACGAACTCACTTCTGTTGGATTTGTCATTTTCTCTTCGACATCTGAACCCGGAACTATTATTGCCCAGAAACCAGAACCATCCGTTCTACCCAATGGATCTGTTCCACTCCGAAAGCTCAACCGCAAGAAGGCAGATCCAGAGAAGAAAAAGGCAGCCCTTTGGGCAATTACTTCGTCATCTCCATCTACTCCCCTCATCGACGCCGAATCGCTTCTGACAGAGGAAGACAGACAGCGCCCTGTGCCAACATGTGAGCCTATCAATCCCAATGCGCCTCCGAGGAGGAAGAAGGCTTGTAAAGGATGCACGTGTGGACTTGCAGAGCTGGAAGAGGATGAAAAGAAGAACGCAAAGGTCGTGTTGGTGGATGGATCGCAAGATGGAGAGGCGATAGTCGTTGAGCAGAGTGAGAAAGAGAGGTTGTTGAATGCTGCCAGGGCTGCTCCTAAAGCTACGAGCAGTTGTGGTAGTTGTTTTTTGGGAGATGCCTTTAGATGTAGGGGTTGTCCGTTCTTGGGTAGTTATCTCTCTTCTTTGATGGCTCAAACTTTTGTATTGATTTTTTTTTCCCTCAAGGTCTTCCGGCTTTTAAGCCTGGAGAGAAGGTAGAAATTAATTTTGACATGGATGATATATGAATTATTATCTGTCTACCACGATTTGTTGTACAATGAAATTATGTGTCTGTGATTGCATCAACCTTTCAGTTTCAACTTTTTACTTTGCGATGATTACTACAACCAGACCACTCCATCCATCTCTACCACCCAAACCACTATCTCTACCAACTCTGGGAGAACCGTCAGCCCAAGCTTCAAACCACGTCCCTCTTTGTGCACTCTGCCATCTCGAAACACCGAAATACACCTGTCCCGGTTGCTCAACCCGGACATGTTCGCTCTCTTGCTCTAGTTCGCACAAGTCTTTGACAGGGTGCACCGGCCAGCGGAATAAAGCTTCTTATGTGCCGATGAACAAGTATTCGTGGGGTACGATGGTGGATGACTATGTGTTCCTGGAAGATGTTGGGCGGAGAGTGAGTGATTGGGGTAGAGAGATCGTGCAAGGTGGTTTTCAGAATTCAAGTAAAGCTGGTGGTTTGACAGACAATCGTGGAGTTGGTTCGAGGGGCAGGGGAAGAGGTGGTGGTGGTGGTAGAGGAGGTCATTCAAAGAGGGATATTCTGAAAATGCAACTTGAAGCAAAAGATATTGAAGTCGACTTGCTTCCTCTGGGAATGGACAGACGAAGGTCGAATCAGTCAACTTGGGATTTCAAGTGCGTTCCATCTATCATCCTTTCTTCAGGCTCATTAAATATATATAAGAAAGCAGACTGCATTCCTAACTATCGAATTTGTATTCCACAAACCGAAAGATCCACTCGCACCGTCATCCCGGCCACCTGTCCCTCCGTATACGCTGTGTACACACAAGAACAATATCAAGAACTCATTGATATCCCTCATCCGTTCCAGGCTACAAGGCTCTGACGTCAGGTCAAAAAAGAGCGAAGCAGATCCTACCTGGGTAAAACAACTCGTTTTCCCCGATGACGAGGGCCAGGAAGGCTTTACCAACCCACAATGTGTAATGGCCGCACGTCTTGATCCTATAGTTTTGAAACGGCTCCGTTTGCCGTCGAGAAACGCGTATTACTCATTGGATTGCACACAACCTCTGGAAATAGTCCTACGCCACACACAATTTGTGGAATTTCCAACAATTGAGGTGTGGGAAGATTTTGAAGGCACAATTGTGGACATTCAAGGTGTTGTGCTGCAGGAGGAGCAGAGACCGACAAAGCGGATGAAATTGAATCATAAGGCGGGAAAGAAAGCTCTACAGAGCCTTCTTGGCGGATATGGGAGCAGTGAAGAAGATGAACAAGAAAAGGAACAGGAATCGCTGAATGTTCTTGCGACTTTGGACCAGTATGCTGATAGTGAAGATGAAGGGATACCTCAGGAAGATAACGGTACAGGCACCGATGGTGATGATGATGACGCAGAAGTGGAGGTTGATGTTGAACCCCATGTGCTTCTCGAATTATTAAGGAACGTGCGCGAAAGAGACAAGACATGGGCCATTGAAGACGATGACGCAGTCGATTGGGGGGATGACGACGTGGACGACGGAGAGATAGATTGATGGTAGATCCTGCATCATCTTTTAGATATCCTGTCGACGCAAGTCCAGCAAGCCCTTCATCAGCACCTGGACCTCTAGGACTGCATCAATAGCGTGGCCCAGAGGGGTTTCTTGGGTGTTGCGGATTGGTTCAGCGGTTTTAACCTCTACCTCCCAAAGCGTATCAGAATGTGCAGGGATAGGAAGTTGTGTCTTGGGGTCAACCTAGAGGGAATGAAAGGCAGGATCAACACAAGAGCTTCGTATATGTGCAGGGTAATCACCTGTTCTTGTTGGAACATTAAGATAATCAATATGCCTCGGCGAAAAGCGTAGCCTCGTTTGTAGATCTGCGAACGTCGCCTACAAGCGGATATGAATCGAACTGAATATATCCAGTAGATGAGACTTACACATAGCCCAACGCTGCGGCGAAGCTTAGCGCGTCCCCAATAACCTGACAAGTAGCCCATGGTCTGACTGTTGCTTCTGGATGAACACGAACAGACTCTGGCTTGAGATGGCTAAATAACTCCCTGAGAGAGGTTTGTACCACCAAACCATTGGAGAAGGACCAAGGACGCACCAAGGTGGATCTGAATCCGTAATTTCTTTCTTAGCACGTAGTAGCACAGGTTCTACGCCCAGATCGTGCTGCGCCTGTGCATCCAGTGGCTCGAACACAATTTCTCGACTCTGAAAAGGCTGGGAGGATTCACTATGCAAAGTAATTCGGTTAAGAATAGCCTTGAGGTCTTGCGAGAAAAATTCCCCAAAGAGCGCTACTTCATAGGAAAGCGAAGTCATGGCCGCTTTGATTGACCTCAACGATCGGCCCGTTGATGCCGCTAATTAGTTACGGAATTATTAGACAGTAAGTAATCCGAGAAAACTGGGACCCTGGATGAACGTCGTCTCGGAGCTCTCAGCTGGTGAATTCGAACGTATGAATCCTGGAAATAGAACATTTTGAATTATGGTTAGTTTGTCTAAATTTGTGCTGTCGAACATCACTCTGGTTACAACTATCACTTCGGGCTTGTCTGCTTTTCATCCCCCTCTGCTAGCCTGCTTCTCGTCGGCATGAGCGACGCAGACAGGGCTTCTTCTGCATATAAATACGCGGGGGTTCTGCTGGGAGGTGAGTTACGGCTTGTAATGAAGGTTAAGCTCCTCCAGCGGCTTTCTGACCTTTTCCAATTAGACAACCACGGTATTAGGCGAACACAGCTCGTACGACAGAATTCCGACCATCTTTTCTCCTATTACGAGTCCTCCATTCCAAACGAAGCTGCACATTACCCCCGTTCACCTAGTCCGAACAAGCCTGTCTCCGCATACCACCATAGTAGGACCCATTCCGGCGATTCGTCGTCTTCGGCTTATTCGAACAACGAGGCAGATCAAAATGACCCGAGAGACACAGGTTCAGAAACTTCCGCGAGCGTCACAAAGCGCTTGGGCACTCCATCCAAAGGCGGTGCAGATAGACGGAGGTTGGCCATTGTGCAGTTGGATTCCTCCAGCAACGGATCACAGTTCAACCCCCCTTCAGACATGCCAACGACCACTTCGTCCATTCGCCAAAGACGCGGGTACAACAATCTGGCTGGTCTAGCGCTTATCGCCCCCCCTGATGCTGCATCCCATACCTACACTCACCTGACCCCTCCTTCGACAGCACCACTGACAGACATGATGAGTCGCGGACCGTTCCTACAAGACAAGACTCACCACCGTTCAGCTTCCGACATTGTATCCTCTCGTCCGGCCATGGACGCGACAAAGACATCGCGAGGTTGGCGTTTTCAAAGTAAAAGGCTCAACGATCACAAGAGTTCGGATACAAGAGCACTCATTGATCCTTCACAATCCACGTCTCCTAAATTTGCGGATCAAGCTCATTCACCCTATCTCACCTTAGACCTGGCTGACTTCGGCTCTCCGATCGGTACACCGCTGATCGGTGAGGCAAAGGACGTCCACGTGCCCGTTGCCGCACCAATTGTTATGAACTTGGAGAACGTCGGTCAGCCCAAAACGACATACCTTACACAAAGGGCAGACTCTCCTGCTTCATCCACTGTCTGTGGACACGGTCAGAGTAGTACTATGACAAGTCAAACAACAAACGGTGTGTATCACGTTATAAGAAATGATTGACCAACCGACTTTTATTGTTCTCCAACAGATGAAAACAAGACCAGCGATCCTCGCCTTCCGCAACCGCAATCTCCTGTACCACCAAGTATGAATATCTATAGCGAGGTTGGTCAAGGACATCAGACACGAAGTTCTGATATTGCTGCGTTGAGGTCAGCCAACATGAACGAGGCAACCAATGACATAAGGGATTCATTGGTGGAACAAAGCAAAATGTGAGTCCATGGACTCAGCATATTGTTTACGTCTGGTGGATTCACCTTTGTCAAAACTAGGTTCACCCACAGAAGGGAGCCTGCTACCGTAACAAAGGATCCAGACGATCTTACATTCACTATGGATTCCCTTTTGTCACGGAAACCCTCACCAAATCGAGAATCTAATGATTTGACTCTGGGAGAAATAAGTCGTAGCCAACCAGATGACTCTGTTGGGCCTATTTCACCTCAATACCGCGTCCTGCCGCCTACACCAGTTTCCAAACCTCCGACCTCCGAATCCGTTCAAAAAGCTAAGGATTCACCTCCAAAACTAGACCACACAAAATTCGACCAGTGGTTGAAGGAAAATCCGCAGTTTTCGCCTCGTGATTCCCGAAGGGGTGCATCGCTCGACGAGCCCCGTCGATATGGTCTTGATCGACCTACATCCCGTCTGTCTGTGGATCACTTGACTGTCGAACCTGCCGGTCCTCCTTTGAAAGGCCTCAGACGTGGTCTAACAACTAAAGTCAAGCGGTTCTCTTCGATCTCCAGGACAGCCTCACTCTCCTCGAAGAGTCGATCGTCACAGGACACTCGTAATTCTTCACGCACACCATCGCCTCTTGCAAATTACCAGACAAGAATGCCACCCATGAATTCGCAAAAAGTCAAATCTATGAATCCTGCGGCCTTGTTCTGTCATGAAATAGGCGGTCAGACTACATCACTTCAACGTTGCTCCATTTACGCGAACAAGATCAATGAACTTTCCATGTACGACTGTGGCCTCTCAGATTGGATTGTTCAGATGAAAGACCAAAGTTGGCTCAATCATAACTGTCACAAACTACTCAACTAATCACACCCTTTTTTTTCACTTAGACCTCGTTCCACAACGGCGTGGACCGACTTCGGGGTTATTCGTCTCACAACCACGCCACACTTCCCGCTCATCTATCATATCCGAAGTAACTTTTCCAAGACGGTTGGACGCAACAACAGCAACTGACCTCAGCCCAGGGCAGTTTGATGATGTCAGTTCTCCGGGTTTACCCCAGTTGCCTTATCCTTCTCTGGCTGCTCGCACCATACCAGCACGCTCAAACACGAGTACCTCCAGTATCACACCTCCGACTTCATTACGTTCGCTCACGCCATCATTCTCAGCCACAGGGTTTTTCTCAGCCTTAAGTCGTAAAGCCAGTCTTTCAAAGAGGGATCGTACCGTCCTCTCTACACGAATCTCCTCACCCGGAGTTGCCCCGGGTGGTGCTCGCCTCCCTTCCGGCAAGAACGTTCCATCAATGAACCCTCGACCAATTCAAATCACGACGCCACCTACGATACCTGGTGGCCCACGTGCGCCTCCTTCCCGATCCAAGCGTTCTCAAACTTACATGATGAAGCTTGTTTCGCAAGCCGAAAGCGATCGTGATGCCTCACTTGGCCAGCACCCTTCATTAAACGACACACGTACTTTACACAATGTAATCGATATAAAACCAGATCCGAAATTCACAGAACAGGTCGACAAACTAGCAGCTCTGGTACCCCAAGCCGACCGCAATGTGCTTGCTGGTTATCTCCGCCGCGCAGGTTCTGACATGCTGGCCATTGGCCAATATCTCGAAGACGAACGAACGGGTGTTGTCCGCTCTCTTTGATTGATGACTTATATTAGGGACTCTTTAATTATCCAGCGAACTGTAGTTCGCTTCGGTAGGATAGCATTTGTATCTCTGGCATTGTATCATGGATTTTCCGGACATTTTAGGAGACTACTGGATGGGTCTGTCTATCTATACTTTCCACGTAATTGTGATGAAATGACACGGTCCAATCATCTTGCGGGTCGGAATCTCCCAGGAAAACCCTTATTTGTAACGGGGGCGAAGACTTTGACGAGTTGAGGCATAGGTATTACTTAAAGGCTGAAAGATGAGACCCACCTCTTTGAGTTGGTTGTGCAGACCCCGGAACATGCCACCCCGTCGGGCCAGGCCTTGTTGTTATGGTGTTACGAGCCTGTTGATGGGTGAGGATTTGTTCCACCTCGTTGGTACTCGCTGAACGGGTAGAATGAGATCGATGCGAATGCTCTGTTAAAACGGGAGTAACAAAGGTGCTAAAAGGTTGACGATGTCCGGATCTAAGTTGGCTAATATGCGTCCAATCGGTCTCGCTTGGCTGATTGCTAGGAAAACCGCCGCCGTTTGTGCGAGAGACGAGAGGAGTTCTTTGAAGCTATAATCAAAATGCAATTGGTATCGCACAATGTTTCAGTGATGCTTTTATAGCTTACCCTATTTGTTTCGACTAGAGAGACGTCTCTTGCATTCGGAACAGAAGATGGGGCTTTTGGTCTTGGTCTCTGGTCTTCAACTGGGTTCGACACAACGTTTGTCATCGCAGGGTTATTCTCATTCCCCGCAGCGGGTGCAAATAACGCCTTGCGTTTCAACTTATCAAATTGTGCCTGAAACGATGTCAACATATGTATTCAGGTTCTCGAGATACCTAACCTTGAGTTTTTGGTATTCCTTCTCTCGTTCCCGGGCACTATCCTGAAATTCGCGTGACCTCCTTCGTTCTAATTCCAAGTCGCGTTCCAAATCTATTGAAACGTAAGTGTATTTCATGGACGTGGGGGAAACATGGTCCACAGTACCTTCCCTCTTCTTGTTAAGCAGGCTTATCTCTCCGTTCGCTACGCAATCATCTCAATCATCTAACCCCATACGGGAAAGTTCATAACGTACCTTCTCTAACGACGTTGTCCAATTGCTTCTGCAACTGCGCATTTTTGTCATTCAGATTCCGAATGACGGCTTGCTGAAAAGAACTGCGGAACCAATGCGTTTCTCAAGACACACATCATTGATTCAACGTGAAACTTTACTTTTCTTGATGTATCTGGTATTGCCAGAATGAGATAGCCCTGCAAGATTGAGTTCCAAGACGGCAACAGTCTACAAAGTGGATACCACCTGCCTATTGCATATCTCAAGAATAATGGAGGGCGACAGTCCTGATAAAACCGACTGAAAAAAAATCGTCAATACCAATTATATGCGCTATATAAGTATCATGATTCTCACAGTCTTGTAGTCGTTCGTTGGTTGTAGGGAGCATATCTAGGTAGCAACTGCTGGAGATCACCGAACTCGATATCACGAAGCATCTCACCACCACATCGTCGCTTGGGAAAACATAAGACATTCAAGAAGCATTGATTGATGGGGGAAATCTTACGGCTCAGTCAACGTTGTTTCGCATGCTGGTGGGTTGTCACTGGATACCAAAAACCCCATAATCAAACCAGGAAGCAATTACCCGGACAGAGGCGTGATGCATTGAAAAGCTCATTGGCGCATTCAACTAGGATGAAGGAATGTCAGTAAGAGATAAACACCCACCGTGCAAAACTTACTGCAGAATATATGAGAACCTATATTTCAACACGAGACGGGTGACGTAGTGAGCCAATGCCTAATGACGACGCAGGTGCGTGGGTTACTCACACGTTGTCTATGTGGTCAAATCGACAATTGTATTATGTCGATATCATTGGACTCACTACAACGGCTTTCTCGACGAGGGGTTTGCGGCAGGTCAGACGGTTGCATTTGAGTTCTGAATCCATAAGGAGGCCAGTCAAAGGAATGGGGCAAAGAGAAAGTTGCTTGTGCGCAGCTCCTAAAAAGGAAATCAAGGCCCACCTGATTTTTCACCTCTCTTGACAACAAAACTGGAATGACATTTACAAGGTTCATGAAGTCTATAGATGCATTGTAGTTCAAAATAAGACGATGGGAATGAAACAATGACAAGTATCCCTGACAGTAAATAAAAGACATGTATCGATGCATAAAAAAAGAAATTAAAGAAGTATGATTGACAAACGCGGAGCTGGCTCAAGTCGAAATCATCCCTGGGTCCTCTTCCTCTCCGAAAATTTCATCAAAAATTTCCTTGCCTTCCAAAGAAAGAGGAGGAAGCTGGCATTTCGCAACAGAAGGATCTTCCCGACTCGCCTTTACCCTTCGAATTCGCTCCGTATTCCAGATGGCCTCAAGCGCAGTTGTCAGGTTCTTCAAACCCAACAAAAAGCCACGATCGGGCTGATCGGGGTAATGAGGTGGGAAACGTGCGTATAGCAAGCCAGTCTCAGGATCCATTTCCGCGTGGTAACCCTGTGAATTAGAATAGGACTGCGTCGGGTGGTCATCTTCCAGGTACGGTGTCCAATCGCGGCCAGTAGTTGTATGAGCGAAATCTACGATGCGCACATTGATCTCCCCTCGCTTGCGACGACCACTTAACCGCTTCGAGATGGAACCAACAAGTAGATCTTCGCTATGAGCTCGTCGAAGGTGTGTTCGGTCGTAACTCTGCGAGTTCGAACGTCTTTCGAGGGACTCGCCACGATTGCTTCGGGAAGAAGGATGTTCGAGCACAGATGTTCGGAAAGACTCTTGTGTTTCTGGGTCACCATCGTAGATGAGGAGAATGCTGCAACCGTAGAATCGGTAACCTCTGAGCCTGTAGATGATGCGTGCGAGTGCATAAAGCTTTTGCAAGAGAATCGGGATATGATATGCGAGTAACTTCTCCCCGTCGAATAGAAAAGACTTCAGAACCGAGTCAAACTCGTCAGGACGTATTTCACGACCGCTGTACTTGTCTTGAGTCACATAGGATTGTGCAACTTTGTTCCAAATCTTCGGACAAATTAGCTTGAGCTCAGGACTTATTAGGATAAAAGCAAACAAAGTACTAACCTGCATGCCGCAGACCCGAATGCCCAATGTCCTACTCGTGGTACGATCACATTTTTTACGCTGACTCTTTTTCTTCGCAGAAGTGGCGTCCAACCCGTACTGCCGAGTGCCCATCTTCAGGTCAACAACGCAGGGTCGTTTTAGTCTCCCTGTCAAATCCTCCATCAAAATGAAATGGTTTTGTCTCGTCACCGGCGGCTCAATTTCCCTCTGTTCGTGGATCATGGCCTGCTTTGGGATAGCAGGTCTTAAAGGTGGCATTCGTATCGGCTGATAACCCACAGAGCGGGATCGACTCCTTCTTCTGCTGATCGATGGAGGAAGAAGGCTCTTGTCGGTGTCGGGCAATGTCGAATCGACCACAGACCGCAGAGGCCGATCTTTCCCGAACAAAGGGGGCATATTTTCATCCATACCTTCAAGCATCGAAGCGCTCCGTGCACGTCTCAGAGTTGTTGAATATCCATCCAAATGCACACTGGACACGGGATCACCATGTCGCCGGAACATCCTTCGTCGGGAACGTGCCAAAGGATGTCGGTCAGCTTGATCGCTTTCGGCGTCGGCCAGATCTCCTTCATCCTCTGTCCTCGCATAACCTATAGGTTTTGGCTTGTATCTTTTGCGAAAGCGACGCAGCACACTTGTGAAGACGTGGTCCTTGAGTTTCGTATTAACAACGGTTGATCCAGTCCCACCAAACCATGGAGAACCAGGTATCGTTTTCTCCGAGGAAAATGTCTGGAAACTGGGACGTTTCAATCCCTCATCAGTTATCAACCGCCTGTTGAGTCGATCAGGAAAAGTGGCCAATTCTTGATTAGAATTTACGGGTGTTGAGGAAGCTAGCTCGGCTTCGTCTAGTGTGACATCGGCCGACAAGGTGCTAGTCCTTAATGACGATTGCGATGCAAGATCCGGAGAGACCGTCCCATGCAATTGTCTCTGAGCAACGATGGACGAGCCATTAAGGTTGGAATATAAAAGAGATCTGTTTCTGCCCCCGCGGAGCAACCACTCTGGGATGATGTGCCTATTGCAATCGAGAGCCACTTCGGGCATTTCTGCCTCATCCATATCGGTCGGTACTTCTCCTGAGCGTTGCAGAGTAACCGCAGGAACGGAGATGGGGACTGTGCCCAGTTGTTTAGCACCATCAGGAGTAGGAGATTGTGGGGGTTTTGGTACACGTCGGTAGCTGACGAGCATGACACCGAGGTACCGAGGTATGAAACCAAGCAGAGGAGGTGCCTCTCTTTCCACAGATTCATAAAACATGTTTTCTCGTGATACCAAAGGCTGAGCAAAGGAAATAATTATGGAATGAATTTAGTGAAAACGACATTTGATGCCAACGAAATGCGAACCTTGCAAACAGCTTGTTTGGTGAACTTGTAAATGGCGCTGTGGCCACCAACTTTGTTGCGAAATGGACGCAATGGTATGTGAGGTAGGCGTTCTTCGAAATCATAGATCGGATTGCTATTATTCGAGTCCCTCAGTGGGTGGAGGTAGGTGCTCCTACCATCTTTTGATGGTATGCCATGTATTTGTGAGGGTGATTGGTAGGGAGACAGGTCATGAACATCGTCGAGGGCCCCAAGCATGGAGGGGTTAGAGGCGGCAGTGGCAGTGGCAGAGGCAGTTTCCCAGTTTGATTCGTCGTCTGTGTTCCAAGAAGATATGGAATCCCGAGAAGATAAAGGAGGATGAGTTTCGTTTCTTTCATAAGCAGCACGAATGGGTGAGAGAGAATGCCGAGGAGTGGGGATGTCCAAATGCTCAACACGTTCGTGTGGAAGATGATAAGGGAGAGGTTGTCGGTTGGTTGGGGGACGAGATGGGGAAGGTGAAGGAGGGTAGCCGCATGGGGGCACATATCTGACTGAAGCATCATGCAAGCTATTGATAGCAGCAGAAAGAGTAATGTCGTTCGAGGGTTCACGCTCACGTCGCCTGCCACGTGCGATAGCAACATCTCTTCGCCACTGAGCGATGTCAGACGGTGGAGATCCAATGAGGGAGGCTCTGCGTTGCTCCAGTAGGAGGGCTTTGTCGAAGGTGGCACTCCGTTCACGACGGATGGCAGCATTTTCTCTATCTGCCCATTCTGAGCGTTTGACGAATTCGAAGGCTTCAGGAACATCTTCCACTGTCTCAAAGGCATCTGTTCTCCGAGCTGAGACAGTCTCAGCTCTGGAAGAAGACTCAGATCTCGGTGACTCTTCGGCGGTCTCTCTGAAGAGGTCCAAAGAAGCGGCAACTTTACGACCTATGGCAGGGTTGTAGTTGTGTGCCGGAGCAGTGTCTTCGCCGTCAGTAGGGGTGGAGGCTGACGAGTCCGAACCGGAGAGACTGGGAGATTTTGGCCTTGTAAAAGGAACAGAGGAAGAGGGTAGGGTGACGGCCCTGGACATTGGTCGCTTTCGGAGGGGAGTTGAAGGCTCGGTGGAATACCCTTCTGAATCAGACTGATTGGAACGTTGCCTAGCGCTGGCGAGGGACCTGGAATTGCGAAAGGAAGAGACGAGGTGATCGTCGCAGGGTGATACATGCCCTGAGCTGGGAGGGGAAATGGGGAGGACGAGAAGCGATGAGCTCACCATTGGAGGGAACGACGGGAGGCACAGAGAATCAGCGCAAGGTTATGATATCAGGGTTGTGCACGTGGCGAGACCCGCAACACTCCGTAATTTGTGCCGTAAAGTAACAAACGTGCAACTCGTGACGCACGTTTGATCCGGCAGCTGGAATTAATTATGGTTTGTTTTTCTCTTCTTCTCGTTCACCAGATCCTGCCCATTTCCACGCAATCTGCACTGGCAGTCACTCCCGCGTCTCCCCGCACTCCAACGCTCCTCCCCACAAGCACCGGAACCCTACGCGATCTGTCGTAAGATCCCGCGTCTGGTCAGTCCTCCCTATTCAATTCTATATATGACGAGTGTTGTGCATTCTCAACCTATTGGCACCTCTTAGTCGATTTGACTCGTCGGTATTCTTGCCGATGATTCAATGACATGAATGACTTTCTGATCCTCCCCTCGTTTCTCTTTCTGATGCATTGCTGATATTCTCGTTAGGGATGCTTTTTCGTTAGAAATTTCTAGATTGTTCTAGAGTGCCAATTGAAACTCAGATTTAAACCCAACTCAACAATCCCTATCTCCCTCTCTCTCTCTCTCTCAACTCTTCATGTACTTCCTTTTTCAGTTTTTTCGCAACAGCTTTTTCAACAATGTCCTTTGTTACAGATAATAATTTTCAGACACCCATGTTTATACCTATTCCTGATAACCCTCTTCATCTTGCAAATAGTTTAAAGAATCCTCTTTTCCTTCTTTCTCGTACGCCATCTCCGTGTACGGCTCCGTCAACTTCTTTTTCTACACTGCAGAAAAAATCAAGTTTGAAGGTAAGGCTACATTGGACTGTGTGTAATTTTCTTATGATTGCAACACAGGATGACATTCCAATCTCCAATGATGTAAAGCACACAGTTAGATGGTCTTCTCCCATCTCAATGAGCAGGGTGATTCCATTCAGAGAATCAGATACAGTAGCAAAGACAGCCGTAATTCCTTACATTATTGTATTTGTAAATTGTACAAGACCTGACTCAATCTTTCAGATTTCCACACAGACCACTGGCATCTCAGTTCCATGGTCAATATCTCAATCCCTTACTCCCAATGAAGGCTCCCAATCCACCACATTATTTGAGCTGGATTCCCATTCATTCCCAAGGGGAAAAAAAGGATCCTATTCAGTCCTTTCATTCTCAAGGCCAAGAGCACTATTAACTCAGTCAGAGGAGTTACAAGGCAGAATGAACTTGATGCATCTGCATAAAGTCATTCAGCCCAAAATACTCTCTCTGTCCATTTCAATGCACAACACCAATTCCTTTACAAGGCAAAATTGTCCTTCAAAGGTGCTCACCAATGCCAAAACTTCACAACATTATGTTTTTGGATCTGCAAAATCCATCAACATTCCGAAACATCCACAATCGCCGTTGCTGAAACGAAGGTCAACCACACCAGATCACAATCGCCCAAGAAAAATACGCAAAACGGATGGATTCCCGAGCCTCGAACATGTAGGATCTCTACTCGATCGCATAATGGACCAACCTTCGTTGTCCGCAGGCCATCCCCGGGCCTCATCAGCCGAATTAAACAGCAGCTCGGGAGCCGATGATAACTCGTCCGGTGACGATGAACTAAGCGACAACGAGAGCCTGTTCGGTGATCAGGAGTTGGTCCGCGAGGTGGCTGTTCGAGATGATGTTTCCACAAGAAGAGTATGTCAAACTCCATTTATCACAAAGTTCATAAACTGACATCATCGATACAGCCTATGCAACGGCCGCAATTCGAGAATTATGTTCCCCGATCTCGACACCCCTTGAATAGCATCAAGGTGTTCAATTGGACAAATGGTCTCAAGCGCTTTGATTATTTGCTCCAGAACAAGAAGACGAATTGGCGCTGCGACGACGAACTTTATGAACTTCTGAAAGGTATTGACCTGGAGAAGGATAACATCACCATTGAGTTACTGAAGAAGACACATGTGGGGAAGGTGATCAGAGATTTGATTAAGTGTGACGAATTTGAGGAAAGATCAAGGTTTCTTGCGAAGAGGATTTATAGGTCCTGGCTGAAGATGTGCCGAGAGAGCAGTAGTTAATTGTTTCATGGAGGTATATTGTTACGAGAGGTTTAAATTCAAGTATTTCGGTTAAATCTCGAAGAGTATGAGCGGAATGCAGAGTGCCATACAATTATTCATTCGGACCGATAGTGTCAACGTGTCTGCACATCGTTCAGGTGGCCGAAGTCCCAGACATAAACGCCGTGTAAAAAACATATACAGTTACTCTGTCGTCACTGACTTGACATCAGCTGACGAAGTGACAAGTTACCGATTCAAATAAATCCAGTGAAAGAACGGAACTCAATGCAATGTATATAGTCTTGTTAAACCGAGGTTATGGAAGACCACCTTCGACTTTACGTTTCTTTGCAGGTGGACCCTCTTCCTCGGAGTCTCCGTCGATATCGATAAGAGGCGATCCAGGGTCAGCAGGAGCAGGAATAGGAACATCAGCTGAATGTGTTTCAGCCACCTTTTTCAAAAGCGAATTCATGGTTGACACACCGGAGACACCTGATGTTCCGTCAGGGACTTGCACCTCATTTCCGGTAGAAATCTTCCGTGTTCGATCTAGGGGCTCCTTTGTTGAAGGTACAGTTGCGGGACCATGAGCCGACCCAGATTTCCGCACAGCCCCCAGTCGTCCATTTCCTTTCGGTCTTCGGGTACCTCTATCTTTGCCCCGCTCTCTCGCTCTCCTCTCCTTTAATGCCCGAATCATGTGGCCTGTCAATATGCTTAACGCAGTAGGTGCACCCATCTTCTCTAACTGCTCCAGCATCTCCTTTGTGAGTTCCCCAAAAACGCCAGGGTCAAGAATAAGTCTCCTCTCATGTAGGACCATGTAGCCCTCTTTGACAGAATTATTCGGGTGTCCAGGAGCATAATCTGGGTGAGTTGGGGGAATGGGACCAAGGATGATAGGAATGATGACATCCGGAACGGCAGGTTGGCTAGTAGTCCCTTGAGTAGGCGCCCTAGGCACCACGGAGATTGTCGTCGAGGGTGGTACACCAATGGGTTGAACGGGTGTCGCTTCTGCATGGGACTGGGGACCGCAGCTCGACTGAGCTAAAGACACATATGGGTTGGGACCACTTATTGGAGTCCCAGTATACCCCGTGGGGTGAGTGAATTGTGAAGGGTATGGGGAAACGCCTGTCGATGCAGGTTTATTGTAAATGGTAGTTGATGTTGATCCAGTTGCCTTATTCGCAACTTGACTAATGGGTCCAATATTCAAAACAATAGGAGTCGTTGAGGGTGCCTTCTTAAATGCAAGGGGTGAGGACGTTAGAGGAGGAGGGAGTGGTGCTCCTTTCGTATCGCCCTTAATACTTCGCTTTAGCGGAGGCTCTAGAGGAGCATTCTTATCCTTCTTCTTGCCCTTAGTCTCGCCATTAGGTTGCAGACCTTGAGCGGCAGCAGCAGCAGCTTGTTGGGCCTTAATCTCCTGTTCTTCTAATGTTTGGGCAAACTTTTCATCAACAGTCCAGAAGAAGCCTTTCCCGCGTTCTCCGCCACAACGCTCGCCCTTTAGAAACGCTCGTGATGACGATAGATTATGCCTCACGGAGCTCTATTGCGTCAAGTCAACTTAAAGGGGGAATTGTGAATGTGTATTACACTGACCATCCAAGCTGCATCCGCGTGCTGGTAGTACTCGTGTTTGTTCGTGATCCAATTACATATCTCCTGTAACGTAGCCTTGCCACCGATGTCCTTTGTTGCGCGATAAATAAGTTGTGCATATGTAAACGGAGGTTTGGGGGGCATTATCTCCGGTTTCGGCCGTTCAACGATAGAGGGGGTTTCAACATCACCCTTCTTTCTTTTCTTAGACTTCGTTGGCTTGCCTATGGAGTTGGAATTCGGTAGTTGTGCATGTGAGGGGAGGAGAGCAGCCTTTTGTTTCTGCTTCGACAGGACCTGAAGCGGCGGAGAGGGTGGTGGAAGTTTCACTTCCCGAGGTGGAGGAGAATGCGATGGCTGCGATGAAGGCGGGGAAATAGAGGTAATGTCTACAGAGGGTGATCGTTGACGGTGTGCGGACGATTGCGAGCTGGGGGATGGTGTATCCTCGGGAGGGGGAGGGGGAGGGAGCACAAATTGGAAAAGACGAGAGGCTATCTGGATTTGAGACCTAAACAATGTCATTGGGTTTATTGACTCTGCACCAATCTCGAATGCGTACCTTTCGCTCAACGGCGCACGAGTTCCAGCACCAGACCAAACACCGTCCACCCATGCCCCATTACGACCGATGACGACAAGCACAAAACGGTCTTCATGCTGGTCATACTCTATCTTTGCGTGTAGACGCGAAACGCTCTTTAGAGCGCCTAAGTCAACGTCTACTTGGGGGTACTCTACTGATGATGGGCCCGCTGCGTTTGGCGCACACCTTCGGCCAATGGTGATAGAGAGAGTCTGAATGTAGAACGTGAAATGGGGGAAAACAAGAGAATAGTAAGCTGATATCTTGTCCTGGGCAGGCGGCGGACTGGCCTGCTTGACATGCACATCGTCAGCAGATGGCGATGCTGTACGTGTCGGGGTATCCATTACAGTCAAAATTCTAGTAGACGATGGAGTTTGTCGACGAGAGCGACGAGAGCGACGTTATGGTCAACACGGAAGAGTGTTTAAAGCCCCCACGTGACACATCGGCTATTTCTGTCGCCGAACACAGAAACTCTTCTCTTTAGACTTTTTCACTCAACTACTAATGTCTTCCTCGAAAGATATAACAGTCCGGGCTGCTCACAAGGTTGACGAGTTAGCAGAGAAAGATGTTGACACAGTCGACTCAGATGTTCGATATATGGCTTATGCTGCACGTTTGAGGACAGCCATTCGCGCAAGCACGCGTTACATTGCATATGTATCCCTTCTCCCACTTTCATTCGATAGTAAATCCGATGCTTTTCACCTTTAGACCAGCGACGTTGGAGAGGCATTTCGGCCTGTCGTTCCCACCTGGATTGTCACTGCCGCCTATGGCATTTCTTGGTTATATCTTACCGGGTGGGTCAGAAATTTCCTAGCGTCAGGATGATCTCATTTTATTTGAAGGGATGTATCATATGAAACGTATAAAGCCCACCGCCGAGGACCTTCAGCCATAGAGACTGCAAATTTTTCTGAACCGACTCGTTTAGGTATCGCGGCTGTCCAACGTGCCACTTTTCAATCTATCGCCTCCATGTGGGTCGTCTACTTTTTCTATTCGGAGCTGACTGACGCTTCATATTTAGGGCGCTTCCTGCCTTCACAATACATACTGTCGTGGCTCAATCCAGGAAGGCATTTACCAGTGCAGCCAATCCTAGAATAAAAACGTGGGGCCCCACTATTACCGGACTTGCCGTTGTTCCCATTCTTCCTTATCTTTTTGACCATCCTGTAGAGCATGCTACGGATAGAGCCTTTCATTGGATACGGCAGAAATTAATAGAGCGCAATGAAGCTGCGAAAAAGGGAACAGACAGGAAGGAACTTTAGAACCACAAACTAGGCTTACGAATAGACAAAAATATCACAATACAATTAATTCTGAGCGAGGAGTGTGATTACACGAAGCAACTGCAAGACGGCTCACAGCGATGTCTTGCCGAGGGCAAGAGGTATTGAACTTATACTACTCGGCGGGATCAAGCCAACTTCTGTGACCACCGCCGTGATATATGTCGGGGGCGTCAGATCATAGAGGGGGTTCAGCCTCTCCAAATCCTGCGATGGCGATATATCCTCCAAATTTGTCTTCTTGACTATTGATAATGGCACTAGAATGAAGATAACTAGTTAACGTTAGACTCGAATAGCAGAAAGTGTTTTATACCCAGTTCGTTCTTGCTGAAGCCATCGACCATAACCCCATCGCTGAACTTGTATGTTTCGCAACAGACAACAACGGGAACATTATTCGTTTTCGCCATCATTGAAACCATTGCAGTCCCTGCACGAGAATAAACAGCTCCGTTAGAATAAAGGGCATGAGCGCCGACCAAAACCATAGTGACTTCGGTCAGAAGCGAAGGAAGAGCAGGAAGCATTGCATATGTACACGGAATAGGGTTCCGTCCACGTGTGAGGGCACGCAAAAGTGTCTTGCCTGCGCAAAAAGATCGAGCGGTAAATCAGATGCAACAAAATGATGCAGACCTTCTAGCAGTGGTTGCGAGTCAATCACAATCACAGAGAACTTCTTTCCATCTTCTCGAGCGGCCAGTAGAACCTTTTCTACGACAGATGATCTGCAAGCGTGCATTGAAGTTTACCTGGGTGATTGAAAGGAGACAACCCACTTAGCATAGGTCAAGATAACATCACCATCCTTGATCTTCTTCCCCGCAAGTTCTTCAATCACTTCGTCAGCGAGTGTTATCCGATCACGAATGTAGTTGTCGATGTATTGACATAATGAATCCTTTGCCTGAGAAATAGGATGATTTAGGGGATTGGGGCAATAAGTAATGCACGAACATCCTGTTCAACCACGTCAATATCTATGTTGCTGATCTTCACCTTCAACTCTCTGATGGCATTGCCCATCGTCGCCGACATTGGGCGCGCCGAAACCAGATGGGTGATTTGAGGGGAAAGATGAGTCATTAAATGGCGTGACAGAGTATTATTCGGGGGTGTAGTGTAACCTTGGATCACCTATGACACTCTCAAAAGTTTGCCTCGGAAAGAGCATGATGGAACTGACCTGTTGGAATGCCGTGAGTGTTGCGATGCATCTGGCATTTGCCCCGACAATTTTAAATTCTGAAAACAAAAGACCAAGTCTGATGATGGATGGGTGGATATCGCCTTTAACTTGCACAACAGGCTTAGGTTGACCAAAATGAGAGAAAATTCGGAGTCCATGCGACTGCATAATCGCGGGGTCTTCTGTTGAGACTGCATTCGCGTCCTTTAAGGCACCCTTCCATGGTGACTCTGCTAAAAACGACTTTCTACGAGGTGTAGTAGGTGCCTTTGTCTTAACAGAGCCCCCTGGTTGCTTGCTTTGCTGGGTCTCCTTTTTCGTGGCCTGCGGAGTCTGAGGTGATTTGGCCTGCGTTGTCTTTCCTTGCTGTGGTTGTTGTTGTTTCAAAGCGGCCTTCGCGGCTCTCTGCTTCTCCTGCAATTCCCTCCTTTCCGCCTTGGTCATACTCTTCTGAGAGGGGTTTCCTCCAGGATGATTCACAGGAGGGTCGGCGATGGTGGGTACGACCATGATTGATGCCAAACGCAAGGGATATCGAGGACATCTACGATTCTTATGGTGATGATTAGGGGAATAATCGAGTCACGCGCCATAATGTCATCACGTGCACATTCGTCGTCACTGACACTGGTCAGCCAAGCGACCCAAGCCTGAAGGACTCCTTCCACCCACGACTGTCAATTCACTGACCAAGCGCAGGTCGTCCGAATATCACAAACTCGTAACGTGTAATAGCCATGGTGAGGATTACCGGTTACCCAGCAGAGGTATCAGTAACCTGACTTGTCATCACAGGGTGTTCCAGCGCTTTTTCGATGGTTGAGCAAGAAATATCCTAAGATCAGTAAGGGCAAGTTGAAAAAAAATATTGACTTTTCTTAACGTTTGCATTGCAGTTAATCCCGTTGTAGAAGAAGAAGACAAAAAGCTTGCGAATGAGAATGGAGAAGAAGTTTCCATTCCACTAAATATGTCCATGCCCAACCCAAACGGCGTCGAATTCGACAACTTGTACCTCGATATGAATGGAATTGTAAGGACACACTCACTACTCGTTGCGAAATTTTCATTGAAACAATCTCAGGTTCATCCTTGTACGCATCCAGAGGGCAAGGTTTGGCGAGTTTCATCACTTAGACACACTGAAATTGAATTACATTTACCCTAGCCTGCCCCAGAGACAGAAAAAGAAATGATGCTGGAAGTTTTCAAATATACTGAACGAGTGGTGAATATGGTTCGACCTCGTAAATTGTTGTTCATGGCAATTGGTAAGTTTCGCCTACAGTCACCGAGTAGAAGTTGCTGAGACTTCCACAGACGGCGTCGCGCCTCGTGCCAAAATGAATCAACAACGCTCCCGTCGTTTCCGCTCTGCGCAGGAAGCCAAAGAGAAGGAGGAGGCGAGGCAAGAATCTTTTCTGTTGTGGAAGGGTAAGAAAACATTAACCTAGGAGTGGTACATTGCTAAAGCGTCTTCAGCTATGGGGAAGGAAATTTCGGAAGAAGAGCAGCAAAAAGTTTCTTGGGACTCAAATGCTATTACTCCTGGAACCCCATTCATGGATCTCCTTGCTTCTTCACTACGCTATTGGGTTGTCCAAAAAATGAATACAGACCCAGGTTGGAAAAATGTATGGTACTCTCTTTCCAATGTATTACACTCTCATCTGGTTACAGATTCAAGTTCTCATATCAGACGCTACAGTTCCCGGAGAAGGAGAGCATAAAATTATGGACTTCATCAGACGACAGCGAAGCAATCCTGGCCACGATCCAAATACGCGCCATGTTATATATGGCTTGGTGATGTCTTTCCTTTCTCTCATGCTTCTCCGGCTAACGAATGGTCACAGGACGCTGATCTTATTATGCTTTCTCTTGCTACTCATGAGCCGCATTTTAGAGTATTGCGTGAGGACGTTTTTGGGAACGATACTAACCCCACTGCATGTCGTATATGCGGGCAAGAGGGTCACTACGCTGCGCAATGTACTGGCACAGAAATACAAAAACCTCCGTCAGACAAAAAACCATTCATTTTTTTGGATGTTTCGATTCTACGCGAATATCTCGAAGTGGAGCTCGATGTCCCAAATATCCCATTCCCATTCTCATTGGAACATGCTATTGATGATTGGGTCCTCTTGATATTCTTTGTCGGGAACGATTTCCTTCCACATCTTCCTTCCCTTGAGATTCGCGAAGGTGCTATCGACACGCTTCTGAGGATCTGGAAAACCGAATTAGCAAGAATGGGAGGTTATATGACAAACCATGGCCATCTTGAGTTATCACGAGCACAAATTATTCTGGAAGGTCTTGCCAGGCGAGAAGATGAAATTTTCAGACGAAGGCGTGAAGGTCCGTCTAACCATGTGCTTTTCGTTACTCCGTCAGCAGGGCATATTTGTGGCTGCTGACAATATTGTTCACCTTTGTTGATCTGAGTGTTAACTTCATTTTGATAATATTTAGCTGAAGAGCGACAAGAGCAGAATGCAAAGCGTCGTAAGTTGGAGAAGGAAACTGGTCACGTAAACTTTACTGCGGGCCCTTCGCAGAGTCTTGCATTGACAGCCCCGCCTACTATTCCGAACGTTACTCCTGCCCCCCCGCCCTTACACCCATCACTCCCCAAACGACCAACCTACGACTTCGCTTCGCATGCAGATTCATTGGGAATGGGTGTCAAGTCTACAGCCGAGTCTCTTGCAAACCATACCACTGCTGCTCAAGCCCTAGCTGGCTCCAATCGTGACGTGGTCGCAAATCGTCGCGCAATCCGCCTTGCAAACATGAGTGCAGCGGAAGTTCTGAAGGCCGAGCTGGCGGGACTATCTCCTGTTAAGCCTAAACCGCTTTTGAAAACTGCGTCTTTACCACCAAAACCGCAGCCGATGCAAGTCGTAATAGAGAAGGATCCGCTACCATCGAATGTTGAACAGTCCTTTTCAGTGCCTAAAATGCCTGGGATACCACCACCTCCGACAACACCTCCCTTACACGAGGATGGGCTGGATGTTGATGTCGATGCCGATGGCGAGCCAGATCCTGAATCAACTATGGCAATCAGTGATAGTGTTGGCCGTCACGATGATGCGGTGGATGAAATTTTAGCAGGGACCAAACGCAAATTTGAAGAAGGTCCCGGAGAGCCTGATGTAACCGAAGAGGATGTTGTCTCGGTCGAAGAAGATGAAGATGACGGTGATGGCGTGACCTCGTCGCTTGCCCTCAAGGTCAATCCTGACGGTACCGTTGAACAACAGGATGTCGTCAAGTGAGTGCTTTCATGTAGGATGTATGTCGGTTAACCTTGTCTCGTAGATTGTGGGAACCAGGTTACAAGGAACGCTACTACAGGCATAAGTTCGGAGTAGAACTTTCAGATATTGAATTCCGTAAACAGTATGTTCCTTTATCGACAATTGTCCGAATGGGCCCACTGATTGCAATCGAACAGAATAACTAAAACTTATGTCGAAGGTTTATGTTGGGTGCTTCAATACTATTATCAGGGGGTTTGTCCATTAACTATGAAGCTGGGTCTCGCTAAATCTCATTTTAGACACCATCCTGGCAATGGTATTACCCTTACCATTTTGCGCCATTCGCCGCGGATTTCGAAGAGATAGACAAAATGGATATCAATTTCGATCTAGGAGCGCCTTTCAAAGCTTTCGAACAGTTGATGGGTGTCTTTCCAGCTGCAAGGTATGCCGGATTGTCATGTTACCATGCATGTGACTAAGCTTTGGTAGTCGACAACATATACCCAAATCATTTCAGTATCTCATGGTGGATGAAGAGTCCCCTATCATTGACTTCTATCCGTCGACCTTCGAGATTGACATGAATGGCAAAAAGTTGGCTTGGCAAGGAGTTGCGTTGCTGCCATTCATTGATGAAAAACGGCTTCTGAATGCTATGGCACCCGAATATCCAAACCTCTCGGAGGAAGAAGTGCGGCGCAACCGCCCAGGAGAGGACATTATTTTTGCGTCTGTGGACCATCCACTTTACCCATTCTATGAAGCACTTTATGGGAAACGGAAAAATGCAGAGGTATTTTCTCAGCCTTTTTACTCATTCTACAATGTGAATACTTTTTATTTAAGCCCGTGCAAATCGATCCAAGGATGAGCCATGGCATGTCTGGCACTGTCCTACCAAACCCGGAATGCATACCTGGATCGACTTACACTAGCGCCCTCTCTGAAGTGGGTCTACCCGACATCAGAAACGACCAATCCCTTTCAGTAATATATTTCTTCCCACCGCAACTGACACCCCATCGTTCCGTCATCCTACCAGGGACAAAACGAACTCCCCGAATCCTGAGTGCCAGCGATTTAGAGGCAGCTCGACGTGGAGGTCGTCCTAATCGTGGTAATTGGGATGGTAACAATTCGCGCGGAAACGGCAACCGCAATGACCCTTTCCACTCCCGACAGAATAACTACTACTCTTCACAAACAAGCCACGGATACGGAAATGATCGTAATGGAGGGAGCCGCGGTCGGGGCGACTTTTTCAGTGGTGTTTACGGTGCTGGAGGATACGCGAGTCGGGGTGGAAATTCCTATCAGAGTTCTTATCCACCAAGGCCGCCACACCCATCACAGGGCCCTCCACACAGTTCTTATTCCAACTCAGGGGGCTATGGTCCTCAAGGCAATGGTTACGGAGGGCAGTCATATTCTAGGAATCCAAATCCCAGTGGATATAACGCCTACAGCGGTGGAAATCGACACAATGATAATTCATACAGTTCGTATAGGAGCAATACAGGAGATAATTCATACAACGCCTATGGGGGCTATGGTGGTGGATCGAGTTCAGGCGGTGGATACGGAGGACACGGGGGGTACGGGGGACATTCAAACCAAGCCAGCTACCCTTCGCGAGGTGCGTACAGTGGCAACTCGAGAGGTCGAGGAAGAGTCAGATGAAGCCGAGTTCTATTGGGAAGGTTTCATTAACCTATTACTACATCATTCCTGCTTAATGTATTTATGTCCAAAAATTGAGATAAAGCAATTTCTGTATGTTGTTTCAATATTATCAATATTCAATAACCGCCACCCCTTCCCTGACTGTGTGTTTTCGGAATCCCTACAGGAGGGTACGGCATGGGGTAACCGACTCCAGGAGGAACAAAGCCCGGGTATCCGGAAGGTGGTACAACATATTGCGAGGCCATATGCACTGGATAGCCAACTGGAGGGACAGCCGCTGCATTGACGCAAGCAACATAGACTGTATAAGCCCTTCGCTTCGCCTTCTTCTCCCTTCGGCGCATTCTTCTCTCTTCATGATGTATTTCATGTGCGCGGCCATGTCCTTCCCAATCTGAAGAGTCTGTCGAACTCAAGTTCGAAGAATCATCTGAGTCTTCAAAAAATCGTTGAGTCTTGGCCGCTTGTGACTTTGTGCGCCGCTGTTGTCCTCTGAATAGGACCAGTTCCACTCCGCGAGGGGCATAGAATGATGTATTCCAGAGCTCAATCAGGTCTTGTGCGAGCTTGGACTTCTTGGGATGACGGCCACCTGGTTCAATTGCCACTGGTAATCGACCAGTCCAAGAGCGTGCCAAATCCTGGTTAAACGGGGAATCAGAACACATGTCAAGTGGAGCTGAGGAAGTAGACTACCTGCATGCAACGTTTCCAATCATCTGGCCGGATATCGTGGGTCAAGAGAAGTGAAGGCATCCTGGGTAGTTTCCGCGTATCATATACCTCGTCCATATCAAGAACCTTCACCGGGTCGAAAGGGGAAAAAGTGTTGGCAGCGTTGATAGGACGAGAAAAAGCTTCAGGTGCAGGTAATTGTTGCGGTTCTCCAGGAATGGTAGAAACTGGTATGTAAGGAGATCTCCCGAAAGGCGATGACGATCTTGAAATAAAACCTACGGGTGTGTCAATAACATAACAGCTATAAAACACCGATACGAACCTGGATTGGGAGAAGGTGCCCTTGATACGGTCCTCGATGCGGCCCTGGAAGGTGCCCGTGTTCTCGGTTGGTTGGTAGCATTGTGTTCATATAAAATATGGCCGGGTGGATATCCTGCTGGAGGACCATATGCAGATAGACTTGGCGACGAAGAAAGGTTTGACGCAGGATAACCTGTCGATCCAGACATCCCATAAGCAAAGTCGGGTGGTCGAACGTTCTGAGGTGAAGAGTATTGACTTTTGGAACCCCCGTATGTACCAGAGGCCGCGTAGGTGTTCGAATGCGGCGGATACTGATTCGAACGGTCGGAGAGACTACCGCTGATCGTACGAGGACTTTCGTATGGTGAAGCATCTTTAGAACCGTAGACGTGCGTCCTTCCAATGCTGACTTTCCGCTCGCGTTCTCCTTTGACATGTTTGGGGACATCGAAGGTCCCACTACTGGCAGATCTACTGTGGCCACTGCTCCCATACCCGGCACTCATATTTCCGTATCCATGCCCATATGGACTGGGCGGGTATCCCGTTGAAGTGTTATTATATGTCGCGGTTCCTGTTTGGGGAAATGCAATACCTCCCGTAGAGCCGATAAGACTTTTCGGCCGTTCTCTTGTTGTTGACTGGGCATCTCGTTCACGGGCTTGTTGAAGTTCGTAGTCAGAGTGATTGCGAGAATGAAATTCACGAAGGCGCCTGGCTTCCTTTTCTTCTTGTTTTCTGCGTTTATCATCTGCGCGCTGCCTGGCATATCGACCAAAATTAAATCTTGGGGCGGATAACACAATTGTGACCTACCAGTCTAGCGTTGATCTCGATTCTTCCTTATGAACAAAGCCCGCTTGCTCCTACGTTGAGTGCTCAGATCACCACCAAAACTGCAATGCCTGTGATCAAGCTCACCGGCGAGAGGGCACCATGCGGGAGAATGGACGTCGTTTCAGCTGGTAACCATTGAATGCCACTGATCACCCCGTTCGGCGTTTGATAACTTCGATCGTAACAATCGGTCATCGCGGTGGAGAGTTGGTGAAGACCAATACTTACGTCGCTGCCACAGCTCTAAAATGACAACCTCAGGAGCTGAAACAACAAGAAGAAATCAGGCCGTACTTGAAAAGGTGGTATATAAGTCGACCATCTGGTGTGGTTGAAGTGCTAAAGGTTGTTGCTCCAGGGCCCACTTGGGCAGGTCCAGTTGGTAGTGCTTGATAGGCTTCATGCGGAACTTCCATGGTTCTGCTGTAGGGCGATGGTGCCCTGGAGGGTGGTCTGGACAACTGGTGCATTGCTGGATGATAAAGGGATTGGAATGGCAGAGATCTAGAAATACCCTTGACCCGTTGCTTATAACAGATGTACTGGCTAGCAACCTGTAATGCTTTGCTCCTTTTAGACTATGAGCTCATACATATTCCACGTAAAAAGAAATAAAAAATTAGGAAGATGTATTCATCGCAGATAAAGAAAAATAATGTAGAACTGTTCTCTAAAAGAACCTCCAGTACAAAAGGATGAGGACGAGTAGACATACGGCGCCTATTGGCGCATACTGTCGAATCATGGCATCAAAATTGATCTTATGAGCTGCCTTTCGATACTTCTCGGACTCTGATCGAAGATTTGTTGACAAATGGGACATCTCTAAACAGGGAGATGAGAATTGTCACCGAGAAATATAGTTAACGTACTGTCAAGAGAATCCCCTCTCCAAAGCAATTCCTCCATATTCTTCGTCATAATTCTCGTCACATCTTGGAGATCGTCATTAAGTTTGTCCAAATTTGAGGACGCAGCGTGAGCTGTCCTAGTATCACGATACAGCCTCGCAGTCTTCGACATAAATGTGTCTGGGATTGTCAGGTCAACAACCATCAACGACGCGTCATGACGACATACCGAAGCCAACAAATGCATAGGGTTTCCTCACGGTTTCAACTTTCGGTCCATATGTAGTCGTAAACTCTTTGGATAGTTCGTCCAGATAAGAGAAGGCAAGTTTTCGTGGATAGGACTTGTCAGCTATCGTTAGAAATACGACATTGTCCGAGATCAGGTAGCTTTGTGTTCGTAGGTCAGTGATGATTGTTGAATGACAACCGCCAGTCACTCACTGTAGTGTACAGGGGCCACTCTCGATAGAGCAACGAGGTTCTGCATTTGGCGTTATTCGTCGAAAAATCAGCTTTGCTTGTTGCTTGTGTTCTTGTAAAGCATGTTCAGTCTTGTTGTTTAATCTTTGTGAAATGACCACACGGAGTTGAACAAACACGCACCTGTTCATCGTCTACGCTAGCAGCCAGGGGAAGTGCGTCCGACGCCCTGACAATGATGGTCGAACGAACCATGACTTGACGGAAGTTGGAACGCCCGTCGTCGTGGCGAGAAACGTGACTCTGAGGCTGAGCGGAAATTTCCCTGATCCCATCAATCTGGTCAGATAATTGTCAACCACCTGCAATGATAGATATCAGCGCTGAACATCGGAATGACAAGAACATTATCCCGCTTACGACCTCCCGCATCGATAATACCCGACCTACTAATACCTCTGATCAAATTCAATGAACCCGGACACTGGGGTCCGCGAGAAAGATCTGCATTCAAGGGTGGCAAACCTAGCCACTGCCTTCTGTCCGGAAATACATTATCGGGCCGGTCGGAAACAACAGGACTGGCGATCTCCATATGTCGTTCTGCACATGTTATATATCCAACCCAAATCCTGCCTCTTCACCTCTCTCGTCTTCTTCCACCATGTTCTCTGATGCCCTCAACGTCGATAAACGGGTTTGTTTGTTATCAGCTGGCGCGGATTGGTTTGCTGAATCCCCGTCAGCTTGTGTTCTATGGTGCATACCACTCGAACAAGACGAATGTTATCATTCACATAGTTTGTGTTCCGCTAATCGTTTGGTACGTCTTTGGACCTTCATTTTATTATGGGATAACAACTTAATCTACGTTTAGGTCTTTCCAAGCAATAATCGCCCCGTTCAAGTTGACTTTCGTGCCCACCTACCATCATGCCTTCAATGACTACCTTGTCTTTGATATGAACTATGCGACACTCATGGCGGCAATCTTCATCGTATACTACTTTCTGCTTGAACCCGTTGCTGCCGTGAGTCTTTTTACATTATCCTCATGCAAGTCTCTCATACTGCCTAATACTAGCTGTTATACACACCACAGTTGATCGTCACATTGCTTACTGCCACTGCTTTCTCCGAGAGGGACAATTACAAGACTATTGCTTGGAGCATTCATGCCATTTGCTGGGTCGCTCAATTCATCGGACACGGTTTTGCTGAAGGCAGAGCGCCTGCACTTCTTGACAACCTTTTAGGCGGTCAGTCTTCGTCCACTCGTCCCTCTTCTGTCACTTATCTAATATACGGTCCGATAGCTGTTGTATTGGCCCCATTTTTCGTCCATTTAGAAGTCCTCTTTGCTCTCGGCTATCGTCCGAAGATGCACAAGCGTATAAATAATGCCATTGGGGTGGAGATTGCAAGGATCAGGCGACTGGAATCTGAGAAGAAAAGGAAATCACATTGATATTGATATGTCACAGATATCTGGCTTGGTTAATCTTAGGTGTTGTACAACTCATACATTCAAATGAGGCTGGGAGGCGCTTGAAGGACTGGTTCCCCCAGAGGAGTCACATATGCCTTGGAGAGACCTCCATCGATGGCGAAATCGGCACCCTACAAGATTCAGTATTTTTAGAATGACAAGGTCATCAGGACCAAAAACACTTACTGTAACATAACTGCTCTCATCGCTCGCCACTGCGCGCCCAATACATTGTTCATTAAAATAGCTAAGAAAAATACAAAACACTCACAGAATAGTGCGGCTTGCGCAATCTCAACCGCTTCGCCAAAGCGGCCCATTGGAAGGTGCACTAATCTGCGCTGGCGCTTCTCCTCGGTGTCGAGGAATTCCATTAAAAGAGCTTGGAGTATAAAGTGAGAAACCGTAATTGATCCTGTATATTAATAACATCTTACGGGTTTTCAGAGGTCCTCTGTATCGGTTGAAATTTGAACAACTCATGATGGAATAGTATAGACATAATACACTTACGGACATATAGAGTTAATCCGAATTCCTTCCTTGGCATGGACCATTGCTAGTTCCCTAGTCATCGCAAGGACGCCACCCTACATTGGATTTTAGACATGATCGATAAGAATAGCATGAGGCTCTTCACACCTTTGACGCGGTATCTGATTGTACCACACAAAAAGTCAAGGCTTCGATGGAGTGTGATGTATCGTGGGCAACGTACAAGCGAGCTGTGGCGTCGCAGCTCCTAAAAGCGCAACAAAGCTAGCCGTATTGATTATGCTACCTCCAACATGAAGTCCTTTGGATTCATCTGTTGGGTTGTTGCGCATAGCAAGAATCGCGTATTTGCAACCCCACCATACACCTTTGAGATTAATTTGCATCGTCAAATCCCAGATCCGTTCCTCTGTATTGAGGGCATCATCGTCGCCAGGATCCATGATACCTAATAGAAGATGTAGTACATTTAACTGGTGGCAAGGTGGAACAAAAAATACCAGCATTGTTAAACTAATTCATAGGGAAACTAAATCAGCTTCTTCACGAGCGTGATGAGGGGTGTTTACACCGAACCATAACGTCTAGTCTTCCAAATTCCCGGACCGCCAGGTCAACGGCACCCCGAACTTCGGCCTCCTTCGCGACATCGACCTTAATGGCGAGCGATTTCAAGTTGGGATACCGCTCCGAGATGATCTTGGCACCCTTCTCCACATTGGCGAGGTTAATGTCTACAAGGAGGACGTTCGCCCCTTCCGATGCAAACAAGATCGATGATTGCAATCCGATGCCACTGCAGTTCCGAATAGAAAAATCAATGACCATCTAAAATTCAGGGGATTTTCTTACGACCCGGCACCAGTCACGAGAGCAGCCTGTTCTCGAGGAGGTCAGATCTGCATGATTTTCAGTATTATAATGCAGTCACTTTGTTTGCGAGTCGTCCAGGCATTTTTTTCCCGATTGTACGTAGATGTCAATGAGGAAGTGGGAGATGAGATAGCGGAAGGATTGCCGGTCATCACATGATGATCAATGTTCAACGTTGCTTTGCAATATGGCCAACAGAAATTGACAACACCTTCCACAGCTTAATTTGTAACCGAGAAAAGACGTGCAATGCGAATGCGAATGATATGGTACAAAGTTTCCTGTGCAAATGAAGTAAAGTAAGAAAGTAGTGTAGCTGTGCAAAGCGATAGAGATTGTGGAAGTCTGGAAAGAGGAACGATTTGGAAGCGATTTTCTTCGGATGCGGATCGTTAAGCGAGCTAGGAACGCAGGGACTCTGGAAAGTCTGCAGGATAGCTCTCGTCGCCGTTCTCGAACATTTTTCGAAACTCCCAGACCTCGGGTGGTAAGGATGAATAAGAGCCAATTCCAAGAGATGACTCGGAGTCACCAGAAGACCGTACTGCATTGGGATCGAGACTGCGTTCCTTGCAGAAGGAGTTAGGGGGACCTTCGTATTCGTCTTCCGTTTCCGAGTCTGCAAGAGTCACTGGGTTAACAGAAACAGGAGTATTCCCAGCTGGTGGTGTGTTCAATTCCTGTTCGTCCAAAAGAAGAGTATCCAAAATCGAATCTCGGATGGGAACAGAAAACGATTCTCTTGATAAATTCTTCTGGAATTCAAACCCTTTTTGAGCAGTCACGCTAGAGTCGCATGAGTCTAAGATGAGAATGCAAATTGCACTGATATCACCTACATAGGATACCTGCCCATGTCCTTTTCTGTAGGAATGGTCAGTTCCTCCTCCTGGCTTTGAGAACTAGGAATGACAATGTCGAAGGAAGGGAGCGTTGGCTCCAGTTCGAGTTTCTGCACGTGAGGAGACGCCATGATTAAAATTTGGCTTTGGGATGATTCAATGATTATGCGTTCGCCTTCAATCGGTCTCAGAAAATTTCCGGACATTTTTGAAAAAGGGGTAAGCATGTCAACCTCCATACTTTGGCTGTCTTGACTCTGAGAAGAGGGGACTATGAACTCCGGCGCATTGGATGAAGCAGACATTCCAGAAGGCTGATAACTTGTATGAGTGGACAGTCTTGGCGGGGTTGGCAAAGAGGTATCCTCGAGTTCGTCGCTCTGGTCCTTATGTCGGGGTAGTGCGATGCATGCGAGGGGTGGAATCAGAAGTGTGCCATCCAAACTCTGTTTCCAAGGATGGCTAACCAGAGGAGGACACGGGAAATCTACTTTTTCCCTGTTGGCCCGTTCCGGGGCTTTCAGCCCATGAGGAAGCGAAGACCTGGTGGATTGCTTCGGTTTCTTGGAGAAACCGTCCAGTGGGTCCCTGTCGACCTCTTTCTGTTTTCTCTTTGCAGACGAAGTTCGAGAGAAATAACTTGTGATGGGCTTATGACCCAGGACGGGTAGAATGGACATGAATAGCAAGTGTGACAAGTGTTGGTTATTTGGTCGAACACGGTCACGGTGATCACGAGGGCGTGTATGCAGGCGCGTTCATATAAAATCTTGTGGGACTTTTTCTTTCCTAAAACCACCACGCGTTTGTCCTCCCTTCCGCGTACTTTGAATTCCCGTCTCGCCATGTCGAACCTCAGTCCTCAGTCTAAGAAGAGAAGGATTTCCTTGGACTCGGAAAACCCCATCCAGTTGGCCCCCGAGCCCATCGCGAGGGGCCTTCTCGTCAAGAGGCACTCTGACAAGGCCAGAGCTCCTACACGTGGTTCCGCATTGGCTGCTGGTTACGACCTGTATAGGTAGGTGATGCCTTCAATGGCGCGTTTAATTTGACTACTGTATCCCTTTTCAGTGCCCAGGAAAAGGTTGTGCCTGCTCATGGTAAAGCCTTGATAGACACCCAGATATCCATCGCCGTCCCGGATGGCACGTATGGCCGTATTGCTCCTCGTAGTGGACTAGGTGTGCCCGCTCGACGTGAAGCAGCCCTTCAATATTAACGCGAATTTATAGCTTCAAAATTCATGATCGACACCGGTGCAGGTGTCGTCGATGCCGACTACCGAGGTATCATCTTCGTCCTTTTATTCAATCTCTCGGACAAAGACTTTCAAAGTTAGCCCCCCCTGCTCTTCCTCATACACGCACTCGTTATTGACGTTGTATTCCACAGTTAAAGAAGGTGATCGTATTGCTCAACTTATTCTCGAGAAAATCTTCACACCAGAAGTTCAAGAGGTTGAAGTGAGTATCGTTCTTTCTTTGGTAATGCCTACGAACTGGAAATCGTGTTGCAGAATCTTGACGAAACCATCCGTGGAGTAAAAGGTTTCGGTTCGACAGGTGGTCACAGCGAGTTGCAAGTCCCAGCTTAGAAGTTGTGAGACTGCCTTCCTTTGATTTATTATCTATCGAACAACTGTAATATATGGACTTACCGATCCAAATAATAGACACCCCCCCAGTATTCAACGCCGCCGTTCAGCGTCGACTACATAGAAACCGTTCTGAGCCTGAGATGCGGGCTGGAGCAATGCCCGTCCATCTTTGTCCCCGGTTGAAACATTATATACCCTGTCTGCGTCTTCTTCTACTCCTCTTCCTTCCAACGTTACTCCTTTTGTATCAACCAGCTTGACGGCCTCGACTAATCGAATCATTTCCTCTAAATCGTGTTTGACATTCTCGTGGTCGAGTGTTCCTTCTTCTAGAGGTACCAGTGCGGAAAGCTCGTGTAGTTTTTTGAACGTTTTATTGGAGAGCCTTGGTGAAGGGTATGACGAAAGGAGGTCTTTGACTGACCATGTCGGTTTGGTTGGAATTCCGCAAGAATCAGTCGAATAAATTCTGAAAGAAGATTTGTTTCTCGTTGCAGAAAGTGGCCAACGTAAGGAAAAAAGACAGCGAATGACCTTCATGGTGGAAGAATCCTTGAGAGCAACTTTGCCGAACATCGTTGTTTGGCTACGTCAGACAAAGGTAACAAATTTCTCAATCCCTACTCTCAAAATGTCAGGAGTCGCATCTCTCATATCCAAGACTCTGAAGAGCGTGGCACCGATACAAAAGTCCGAGCTTCCACCTCTCCTTAGAAGATCCACAGGCAACCTCTATGAAGTCCTCTCACGAAAACCCACTGGCTGCCTCGGTATGGAAGTCTACCAAACGCGCTGGAGTCAGAAATGCATTCCAGACTCCTACTGGGTTGTGACCCGTGCACAATTCAAGAATGAAGGAAAGCACGGCAAGGCATGGGGAAAACTCTTTTGGCGCGGTCTGTCATGGATACCTCTCTCCATCTTTTTGGTTTCCTGAACTCTCGAACACAGGTATCTGCGTGTCTCCTCGCCCAGAACAAATACGTGGTTCTCTGAAATACAGTTGGATGGAGGGACGATCAAGAGCCCGCCTTGTACAAATTGTCTGGCTCGGTTCTATAATGTGTAATTGGTTCACTCACAAACTCCTTGCAGAAAACCTAATTTTAAATGCGATACTTTAATCCATTATGCGCATCAGGCCTTCTGCTTGTGGTACTATGCATGGACGATAATTCAATGCGACAATAATTCTATTCCGATCACTTCTGCCAATGCCAATATTATGGCTTCAGTTTTGCGCCTGTGACGACCATATCAGATGTTTGAATGTAAGGGCGACCAGGGTTGTACGTGGATGGGTGGCACTATGCTTGGTTCCGTTTCAGGAGCATCACCATCCCCAGTCTCCGAGAGGAATGCACAGGCACAACTCGAAGGTATACATTGATCTGGTCGAAATTTCTTGCAAGAAATCAGCTACGCCTTTACGATTGAGAAATGTGAACGATACACCCTTCTCACCAACTCTCGGTATTGACCGACAATGGGTATGCACCACAAAAAGTAGGTGCAGCCTAGGTGCGACAACGATGATACAACTATTGGTAAGTAGCTGACCGGGTGATGGTTTTTCGGCATATTTACTTAACGACAGTTCGCATTCGTAAGAATGAGCCATGGTGTTATAATTTATTGCTCATCAATGTCGTACAGTACGTTATGTCATTTCAAAAATTATCAAATCCACAACTCGTTACATTAACTGTATGGCACTTGGCTTTTGTACTACTGACTCCTTGCGAAATGAGAACCATCCTTAGAGTGGTCACTTCTCGGCTTCTGAAATTTACAGAGCAGGGGTGCCAATGGCTGGATCATACATACCGTTTCTTGACTTCCTGTAGCTTGGGATAATTATCACCAAAGGGGATCTCGGGTGTGTTTTTCAGACCAGAGAGAGGGTCGCCGACATCCGAATCAATGGCTACAGTTTAAGAGCTCAATAAAATTTATTAGTCTTAAGCCCATACCGATGTTCCCACTGGCATAACCAAGATTGAAATGACCAAGTTCCTCTACCTGTCCAGCAACAAATCTTTCGTTCAACTCTCTGGTAATCTGACGTGCGATAGCGAAATTTTCTGGTGTCTTATTATCCCAGGTCACCGAAAGTACCATATTCATACCTCCGAGAGTCAACCTTGAAATGTCAGCAAATGAGATACATAGTATGTATCCGCCAACCCGGGTCTATGAAATATGCTTAGTTGAGTGGACAGTCGACGGAATGCGAACATTATACATGATTCACCGTCTCCCCAACAGCGGCAAGTCCTTTCGCACATGTGGCCTTGTCAACAGTCTCCCAGATGTCTCCCAGATGGCTCCACCTCCAACATGCGCCACCTTATCAGCATTACTTCGACCGTGTTGACATACCGGGATAGATCGATCACGACCCCTTCTGACGAGGAGCTGCCTGCAGTACTGTGGCCTCCACCCTTGATTGCAAGGGGCAGGTTGTTTTTGCGTGCAAATTCAATGACGAGGGAAACATCTTGATTGTCTTTGACGGATGCAACGAGTCGAGCCTTTATCTGGGAACTCAAGGACCATCGGACAAGGGAGCTTTAATAGTCTGGATGCTCGGGTGTGATGAAGTCTCCTTTGAAACCTGATGCATTGATGCATTGAGGATAGACAAGTCGGATATTACTGCAAGTGAGATCCTGAAAGTTTATATAGTACTGGGGGGCCCCACCCTCTCCAATGCTTACGAATCAACAAATGAAATGTTGGAATGTCGGTCTCGCCGTTCAACCCTGTTGGTCGAAGTCATTATTTACCTCACGAGCCTTAGGTCTGATAGTAAATGGAACGCAGAATTTATCAGCATCATTATGCGTCTGTAACAAAAGTCTTACATACCTGTCCAGAAAATTCGATATGCTAGCGGTTTATATGTTGCATGATATACTTCCACGGATTGCCAATAAAATTGATGGTCAAGTGCTGAACCAAAGGACAACTGAGGTTTAAACGAGTTCCTATGGAAAGAGTTAATTGAGATTGAGGACTAGCAGTGTTCGACCTCAGAGGCTAGAAAATAGCATTTCCTCAAACCTATATTATGTGAAGGTTTGCGA
>Ga0307517_10000578_pt1 | contig 62523 bp, 86 predicted proteins | sample 23_EM_MG_FD_194515 | JGI IMG/M metagenome (GOLD analysis project Ga0307517, IMG submission 194515) | Populus trichocarpa ectomycorrhiza microbial communities from riparian zone in the Pacific Northwest, United States - 23_EM | ecosystem: Host-associated > Plants > Roots > Unclassified | place...
GGACTATTTTTCACCGACCAGCGTCGACCCCTTGGAGAATGCCAGTCACCCGTTCATCTACACGCTCAAGCGTCCCTACGGTCAATGCAGCATCTGGAGTTTTCTCAGTACAAGATGATCAACTCGTGCAAAATGCTGAGAAGCAAGGAGCCTCACCTCGCAAGCGTAAGACAATGCCTAGCTCAGCAGTAAAAAGCAAGAAATCGGAACCTGACGTTCAAACCTCTGCATTGGGCTCGAGCCCCATTCTATCTCACCAGGACGCCTCAGAGCCAGAGGCGCTCGTCCCAGCTATGCTAGCCTTTGATTTCGAAGAAGCCAAGCGGCATCTCATTGGAGTGGACCATCGATTTGAAGACCTATTTTCTAAAATGCAATGCAAGCCATTTCAGCATCTTGAACAAGTCCATCCATTCCGGTATGAGGGTTTTAAAAAAAAGCATTTAATATGTTTGATTGCTGACAATTACGACGCAGGGCGCTAGCGACTTCGATCTTGTGAGATGAATCATTCCCAAGTCAACTTACCGTAGTCCTGACAACAGCCTTCTGGGTGCAGGGCACAACAGATTTCCTGGTTGGCAGCTCGTTCAATTACCCACAAGTTTATCAGACTTTATGACCCAACCCTTCCAGAAAAACCTACTGATGGAGAGTAAGCTTATTCGCAACTTTTCTGTTATTCTTTTAGTCATCTCCTCTTCGACAAGGAGGAAAGCCATAACTTATTTTCCATCTCCATTCCAAGTTGCAAAGACGGAAATCTCCGTCTTACGCACGGCCGGCCTCAGCGCTCGCAAGGCGGAGTACGGTGAGTTCTTTTGCCTTGCGGGAAGTGGCCGAGTGTCTAAATGTTTCTTTCATGCTCCAGTGCAAGACCTCGCCACGAGGTTTGCGGATGGCCGTCTATCGACGCAGAAGCTCTTGGAAGCTGATGATGATGAACTTGCCCGGATGCTAATTGAAGTGCGGGGTATAGGAAGAGTGCGTCACCCGTCTTGGCACCAGCTAGAAACTGACTTGATGAATGACAGTGGACTGGTATCTAATGCTTCCGCCTTGGCACAAGTCGGTGCTAATGTTGCTTCATTTTAGTCGATATGTTTGCCATATTTTCTCTGCGTCGTCCTGACATCCTCCCAGTCGGTGAGAGGCTAGGTTCATTGTATTTCTAAACAAACTTTTTTTTATACTTCCTAAGGGGATCTGGGGGTTCAAAAGGGAATGGTTCGATGGTTTTTATCGCTTCATTCACCTTTGCACTCTTACTCTATCTCGCCTGAGAAAGTTGGGGGTTCGGCGACACCAAAGAAAGCCAAGGCGGATCCCCAAGAAGCGGGCGAGGCCCCTTCCAAAGGCGAGGATGACGAGATAGATTTGAACGACGCTGGCATGTCTTTTGTGCCTCCAGGAACCTCTGGCAACGCAACGGAAGTTATCCCAGCCTTATCTGTTTTTACGCCTTCAATCAAGAATGCACTTTACAAATCCGCTCTTACTCCAGGGCGAAAACCAGCACCTTTACCATCCGGGATCGATGTGTCGCATTTAAAACGGAGATTGGATGGAAAGAACAAAGTCAAGTGAGAGTTGTGTCATCTCAAAGGCATTATCACGAGATTTTAACTGGTGGCAGAGGGGCTTTCCTAATGCCGCAAGAAATGGCAGCATTGACGGAGTCCTGGAAGCCGTACAGAAGCCTTGGTAAGTCACTGTCTGATGACGGGGATACGCTAACCTGTTCCGCAAACGCCCGTAGGAGTATACTATATGTGGTCTTTGGCAGAGTAACTAGTTATACATAGATACCATGAATGATTGAATCAGGACAACCCCCGAACCGTTCCGCTGATCGAAAGTTCACGGGTGTGTTCCTTCCGCACGGGCAAGCGTTATTTCTCTCTCTCTCTTTACTCTCCGCCGGTATTTTATTAATCTCTTTTGGCCTACATGCTTTACGTGTTTCACTTCTAGACTAGATGACTTCCCCAACAACCCCGCCACACTGCCCGCCGTCCCAGAATGACACCCTCTGCCAAGCTCAGTCTCGACACCGCGGTCTTACAACGACCTGTAAAGACACTGGCGGGAGCCCTTCTTCGTGCCAACAAGAAGATTCAGCCAGGCGAGCCTTGTCTGGCGGCCTCCCGCGTCTCAGAAACCTCCTCAGCTCTTCTCCTAGAATTTTGCATTCACCCAATACCTTACCCCATTTTCGAACACATGAGCAATGCAGGAAAGCATGCTCCATCTTCGCATCAAATGCCCTGAACGGCGAGCACTCTCCTTTTCTTCCTGAAACCTCCCAAAAAAACACGTCTGGAAACGGGCTCCAACTCCATTTCGACTCTCCAACGGAAGTTTTACCCCGCTTCCATTATAACACGGAAGCACCCATGCACTCTTCACGGTTTCCACTTCGTCACCAACTTAACCCCAATTTTGTCCACAATTATCAGCTCGAAGCTGAAATTGGCTCTGGGGGCTATGGTTTTGTCATGACGGCATACCATCGACAGGAAGGACACGAAGTCGCCGTCAAGTTCATCATCAAAGACAAGGTCCCTGAACACGCCTGGATGGAAGACGAAGTCGTCGGGTCGCTGCCTACCGAGGTCGTTTTGTTAAGCTACATCAACCATGAGAGCATCGTCAAATGTCTGGACTTGTTCGAAGATGAGCTTTATTTCTACCTGGTTCGTTTCACTTCTTCTCCTAAACGCAAGCCCTATTAATGATATACGTTTAGGTTCAAGAGTTGCATGGCTCCCCATGGCAAAAGTGTCACAAACTACTTTTCCAACCATCATCACTGAACTTTTCCCCTATTTCATCGACATCGTCAACACCTGCGCTGTCTCCGTCGTCCTCTGAGGTGTCTTTACCTGGGTCCTTACCTGGTACACCACCCGATATGTTCGCCACCATTCAACCTCAGCTAGAAGATGGAAATGTGAACGTTTCCTGCGTTGATGACGTTCCTAGCCTCCTCAACAACCACCTCTCAATCTCCCAAAAGAGTCAGCCACCGGAGATTTCTCGTCGGCCCTCACACGACCTATTTGAGTGCATCGAACAGTCGGAGGACAAGCGTCTCACAGAAGCTCAGGCTTGTTACGTGTTTGCTCAGGTCGTTGATGCCGTACACTACCTTGACACTCATGGGATCGCCCACCGTGATATTAAGGACGAGAACTTGGTCATTGACAATAAACTCAGGGTAATCCTATTTCTTCTCTCTGGATGAGCTTAACCTGAAATTTTTGTTGGTTTCCAGGTTAAATTGATTGATTTCGGGAGTGCCACAGCCGTCAATCCTGCTGAAACCCGGCCGTATTACAAGATGTTTTACGGAACTGCTGCGTATGCTTCGTCTGAGATTCTCCTTAAGAGGGATTATCAAGCCGCTCCTGCAGAGATTTGGACACTAGGAGTTTTATTGTCGTACCTGCTTGCCGGAATTTCACCATTTCCAACTGTGCGGGATGCCGTTGATGGGAAGATTTTTCTGTCCGAAAAAGTGGCAGGTGAAATTTCGGACGATGCGATGGACCTGATGCGGAAGTGCTTGGATCCAAATCCTGACACTCGCGCCACAATTAATCAAATCAAAGTCCACCCATGGCTACAACACAGACATTCTCTCCTTTAGACTTATTTCATCATGGCTTGCATTCAATTTCTTTCTTCATTTCCTCGGCATTTTTCAACATTTTAGATAACATTAGAATATTTCACTCGTTTCTGGCGGGTTTCCGATGACATCTTCCTCATTATCTTGTGTTCCATTATTTTTGGCATTGTTGTAGTTTTGTATTCATAATCCTCGGTAACTAAGTATACTGTATTGAATAATGTAGCGTTCATTCGCATAAAATGTAGATGTTTTTCGATCTCCACTTTGAGAATTGACTAGCTCTTATAAATCACGTGATATGGAGCCAATCGCAAAGTTCGGCGCTCGACATTCTCTTCAACGAACTCCACTCCTTCCGCCATGTCCTTCGTTCTCAGATCAGCAGGTAATGACCAATGCACAGAAATTACTGGTCGTTAAGGCTCATGTTGTTTTCCAGCTACCACCGTAGGACGAAGAGCTGCGTTTTCTTCCCAAATCGGCCTGGCAGGTCAGTCGCGACTTTCGCCGTACCCTCTGACTTTCTTACAATTTTGAATAGCCTGCCGGCCTCTACATACATCGAAGTTGGCTGGACAGCAGCAGAATTCACCTGTTACCGCTGCGACAAGCGATGTTCCTGTCACCCGTTTGGCTCAACAAGGCTCGATTCAACTTAGTCTGGAGACGCCTCAGAATAAAGCTGGTAAAGTGTTGGGGTTGGTTTCTGGTACGATGCAAATAATAATTTATCAATTGTTAAGAATATGTGCTGTCTACGTTGGACAAAGTGACAAACTGGGCTAGACAGGGATCAATGTGGCCAATGACATTCGGTGCGTGCAGGGTAATCTGCTTTGCGCCCTGGCTTGCTTGACTGTTGTGTTCCTAGGGCTCGCCTGTTGTGCAGTAGAGATGATGCACATGGCTGCTGCCCGCTATGATCAGGATAGGCTTGGTGTCGTCTTCCGTGCTAGCCCCCGACAGAGCGATATCATGATTGTCGCTGGCACTCTGACGAACAAAATGGCACCGGCACTGCGAAAAGTTTACGACCAAATGCCCGAGCCACGTACGTAGCAGACTTTGATTTCTATATGTTCTTCTAGCTTATGAGTGGTTCAAAGGTTGGGTCATTTCCATGGGATCCTGTGCGAATGGTGGTGGTTACTACCATTACTCGTACTCTGTTGTCCGTGGATGTGATCGTATGTTTGACTTTTGATAGGGAGGGAATTGTATGGACTCACACCTCTACAGGGATTGTTCCTGTGGATATTTACGTTCCTGGTTGTCCTCCAACAGCTGAAGCGCTCCTTTACGGAATGCTCCAGCTGCAGCGGAAGATGAGGAGAAGCCGAAAAGGGGTGCTTTGGTGAGTTCTCGTAGAATCGTTTTTGAAGTACACTAATAATGCGAACCACACGCAGGTACCGTAAATAATAGATATTTAGAACAAGTCGTTACATACATACATACATATGTACCGTACAAGTGTTATGTTGCGGCATGTTCCGTGCAACGATTCCATAATCACATACCAATAAACAGTCTCGTCAACAAGTCACCTAAGAACTGTCAACAGCACCTCGTCGTCGTCGCTCACAACGGCGACTAGCCCCAGCAAGCCAGCCGCCTCGTCGTTACTGGCCGGGGGCTGATATCTCCAGGCTCTGGGCTCGTCGTTGCCGGTGTCCTGCGGTGATCGATCATTCAACCATGGCCGCTGCTCTTCACTATCCACGCGCCCTTATGAACGACTTCGAATTTGGAGACAACCGCTATCCCATCCTCTCGTCACAGCCCAAACCAAACATGTCCACCAACGATCGTCCATGGAACCCCAGCAGTTCAGACAGCCAGTCCAGGCTTTCTCTCTCATATGCGGGACAACGAGTCCCCCAGCCAGAATCTCAATATACTGCAAGACCCTCGTTACGACAGGACAGGGCTTCCCCGGACGTGGAGGGGTCCTCTGGCCCTTCAGACCTACAGCAGGACCCTCAAAGTTCTTCAGGTTCGAATGCCCTTCCCCCGGGCGCCTCCCGTCGTGTCGTCGAACGTTACAGCTTGGACGACAACAACCAACGACCTCCTTCCAGAACGTCCAACGACACGAAACCTACAATCGTCGAGTCTGTCCAAGACACGGTCACCCTTCGTAATCCAGGGACCCCCTTAGGCCCGCGTGCAATTTCTCCGCCAGGGCGTAAATCACCTAAACCTTCTTCGTCCCGTCTTGTTCCTCCAACAACCTCCACCGGCGCCAGCTCTTCGCAATCCCCTCAGCTTCCTCCTTTTATGCCGCTCTCAGCATCACCAACATATAACCCACCTGTGGCTCCAAACCATCGCGCCTACGCTCAACAACCCACATATGTTACCCAGCCCAACGCTCCGAATCCAATTCAAACGGTGTACACGCCTATTATTCCACAACAAGAGGAAATTTGCGTAGAGTGCGCCATGCGTGATCAGGATATGGCTGATGTTGACGTTACCTCGGCTGGTGTGTGGGAACGAGCCAGTGATGCTTTGTTTGAGGAGTTGAAGCAGAGAGAACTCGAGGAAGGAGCCAATGGTGTTGTAGTCGACAACCCGTCACGACCTAGAATCAAAGGTGGCCGTCTAACAGAGCAGAATATTAAACTTTGGTTGAGCGTCGTACGTATTCCAAATTTATCTTTACGCCTGCCCAAAACCTTACCGTTTGCCACCAGAATCCGCGAGAACCTGCGTCTCGGCAACAAACGCTGAACACATACATCAAATCCCAACGGACCCTGCTGGAAGCTGAGGCTCTTGCCCATGCTCGCGCGATGCAAGAGGCGAAGCAACTGGATAGCCGTATGAGGGATGCATACTCCCAATTACGGCGGTCTGCTTACGACACAGGCAACAGCTCATCTCCTGCCGATGACTTGGGTGGTGTTCGTATCAAACCCCCATTATCGCCTGGTTCCCCCACCCACAACCATGCCCGTTCCCATTCCCGGGAAATTACACTGCTTGAAAATGGCATGATTGTCGAGCATGTAGATGTGCGAAAAGAAGAGAGGGAGGCCCGAGAACGTAAGAAAAGAGAAGACAAGCGAGCTCGCAAGTCTTCCAGAAGCTCCGTCATGGATGTTACTTCCATTATTTCTGTGCAAAGCGTCGGACAACTGACAGAGAATGGTTTGAAACCATATTCAAGATACTCTCATGCAAGTTCTGCTAGACCAACGAGCGTCCTGACAGCTCCTCTTGACCGACCGGACCTTCCTCATGCGTATTCGCAAGCATCCTTCTCCGATGTCCACAGCCTTGGATCATCGTCACCAAGACGAACAAGATTCTTTGGAATGAAGAACTTGAGTGCAGGCTGGAGAAGCCAGGACAGTCTGGCTCCATCTGGCGTGTCCGGCAGCATGATTGATATGCAGTACGCCAATTCGATTCTAATTCTTTTCCGCCGTGACTAATATGTATTTTCCAGTGTTGCTTTACAACGAGAAGCTCATGGAGCGCACTTTACAGCGTCGCCAATTGACCTTAATACTCCTCGTCGCAGCCAGATTTGGCCGCCAGCTGATCTGGAGGATCTCAATGCATCTCAATGCATCCAGGAAGAGAAAGGAAAGAAAAAGAAAGGAGGATTGGCGAAGATCTGGCGTATTGTCACTGGCAAGAATGATGGCGCCCAACGTGAAACGGTTCAGCGAGGTGATGGCCAAGAAGACGACCTTCCTTTAGCGCCACCACCACCGCTATCGTATTTGGTTGGTCGAGTGCCATCTGATCTGGTTTCCAGTGGAATGCGGTCCACGCCTTCCCTCCCCTCCGTGGTATCGCCTAAATACGGACTATCAGCTTCTGGTATGTCACCACCTACCGCTCCATCAAGCATGTTACCCTCCCCGGCCTCATTGCGCCCATCTGGTGATATAGAAATCGTCGACGCGAATGGTCCCGCTGACGAACATGGACAAGAGGTTCCACTTAGGAGATCACAGAGTGTAAACTGGAAACCGATTCACTCGGCCAAATCGGAAACAGAGTTGCGATCGAAAAGCGTTGCTACATTCCCTAACCCACCACCATTACCCAACTCTAATTCTCTGTCTCCCAACTCCACCCATATACCAGTAATTTCTCGAGAAAAGTCTCTCCCACCACTACCTCCAGGTGAACAACCTGCACGAATCACTCCCTCTGATCTTGCGAGACCACGTACAGTCTATGCTTACGACCATCGGACTTTGCCCCCAGGCTCCAGCCCGGCTCATGATTTCCTACCACCACAAGCACCATTCAGAACAACCGATGCCAGGCGACAATCCTTTGGTGGCACGTCGTCAAGGCCGAACCCTGTGCCGCAAACGATGCCCACTAGCAGGCCCGTTGATTTTGACTCCCGTCGATCATTTGGTCCGCGTTATGATGAATTTGGCATATCGCGACAATCTTTAGGTAGACTCGAGCACGTCCAGGAACATCCTTCAAGAACCAATTCGCCCCTTCCGTCAATGAAGCGGAAGAGTAAGTTCGGCTTATCCTCCCTTCTTGGCAAGAAGAACGACAAGAAAGAACAAGAGCCAATGCAGGAAACTACCGGTCATCAGTTCCCATCCATGGGCTACTCCCCATACGATTATCAAGATGATCTGACAACGAACGGATACACCAATTCAGTTTCACGGCACAGCACTTTCAGCTCGGTTACACCCAACCCCAATCTACGCATGTCTGTGACCTCTCGAAAAGCTCTCGAAGAACTCGTGCAACAAGACGCCGACTTCGTCGCCTATCGATACCCTTCCAATGACCAACGTTTAGACCTTCTTCGATGATGCGTCAGATTTTTTTCACGCCTTCCTTACACTCCCATTTGGATTTCTTACTACTCTATCAACGGTTGCCCTGCTTTCCTTGCTATACATTTGATGAGGGTTCAAGGACATGTACATAACACGTATTCATTCTCTTGATTGTAATTTATCACCATTCAACATGTTCGTTACCCTTACATAGTTATTTACCCTCGCATTCTCAACGTCCAAAAAAAAATTTCAATTAATAGACTTTGATCAGTGAGACCGATTTGTGAGAAATTTATAAATTTAGATACAGTTGCATAATTTCGAATCGCTAATGGGATCCTCTTGGTTTCTCGCGATCACTATTTAGAGCCGAACGATAAGATTGAGCGTCATAAGAATGTGAGCCGTTACCGAGGTCTGAAAACAAGAAGCGCCTTTGTATCTGGGATGATGGCCCCATTAAACACGACATTCTTGGGTCGTTCTGTTACTCCAGTGGGGTAACTGATATCATATTCCAGGAGAATGTGTGCCAACATTAGCTTGAGTTCCACCTTGCATAAACGAATTAGCGTTTTTGTGAACATCGGTACTACAGAAGAGAACACACAGAGACGAAGGAACGACCAGCACAGGCATGTCGTCCTGTTGAATATAAAGGCTTAGTTGGGCAAAAACGAACTTCACAGTGTGAACATACCAGCACCAAATGGAAGGTACTGGGAAACGGTTTTATGGCGTCAGTTCTACATGAAGATAGGAAGAAAAGAACGTACGTGATCATCAACGGTCGTGAAACCATACTGCGCCTCTGAACCGATATTTGCACCGATACTCGCCCTCATTTTCGAGAAACGAAAGAGGTCACAGCGATTTGGATCCGGGTAAACAAGGGGGTTGTAGTGTATAGCCTTCATGTCCACTGCAACGCGGTATCCAGGCGGAATATGTGTTCCATCTCCGAGGTCACAACCTACAACCGCAAAGCGAGGCAAAGCAACTAAAGAAAGAAGGGTCAACGTTTGAAAAAAGATCCTTGAGAGAGACGCAAATACAATGCATTAAGCCATAGTATCTTCCAACCTCACGAAGAGCGGAGTCGATCTTGTATAGTTTGTCCAGAAAAGATTTGGTCCATCCACCTTCTAGCTCCAAGGCTTCTTTAACCTCCGTTCGCATACTCTCGACATCTTCCTTCGACAATAAAGCGATTTCGAAGAGGGTCTGGGTAATGAAGATTGCTCTAAAAAGGGAGATCGATTAGTGCGGAAACATCGAGTGAATGAAAGGGGCCCGCACGATGTGTGTACACTACCAAAATTAATATTCAAAAGTCGGATTGCAAGCCCTTTAATGGTTTCCTCGGGTGGTGCACTCTGTATCATATATTCAGTTACGAGAGCCTTGGAACACCGTTTTAGAATTTGAACCCTGTTTTAATGGGAAACGTTTAATTACCGGCTTCTCTGCTAATTTTTCACGAGTTTTCATATATCGTTGCAGAAACGGTATCATAATCTTGAGCGGCTCTTTTTTGCCACCCAATATGAAAGAAAGGACAAAATAAACGATTCTAATGAGATGCCTGAATAATAAGAACTGGAATTGATGGGAGTGCTCACGGCCGGAATGCCAAAGGACTCCACTGGATGAAAGGAGCCATGAGTGGGGTAGTTTCTGCGAACCTCACGACCGCTTTGAGGAAGTTTTCGTCGCGACATAACTCTTCCCCATAAATCACGCGATTGCTGATTCTTGCAATCAAGTGTGTCATAGTATCAAATACGGGGATGCTAACAGCACCTGAAAAAGTTCCTGAGCTTCCGACTGAGAATAAGGAATGTTTACTCACCCTCGTTCTTGGGGGCTTTAAAAACTTGATTCATCGCTAAGATAGATTCATCCAATAGTTCTGGGATGAATTGGTGAAGGTTACGGTGCACGTCGGTTCTCAATACCTTGGCTTGATATGGATTGACCAATTGGTGCTCGTCCATAGTGTAAGGCAACTGTAGATCTTCATTGACTGCCACCGCTTCATCGAACTGGCATCTCGTCCGTTGTCAAATATTGGCTGGAAATCGGGTTGAAACTCACGATGCTATCCGGTCCAGCTCGAATGAGCTTCATGTATTCTGGTCCAAGGAAGAACACTGCTCCTGACTAGATCAGATATAAGTAAGCATCAAACAGCCTCAGGGAACGGCCCAAAGATGACTTTCCAAGGTAGGAATCACAAATGGCCTATTTGAAAACTGCTTTCTTCCCTCTAGGATAATTGATTCGCCATCGATAGTCCACCTCAATGCTGTTTGGATGTATCCAAGGACACCAGGCTTTCCCACACGCGGTACTCCGCCTGAATAGGATATTGCTCGAGAGAGGCGGGCATACGCCAGGATCAAGCAAACCGCAAATAAGAGAATTGCTTGAGAAAAGAAGTCCAACATGAGAGTAGACAGCCGTCGGGCAGGTAGAAGTGGATGCGGAGTCGTTTCTACGACTAGACTATATGTAGCCAGGGCATTCTGTTATACATAAAGCGAGCTCAGGAGCGGTGGCGGGCTAGTAGCAAGGGTGATTGTGGGTGCAGAATGTACATGTTACGTTATGCTACATCCATTGACATTCATATATGTGGCAGGGATGATTGTGGATGCATTGACATTCATTTATTGTTCTGCTCGGAGATTACCGAGGACAAGTCTGTACGACGTTCTTTCGACGCTCTCATCAATCTCGAAATACATCATGGCAAGGGAGTCTATATAATATTTCGACAACTGCTCACACTAATCCCCAGGCTCCGAGGGGACTTTCTGCTGAAGAAAAACGCGTCAAGCTGCTCGAAATATTTCATGAAACGGTTAGTACCTTTGGACTCGATCCTCAAGCTATCGTCTCCTGGACCTGACATATTGTAGCACGACTTTTACCAGGTATATCAGCCATCCGGGCAGCAAGTCCCTCCTAATCCATATTATATAAGCTCAAGGAGCTCGAGAAACTTGGTCCGAAATTAAAGGGCATTGGTGGGCCTGCCCCCAAGGGCTCGAACAGATTAGATGCTCATTTTCATGCTCAGTCTCGCAGTCGGTTAAGGACGTCTTACAGTCGCTAGTCGACGACGGGTTGGTTCAAGGAGATAAGATTGGGTCCTCCAACTGTACGCCGCATATATCTCGCTTTGATGCGAAACCCTCTAAAGATCCAAGTTTTCTGGAGTTTTCCATCTCAACATGGTGTCCTAGTCTGCATCTTTTTTTTCACTCAGAAACTGCGATGGCTGATACATCCGCGATAAAAAACCATAGGTTCAAACTAAATTAGAAGCGGTCAAAGGGATCGGGAAGGCACATCGTGCCCAGATTGCGGAAGTCAAGTCTGCTATTGAACAGGCCAAAGCCGAGAGAGTCGAATCCGCGAGTCCAGATTGCATGTCGACAACCCCACTTTGATTTATATTTCACCCCACAGGATGACCGATCCAACAAAATGAAGAAACTAAGTGGATTAAAGAAAGAACTTTGCATTTTAGAGGCTGAACTCACCGCGTATGGTGACTCGAACCCCGCAAAAGTTGAAGAAGTCAAGCGTGCAGCTTTCCTCGCTAAAGAAGCGGTGTTCCGCTGGACCGGTAATCGCTACCTCGTGCATCATTTGAAGGAGATCTAAAGGCAAAACAGACAATTATAGCATGCTCCTGGGACATTTTACGAGACAGAGTGGAGTAAGTGTTGAGGATATTCGTCAATATCTCGAAATAGGAGAAGACTACGAGGAACTCGAGTAGGAATTCAAAGGAATAGCTTTCTAGTAAATGTGCACTGTCAGTCCGATTCCATAGCCTCACGTAGATGTTGCAACTGTTGTCGAAAGGGTTGTCGAAGGGTCAATATATGATGTGAAGGCAGGGATGAAATTATCATACCCATTCCTCGCCCCAATTGTCAGCTTCTTGGACCTGTTTAGCAACCGCCGGAGAAGGTAATACAATCTTGACCATGTCGACGATATCATGGGCTTGAAGGAGTACTGCAGCAACACCCAGGCCACCTTTCTTTTTCATGTGTGCGTTGGCATCTTTCAGGCTATCGAGTAATGGGCCGCCTCCGAGGTTTCCTTGCAATTGCAATATCTGGATGAGTGGCACTGGTAGGTGAAATAAGAAAACAGGGGTTATACCAAGCATCTCTCTCGTCTCGGCCATCGTTAGGGTAAAGCCACCAACCGGCTCATACTGTCTTTTAGGCGGCAGGTTGGAATGATTGACCTTTAACTTGATTTCAATAAAGAGGAGGTTATCATCCAAGGCAGCAGAATTATGCCCCAAATCCAGTGCACATATAATAGCATGGCGGAGAGGACCGAGATGCAAGGAATGCCTGCAGAAATATTGAATTGCTAGACCTCTTTTTCAAATATAATGTCTTTCACCATTTCTTAAACTTTGCTACGGCATTTGCAGCAGCAGGGTTGGCTGCGGCGACAATTTTTGAATTCGCGCTAGCTTTACAAGGTTCCTAGATTCATGAATTGTGATTCGTGGTCATTCCATGATAAGCGCGGTGTGAAGAAATCTAATCACCTTGTGAAGTGGCCAACTGGCCACTTGGCACTCTTTACTCTGGATAAGACATTTAGACCGATGAGCATAACTGGCTCAAGCAGAGAACATACGCAATAAATAACCTGACAGGCGAGGAGAGCATTAGCATATAAAAATTGCAGCAAGTAGAAAGATTGAAACCTCTTTGCATCGACCGCAGGCCTGAAATTGCTTTTGGTTAGGATCTTGCTTTTTCGCACACCAATGGCACAGTTTCAGAACGCGGGATTGACCCTTCCAGTGGGGTGAACTTTGTGTTTTGGATTTTTCATCCATGGTGGTCTTCAGAGAGAGAAAATACACGTGTCAGAGCGATCATCAATTTCGGGACAACAGTCAAGTATGTACAGGTAATGATAATACTTATAGGGGTAGTCGACAAGTAGAGGAGGGAGTCAAGTGACAGCGTGACACGTGCTTGTTGAAAGTCCGGAACTCTGCGGACTCTTTTCCCGCCTCTGTTCATTTCTGTTGTTCACAAATTATATCTGCGCCTTATCTTGGTCCCAGCTGGCGACTATGTCCCATAGCCCCTCCGCATCTATCTCAAATAGCTCAGAGACCGCTTCAAAGAAAAGGAAATCTAACGCCGCCCTGCCAATGCTCGCATCGAACACCATTGAAGGACCAGCGCATCAGCAGCAGGGGCAGTCTCACATTCCCAAGCGAGGCGCTCGAGCCTGCACATCCTGCAGGAAAGGGAAAAACCGATGCGAAGGCGAGGTACGAGTCTTATGTAGCCGTCGGTCCTAGCGATCCGTTCCACTGACTGAGGCCCGCCTCCCCCGCCGGCCCGGCTCTGCTCAACAGGCTCCTTGTCGTCGTTGCCAAGCGAGTGGTATCCCTTGCATTTTCGAGAAACCAGAGAAGAAGAATGTTCAGGCCATGTCTGGGGCAAGTATTGAGTCAGTTTTGATCCTTATCTTCTGTTTTGTATCATTTTTTGAGATCCTGTGCCCCCTAGACGCCTCGCAAGGCTCGAGGGCCAGTACCTGGTACGTGCACGTCAGGTTTTTTCATCGTCGTCCCACTGATATGTCGGGGAATTGTGGTGGTCGTAGGTCATGCAAAGCCAGATGATTGGTATGCAGACTTCCCTGGATCGCATCCTATCAGCGGTTCAGCCGCAAGGCAGTGGCGGTCTATCGATGCCCCCACCCCCTCCTGGCATGTATCCACCTCACATGGAGGGCCACCGCGACGGGGCGGGTTTGCCGCCCCAGCACCGTAATGGTTTCGAACAAGGACCTGCGCCTTCCGATCGAGGCAGGTTTCCTCCTCTCCCGGGATTTGCCCCTCCCGTGAGCTATGCTTTCCAACTGCTCGAACTACAAAGCTTACTGAATTTCATTTCAGCCCCATAAGTACACCCCTTATGGCATAGTTGCTAGCACTGCTCCGTCCTCAGATGACGAGTCTGAGGATACCCTCCCCAGGGTTTCGCTCAACGCTCCTATTGAAGCCCTCCAAGGCTTGGCGAACGCCGCAGCAGAGGCAGCAGCAGCGCCATCTGCAGAGCCTCCGAGGTGTTTATTCTCAATCACTTAAAAATGGCATTGTCTCATTGGCGGTTTCAGAGTCAAGAAGCGCAAGCGGGCAGAACCTATTCCAAGAAATGCTTTCCCACACGTTGTCGAGAAGGTATTGTCCTGTCATGAGTCTCGGCTCACCTGGTTTAAATTTGATTTTCTAGGGGTTGGTTACCGACTCTGAAGCTCGAGAGCTGTTCAACATGTAGATTTACTCATCCCTCTTAGTCATCACTTGTTCACTTGTACTTGTAGCTTTTTTGCAGGATGCCATCTCTTTATACCGCTTTTCGATCCCTCATATGATACCTATGAAAGCTTGATGGAAAGATCCCCTTGGACCTTCGATGCTATCCTAGCAGTTGCTGGGAAGATTCGGAGCGGAAATGGTCCGCTCAGCCCAACTTTCTACAAGTGTCTCGAAGAATCCCAAGGAATTGCTCGTTCTTCTCTTTTTGGTCCCGTTGTGAGGAAAGAAGCTGTCCAAGGTAAATTGTCTTGTACATTTATAAGGGTATTACTTGACAATTTCGCAGGTATGCTTTTACTCGCTGCCTGGAGTACCAATGGCTGGCTACCAAGCGGCCATGCCATGCACATGGCTCTGGACCTTGGACTTCATCGTGCGTTGGAAAAGCTGGTCGACGACAGCGGCAATCAAAGGTCAGAAGAAGAGGAAAGGAACCTGGGTACGCTTTATTGCGCCTGCCAAAATTTCACCCAAAGTTAATATAACTCATTACAGTGGTTTCAGCCCGAATCTGGCTATGCTTGTATTGGTTTGACCATCAGTTCGTATCCAAGAATCTTCTAAATATGGCAGTTGTTGACCTAATCATTCATAGAATGAGCCTTGGGACGGGACGCCCAATTGTGCTCCGAGATGAGAATACCATCCGTCATTGTCGGGTCCTCTTGAATCACCCCATGGCATCGCCAACTGATGTTCGGTTGATCTCGCTGGTCGAATTGATTGTTCACAAGAGTGCGTGTTTTTTTTACTGACAAAATACATTCAATTTGTGACTTTGCGAATTAGCCCAGATTCATGACTTTTTGGCGCCATTAAATGGTCAAGTCAATGCAAACGCCCTTGCCCTCATTCGTCGAGCCAATGAAGCTCTCGATGGGTGGTGGTCCGGCTGCGATGAGCTACATCGTCAGTGTTGTGTTCGAGTGCTTAACCATGCACTGGAAACTGATATTTAGCAGGTCGCACAATGGATCAGGACTCTCTACTTCGCAAGGTACTTGCAGCAGAACTACATTACACCAAACTTTGGCTCGTCTGTGTTGCCCTCCGTGGCGTCGCTTGGGACAAATTGCCATTTGAACAGCGTGAACTTGCCTTCCAAGCCAAGGCAGCGGCCTCTGATTGTCTTTCGATTTTCCTGAATTCTCAAGAGTATCGGTAGGTTATCTAATGTCTTTCCAAGCTCGTGAGCGACATTCTCATTGTACGACAGTGCCGCGCTCCGTTATGCGGTTCACGACAGCCTCGTTATGGCTGCATTTTCCGGACTCTTCCTCTTGAAAATGGCCAACCTTTTTTCAGATGAACTTGATCTTGCAACCATCATGGCCCAAGTTGAACAATTAGCACAGCTCTTTTCCGACGTTGCTGCCGAAAGGTAGGGGCTCAATCATTGGGAGGCTACAAACGCTGACTGGGTAGCATCTAAGGTATGCTTTGACACTTCGCATCTTGTTGGCAAATATTCGCCGCAAGATGCGCAGCGGCATCAGCACCCCAGCGCCGACCTTGCCTCCTCCCTCATTGGCTGAAAATATGATCGTCTCGCCAACAGCGCCTTTCCATGACCCTGCGATGCCGGCCCCTTTCAGCATGGAGGAACTCGGGTTTATTTGGCCCAACGACAGAGGCTTCTTCAGCCCTTCCGCCATCCCTTTATGGCTTCAAGAACAGGTTCGTCTTTGTATGTCGGCTCCAATTTTATGACTAAAATTTTTGTAGAGTCTCGCAGACCTTGGTCTTCCCGCCAATGGCTCGGACGGAATCTTCTTGCAGATAGCCGGAAAGAATGGCTGGACAGGCGATTTCTTGCCTATGCCAGATGCCTGGTAACTTTGAATAGCCATTGATCTTTTCTTGAACTTGATCTCCAAATTGCAAACTATGACCGAATCTCCTTTTTTGTTTTGTTTTCCTATATCATATAGTATGTCGTACCAGTTCTTGTCGTGGTGACCGATAAAAGAGCGATCCATAACAGGGAAACGTATCGCAGGATTACTACATTCTATCTGACCATTTACTCGTCTTCGTCGCTAGTCTCCTGCTCCTGTAAAAACTAATTGTAACCGTTAGTACATAAGCAGAATCGTTTCAAATATATATGATTGGTCACCTTGACCAGAGGTTCCGTTCCTTTGAGGAAGTGTTGGCGTCCTTGAGGCTTCGAGCCTTTCTGGTGCCAATAGATAATGGCCTGGTCGGATATGCAGTCCTTGTTGTATAAGACCTGTACGAGATATATATAAGTTTTATTCCGAATGTAGGGTTGAGGGGGTAACCTTGAGGATCTGAGGGAAGGCTTTGATGATGCGAGTATCTTCGTAGCAGTAAACCTGTACTGCATTAATTAGAGCAATTTGAGTTTTACCCCCATCGCAAAACGGCTCCAGAATAGGTGCAAATTTCTGAGAACTTATTTAGCAATTGGTTTCATGAATGACAGATATGAGGTACTAACGGTGACTTCGCGGAGAGCAAGGCCTTCGATCTGGTCTGGACGAGCACTCCAATCGACGGATCCCATAAGGCCCTGCCAGACGCACAGGATTAACTCGCTCTCGGGGATGGACGACTCTTCCTGGCGAGCCCTGATGGCGGCGATAACCTGTTCCGTAGTGTCCTCGCCTTCAAGCATCTCAGATAAGTCCTTGATGATTCCCTCCTTTACGACAGCATACTGCTTCTTGGCCCACCAGTCAGCCACTTGGGAGAGGCCCTCTTTCCTGAAATGTTCTTCAAGGTATTTTCCCTCGCGTTTATTGGGAGGGAAGAAAGCGAGAAGGTCCTTGATCCCTCCGCGTTTCAAAGTGGCGGATAGATGATCCATCGACTGATCGACCAGGTATGATCGGAAGATGATGGTGACGACGCTTATGGCAACATCTGAGGCCCAAGTCGAATAATGTATCCACAGGAAAAGAGAAAAGCTTACCGTTCTTAACCAAGTGATCCTTGACCAGACTCTGGAGACAAGCCGCATTGGCAAGACCCTGAGAGATCAGGAGTCCGATTGCGATAGAGAGCTTGTCTTTCTGAGAAGGAATCCAGCGGTGGATATACTGAAGGAGTGCTGGGAGTGCAGACTCTTCGAGTGGTTTTTGAAGATATTTGTATCTGATCGAGAGAGATCAGGGACCCTTATCGACAAAAATGTAGGGAAAAATGATTACCTCCTGGTAAGCTTGTTGATGACTTCGATGTATTTCTTTATGTCGTCCACCTCCGCAGGCTCGTTGGCGTTGAAGATAGTGAAGGGTGATACAGGTGCACCATCGTCGACGAAGCTGCCGCCTGGCTGGAGGAGGCCGCCGACGAGGATAATCTCGAAAAGTGCATCTGCATATTTGAGAAATTCTAGAGTAGATCCTGCTTGAACTAGTTTTGTTGCAAAAGAGTCGAAATCGCCTTCTGGTACGGTTTCAAGGTGTTTGTAGAGTTGATCTCTGAAGACTAAAAAAGGAATGTTTATGACGAGGAGAGAATTGGACGAACGGCGGGGGTACCTGTCGGTTCGTGTTTGGCTTGCGCTTTTACAGCACCCTTTCTTGCTTTAATTCTGACGCCCTGGAGCGAAGGCTTTGCAGCGGTGGATTGCTGAGACATACACTGGCGTCGAGGGGATGATGAAGAGGCGTCGGCTAACTCCGAGCATTGCCATAAATATTAATGGGGCCAATACCAAGCTTGAACAATAGCTATGTCACCTCGCTTCACCGACTCTCCCAATGCCCGCTCAAAGTCGATATCCACCGCTGACCTCGATACAAATGGTGTATGTCACCTCAAATTTTGCTTATCCCCTCCCGCTCATCTTCCATAGGTCCTGAATCGGCACTCCACAAACCATCCAACCTTCCGCGTCGGAGTCTCAGAGGACAAGGGCACTCGAAGAACAATGGAGGATGCCCACTCGTTCGTCGTAGACTTTGATTCGATACGCGGTCAAGGCTTCTTCGCGGTGTTCGACGGCCACGCTGGAAAGCATGCCGCCGAATGGTGTGGATCTCACTTTCACGAGGTAACTGCCCATCAGCCGCTCATCCTCCTTCTCAGTGCTTACCTTTATTAGTATCTCCTCGAAGCTCTTCATACCTCTCCCAACCTCCCGATCCCAGATATTCTGAACCAAACATTCCATGCCGTTGACGAGAGTCTTTCTCGTATGTGCGAAGAATCGGAAGGCAAGATCCACTCCGGATGCACCGCAGTCACAGCCTTCCTACGCCTTGAGGACGCCCATGGAAAACAATCATTTATCAGTCCCCCTGCATCGCCTACCGCGGACTCACCCGTCTCCGGGCACAGTGTAGAAAACAGCGTTGATGGCGCCGAAATACCTGCCTCGAGCAGCCCCCTTGAAAGCAGCACAGAAAGCATCGATCCCAAAGAAGACGCAGATAGCAAACCAGCCAAAAAGGTCAAGAAAGAAAAGTCTTCAAGTACCAGCCGCATAAAACGGGCGTTGCGGAGCCTGGGAGGTGGATCAAGCAAATTCGCATCCTCTTCGGTTTCGGGTTCCTCATCTCCCCCGGCGAAATCGATCAGTGAAGGAATCACTCTTACCATCCCACCCACCAACGCGCGACATGTCCTTTACAGCGCGAACGCTGGTGACGCTCGAGGTGTACTCTGCCGGGCAGGCAAGGCGGTCCGATTGACCTATGACCACAAGGGCTCAGACAAGCAGGAAGCCAAGAGGATCACAGATGCGGGAGGGTTCGTGATGAGTGGGCGTGTAAACGGTGTCCTCGCTGTGACGAGAAGTCTTGGGGATTCATCAATGAAAGAATTTGTCGTTGGAGCGCCCTACACTACAGAAACTGAACTCTGCGAAGACGATGAATTGTTAATTTTAGCCTGTGATGGAGTGAGTTGTCTCGCTGTTGATCAACATGTTATGTTGGCTTATCACTCCTCTTAGCTTTGGGATGTAATCGGCGACCAAGGTGCAATCGAACTCATTCGCGAGATCGAAGACGCTCAACAAGCCAGCCACAAACTGCTGAAACACGCCCTTTCGCATCATACCACGGATAATGTGACTGTTATCGTTATCAAATTCAAGCATATTGGACAGCAGGCCGCTGCGGCTTAGCACTTCTTCTAGGCACAGTTTTTTCATTTCGATTTCGATTTTTTTTGGTTTCTCGCAGGTACTACTTCGAATAACGACTTTGGTTAATCTCATTGTAATATAATCCATGCCATTTCCACGTACGTATAAATGCTATTATCACCTGTATAATAAAGTACTCTGCGTTGTTGGTGCGTTGGAGTTGAATTGCCATGATGACGCTCACTCCATCACATGATTTTACGTTGTCATACTAGTGCACTCCTTTCTGAGCCAAGCTTAGTTTCAACTGACAACGAGGCGGCAGGCCCACCTTGTCAGTTCTTCCATTCCCTTGCTCTCTTGCATATTGACAACCTTCCTCTTACCTGCAGTACCAGCTCACGACGATACATACGGCAGGACCATATGTACGAACAACCCAGCGCCCCATACCCAGGACCTAACCCGAACTACGGGCAACCGGCACCATATTACAACCCCCCCGAGCAGCCAATATTGTATAATGGCGACTCAAAAGATCCCTATGAAGGTGGCAGATTCAAACCGAAGAAAACGATCAACGATCCTGTATTCTTAATACTATTCATCCTCCAGGTGAAGCTGCGTTGTGCCTCCTGTTTTTGTTCGCCTCTGCTCACGTTCTTCAAAAAAACAAGTTTTTGGGCTTTGCTGCACTCTCAGGCATTGCGTTAAATACATGGATTTCTCAAGGCGGCTTAGGCGGCGGGCTTGGAAAGGGAAGCACTGGTACAGGTGTAACACTAAACAGGTTTGAAGTTGTGGATTTTCTTTGCGTTTTTCTCACTTCACATACGCGTAGGAGCACTGTGTACCTTCTCCTTCTCATCACGGCTGCGGCTATATTGCTCTCGGTTGTATATCTTCTTCTGACGCGCATGTTCACAAAAATCATCATGCATATCACCCTGGTGTTGACCATCCTCTTGAACATGTAAATGCTCCTTACTGCTAGCCAGTTTTTCCGCGACTCAAGTTTTGACTCTTCTCAGCGGTATTTGCGTCTACTACTGGATTACCAAATATTACTGTCAGTCTTCGCTTTTGCCTGCCTGTTGTTGGTTTTTTTTACCGAAATTATCGTGCGCTTCCTGCAGCTGGCGCGATCATCTTCACCATTATCGCCGTCCTCTCTGTCCTATCCTATTTCGGCTTTAGATCGCGCATACCGCTCGCCTCCCTGCTTCTTCAAGTCGTTATGGATATTTCGAAGCATCATACTAGCGTTTATGCGGTTGCCTTTACTGCATTGTTCCTGCAAGCTGCCGTCGCCGTGTAAGTTGGCCAATCAATACGTCTTTCTTATGCTCATACGAAACTACCAGCTGGTTTACTTTCACCACCATTGCTACGTAAGGTGCTCCCTCCACTTATTCTAATCACTCTTTTAATATCTGACACAGCTACGCTAAATGGACGCCAGGAAACCCTTGTATGCCTCTTTCAAACCACCCATAACATATTATGCTGATGACACTTTCACTCTCGTTGTAGCCTGTGCTACGACGAGCTGCTCTAGCGGCAAGGTTGCTGGTCTCATTTTCTTTGAAACCTTCTCTTTCTTGTGGACTTCGCAAGTCATCGGCAATGTTGCCCTTGCGACCCTTGCAGGCGGTCCTTATGGGTCTTGGTACTACTTTGGGCCTCGTGAACTTGGTGAAATGGCAAGTGCTGTAACTAAGCAATTTCTCGATAAATCCTTAGAATCATGAATAGCCAAAGAACCCTACTTTCTCCGCATTTGGACGTGCATCGACACTTTCTCTTGGTTCCATTGCATTTGGCTCCTTGATCGTTACCCTCCTGGACCTTCTCAGGTTGATTTTGAATGCAGTTCAGCAAAACGCAGCTGCTGATGGCCACCGTATGTTTAACTCATCTTTTCTTCAGCCTGTTTCTGATACGTTGATGACATTGCAGCGGTCGAGGTATGCCTTGCATGCTGTGCGTCATGCTTTGTGGGTATCCTCCAGAACCTTGCCGAGTATTTCAATCGGTCAGTATTGTTTGATTATATTATGACAACTACCCATTGACATTCATCCTAGATATGCTTATATTGAAATTGGTAGGGAATGTTTAAACCCACATTTGATGTTGATCTTTTCTCAATCCCGGTTTACTCTAGCATTGTACGGCAAACCATACATTGGCGCAGCGAAAGATACGTGGAGGTTATTCAAAGACCGAGGTTTGAGCATTTAAACGGATGAACTCACATTGGGATCTCACCAACCTTTCTAGGTATTGATGCTCTGGTCAATGACTCGCTCGTTGGGATGAGTACGTAATTTGGATATAGGATAAGACTTGAAAAAATGAATTGACTCAATCTACACAGCTCTCATGTGGGGTTCCTATGCGGTTGGACTTTTGTGTTCCCTTTTTGGATATCTATACCTACGGTGTTAGTATCTAGCCATTTCCTCTGGATTTGTTTCGCTGACGAACCAATCAGTCACTGCACCTGCATATAACGTTGATGGCCAGTACACTGCACCAGTAATATTATTTTCTTTCTTGATCGGGTTGGTTTGCTGTGAGTCCCTAACGTTTTGTCTCTGGACATGTTAACATGCTTGTTGTGTTTGAAGGTCAAACAATTACTTCTGCCATCGAAGCTGGCGTCTCTACTATGTGAGCCTCTTTTATGCTCTCGTTGGATATTGATGGCTGATTGGCTTGGAAGATTTGTCGGCCTTGGTGAGGACCCGCAGGTTTTAGCGATCCGTGCCCCCGCTTTGTTCTCGGTGAGCAACTGAGTCACTTCTAGGGACATGGCTAACATATATACATTCCTGTGCAGATGATCGCAGATACTTACCCCGCCGTTGTGAATGGGGTACCACGAGAATAATGAATAAGATTTCCCGTTTATGATTAATATGATGTCACACATACGTAACCAATGATCGAGATTTTGTCCTGGGCGTGTTGGCAATTGAGCTCAGCCATTGAATTGTTTAACCAGAGTTGTTGAGGTGTTTAAGCCATCGTAAGCCATCGATAACGAACAACCACGACGGTGCAATGCGCAAGACCTCTTATGTTGTCACCTTCGCAGCCGTCGCAGCCATCCTCGCTGTCGTCCGTCAAAATTCTCGTTTGTTATCCTATATTGCAACTAACTACTTGACATTCAGAACATCATTTCTGCGCATAGACCAGACTGGTAAGCATATCAGGATGATGATAAGGCCATACGACTAACCAACCAATAGGCTTGTAGTGCAATATGAAGAAGTCCCCTACACCAAGATCACTGTAACATATGGCCTTGCTCAGCGTTGCGAGCTCATGGTAACTGAAATACCTGGGCCCTCAGACAGTGGCAAGATTGTCTACAGGGATTATGAGTGCCGAAAATTCCCTATGAGCGTAACCGACCGCTGCGATAAAGAGAACAAGGCATTTTGCATGGCTTGGACAAGCGCAGCCTTCCTCAACGAGATTGCACTTGGCTTTGGTCCTATCTCCCTTCTGGCCATCCTGTTTGGTGTAAGCACGCATTCCCGGAGGAGGAGGATATGGGCAGCTGTTGCTGGGCTGGTGTCATTGCAAGGTGTGTTCCACCGTCCTTTGTGTTTTTTTTTTTTGTGTGTTAACCTCTTTCTACCTCAAAGCGGCCTGTCAGATATCCACCTTTGGAATTGTAACCGATATGTATCTCACATCGAGTTACCCATCCTTCGAACGTGCGCGGCCGGGTGAGCAATAGCTCTTTATCAATATGTGGATGTCACTGATCTTGTCCTTGTCTCTAGGTATCGCGTATATTCTCCATACCTTATGCTGGATTTTCAGCGTTCTAGTCACCTTTGGAGTACTCCTGACCGGTATTTCTGCGGGTGCCGGACACAGATGGGCCGCTGGTAATCGCGTCTACCAGCCCATTCCCTAAAGTTCTTGCTTCGTTCTTTGTATTGAAACATGTATGGTACACGGCACTACAATTACAGAAAATATTGATGATCCAATGCGACCTGTCCGATTCGAGACACTATCGAAATTGACGTCCCCTGATTCGTTTATTCCATCCCTTTCTTCATATTATCGAATTTGCTGTCGCAGTACGACAGCCAATTGTTGCTCCTTTCGAGACCACCCATGGAGTCTTTGACGATCGTGACAAGACTTTTACCATGCTGGAGGTCCTTTCCAGGACCGCCTTCCATGCCTTCTCTCGCACATCCTTTGTCACCGCTTAGCTCCCAGAACATGCTGCCTCCAAGATTTTCCTTCTTGATATAGTGACCCTTCAATTTTGCAATTTCTTCGCTGTCGAAACTGACCATTTCTTGCTTGGTGGCATCATAGGTCCAGCTCGCTCCAGCTTTGGGGTCTTGGTGTAAAGTCGAGCAAGGGAGAGGAAGAGCACGGTAGTCGTAAACACCGGACTCCCAGGTTCCTTGACCCATGCCAGAAAAGGCGGTCCCAGGACCATATGTTTGGAGGAACGAACGGCCATACAGGGGGATACCAAGTACAATTTTGTCCCGTTTGACGCCTTGGGAAATATACCAATCGACCGAGGCCGATGCACTGATAGCTCCTCCGTGAAGATTGGCCTGGTGGTTAGCGATATGGTCCCATGAACCAGCTACGGACGGCAAGTCGTATCAGAAAAGCAAAAAAAGAAAATGAGAGGGAAAGGAAGCAACTTACAGAAGTCGTAAGCCATTAAATTCCAGAAATCGAGAGATTTATCCATGGCAGCAACGTGAAGTTTCTTGTATTTGTCTGGACCACAAGGAGCAGCGATCTGATGTAGAGATTGAGCATATATGCGAGTAACAAGCGCAACACTCACTGAAAGAAGGAATTTGCAGCCTGAGCCTTTCTTCGCAGCATGTTTATCCAAAGCAGTCCTCATCTCCTCTAATAATGCGACATACCCAACAGCTTGGTTATTGTCACTAGGATACTCGTAATCCACGTCCAAGCCATCCAAGCCGAAATCCTCCAAAAGTTTGACTGATGATTCTACAAACTTAGCCCTCAGAGCAGCATTGACGACGACAGGGTGGAAGGAAGGTGAGTAGGTCCATCCACCGATGCTGAGCAACACTTTGAGGTGACGGTGTTGCTTTTTCAAGTTGTAGATGGCCTTGAAGTTGCCGTAAAGGTTATTGCCGACGTCATTCCATGAATCACCAGGATAATGAATATCCTGATCGGCCCACAAGTCTGAGAGGTAGACCTCTCCGGAGTCAGGTTTTACGTTCGCGAATGCATAAAGAATATGACTGTTTAATTAATGAATACCAGAATATTTGCTTGATACGAGGTACATACGTCAGGTCCTTGGCGGGAATGAGGGACGGAGGAAACTTTCGTCCGTAAATACCCCTAATCAAAGGTTAACATTAAGTATTGCTGTTAACATGAGCCCGCCCTACCAATTGACGAAACTGTGGTGCGTAAGCCTCAGAAACTAGTGAAGTAGGCCGTAAGACGTACTATCCAATGCTGTATTTACCGTCACAAGGCATATTTGGATCTTCACTCGAACACGGTTGGTCTTTCTGGGGAGCAGGGATATTAACGGGAGACTTTGGTTGGATAGAATATTGTCCGATCTTGAAGAGTAAGAACGCGAGGAAGCTGAGGAGAAGGGCAAGAAGGACGCGATGGTATGTGACGTTGGAATCGCGACCTTTTGGGGCAAGACGTTTAGGGAGTCTGTCTGAAGTGGGAAGCGGTTGATATGAGGTGGACGACATGTTATAAACAAATCTATACAAGACGGAATATATCTAGTCGATCAGTACCATGTACAAGGGATTGAAACCGATTCAGTATTACTACAAGCTATTTTCGGCCTGATGAGCCTCGGCTAAGACTATTACTGGGACTCAAATAATCAGAACCGTTCGAAGCTGCCACCAACGAGCCTGGACCTGGCATCGTTCTGTAGGACGGAGGCGGTCGACTGCGCAACCCGGTATCAAAGGATCCCCCTCTAAAATGGGAAGCTCGTCCCTGGTAGCTGCTGAACTCTGGTCCTCTGCGTGTCGCATCGACTTCATAACTGCGTGACTGGTGTTCCAATGCGTCTGTATCCGTAGTCTCGCTGGCGCTCACTACCTCGTTCGCAACTGGAGGTCTGGTACGTTCCTCAGGTACAACTGACAGAGTGTTCGGCACTCCAGCTGGGGCACTTGAAAATCTCCCATGTCTAACCTCGTTCATGGCACCATTCCCTTGATTGGCTGAGCTCCTTAAGTCTGCCCCGTTCGTCCGCAGGGGAATATATTCGGACGTGACCCTCCGCAACTTTATGGATTGAAAATAATTTAGTAATTGGCCCCATCCTCGACCTTTAACACTTACTTGTCCCGAGGAAGATGCGCCGGGAGCATCTTCATTCCGCCATGTAGACAATTGTCGGACAGAGAGCTGTCGGCCAAGCCTGCTCGCCTGTGCCGACTGCAAAGGGGAAGCATCTGATGCGGTGTTGGTTCCTCGGGGACCAATGGCGGAATTCCTAGGCTTCTCTCAGTATCTTCTAACACGGCATGCCTAGCACTTACTTCACTGATTTCAAGGTAAGGAGCACTTGTTTGGCTTGTGCCTTCGCCGCCGTTTTGTCAGCCTTCGTCTGGAGCTTAGATTGACGGAAGGGACTACAATTCCATTCAGCATACAACTTCAAGGCATACCAAAATCGCGAAAGGCACCTTGTAATGCGTTCCAATCCATCTTTTACTCCAGCCATGTTAAGGTCTTCCCGGTAAGTCCCTGTCTGTGCTAATGCACCCAATATCTTGCATCCGTGGATGACGTTGGTTATCACATTGTCATTGATTAACTGGATAAGAACGGGTAATACCCCGGAATCAATGAGGGCCTTGCGACCAGGATCAGAATGCTGGGCAATCTTTTGTGAGACCTGGAATGTGTATTGTCGACAATCACTGTTTTGATTGGTGTGCTGAGGACTGTGCTCTTCATTAGTCCAACTGTTAAATGACCCGACGACAACAGCTACCTAAGCCACTGAACAACAGCTTCGATGATACCGCTTCCAATAATTAATGATGAGTGAGCGGCTGTGTTAGTAATCTCTACAAGGAGAGACAAGGCACTGGCGTAGACGTCCGAAGAACGATGGGCATCTGCCAAGATATCGTGGAGGGCAGGCAGACATTCCCTGACAAGTCGATCGGCATGATCAGGAGCTGCGAGTAATAGAGATGCCAAAGCGTCGATGCTCGGACGTTGTGCCGCAGTTTCACCTTGGCTACATTTAGTGTAAACAGTCAATCCCTGGTCAATACCAGAAGAATAACACTCTTGTACTCACACAGCGACCCATGCCAGTGACTGCCCAATTCCTTCTTCCATCATTCGCCCTGCACGCCACTCCGATCCACCTGCAAGAATTTGGATTATCTCGGAGGAGATACGACGAAGTGTGGGATTGTTGCTGTTCAGGTAATCCCCAAGAACTGGAACAAAGTCGCTATTGTCAGCCAACAAGTCCTTCTCGTCTTTAGTGGCATCCATTGCGTTATCGTAGATAGCTTGGAGATACGACCTTGCAACGCTCCCGTCTCCCCCAGCCCTGAATATTGAGTCTCGTTATAATGCAGGGCCATCCAGTTTGTAGAGTAACTTACACTAGTAGTCTCATAATTATATTGACTCGTCGAAGACCCATCAATCTCGGGACGATGTAGGGAGCCAGATGGCAGAGAAGGCCGCAAATCTTTGGGTTGTCTTCTTTTTCAAGTAGGATGGGTAGTAAATCAGGCAACGCGGCGCTTTCGAACACCCTGGGATCACCGACGAGGGTTTGATATAGACTCTGGACAAGGTCGGCGTCCGGATCACTTATCAACGATTCAGCGATAAGACAGAACCTAGAAATCAATGTCTTACTCAAACAGTGAAAACAGCTTCTCCGCATCGCCAGCTTTGAGAATGATACCATGACTCAAAGGTGGTATAACACTGTGAAGTAAAGTGAGCCCCAGTCCCCGGTGTTGTGGCTCGGCATGCAGGTTTAACGCGATAGCAAAAATGCCTCCGTTCAAAAGCTTTTGATGCTCGTACAATTTGCCCTTATCTAGCAAATCGGTGACTGCTTTGACTGCTGCAACGACAAAGGGCCGCTTGTGATTCCTACACACAATTCAATGTTGCCAGTTGGAAAGTCAATTTCGGACTTACTGGATAAGGCGCAATAGTTTCGCCTCTTGGCCACTGGATATAAAAGTAAACCCGGAAAGAGAGATAGCTAAACAGAGGATATGGTCAACCTGAGGCTTGATTAACTCATATGGTGCTCTACCTTGGGCAAGGTGCTCGGTGGTGGTGTCATCAAGACTTGGTGCATCCAGACGATGCACCATAGCTGGGAACAGATTGAGACGCGTTTCATCTGAGGTCTTTGCCATGGTAGAGATCGTTTCCGATGCGGCCTCTTGTACCATGGGGCGAGAGTCCCTTGTAACATGTCGGTGTCAATGATTCGTACGGCCAAGTCCATTTAACTCACCCTAAGCAGTCCAGGAGCGTTTCTATCTCAGCTCGATTTGATAGGTATGGAGCAGTTTGTGGGAGAAGATAGCACCATAATTCTCGGACAGCATCATAGCTATCGATCAGGGAATGGAGCTGTGATACAACAGCAGTGGCGACCATTTTTTGGATACAACCGTATTGGGAGTCGACTGCATTTCTCAGGGCCGTGATGGCTGCGGTGCGTATTCGTGGTTCAGCATGCGAGAGAAGAGGGATTATTCCAACTGCGCCGTCGCTCTGACTAAGTGAAGGGCCAAGGATGGGTAAAACTTGATCGGCTGTGAACGAGATAAGGTCGTCCTTTGGTTGTCTAAGAGCATGCACCACGCAGGGGAGGATATCCGCATCAACAAGCCGCTTGCGGACTACCTCGTCCGAACCTTGAATGTGACGACGGAGTTCTGCAATAACAGGTGCCCTGATGCGAAGATCTTCACTGTCAAGGAGACGGAAGAGTGGGATATAGTCTCCATTAAATACCAAATCGCGTGCCAGAGCTCGTGATAGAGCATCGGAGGCAGCCTCCCGAAGTGCTGGGGAAGCCGTATCTAAACGCGGGAGGAGTTGTTCCCGTAACACTGCCCTTTCAGCCTCCGTCCCACCCACAATAGCAGAAAGGGCTCTGGCTGCTGCGACACGTATAGGCTGCTGTGCATGACTGTTATTGACAAAAGGCATAAGTCGTGGAAGTTCCATGAAATGAAATCACTTACTCAACAAAGGCGAAGATGAGGTTCAGTTTGTTCGCATGCAGGTAATCAACTGCTAGCTTCGGAATAATAGTTGCACATAATTGCAACTCTGTCTGGGCGAGGCGTTCGCTTCCTCCAACCAACCTCTCGAGAACATCGTCTGCCATTAAGTAATCCCTGTCAAGGTTGGAACTAGATGCTATCGCTTCGATGGCACCAGATGCACCTTCTCTGATTTTGGGTTCGTTGTAGGTTAAAAACTGGAGAATGTCAGACACATGCCCATTGCGTGCGAGTGTCAAAGCCAAGGACGGTAGAGCGAAAGCCACGAAGTTAATTGCCTCAGGATTGTCAGTGCCGGCCAGTGTCCTCATAAGGAAGACAATATTAGCTTTTTCGAAAGATTCCTGGTAACCGCGGTCGTCCAATCTCTCTCTGAGTGAGAATAAGGCACCATTTTGGATACGCCGATCGGCATGAGAAACCAAGTCAAAAAAGGTGGGGAAGTCGTTCAGTTTTGCAAGGTCGGCACCAATCCATTCCTGTATGGCTCTAACGGAGTAGTCCATGAAAGCGTCGGAAGCGTGCAGGACAAGACATTTGAGGATAACCTTTCGCAATGTTTCCCGGTACTCAATGTTAGTCTTCGATATAGCTCCTAATGCACTACGAGCTGCGTTTTCCACGTGTGGGACTGGGGATCTTCAGATTTCTGTGAGTGCCCTTTGGTAAATTTGAAGACTTCATGTTAAAGACTTACTCTAATAGTTGGAGAAGGCTCCAGCACGCATCTGATGAGGTTGAGACCGCAGGAACCATGCTGATGAGGAACCTGTGAGCGATTTCTGTAGCTTCCTGAGGGTTGGTTTTAAATGCCAATATGATCGCGCTGAATGCTCCGGCCTCTAGAAGTACCGACCGATCAGAGTCACTCCCTTCAGCAATGATTCTAATGCTCTGTAATGTGGATTGTCGCAATTCAGGGAGGTTATGACTAAGATAGTTGACCAGTTGCCGCGAGGGACCAACGCCCGCCCTTGATATCTCCAGCGCCATGAAAGGAAGGGTCTGGTAACCCAGCTTAACACTATCATCATTCGGGGAATTGCACAAGTCAAAGAAAACTCCAAGAAGGTTGTCGTTTACGATTTTGGCGCGACCAGAAGGTGTGTTGGAAACGACCTCAAGCCAAACACGGCCTGCCGCAAGGCGAACGCACCGCGCCTGATGAGTAAGGAGCTTTGCAATATTAATAAAGACACCCTCAGCGGCCCAATCTCGACAAAATGCTGGCATTGCTATCTCGCAAAGCTTGAGCGAGCTCTCTTTGGCAAAGTTCAACCGTGAGAAGACTGCGTGCAAATTGGCGCGGTTTTCAACTGTGGACTCCACGATCTTGGTGCATGCCAGTAAACAGGAATTCGAAATGGCCACCTCAGGGTGGTCTATAAAATGAATGATGGCGGAACATTGATTTTTTCGGGCATGAGCGATGGCCAATACAGGGAGAAGATCGCAGATGAGCCTTGTAGTGTTGAATGACGACTGGGTAGGGAGGTCGTGAAGGTGCCGGAGGACATCTGCTTTGACAAAGATGTCGTGTATCGTAGAATCATGTTTCATGGCGCTTGCTTGGAGAGCCTGCGTGACAGCTCCATTGATTTTGGGACTCGGATCGCTGAGTCGTCGTAAGAGCCAGAGCACACGATTGTGGTTACGGCACAACTTGGTGGCGATCGAAGGTAGAATTCTCACAAAACAATCGACGACTTCCGGTGACGGTGAAGAACTTTCAAAGTGGTGGTCCAGTAGGCCTAGTGTGTGAGCTTCCACAATGCCGTGTTGCGTTCGATCCGAGAGCTGCGCTTCGAGGGTAATTTTTGACAGCACGACTTGACGGATGCAAATGATCTTGTGATCAACGAGTGGCGATATGGCACCCCAAAGGCTATTATTAAAACAATCCTCAATGATTTTCGGGGCCATTTCCTCAATAAATTTCACCGCCGGGTGATAAGGTTCCTGGGGGGACGAAGGAATGGGAAGTTGAGAGACGGTGGTAGCTAGTGATCCGTAAGCAGCTTTCACAACTGCTGTCTCCATCCTGATCATTTGCCGTAGCGAAGATATGGCAAGAGTGCTGATACGTTCGTTCGGGTCGACGAGGTAGTCGGTTAAGCGAGAACACTCTCCACTCGTGGCAAGAGCCTTTGCCATAGGTGGACTCGAAACAAGATCTTTACAGAATTTGGAAACAGACTCGATCGGTTCCTTGGGTGCGGAAAGAAGTTGATGGAGTTTTGGAAGTATGAATAGGGCGATATCCTGCGCTTTGAGGGGGACTAACGGAGGTGTGACCTCTGACGATCCATTAATGCATGTCGAAAGATTGTGCATGGCATGGTCTCGGAGTCGTGTACTCGAGGCACTGAAAAGATCGCACATCAGCACACATCAGCACACTGAATTTCATAATTACAGAATACATAGCACGCACGTAAGAAGGCCGACGACATCTCTTGGGCTAAGGTTGGGAAATGTGTCTTCGATATAGGCCAGCGACGTTGTCCTAAATTGAGCGTAAGCAATATTGTTGGTGAACGGTCACTGCATATATCACTCACCTATTTCTTCTGCGTTGATTTTCTAGTTCTTGGAGCTGCTGGTCCTTTTTCCTGACAGACTCCTTATCACGTATGAGTACTGAATTTTCGTGCTCTAAGGTCCGTCGGTTTGAAGTTAAGCGATCGCGTTCAGCCCAGTTATTTGCGCGTTCCTGCCTTGCTACCGCCATTTGCTTCTCGGTCTGACGCCTAAGTTCGTCTATAGCATCTTGTTCCTGTCGCTTCTGTAAATGCCATTGTTCAATCGCCTGCTGATGCTCTCTGTAATAGCGTTAGTTTACACCAGACTGCCGGAGGTTGTCGAAATCTCACCGTTGGCGGAGAACGAGCGCTTGACTCGCAGCCTCCGTCCCTGCAGTTTCTGGAGAATAGATGCTCGCAGTGTAAGACCTAAAATGGAGTAAGTAAGAAACACGAATATAGAGGAGCGAAACAAACATATCAGTGGAACAAGCTAACTTGTTCCGCACACGCTGGGATGATGTAGGTAGAGGGAATTCGAGATCTGATATACTTTATGCCTCATGTATTTACGTAACGACGTACTGCCCTGGTGGTTCAATAAGCGCTCGATCGACAGCGGAATTCTGATAATATAAATAATACGTACTCACGCATTGTCCAGTCCCTTAAAATCTGTCAAGAATTTGATTGTTTTATCCGTACTAGAGTGCGTGAGGCGATGTTAGTTGCTGACGCAAAGGCATCAAGCGCCCAAACTTGGCTCAAACCTTTAGTATAAGTATACTAGTAATCGGTAGCATCGCAGTGATTCCATCGTGCCTTCTCATTGAACCTTTGTTGTGCTATTAGATTCCAGGTTACGGTTACGGTTAGGCTTCGTAACAGTTGTTGCATAAGTAACCGTTATCCATCATATAAGTGTCTCAGGAGAAGCAAGCTATGAGAAAGAAAGGGGTGACAACTTGAATGTGGCACATCATTCACAGATTCTTACTAACCGAAACAGGCAAACACTGCCTTACAACACTGCCTTGGAAAGCTGGATATGCCTACCTTCAGGGCTCACTATCTAAATATTATATTTCTCGATTTCGTGCGGTGGGACATAGTGACAAAAGGCTCTTCCTTGGTTTGTGGAATGGTATCTGTTGGGTTGCCGATACCCGTGGTTCAAATATAAGTAGCCCCGAGTCAGAAAACATATAAACCGTAAGTGTACTATCAGTCAATAGCGATGTATTAACTCCGTCCACGAGTGGACGTGATTGGTACGCGAGACTAATGGTGGTGAGGTGAATAGCCTCCAGAAAAAGGGTGCTCGATGTCCTGGTTGACAGGGTCGTCGAGATGGGCATAGGGAATTTTCTCGGAAGGGGTAAGAGGGCAGTTAAGGCTATGAAGGGAGTGAGAAGAGCGGAATGGGAGATAAAGAAGGAAAGCGTACCGCCAACGGACGACGGCAAGGTTGTGATAAGTAGTTGATGTGAGCGCCCTTTTCAAGGAGAGATATACTTTTGGTCACAAATGCGAGGAACAGCGGTGGCCATGCCCATTGGGGAGCGCTTGAGAGCGCGAACCGCATCTGCAGTTCTATTGGAGAGGTTGAGCATCGAAGATATCGAAGACTTACAACCGAGTAAGGGCTAAACAATGCAGAGTACAAACTTGCCAGCTTATGGTATCAACAGACAAGGGTATGATTATAATACAGACAAGTGATACAGAGTTAAGCAAATAATACGAGGTTAACTGAAAGCCAGAAAAATGTTCGATTCAAGGAAGGTTATTTAAAACCCAACACCGGCCAAAACCTTGAAAACGTCATTCTGGCGCTCCTGAAAAGCTTTCAGCCTTGTCATCCCAAGGCTGAGAGAATTGACCCTATTCGCAAAAGCGACTGCCCGACCCTCAACACTTCGTCTTCCGTTCTGTGCTTCCTGTAGGCCCTGTTCGTATCCAACACCCTCCTCCAGCATCATCTTCACTCGATCCAACCTCGAGAGAGGAATGTCCTTTCCATGTTGCGCAAGTGCCATCGCAGTTTGGTTGTCCTCTTCCTCGATTACCTTCGCCTGATGGCCAATGGCTGCAAGCTCCATCATGAAGGGGCGAAGCTCATGCGGACACTCAGCCAGTGTCAAAGGTTTTCCGAGCACACCTATGACGGCGCCTTCCGGGGTGATAGCATTGATGGAAATGTCAAGAATCGCAAATGCGACAGAGGCAAAGTATGCACGGGATGGGTCGCGTTTAAGGAGCCTATGGAGCGAGGGTTGCTGCTCTAGCATATCTGCCAAAGACGCGTAGAGAGTTTCGCGAATAAATTCGATGGCTGGCGAATCTTGGGTAAGTATGGAGGGCGGGGAGCGGGGTGGGAAAGATGATGTCGACGCAGATGGAAACGGGGAGAGGAGGCTGGGAGATGGAGGAGGTGCATGGTGATTTCGTGGTGGCAGAGCGGGAGCTAGCGATTCAAGAGATGGTCGCGGAGATGGATCCGGGGACGCACTCGGAGTCGGGTCGTAGACTGGGGGAGGCACGAAGGAGGCTTTTCTCGGACTTGGTGTCTCTGGACCAGCCCCAGAGTCTAAGGCAGCCTGAAGATCCGACGCATAGCGATCTTGGAAGGAACGCCGCTGGCTTATTTCAATAGCCACCGCGCGCAAGTCCGCAGCGATTCCTTGGATAATGAGTGCCACATTTTCTTGTAATGGATTCAAACCGCATATCACACGAGCGAGGTCATGCTGTGCCTCTGGACTCAGGCCTTGGATGGAGGGAACGGAATTTGCCCAAACGCGGAGAAAGGAAACGAACGCTGGTGGACAATTTTCATATGAGAGCTCCATTGGTTGAGAAGACCTTGATTTCGAAGAACGCGGAAGCGGGACTGAGGGTGGGTTCGTCGTGCTTCGTAAAGCTGCAAAATATAAACATAGCGCAGGTCCTAGGAAATTCAAGTTCAGAGAGCAGGTTTTGGTGGCCGTGGAACACACCTGTAATCATGAGATCGCCTTCCGCACTTGCAAGGACGTCAACATCGAGAAGGCGTTCGGCTTTGGCCTGGGTCAGAGAAGACTTGAGGTAGCTATGGAAGCAATCTTGAATATATTGCTCCGAAAGTTGGGACGACGTTCGTTCAATCGAGTTAGGCATGGCAGGAAGTTGGGCATGGCAGCACAACTGTGATAAAACTGTAATATGTTTTTAGGGTTGTGTGGCAGTACATAGACGTCATGTGTAAACCGCAGCAACCGCGATGCAGATTTGAAGACCGCGAATGGAAAAAATATGCGAAAGTCCAATGAGCAGTGACTTCAAGTAATTTTTTTTAAGTCCCTAAATTATAAGTATTCTACGAGAAGCAAATCCTAAAGATACAGTGGGTAAGTAGGTTTTGTTCGAGGCCAGAATACAAGATGTTGGAATGTCCTGAATACAAAAATCAATCAGAAGACAAATTGGGAGGTGGGGATGGGTGATTCTTAGTGCATTTCACAACAGGGCAGGGGGCAAATGACGGGAGCTGTATCTACTTTTTACTAAAAGGTTATTTGGTGTTCCTCGACTGGGCGCCGTCTTAAAAGGATTGCAGAGGTCTGTCAAAAACCGAACGCAATCATTAGTTCCAGGTGGCACTAGCAAATCTTTCAAGGAAAACATACAGGTAATCCAACACTGGCATCGACCGAAGCATAAAATACCCGATTCATCATCAGAATCAACATCATAGATTTGAAGGGTTTTCTTCCTTTCGAGCTGTCTGCCGAGGCTGGCGGACGAAGAGGCGGAGAGTTGATATCTCGAATAACGGGGGGTTTGGTAGGGGAATGAACCGTCGTGTGGTTTATCTTGGATCGTTTCCTCCCATATCATGCAAGAATTAGCCAGAGGGGACGGCTCGGGTTTCCTTGTTGCATGCCGCTTAAGCATTTCACGAGAAGGTTGGCATTCCCAGCTGGGATATCTACTGTGCGTTCGCAGAGGAGGGGGTATTTGCATTTCGCATACAAACTGAGATTTTGGGATAGTGCGCGATAAATTACCCGACGAAGATGGCAACAAATATAGGGAGTTCGGTGGTGTGCGTTTACTATGGAAGTTTTTCGCAGAGTTGATCTGGGGGCGAGGGCCTTGAAGGGTAGACATGGGTGGTTCGCAGCTGTTGGGAAACGTGAAGCTTAATAGAACGACTGAGATAGAACTGAATTCCCATGAAGCGCAGCTGTTGCTGAACGAAGCTCTGTGGCACAAGTAAGTCAGAGCGAGAAATGCAGCGAGCGGATGTGTTTCAGTAAAACCAGTTCGGATATAAAACCGCGCGAGTAGCCCTTCTAAGAAAGCTGTAAAGGGCCTACACAACTTTTCAATGCAAGTATCTCATACGAGCCTGAACAGTATGGTCTGCGGAGGTGATTACAATCATGGACATTCACGAATAGCGCGCCCAGAGAATGGAAGAACGAGTATCCCCCAGTCAAGAATACGTCGAATGCGTGCCGGTTCCAGGTCTGGTCGACGGAAGCTCGGAGCACTGGAATGACCGACACAAGTAAGTATATACACATGCATATAACAAGTTTTGCGTGCTCGTTTTTAGCTCATTCTATGGCAGGATGATAGTTTTGTTTCACCGAGAGAAGTAGTTGGTGGCGGTTATGGCTGGTTGGTTCAACCTGAACTTGGTTGGACAACAATTTCTGTGGGGTCACGTGATGTCTGATTATTCGCAATCTTAGTATATGTTAGGCCGGTGACCGGCCCCTTCCTAAAGAGGAAACAAGAACCCAGAGGGTTTCCTCGATAGAGGGGCCGGTATAACTGAGTTTAAATTAGTAGGGAATCCCTTATGATCGAAAATCGAGCGTGCCGTTCAGGCGGCATCCTGTGTCGTTTCCTAATAAAGATAATGCGATCAATTCTAATTTTATTCTTGTGTTTCCTACTCCCCTGCACTTACACTCGAGCCCAATGGATTCTGTGCCTGCTATTGACTATGTACCAACTCTACACGAGAGGCTAGATTTCTTGAGAAAAGCCTCCGCCACGACTCTCTCTGTGCTTGTCAACTCAATTCTGGAGCTGTGGACCTGCTTGCCCCAAGAATACCTTCGGGAACTGGGAGAATCTGACCGAACAATATGTCTTCGAGGCTCTCTCGTGTGTTGGGCTGTTACTCAAGGGACAATTGTACCTCAAGAGATGCAGCTTCGTTCAATTCTTGCCGACCAACGAGGCCGGGACAGCTTAATTTCTGCCGGCACTGGAAGTGGCAAAACTTTGCCAATCGCTATCTGTACCTTGCTTGACGACCCTGCCAGGAACAAGGTTACTATCATCGTATCTCCCCTCAAGCGACTGCAAAAAAGCCAAGCAAATGAATTCACGACACGCTTTGGAATTCGTGCCGTCGCGATCAATGAAGACATGCCACGGGACTCCATCTGGTGGTCCGTAAGTTGTCCGTTCGTAATTTTTTACATGCGCATATACTCACATATTCGTAGGAAAACATATTCTCTACTAAATCCGGCGTCGAAATGCACACACAACTCCTTATCGTCACGGTTGAACAACTTTTCTGCACACCCGAGGGACATTTCCCTCGAATGGCCCTCTTATTGCGACAGCTTACATTCCAGCCGCTCATTTCTCGGTTCTGCGTCGACGAAGCTCACTCATTTTATACTGCTGGCTTTCCTCTGTATGGTCTACCTGCGTTTCGGCCTTCCTGGGGAAAACTTCACGAGCTCAAAGCATCTCTTCGGCCGTCAATACCGTGGCATTTCTTCTCGGCAACATTTCCGCCACACATCCTGGACTTGATCAAGGGCAAATTACTTAGGCCCGGTTTCGACTACATCCACGTCACGTCCAATTGTCCGAATATCATTTACGCTACCCATCAAGTCGAAAACAACATCGAGGATGTCCGCAACTACGAGTGTTTTCTCCAATCGCCATTCAACGCTGACTCACAACCTCACGTTCTCATATTTTTCGATGACAAGAAGCTAACGACAAAGGTAGAAGCCCATCTTGAGTCTTGCCTTCCATCTCGAGAGCGCGGCAAGGGCATCATTCGATATTACCACTCCTCCATGTCCAACGACTACCTCGAAAAGGTTCACAATGATTTTATTTCGCCAACTGGAACCTGCAAGATTTTGATTGCTACTTCCGGAGAATCTGTGGTAAGATGTCTTTCAACGTCACCGTTTTCTGGGCTAACACTTCACATGGTTTTGAGGGTATTGATTTTCCGAATGTGAAAATTGTGTGCACAGTAGGCCTTCCGACGAATATTGTCGATGCCCTGCAACGGGGAGGCCGAGCAATCCGAACAGGAGACGAACACGCACTCTTCATCATTTTCTACGAACCTTGGGCTCTCGAAATCAGCCTGGAAGACTACATTGACGGCAATGACGCGAATGATCCTGACCGACCGCGTGGCAACCTGAAAGTCAACTCTCAACGACGAGAGCGTGTGCCGTATTCCTCAGTCCGCCTTGTGCAGTGGCCAACCTGCTTGCGTCAGTTTTACGCGGACTACCTTAATGATAAGTCAGCTACTGGTGCGTTGTTCTCAATCAGTTGTTCTATATCGTTACTTACTGAAATATATAAATATCAGCACTCGACTACACCAGTGAATTCTGCTGCGATCGACACGACGACAAATTCAACTTGCCAGACTTTTTACCGGGTACGCTCTATAAAACAACCGGAGAGAAACGGAAAGCCGACAGCCAGGCCAACGGCACTTCAGCAAAGCTTCGACCCAAAGCTGACCGGATTATACTCGATAACAAAATAATTGAATGGTTGAAAGCCGAAATTGCACAAGATTATCTTGGTCGCCCCTACTACTACATCCTCTCGGACAACCAAAAGAGAACACTCGTACGAATCGCCTCAAAGGACCTTCATTCCTCAACAACCATCACGGAAGCCTTGGAAGAAACCGAAGAGTGGGGCAGGCAATGGGCAGGGAAATTGTTTGATCTAATGGTCGAGCACGACATGGCTACCAAGGCACTGGCAGCTGCATCTAAAGCGAAGGCACAGGTCGTGAAGGCCCGTAAGGCTGCAACCTTGAGCAGCGGGTTTATCATTTCTACTCCTGATACTTATTTAAATTCCGAAGGGAGTATGAGTGGAACGACTCGCAAGAGGGCCAAACTCAATTAGAATTTAATTACTCGACATCATGATGTAGTAACCACGGAGCCATCTGTATCAATAATCGTCTCCTGGAACTCTGCGGGTGAGATATCGTCCGTTTCATCTGCATCAAAGCCCCTGCCCATCTTCAGGTCCTCCATCTTCTTGTTGTACGTAGCAAGTGACGACGTCTCGAATTTTCGGTACCCAACTCGGTGCAGATTGGGAACGGTTTTGGACTGAACGTCACGCCGATTTTGAAGGTTGTGTTGGAATTCAAGGTCCCGAGCATGGTCAGCTATGCGTATCACGAGAACAAACACTGGGTCATTTGTGTGTGTTGAGCCCTGGTAACTGGTTCCCAAGCTCGTCGTCACACGTTTCTTGATGAGCTAGAGGTAGTTCACTGCTGCTGAGATATTCCCCAGACGATCCCAGTCCGCATAAATTCCCTTCGCAGCAAATAAAGCCTTGAGAAAAGTGCAGTGAGTAAGAGGCTGCGTCAGGCGGCTAAGAGTGAAAATGCGAACCTTCAAATATCCGATGAGGTGTTCAATGTTCATATCGATCCCCATGGCATGGCCTTGGAGCCCAGATGGATTCACAAGCATAATATCGCGCATAATATTACTGGAATTAGTGGTTAGGCGAGGATAGTAAACATGATTCATAAAACGTACGCAAACTCCAGTGTCCAGACTTCCTTGATGTTGAAAATTAAGTGCAGAATTTCGGTTGAATAGTTGTTGGAGCCGGCACCTCGAAAAATACATGCGATATCAGGTAGAATAGCTTCGATGCGTCCAAAATCTCCACTAGCAATGGCACCAGTGAGTTCAATGACATAAAGCAGGTCACGAGTAAGAAGCGTGGTATTTCGATAGACGGGGTCGACTGGAGAGGTTTCCTCGATCTCATCCTCTGGGTCGGAGTCGTTGCATGTCTTGGACTTCTTGGCCTTCTTTCCACTCTTGGGTCCATCGGACTTCGGTATCTCGGAAGTTGGTGTGGCGTATTTCTTGTAAGGCTGGGCACGAGTCCGGGTCTTCGACGGGTACTCATGAGTATACTCGTGGGAATACTCGTGGGTAACGTGACCCACGGGTCCGGGTCACCCGCCAACACGGATCGCTGAGGATCTGGGTGTGGTTTTTGTGGAGGTGGGTACCCGTCATGGGTAGGCTATTTACCCACAAAATTTTCCAATAAGAAATTAAATATATAAATTAAATTCTACTATCAATTTTGAGAATATATCTCGAACGAATGCGATGTGGAAGACACGTGTGGAATATTGAGACAGCTTGTCTCAATATTCCCACGTGTTATCTTCAACGCAACACCAACGCCTCAAACCCACACGACCCCCTCCCCTCGCCAAGGGATGTGGGCTAATTTTAACCCGCTGCAAACGCCTTGAACTCAAGACTAACCCTTCGCCTCGAACACCCTCACACGAGCCCTCCCCTCGCTGAGGGATGTGTTTTCAATTTTTGGGCTAGAATTCGGGCAGGACTAGCGATCAGGATTCAGGGAAGACTGAGAGGGTGAATCACACAAGCGTGGTGTGTTTTTTTGCCTACTATCATTTTGTCAGATCTTTCTGACTCGTTCTCGGCACACGCCAACCTCCACAAATGACCAGCGAGCACACCTAAAGCCGGACGATACAGGTTCGACAACAACGACACTACACACACCCTCCATCGACGACGCGTACCACCTGACAATGTCAACTACACCCCATTCATGACGTATACCGCCCAGCAGTGACATGCACAGCCAATCGTCAACGTGTACCGCCCATTCACAATCACAACGCAAACGATGATGGCCAGACAAGACCCCAGTTCGATGATAACGCCATGGGTTCAAGAACGAAAGCCGGACGACACGGCTTCGACAACAACGGGAATTCGTGACAACGCCACGGCCCACGGGTTCAATGACGAAAGCCGGACGACGCATTCGACAAGAACGATACGAGTTTGACGACAACACTGCAGGTTGGGATGCCACACAACGACGAAAACCGGACGACGCGGATTCAACAACGATGACATGAGTTGGACGACAACGCCATGGATTCGACGACAGTTGGACGACAGCGCCACAGATTTGACGACAACAACAGAGATCCGACAACAATGACACAGATCGAGGAATGTGGGCCGGCTCATTTTTGCTTAATGGTGAGAGGTCTGAGATACGGAGGGAGGTTAAGGTGGTACGTCGCGCATTCATTTCGCCCTTTCCTCCCCACTGACCACAGCGAACTACTTCCTCCGTGCACAGTAGCAGATGATCATGCCTGGTAATCCCCACTGTGCATGGAGTGAAACAAGGAGCGGACAATGCAGACCAGCCAACCACCAGCGTTTGGATGCCCCAGCACACATGCGAATTTGATGACACTCGCGCCCAACGCGAACACCTTGAACCAACGCCAATGTCTCGAACCCAACACGAACGCTTTGAACCCAATGCCAACGTCTTGAACCTAACGCCAACGTGTCAACGACTCGCTAATCTCAATGCGGGCTTGTTAGTTTTCATAGTACCCATTTAAGATGTCAATGTACTCGTATTCGTAAATTTATAAGAGTTAAATGACTAATGCACTATTGTGTGACTACGGTATTGAGAACATCATAATTATAGATCAATTGTATCGCTATAACATGGATACCCGTGGGTATACCTGTGAGTACCCATGAAGATCCGTCATTGAAAATACCTGTGGGTACCCGTTGACCCATGGGTTTTTGACTCGCGGCTCTGGGTGATCCGTGGGAAAGAATCTTCACGGATCTGGGTGTGAAATTTGGCGCCCAAATACCCATGGGTACGGATCCGGGTCACCCACGAGTGCACTCGTGCCCAGCCTTAATTTCTTGATGATTCGACGAGCTATTGAAATGATATCTTCAGGTTTGGGATCTGTTTTTGCAAAGTCAGATAATGATGGTTGGCCACATTCCTTGCGCCACGCATTGAAAATAAGGCCCTCGAGGATTTGCGTAAGTGCTGTGAGGAGGGTATGGAAGTCGGGTTTTTCAGAAGCCAGGCGAACTTTCTCAAGGATGTTGAAGTAGTACGCGAGCGAGCCCTGTCCAGATATCATTCCACGGTGGACGTTGAGGAGTGCCCAGATCAGATTCATCAGCAGGTGAAATGTCCCAAACGCCAACATGAAGATTTCACGTCGTTCCCACGGAGACAGATCTTTTGTGCGAAGGGCCTGGACACTGCGTATCCTAGAATTCGTCAATTGATCATTTAAGCAGGGAATGGCATAGTCGTTCAGTTCCTGGGGATCTCGCTTGAGTTGATGGATGTAGACTTCGTTGTGTACGTGGATATTGCCAGTAATACTCGCTTCCTCAATAGTTGAAGCGCAAACAGGATAGCACCTCGTTTTCTCACCTGGAGGGAGTTGGCGTCGTGGTTTATTCTGGAATAAGGGATTGGACCTGAGGTCTGAAAGCTCAGGAACATATTTCAGGAGAATTTTCGAGATGTTGACAGTGGTTTGTTCGAGATATGAAGTAGCCACTGCGACAGAAGCCCGTAAATCTTGCATTTTGAGTGGTTTTGCTTTTTTGAGATTTTCCATCATCGGCGCCAAGCGCATATCTTCAAGTCGTGCATGAGGAAGTTCATAAATAACAGGGAAGGTGCCGGATTGGACTTTACTCATAGCATCAGGACGTTGCTCCACGAAAATTGAACTCTTCATGTTCATGTTGTCGTAGGCGAACGCATGAGGTCCTTGAGACACCTTGGCAGCTTGCTGAACGGAGAAGCTGGCTAACGCAGAAACAGTCGTGGCAATAGACGAGAAGGATGTTGTCAGGCCACATCTTTGAAGAACATTCATCAAATTACGCGATGCCCCAGTTGAGGAGGCCATCAACCCGAGTCCTATTTGAACTTTGCATGAGTTCTGAGAGCGTAGGTAGTGGACTTGTGAGCTAATGATGTTTCTCGTCTGGAAAGTGATTGAATACCATGAAAGAAAAAGGTAACAGTTGCGATACTCACTGTAGGACGATTGCGAGACTTATTGTCATGAGATCCCTTTGGCTCACTCGCGGCGTGAAGGACTGACGTCCAGGTAGGGGTAATATCCCGGGCGATCGGATCCATTATCTTGTTTATGTCCCACCCCTCAATAAACTCCGGCGTCGTTTGTGCAGTTGTCATAAAGAGGCTTGGTTTAGCGGCTTCCATCTCGTTGCTGACGAGATCACAAACAATGTCAACGGCATGAGGAACTAACCATTGCTTGAAGATCCGAGAGCCTTTATCGTCCTCCAGAATTGTGGACAAAAGTTCACAGATATTATCCTCGTTCGTTCGACGGAAGAAAGCAGTACGAGCCGAGGGACTAGAGGTTTCGCGGCCTAGAAGATGCAACAAGAATGATGTTGGGGTCATGTCGGCATCGAGAAGAATAGTCTGGGCGGATTTGATGGCTTGAACTTTGGTCATCTTCTTCGCCTTCCGCAATCGTGGTATGTTCTCGCTAGATGACCCAGTACTTCGATCCTTCACAGAGACATCTTCAAAGGCAGGAAGAAGTTGACAGTCATCGATTGCCAGAGGTGATAAGTCTTCAGCGGCGAACATGTGGCCATCCCCGGGATCAAGACAAGAATCAGAGTCAGGCACAAGATCCTCAGAATGAGATTCTGGATACACAGTAGGTGAGAACCTGTTAGGCTGTAGCCCAGATTCGCTCCAATGTTGAATTGGTGTGTAACTTGGTGAGGGGGTAATTGGCAAGAAGCTGAAAGGAGTCGGCACCGCAGGATGGCTGGATTTCGAGTTTAGAGATCAAAATTAGGTATTAAAAATTCATATACCTGGTATGATAGTCTGCGTAGGATCCATTGGAGAAATATCGAGGCATGTGGGGTGTCGGGTGGTAATTTCTGCTGTCAACATCCATATTAAAAGAGTCAGGCGTTTCGGGAGTCATTAAGCCATGTGGTGCAGAGTATTGGGGCAAAATTGAACCAGCGACCCCCCAGTGTCCATTGGGTACAGTTTGGAGAACAGAAATGGAGCCCTTTTTGCGTCTAGCATTCCTTTCCGCTGCTTTGCTGCCCGGGATAACAAAGGATGGCCGAGTATTGTAGCCAGTATTTTCGTCATGATGAGCATTCTGAGGTGCAACAGAGAAGGACGCAGGCTGGTACATTATACCCAAGACAGTGAGTCGAAGCAGAGTAGGGAGCTAGGAAGGAGCGAACGGTATGTTCACCAGCACAAGACGCGTTGACGCAGCGCGTTCCAAAAATACAATCCCTAATATTAGAATTGATCGCATTATCTTTATTAGGAAACGACACAGGATGCCGCCTGAACGGCACGCTCGATTTTCGATCATAAGGGATTCCCTACTAATTTAAACTCAGTTTCACCAGGCCCTCTATCGAGGAAATCCTTCGGATTCTTGTTTCCTCTTTTAGAAGGGCCGGTCACGAGGCTAAGTATATGTATCACCTTCACTTTTGTCAAGGTCGAAAGGCTGATTCCTCGATTCAAAATTGGAGGACGATCCAGATGGTACGAGACTATCTCAAAAACAGCTAATTTATTACTTGTGCAGCGGGCATGTCGACAATCTATCTGAAAACAGGCAATCATGTTACACCGCAGAAAAACCATTTGACTCGTAGATTTGAAGATATTGTAACGCGAGAGAATTCTTAGAGCGAAGAAAGAAATGGTGTGGAATGAAAAATGTGTTAGCATTGCCCCAAGAAGGAATTTTGCGGCCATGGTTGGCGATAGTCGTTAACCCATGTGGTTAGATTCGGGTTTGTGTAGGCTTCGATGTACCTGGGGGAGAAATATTAACATGTCAGATACTGGAAATCGTTTTACGAACTTGCTTATATAGGCCCTAGTCGGAAAATCCTTTGGGTCGCATCCGACATTTATGGCATTGGCTGGTTGATAAATCCGAACGTAATCTACTCTCATATGGGCTGGGAAAGGTAGGTGCACGAGATCGACGGGTCCAAAACTTCTTGACATGCCTAAGTTGATATTAAGATACTGTCATATCAACCTCAATAAGAAAATAAAAGCGAAAAGGAGAAGAGCAAACCATTGGTTCCTGTGACACAGGTCGGGCAGAGACCTGCACACTTGGATCGGGACCCATTCCGGCAGCCTTAAAAGTCCATGCCGGCTGGTTGTCTGAAATCCAGGTAATGTACTGGAACGATTTCAATGATCAAAAATTCCAAGGAAGTGCGACGGGGTAGAAATACTTACGCCGATGTCAAAACCTTGATAAATGGAGTACTACATCAGCATGAAATTTCGAGAATCACTGGATTTTATATACCAGGTTTATACTAACCAAAGTATTTTAGACAAGGAAGAATGAAAAACAGAAACGCTTCGTACCTCGAAACCATAGATGGAATAGCATTTCGCGTCATCCTCGTAACAGCCAGGGTTGGTATTGGTCGTAACTGAGGTGGCTTGTTGACTCGCGGTGCCAATGAAAGAATTTGGAAGGGAGATGGTATGATTGTATATAATCATATTGTCGGAACTTGGTGAGTTGTTCCACGAGTACGCGGCGTTGAAGGGCTGCGCATACTGGGTGAGTTCCGAATTAAAATATTTTGCAGGTTACACTAACCGCCCACTGTGCTGACTGCGAAACCTGGCCGATGAGGTCTCCCACTGTAACCTAAGGCGAAGACGAGCAATGAAACGGATGATTTTTTTTTTTGAAAGAAGAGGCTCACCTGGGCCTCGAAAACGTCTATTTCAGGAGCTGAACGCCCCACAAATGTTCCATCGGTGTGCTTGGGCCCTGGATGGCTTTGGTCATTGGAACACGTGCACCGCGATAAACGTTGCCCAGGTAGATAGGATAGAGCACCGCCCTTTGATGGATCGCCATTTGTTGTTGCTGCAACCGGTAACCCATTGATAGTTTGATTGGCCACCGTACCTACGTCACAGCTGTCGTAGGTGTATGGCCACTAGGGTCCGCTGAATGAGGCCCAAGTTCGAGTTAAGAGGCAAATGATTTCCCTACCAGACCCTCTAGTGATGCACCGTAGCCCGCTCTTCCCAGATTTCCCATAGTCCAAATAGCGGGCCAGAAACCTAAGATATTATTTGCGCCAGGAAGTCGAACCGAGGTTTCGAGATAGCCTCCAGAAAAACAGAATTTGTTCCTGTACAATCTTGTTGAAACTTGAATCGTAATCGACTTCTCATTGACTGACCATGATGTTAATAGCCCACCCTCGTAATCGAGCCCATGCGTCTCTTTCTGGGAAAGGGTGATGACCAGCGAACCATCTTGTGTAGTCACAGCTTCGGGATCATACCATTCCATATTGCCCGTAGCCTGGTCAAATGAAGGGGGGGTTTTGAACTTCGAGTCGCAAAACCTTTGCTTGAGATTGACTTACCCAATAATGCAGGTCAACCGCCTCCCAATATGGATCATCGCCAGGATAAAATGAACGGCCATCTGTATTAAACTCGTCCGAGAATACCAACTGCATCTTTGTCTTTCCATCAGCCCATGATGGTTTGGTATAGGCATCTCGGGGCGTCTCTGCGTCGATTAGTCCGAAGTTGCCAGCTATCTTGGGTATCTGGCCCGTGGAATTTGCACCGCTGTGAGCAATTCGCGAATTGGCGGATGGATCAAAGAAGGTGAGTAGAGGGTAGCCGACGCTTTTCCTGATGTGTCAGTGTGGTGGTTTCAGTTTTGCACTGAAAGGGGGACTCACAAAAGCGTCAGAAGACCTGCGATGAGCACAGTAAGGCAACCCGCGTTGCCCAACCCACGCAGAGATACTGAATGTCGGAGGCGATCAATAGGTTTTATGCCATTTAAGGGTTTATATTGCTCGTCATCGGATTCGATGAGATCAGGCGACAAGGAAGAGCCCCAATCTCGAGGGTCCGGGGAAAAGGAAAACTGTAAAATCTTAAGAATAAACCTCCAACGTGCAGTAAAAGTCAATAGAGTTGACTTCTGAGGAAATGGTCGCGAGGCTTGATCTTGCACCGACTGGATAGGGTGTTGAATCGAGGTTCGACTAAACAGAGGTGCGTTAATGGGCCGAGGAACATTAGAAAATAAACGACAGACAAATTGGTCTACAGTATCAGGGTGTTTCTTGAGCTTCGTCGTGATGTCCATGAGTGTTTTGTGAGAGGTAGATAGTGAAAAGTAAACGATCGATCGACGTCCAGCTGCAAGTTGGTTAGGAGAACTGACATCGCAGGTCTAAAAATAGTCTGGCAAAGTGCGGCCAAAAACCAACATACATACAATAAAAATACAACTACAGTTACAACAGTTTGGTAATCACACCCAATCCCTAAAGATGGTCAACGAGTAATAGTTAGAGTACGATTGTTCATAGCATAGAGAGAATAGGAGGCACACCTTGGTCTTTCCCTCGCGAAATAGTAACTTCATCCCTTCCTTAACAAATTCCGGATGAGAGATGAACTCAAACTGCACTGTCGCACGATCTCCTGTTCTTAGGATGCCCTGTGGGTGGTCCATCCCAATTATTTTTACAGTCTGCCGAACAGCCTAGGATAATGAATGAGATAGACTTCAGTTATATACGTTGAAAAACGTACCCCACAGTGTAGCATTGCCTACGGAAAGAAAACTTGAGTTTAGCCAAATGAAAATTAGATCACAGGCATACCTGATAGTTCTTCTGTAACGTTGTGTTGTGACTACCATCTAAGGTTAGATCGGTGTGAACGACTCATCGATCGTAACTCACTATAGAATCAATACTTGGCCTTCGAATTGGCGAATGGCTGAGTGCGACATTAGGAATTGGCCACTTCTAGTCGTTGGTCTTACCTCGAGGAGGAACATCCGTTTTTGAAACTAAGACCATGCCTTTCCGCACCGCTGCCCGCCGTATCCGTTTGAGTGCGAGTGAAACGCATTGCCCGGCTTCTCCACGTGTGACATCCGCCCTACGAAGACAGTGGGTAAATACAATGATGGGACATATACAGGCGAAACGGCTCCAACCTCTTCCTTTGCATGCTCTTAATGACTGTTGTTTGATAGTTCCCATTTGAGTCAGGTCCTAACAGAACAGCATCACCAGCCTTGACACTTCCAGCGTTGATAATCCCATTGACGACAGTACCAACATAGGGAACAGACCAAACTTCTGTGATAGAATACTGATGAAGTTTAAGTTTTTGACCAAACCAGATTGGGCCGTTATATTACCTCTAGTGGTTGGTTTACCGCAAATTTTTCCGTATCGCCCTCGCTTGATGGAAGTAAGTTCAGGAAGGTTCGAAGCTATCAAGAAGTGTGAAATCAAATACGTTGTTCAGAGAAAGGATTTATCCTTACAAAATCGAGCCCTTGTCCAGTCACATTTGATATTTGAAAAATTGGGCATAATCTAAAATGGATAGATTAACCTATGTTGAAGCATTATGGTCAAATTTGCTTGCCGTTCAGCCCCAAAGGAGGTCGCTATCTCCACGGCTGTCTCCACCGACTTGATGAAAACTGGGGTTTTCCTTGAAGCCTTTCAACCAAGTGAAAAAAAGAGTTGTGTTATGCGAACGTACCTACATCCCGGGCTTTTCAAAATTTTGACTACCTGCTTGATGGTCTCGGAGAGAACATTCGGAGGAGTCATGTCGATCTGGCAGTCTGGCGTTGAAAAAGAACGGCAGAGGAAGAAGAAGTTGAATACCTTTGTTATGCAAACCACAACAGGCACACTCAGCGCCAATGCAATTGCCAGATGCTCTTTCGACATCCCGATAAGGCCCGCATTGGCTCCAACCATCAGGATAACACACGAGGGCGCTCCAGATGTAAGGCCATATAATGTAGTCTTAAGGTATCGCTCATGGCCCGCCAGATCTAAAGAAAAAAGATATGGGAAAATATCCAGGAATCGAAGCACGAGTCTTACCAATGAAAGACACAATCTTGGCTGCTTGTAAAGAAATTTCCTCCCATCCCATCTTCTCGCGTCGTATAACATCTGGGTCAGTTGAATTTGCGGTATTGGGCAATATTGGTGCCCCTGAAGGGGCAAAGCCCAAGATCTAATTAAATAAATTGCATTCAGAATTGCAGACCCAAAATTCGGAAGATGAATACATACCTCCATCCCAACACTTGATGTACGCCCAGTCTCCAGTTCATGTTTATGTCGGAAGAGACCCACACGTGCACGCCCTCTACCGTCATCGAGTGCGCCTGGAGAAGGAAGGATAAGACACCCCAGTCTATGTCGACCTATTCAACATACCGCGTGTCAGGACTCCCAAAGTTGTCGATTTCCCACTGTCGACGTTCCCAACAACCGCACATCGAACCTCTGGAGTTAAAGATACGTTTGGAGGGGGTAATCTGAGAAGTAAGGACATTCGAGGATGCCCAGTCCTGGCTTCAAACAAAACAGATGTCTTCTGCGCGTCAGCGATGTCGGCGATAAGAACAGAATGTTGGAGGATACCTTTCCACCGACTTCCTCAACTATTTTCGTTATTTTCCCGTGCAAAGTGTCGATCTCTTCGATGAGCCGAAGCGTTCCAGACCATCTAAGAGATTCGTCCTCAAGATCACCCGCAAATAGTCCCGCATGAGAAGGGTGTTGTCCGAGGCGCAGCACATATTCCCCGTTATTTTGAGTAAGAAGTGCAGCTACTTGGTCACGGGCAAGATCATAATCCCCTGGATTTGAAGAGAGAATTAAAGTCTAGATAGAATGATGAGGCTGCGATTCGCACATTGGTAGTTTTCGACATACCAATATTAACTCCTCCATTTCTTGAAACCCGCCGGCCTCGGTACCGTTCGCTCCAGTTAGCGCCGGGCTAGCCGTGATATTTGCCTCTACCTTGGCCTTTCCCTTGGAGATTTTTTGTTCCTTCTCCATATCGGCCAGGGCCTGAGCACGCTGTCTGGAGAGCTCTCGATTGTGTATATCTTCGATTTCGTTTTGAAATGTGCGTAGTGTAGTCATTTTGGATGATCTTAGAGATAATTTCGAGAATATTTAAACGATCAGCCGTCTAGCGACGAGTCACTGGTGGGGGATGTGACTCAAATGCCAGTGCAAAAGAGTCATAGATTATAGATGGTCAACTGTCTGAAGTCACGTCAGTCATGTGAGGTCATACTATGCAACGTCCCGCCACATTCGGTCCGAGTCGGGTTTACATTTTCCAGCACCTATATCCAACAAAGTCAAGACAGCCATTCAAAAAGACAACAATTACCTAGTTTATATTCGGGCCCCCTAACAACAGCACGACCACGTGACGATTCATTAAAATAATTCAACCCTTGTGCGATGTGAAGTACAAGGTTGCAAGTTTTTCTCGATTTCAACATATATGAACGAACAAGGTACGTGGGATATACCACCTCTTTAACACTCTTTTCTCATATATGTGTCGAACAGAGAAGTATCAACCACCCCAACCACCCCCGCCTAAAATCATTGAGGTCAGTGGCACAGAACCAGGCGTGCTAGATCCCACCCAACGTAACCGCATCCTTCGATCACCGGGATCCCAACTGTTATTCGCGAACTTCGATCCTTATATTGCAATCCCTCAAGAAGTCGTGGATCTCGCCAACCTTAGTCTGCAGGATGACGGCTCTCGCCCAAAGCGGATTGTCATCGAAATGGTCCCAGGCCGAGGCACCTTCTGGCGTTGGATTCCCAGCGCAAGGAAACAAGCAGACGTTGAGAATGAAGGCGAATTTCCGAGAATCGTCTTGATTTGTGGGTATGACAAAATCTTTACTCTGAGTGCCACTTGAGGCTCACTCTACTTCTACTCAAGCCAGCATTGTTTGATCTCCCAAGAGCAATGGGATATTTACAAGCTCGACCCCATATATGATTGTTTTGTTAGATTCTCTCCTATGTTAACGGAAATATCCCTACGCGATACCACGAAGCGAAATTGGAAACCCACAGTATTGACTTCGACTGGTTCAGAAGTGTTTCCGGACGATGGTAACGACAGCGATAGAATGATGGTTGACGACGATAATGCGCTGCCACAAACTCCTACCAGGAAGCGACAACGGAGCCGTAGACGGAAACTATCTCCTCGAACAGCACACGACTTCAACTTCAATGATCAACCTACCACGAGCACATCTCAGGCTCATGACTTTGAGGAAGGCGCCTCTTCCAAACGGAATGGTACGCATCGTAGTCATCATTTCAAATAGACTAATTTAATCCCGATGAACTCCAGCACATATATCCTTCCAAGGGCTTCGCCCCAGCGAAGAAGAAGAAAATGCGTACTTTGAAGAAGACAGTTTCAACCGGGATACCAAATTTTACACCCCAATGCAGAAGAAGCGGGCGCGAACTCTTCCCCCACGTTCTCTTAATCGCGAACTAAACGCCAAAAAAAATGCTCGCAAAGCTGCTAAGCAGACTAAGCTGGAGCAAGAAAAGGCCGCCCGCAGACAGGAACGAGAACGGAATTTTTTGAGAGAAGTCTTATCGGAGGTCCCACAGGCACAAGCTACCAGTAACGGTGAGTACCCGCCCTTGGATCATGGGATAGCAATTTTTTGAAAGTTTCTAGGACCTTACCACTTTTCCGGAGTTCCAGAAGAAGAAATGGAGGACGCCTCAGGACCACCCCCGACAACTCAAGGCAACGTAAAGGAGGAAACCGAAGAAGAACGTGAGGTTCAAAGGCTCGCAGAGTCACGCAGGAAGATGGCAGAGCTCAATGCTGATCGGGACAGGCAACGCCAACGAGAACAAACGGTTCGCGCAGAGACGGAGGCCCCCAGCTCAAGGAGAGCTAAGGCTGAAACGCGGCGTAGAGAAGAGGAAGAACGCCTAAAATACGAGGAGGCGGCGCGAAAAGAAGACGAAATGCGCCGTCAGGAGGAAAAGAAAGCTAGACAACAAGAGCAGGCGAGACGCCGTCGCGAAGAGTTACTGCGACGACGACAAGATGAGCTTCATCAGCGTCACGAGCAGTGGTTCAGCGGCCCATGGAATCTTTCCCGAGCTCTGGAGCGTTACCGAATCTGCAGTGCATTTTTCGACAAGACACAATTTTCTGCGAACGATCAACCTCTTGCATTGATTGACATTCCCTGGCCAACACTTCGCCACCCGGCGAACAATACGGCTTCCGAAGTCGATTGGGACACAGTCAAAGATTTTTTTACTGCTGCCAAAGGATGTATTCGCCCCAACGAGTATAAGATTTTGGTAAGGCAGAGCATGCACCGATTTCACCCAGACAGATGGACTAGTCGAAGATTATATATATCCATTCTCGACGAGGCTCAGAGAAATGAAATCGAGACTAGTGAGTCTTTGCATGATAGGCATATCTGTGAGGCTGAATGAATTCCCACAGCGGTTACGACTGTAAGCAAGGCACTAGGAGCCCTGTATTCGGACATAGCAAGAGATTAGAAAATGAACACAGCCTTAGCTACCTAACTTTTAAGTACTAACACTGCAAAGTTATATCCCGTATTTGTAGTTCATGGCCATTAGCAGGACAATGTACAGTAATTTCCACGTCGCCCCTTCCTTTTACTCCAGCAGAACCTCGAGGAATTCATATATGCAAATAACCCCTCCATACTTAGCTTGGTATTTGCGGAGTGTTGTGACTTATTAAGGCAGGCAGGAATGATGCCTGGCGGTCGTCATCCTCAATCCTGACTATTGAGTAGGTTTGGTTCGCCCGACCATCTTACTGCCTTTCCCAGTGAAATATCTGATTCCCAGTGAAATATCGGATCTTCATGGCTAACTCAGATCCTCATACCCTGGAGTCATCTATTCGTCGAATCCGGTCTGCAGGCGACATACCTCGCCGTCCAGAACCAGCGCTTATCCAGCCGAACATACGACCTTCAGAAAGTGCATTGGATCATCGTGATCAGCATATTTCCGTCCCAATGCAGGGGAATAGCTACAATTCTTCGTCCTCGAGAACAGACGGCACCCCATCAAGTGCCCCCGCGGCTCCTATATCCGATTCAAGTTCATCCTGGCCGAATCATGGCCCGTCGGTAACATCAGGAACTTCTTCCCTCCCTCAAGGGCAGGCCGCCCAAGGAATTCAGACTACGAACCGTTCTGATGCACCCAACCATCCACCAGCTTCGGCTCGCACTTCGCTTATCGGGAGGCTCCTCACCTACTTTGGTCTCGGACGACGCGCCTCTCATACTCGGAAAGCCTTGGTGTCTTTAATTTGGGGTATATGCTGGGATATCACGCAGGTAAATATTACCCAGATAATGATTTTACACGCAGAATCACTAGCTTTGACTTACAGATTGTGGTCATCGTTACAATGCTCATTTTGACTGGGGTTCATTTCCGGAGTACAAAGGATCCAAACTTGAGTGAATGGAAAGCTTGTGATCGTCCGCTAGGAGTTTGGGCTTCTATTTGGATTGTTAGGGTGGTGCTAGCCTCTATTCTTGGTTATTGGGAGTATCGAAGAAATCGTGTACTGTTCGTCAATTTACTCGGCCTGTCTTGCAAGCTATTCACCCTATTTCTGCAGACACCTTACTCGCTCAGACCCGGAAACAAGTAATAACCGCGTCCAGCGTCCTGTAGATGCGACTCCGCACAATGCTCAAAGCAACGGAGGTCCAGCCCCTTTGGACAACGGTACTTCGCCAGCTGGCCCAGCACAGGAACCCCCAGTTCTTCCCCACTCAGTGCTCTATTCGCGGTTGGTGCCATTCTACACCCTCTTCATGTTTTCTCGCGGAGTGTTGACTCTTTACCTCTCAAAGCTTGACACTCCTTTCTTCATTACTGACCCTGAGTTGGTTTTTAACTGCCCACATCCTTGAATACACATCCATCAACACCTGTCGACATACCTCGCCGCACCTATGGTGGCTTTTATTTGCTATTCTCTGCACGATGTATCTTATGGTTCTGGAAGTCGTGTTACTGGGCTTTGTTGTCCTCATTGTTGCGCCCATCCTCTTTGTGAGATACTTTTCTTCGTCTTTTGCGCAGAAATACTCATAACGAACTTAGATATTCTGGAATGTCTTCCTAATCTGCATTGGGCGTCATCCTCTCCAAAACCCAAACATGATCAAACCAGAAATCGGCAAACTGTCCAAGGCCGTGGTAGAACGAATCCCATTGGTTATGTACATACCACCGCCCCCACAAAACGAGAAGGACGTCATAGCACAGCCTCCTCATGCATATCCACCAAAAGCCCCAGCCTCGAATAAACTACCTGAAAGGCGGTTCAAGGTCCTGCGCAATTTCACTCCTTTTAGATCAAAGAAGTTTCAAGGAGAGGGAGCAAACGTAAATGAAAAGCTGGCAGAAACACTGGGCGATACTCAGACTCCCTCCTCTTGGGAGGACGGCTGGGAACAGTCTGAATACCCTTTTGTAGCGTTGGAAGGCAACCGCGCTGCTTGTGCTATTTGTTTGATGGACTTCGAGGAGCCAAAGAGGAAGAATCCTGTAACTGACAATAACAGTTTGGAACAATCGCAGAAGCAGGAAGGAACAATAACCCCGGATGCTCAGACTAGTTCAGGTTCTGCAGCCCCTCTTTCGCAAGGTTCTAACATCACAGAGGAGCACCGACAAGATCAACTGAAGTTAGAAGATGCAGGAGACGGGGCTCAACCCCTTAGACTTCTTGAATGTGGTCACGTCTTTCATGTATGTCCTCGTTTCTATAGTTTTGCGTTGGTCGCGCTCAATTTCCCGCAGAAAACCTGTCTGGATCCTTGGCTCACTGATGTCTCTGGGCGCTGTCCTGTATGCCAGAGGCCTGTGGAAGCACCAAAACAGCGGAAGAAGTCTCGTCGACCTACATAACACACTGGTCCTGATTTACATGCAATCATTCTGCCGCGATACTTCCACTTGCAGTTGTTCCAACCTCGCCCCATTTATCTATATTCTTCAGGTTAGAAGGCGCTCTCACCTTCTCCGCAATTCCCTCCTTGGATATTATATAACCAAAACATCGTAATAATTTGTAACTTTAGGATTCATTGCCAAACCTAGCTTTACGAGCAGTAAAGACTAACTCAGGAAATATTCAGATCTTGGTTGCAACGGATGCTTTTGTATCAGCAGTTTCTGCCAAGTGTCTATGGAAGCTTACCTAGATATACTTTTCTTCGGGATGGATTCATTACTGTACTATGCGCGCAGAGTGTCCTGCGGGCATTGATCATGCGAAATAGTTTCCATTTTGTACTGCCCCCTAGTAGCCAAACTTTTTCCCTTGACAACACCGAAGCCGATGGCCGGTAAAATTACTCGGGACCGACAGTGATATAAGTACCCCTCACGGCTCTTGTCAACGCCTCGGTAGAAAGCATGCAAGCCCGGTGGGAGGGTTTAAATATGCCGCATGAAAGGGGGACAGTTTATCACACCTTTCGATTATCCTCGCCCTCACGCTTGAATGAGTACCGAGAAAGAGGATAGCCGGATATCTGTTGCCCAGGCTGGGAGCACTTCGTCACCATCCCCACCTCCTGGACCTTCCAATGAGAAGCGGTTCTCACGACAATTTTTGGATAGAGGAGAGAAGATTTCGAATGCAAGGAAGATTTACGTCAAAATTCTCATCCAGCGCACCTGTCTGATTGTTGGAGTCATCTTTTCCATCTTTTCCATTTACTGGGGCGCTCTGTGGAAGCTTCCTGCACGTAGCTTGGAAGGATGGATTGTTGTATGTTATCCCGATGCCCCTAGATCGGCCTTGCTGAACGCACGTTACTACAAAAGGACTTTGACGGCGATCAAGTTGGCAATTTCGTGGCAAAAGAGCTGAGCGGGCTATCTGGGCACTCGATAACATGGAGAGTGCGGCAGCCTGTGGAATTCCCGAGTGGACCGAATGGGTTGGTGGAGGCGGTATTGGATGAGGGTTGCTGGATTGCGGTGACAAGTGAGTCAATTGTAATCGCGGGTCTGGTCTGACCTCATGCAACCAATGAACAGTCAATCCTGGTGCCACACGAAATCTGAATGAAAGCCTGAATGCCGGAGCGACGTCATACAATACTTCGAATGCCATTACTGCCTATGCTCTTGAAGCACGGAACGAGAATGCCTAGTACGTGAAATGCTGGGTATTGATTCGAAGCTAATGACTTCCATATCCAGTCGCACACTACTCCGGCCAACTGTAAGTTGACGTTGTGAACGAAGGTGTATTGGCTTACCCCTATGCCCGATAGATCACGACATCCTTAGACCAAATTACGCATGATTTTGCCGTTCTGCTTATAACAGATATGATCCACTCGAATGTTTCTATCTCTTCCGTTCCCCCAGACATTTTGACGCGGCCCATATATTTCACTTTGGAAAATTTACGACCTTTTGATGTCCCCGTGTAAGTACGTTTGGAAGCGAAGAACGGTAGTATATTGATGAAGCGCACTTTTTCAATTTAGAGCCACAGCTGTCACCTTTATCGGGCTGATCTACTTGTTGATTCTGTCATTTATCGTTGTGGTAAGCTAAATTGGCCAAGTTTATCAAATTGTTACTCACCTGCAACTTTAGAACTCGGGGATACTTGCGAGAACGGTCTCTGGCATCGAAACGGAATTAACGACAGGTTCCCTAATCCGGATTCGTTTGGTTTCCCCAGTTTTGATCTATCTCGTCCTTTCCGTACGTCATTTGAGGATCTCTGTCCAGGATACTGACGCGTGCCGTAGCTTGCCTATACATGCCTAACATCCGCCTTCAAGTTGCCATTCGATCGCCAGTCTGTTTTTTTTCTCCTTTCCTGGAAATGTTGAATGAATTGACGCGCTTTTGCACAAGTTTTGGACATGCCGGATTCCTGATTTTTTGGATGCTATCATGGTTTGGGATGATGGCAGCGTAAGTCAGGGCCTCGGAAATCTACCTTTGCAAATTGATATGCTTTATCTCCAGGGGGTTGGCGTTGGAGTCGATGATGACCATATTGACCATGAAATATATCCAGGTGTTCTTGATCCTATGGATAATAGGTCTGTCTGACGTGCGAATCGCCATCGACATCGGTTGACAAGTTCACAGGAAACGTGTCGGTCTGCTTGTGGCCTATTGATGCATTGCCGGTACTGTATAACTACGGCCACGCGGCCCCATTTTACCAGATATCGCGGGGGGTGAGAGCAATTGTGTTCGGCACAAAGAATGATTGTGAGTCAATTAATCCCTTGAGAATGGGCAACGCTCATCTTATCAGTGGGAATGAATTTCGGGATTCTGAGCGCGTGGATTCTTGTTTCGTGTATATCATTACCGTTGATACAGTGGTACCGACGGAAAGGAGAAGTTGCTGCGAAGAGCTCGGGGGTGTAGAACGTGGGAGTATATGACCAATGTGTGAATAGATGAATTTGATTGGCTGGCCACGCGAACTGAGCGATGCATCGAGAACGACTATTTATTTCCCTTCGCTTCCTTTCCTTTACCTTTCCACCATGTCTCTTCGAAGCTCGGCTCGTATCCCCCGTGCACTCTCGCGCTCCTACGCGGTAGCCCATGGCTCTGGAAAAAGGTGATTCGGATGCCTTGTCCAGCAATGTCCTCACTCTCACGTATGTTGCCAGTCCCACAGGTACGCTGTTCTGCAATCGTTGTCGCCCGTGTAGCTGAGAGCACTCGTTCATAGCTGTTGTCATGTTGAATATGGGTGGTCCGTCAACCGTATGCCTTTTGGTCATTCTGACACGCGACGTCATTGACCTCTTGTCGCGTACCAGGTTGCCGACACTCATGATTTCTTGAAAAATCTCTTCATGGACGGGGACCTTATTCCACTTCCGTTTCAACGTTTCCTTGCACCATTCATCGCCCGTCGACGGACGCCTCAAATTGAGCAGCAGTATACCGAGATCGGAGGTGGTTCTCCGATTCTTCATTATACGCAACTGCAAGGCGAAGGAATGGCCAGGCTTCTCGACGAGCTTCACCCGGAAACTGCCCCACACAAAGCGTATGTCGCTTTCCGATACGCCAAGCCCCTCACAGAAGCAACCGCTCGGCAGATGAAGGAGGATGGCGTCAAGCGCGCGATCGCGTTCACTCAATACCCCCAATATAGCTGTAGTACAACAGGCAGTAGCCTGAACGAACTTTACCGACGCGGAAAGGGTGGAGAATTTGGTGATATTGAATGGAGTGTTATTGACCGGTGGGGTACCCACCCAGGCTTTATTGAGGTGTGTACATAATTTCTTCCACGGGTTTTACCGCTTCCTCAACTTCCTTACCTAGGCTGTTGCACAAAACATTGAGGGTGCTTTGGCCAAGTTCCCGGTCGATAAGCGTTCGGAAACTGTGTTACTGTTTTCGGCACATTCTTTGCCAATGTCAGTTGTCAACCGCGGAGATCCATATGTGCTAGAAGTCTCTGCCTCGGTCGCAGCCGTGATGAAAAGATTGGGACATTCGAATCCTTACCGATTAGTCTGGCAATCGCAAGTCGGCCCATCAGCATGGATGGGAATGCAAACTGGAGATGCTCTGAAAGGCCTTGCTCGGCTGGGCAAGAAGCAAGTGGTCCTGGTTCCTATAGCATTCACAAGTGACCACATTGAAACGCTGTATGAATTGGACCTTGAGTACGCTAAGGAGGCTAAAGAGGTTGGCATTTTGAGTTAACCCCCTGTTTCAATCGCTGATGGCGTCCATTTTAGCATGGTATTGAAGTTCACCGTGCAGAATCCCTGAACGACTCGCCAGTCTTCATTCGGGCGCTCGCAGACATCACCACGGAACATCTCCGCGACTGCGCCGCGGGGAAGGGACCTACAAGCATTCAAATGGACCTTCGATGTCCTGGGTGCACGAACTCTACGTGCGGGCAGCAAAAAGCTTGGTTTAAGCGCAGTGGGAGATAGATGCAGCACGTATATTTTAAGCTATGCTGAATCAATATTATTCGCTGCAAATGAGATTACGTTGGTCTTTCGATTCCGCGGAGGCCAATGGCTGAGTCAGCAGAACAAGATGGTCGACCCGAGGTTGGCAGACTACTTATAAAGCTTTCTCCAAATTCATTTCACCATTGTAAGCTACCCAGCTCTTCCACTCAAATGCTTCACACAACCGTTATCTCTGCACCAGGAAAAGTCCTCATCGCCGGCGGTTATCTCGTTCTTGATCCCGCCTATTCAGGCGTCGTCGTTTCCACCTCGTCGCGTTTCTACACCGCACTCCGTGATGAACCCAGTCTAAAACCAAATACAATACGCGTACGATCTCCACAATTTATCGATGCAACGTGGCTATATTCCGCCGAACTCGAACCATCGGTGCTGATCGAACCCTTAGGCGAAAAGTGCGTAGTTCCAATATCGTATCATTCTGGATCGCATATTCTCACATCCGCTTATCAGTTCCAGCAAAAATAAATTTGTACACCTCGCACTTCAACATACTATTTCCCTCGCTGTCGAGATCAAGGGTGTCGAGGCGATTCGCGAGGCCCTTTCCCGGGCACTTGATATCACCATCGTTGGAGATAATGATTTTTATTCTCAGCGTGCAAGAGTGAGCATTCAAATTTCTTGATCTGTTTGCCCAATTTAATAGTAATATACAGCTTGAAGCTCTAGGGCTTCCTCGAACAATCAAATCGCTCTCCAACATACCCTCATTTTGTCCAACCGAAGTCCGCCTCTCCGAAGTCCACAAAACCGGACTCGGGTCCTCAGCCGCGCTAATCACTTCGCTCACCTCCGCCCTTCTAGTTCACCTGTCCGTAATCCCAGAAGCATCCCTGTCCGATGATAGTGGAGAAGGGAGAAGGCTTGCACACAACTTGGCCCAGTTCGTACACTGTATCGCGCAGGGCAAGGTGGGTAGTGGTTTCGACGTATCAGCTGCTGTCTTTGGGAGCCACCTCTACACGCGCTTTGGTCCTTCCGTTATTCAAGGGTTGATGACCGATGATGCCCTGGTATGTTTCTATCTTGAAGACCAAGCTTCAATTAATTAATTCTCTCAGCCCAAGTTATTACCAGTTTTATCTCCTTCTAACAATGCATGGGACTATCATGTCGAAAACTTCAAACTTCCACCATATACCCGGATTATGCTCGCCGACGTAGACGCTGGCAGTGATACCCCGTCCCTCGTAGGAAAAGTTTTGAAATGGAGGAAAGAAAAGAGCATCGAAGGTAAGTCAGGCTTAAGTCTTTGCTCCTCCTATAACTCACCTTGACTTCTAGCGGACGCACTCTGGAAACACCTCGACCAATTGAACCAGTCTCTCGCGCAAACTCTCTTGCACCTCTCAAAGCTTCACGATCAGGACCCAGAAAATTACAAGAACGCTGTAAAATACATTTCTTCACTGCAATCAGTCCAGGCAAGTCCTTCTACTTCTCATTTGGAAAATGGTTAACCCGTTTGCCTTTAAAGTGGGATGCGAATCCCCTTCAGCCTGCAGAAGAATTACCCGTCATAAAGGCCTTCTCTGAAGCTCATGATATCTCACAGGTATTTGAGATCCAAGCCCTCAGATGATACCCCCTTTTAAATTTGATCTACAGGAAGTACGCTCGAAAATGAAACAAATGGGTGATTTTTCTGGTGTACCCATCGAGCCGGCCGAGCAGACACGACTGCTAGATATTTGTGTTTCTTTACCAGGTGTTGTAGGAGGAGGGGTCCCTGGTGGTAAGCAATCTACTTTCTCGTACGATTTTAACTCAACTCTGTGAACAGCTGGAGGATATGACGCCATCTGGTTACTTGTCTGCGATCCTGCTAGCTGCAAGCCAGACCAGGCTCCTCTTCCACGCGTCGAGCGCATCTGGAGCACTTACAGGGAACTCAACGTCTCTCCCCTCTCCTCAAAGGAGAGCCTCGCAAAGGGAATTCGCCTCGAATCTGTGGATGAGATACCAGGCCTCGCCGAGGTCCTAAACGCCTAGATAGAATGACAGCGACGATCAGCGTCCGTCATCCACAATTACTAATTACACGGCCATGTTAAGTACCTATATGCAGTCCATCTTGATCTAGAAATAAGTAATACATACTAGAGGAGCGAGTGGCAATTACGAATCCATTTTTGTTCTTAGACGCAGATTTTGGGTGACCCTTCTGGTGTCCATGATTTGGCAAGTGCGAGGAACAGGGAGATTGCCATAACAAGCAACCCGAATATCACGCACACCACAGCGGGGAGTTTTGTCGGGCTGTACCAGGGTATTTTTTTGTCCACGAGTTTGATATAGCACGCGGCAGGGAAAATATAGGCCAGTGTCGTAGCAGACACACCACCCGTTATCTCAAGCATCACTCCTAGATCACAGGTTATCAACGCCACTAAACGGATATGTTAGGCGAGAGCTCTGTCAGTGGTTGGAATATCTCGGCTCACCAAACATGGACGAGAATAGAATGACCGTTGTGAAAAATAGATGCCGCTGTTGGCTAAATGCTTCATGTGAGAAGAAAAATTGCTCGACAACCTGGGATAGACATGTTAAAACCGAAAGTATGGGGGGGAAATCGGTGATTCGAGACTTGCCTCTCTGCAAACGAATAGTTCTAACGGCAAGGTTGTGAACATGTTCAATCCGAAAGCAAATCGAGCAACGTTGATTAAGGTATCGTTCTATAACAAAGAGAGAAAAAATAACGTTGATCAATCGGAACTGAGAAATAAGAAGTCGCGAAACATACTTGTGGGAAATTGTTCAGGATGTTTCCTTGCGTTTTGTCTGTGAACACAACGTATGCTGAAATAGCGAGGATCATGCAAGACACGAGCGAGATAAAAGTGGACACGTGTGTGACTTTGGCAAATCTGTCCAGTGTTGGGGTGCGTAGACTTCCGTAGATTAGGAGAGAGTTGTGATGGCAAACTGAACCAGTATAAATTTCCATAGACAAGAAAAGAAAGGGGGCATGCGCACCGAAAGCGAAACTAATAACACCAATGGCTTGGAATATACCAGGCTCAATGAAAGAAAATTTCCCAACCTGATCACCCTTCATCTCAGGAGGGACATGCGGTCCTTCTAGTAACACGGCTAGGACGATGATAACCATACCAATAAGGGCTAACCCAGATGCACGGGCAAGCTTGTGGATATCGCGGTATAAGGAGAGTGGATAGGAAAAAAAGATGGTACAGAAAGCGATGATGAATTGGCGGTTAACGAAAACTTTGAGGACGGGTATCGATGAAAGGGTTGGGAATACCGCGCGAAACACTTGAGGCAGGGTATCACCAATGATGATCCCAAAAGCACACATGCCTATAATCCACTACCTCAGAAAATTTCCAAGGTGTTAGAGAGTTGCTAGAAAGCTTACCGCCGAATGCGAATGCGAATTGGAAGAATGAAACGGCAGCCCGTCCACTAGAACCGAAGCAGTGTGTCATGATGTCGATGTAGGAGTGTCCTCCGCTGAGTTTGGCATTGATGACAATGAGTCGAATGGTCCAATCTGTGACTGCACAGAGAACGACGAGAAGGAAAAGCCCCATGAAGAAACCAGCTTGACGGATGGCATATGGAAGGCCTGAACAGAAAGTTAAGCCAATTGTCGATGACAACCGGCAAAGTTCTTACCAATG
>Ga0307517_10000579_pt1 | contig 62428 bp, 50 predicted proteins | sample 23_EM_MG_FD_194515 | JGI IMG/M metagenome (GOLD analysis project Ga0307517, IMG submission 194515) | Populus trichocarpa ectomycorrhiza microbial communities from riparian zone in the Pacific Northwest, United States - 23_EM | ecosystem: Host-associated > Plants > Roots > Unclassified | place...
GATCGTGCTGGCGTCGGTCTATCGCGCCGCCACCGAGCGCGCGTTCGACCGCCGCCTCAATCTCTATCTGCGCACCCTGATCGCCGAGGTCGCAACGCCGGACGAGCCACCCGACCACCCGTTCCAGTCGCTTGGCGAGCCGCTGTTCGAGCTGCCGCTGTCGGGCTGGTACTGGCAGGTTGTCCGCACCGACAGCGAGAAGGCCGAAGCGCGGGTGTCGCGCTCGCTGTGGGACAAGAAGCTGCCGAAGCTCGAAGAGCAGGGCGCCGAACTGACCGCGGCCGGCATCCGTCTTGGCTATGTCGATGGCCCCGAAGGGCAGAATTTGAGGATGGTGGAACGCCCGGTCGACCTCGGCGCCGACGGCAAATTCCTGATCGGCGTCGCCGGCGATGCCAGCGAGATATTCGATGAGACGCGCAGCTTTGATTATTATCTCGGCGGCACCTTTGCAGCGCTCGGGATCGTGCTGCTGCTGACCACGATCTTCCAGGTCCGCTTCGGGCTCGCGCCGCTCAAGCGCATTTCGGAATCGATCGCCGATATCCGCTCCGGCCGCGCCGAACGGCTCGAGGGCGAATTCCCGGTCGAGATCGCGCCGCTGGCGCGCGAGACCAATGCGCTGATCGACGCCAACAGGGAAATCGTCGAGCGCGCGCGGACCCATGTCGGCAATCTCGCCCATGCGATCAAGACGCCGTTGTCGGTGATCGTCAACGAGGCCGCCGCGCATCCCATTAATCCCTTTGCCAGCAAGGTCCTGGAGCAGGCCGATGTGATGCGCGATCAGCTGGCCCATCATCTGGAGCGTGCCCGCATCGCCGCGCGCGTTACCGTCATCGGCACCGTCACCGAGGTTGCGCCCGCGATCGAGGCGTTGCGGCGGACCATGGAGAAGATTCACCGGGATCGCGGCCTCGCTATCGACGTGAAGGCCGATCCGCAGGCGAAGTTTCGCGGCGAACGCCAGGATCTCGAGGAGATGGCCGGCAATCTGGTCGACAACGCCTGCAAATGGGCCGCCTCGCGGGTCTTCATTGAGGTGCTGGTGGAACCGCCGGGGGAGCCCAACGCCGGGCCGCGGCTGCGAATCATCGTCGATGACGACGGCCGTGGGCTATCGGCCGAAGAGCGTGCACAGGCCTCGCGGCGAGGTCAGCGTCTGGATGAATCAAAGCCGGGGTCCGGACTGGGGCTCTCGATCGTCGTCGATCTGGCGGCCCTCTATGGCGGCAGCCTGGCGCTGGGCGACGCCCCGATCGGCGGGTTGCGGGCCGAACTGGTGCTGCCGAGGGTTTGAGCAACCGATTCCGATCGGCAACAGCCCTTGATTTCATCATTCCTAAACGACTTCTTAACGCGCACACTTTTATGATTGTTGCTGGACGCGCTTTGCCGTCCGCGCGACACGCACATCCAAACCGGGCGCATGAGCCAGACATCGACCGAGCGGCTGAGGGACTATCTCGCCCAGCTCCCGCCTCAGGCGCAGGCGCTGCTGATGCGGGGGTTCGAGCGCGCGATCGAGCGCGGCGAGGACGTTGCCGTTGCGACCCTCGTGCTCGAGCAGTTACGCAAGGTCGTCCGCGGAACCGAGGAAGACGACGAGGTCCGGCCGCGGACCGACGATCCCGCCCGCCTGCTGTTTCGTCCGATCGAGCCGTTTCTGGTCGAGAGCAATTTCCCGATGCGGCCGGGCCAGATCCGGCGCACTTCGCTGCAGCCGATCTGGCAATGGCTCGCCCGGGATGGCGCGCCGGACCAGACGCGGGCCTTTGAGGGGGCGCTGGCCGAAATCAGGCAGAGTGGCTCGACCTCCGGACTTGAATCCGAGACGCGCAAATTCCAGTTCGCCGCCGCCGAGGCGATCGTCAAGGTCGCGACACCGGAGGCAGGCGACGACAGGCATCGTTCGCTTTCCCGCATCGGCCCGCCCAACGTCGTCGAGGATCTGTTGTCGATCGGATCGGTGTTGCGGGCGCGCGAGGCGATGGAGACGCTGGGCAGCCGGCTTCCGAGCCAGTTGCGGGCCTTTACCGATTCCCAGATCATTTCGGTGACCTCGGCGCTCACTGTTCCCTCGCTGCAAACGCCGCAATTGCTGCCGTTCGCGCTCTCGCTGATCATGCAGCGGCTGGCGGCGCCGTGGCAGATCATCCGCCTCGCGATCAAGATGGCGGCATCCGACGATGAAATTCGCGTGGCCGCGACACCCTTCGGCATTGCCGTCACGCTGGCGCTGCACGATCTCGCCTTCCTGGCGGCCTGCCTGCGCACCGATATCAGGCGCGGCCAGTTCGACAATGTCGTCGAACAGCTGAAAATCCTTCATGACGGCGTGCGCGGCCTGCGCACCGAACTCGATCTGCGCAATGATTCCACATGGGGAAAGCAGCTGACGTCGATCCGCGCCGAAATTTCCAATTCGCTGCAGTCGGAAATCGACAGCGTGCCGGGCCGGGTCCGCCGCATCCTGCGCCAGCGCGCCGACAAGGACATCTCGGCGGCTCCCAAGATCGATGCTTCGGACGTCGAGGAAACCGCCGCCCTGATCGATTTCGTCGCGGTGTGCCGCACCTATGCCAGCGAACTTGCGATCAACGAGGTGACGTTGCGGACCTATTCCGACCTGCAGCATTACGTCGAGCACTCCACCGAGGGGCTGGTGCAGTCGCTGCGCGGCGGCGACACCAAGGCGCGCGCCTACCGGCAAATGCAGGTCCAGGCGGCGGTGCGCTTCTGCGAGGTCCTGTTCGGCCAAGATTATGCGTCGCTGATGAGCCGGGCGGCCGAAAATGCCGTCACCGGCGAGCGCAAATCCTCCGAGCGCAAGTCCACTCGCAACGGATAGGCCGGACGGCCTTCATCGGTGCTTTTGGCGGTTTTCCGCTTCACGCGAACCGGTGCCCACTTCGCTTGAAAACGCTCCAGTAATTGTCAATTGCCGGGCTTGCCGCCGGTGGTGTAAAGCGGCGCATCGGCGCTTGCTTTGACCGCGCCGTTCCGCCCGGGAACCGCTTGATGACGCTGTGGTTTGTGTTCGCGCTGATGACGGTCGCGGCGATCTTTGCCGTGCTCTGGCCGTTGAGCCGCCGCACGCCGCCGCTGGCTGGCGGCAGCGAGGCGGCCGTCTACAAGGATCAGCTCGCCGAGATCGATCGCGACGTCGCCGCCGGCCTGATAGGCCCTTCGGAAGCGGATGCCGCGCGCGTCGAGATCAGCCGCCGCCTGCTGGCGGCCGCGGACGGGAAGACTGATTTGCCGCCGCAGGCGAATCTTGCACTGCGCCGGTCCTCGACCGTTTTGGCGCTGGTGGGGCTACCGGTCGCGGCGGTTGCCTTCTACCTCTCGGTCGGATCGCCGCAACTCGGTGATTTTCCGCTCGCCGGCCGCACCCGTGCTGCCGACGTCAACCAGCCGCTCGACAATCTGGTGGCGCAGGTCGAAGCCCATCTGGAAAAGAATCCGACCGATGGACGTGGCTGGAGCGTGCTGGCGCCGGTTCTGGTGCGGCTCGGCCGCTACGACGACGCGATCCGGAGCTATCGCAATTCGATCGCCTACAATGGCGACAGCGCCGAGCGGCGGTCCGATCTCGGCGAAGCCCTGATGGGTTCGGCAGGCGGCGTCGTGACCGCGGAGGCCAAGGCCGAATTCGAGCGCGCGCTCGCGCTGAACGCCGACGAGCCCAAGGCCGGCTATTTCCTTGGCCTTGCCGCCGAGCAGGACGGCCGCAGCGCCGATGCCGCGGCGATCTGGCGCGCGATGCTGGCCAAGGCGCCGGCAGACGCACCGTGGCGGCCGCTGGTGCAGGCAGCCCTGGTGCGGGTCGGCGGTCCGGCACCACCCGCGCTGTCCAATGAGACGATGGCGGCGGCCAAGGATATGAACGAGGCCGACCGCGGCGCGATGATCCGCGGCATGGTCGATCGGCTCGCCACACGGCTGAAGCAGAACGGCGACGACGTCGAGGGATGGCTGCGGCTGGTGCGGGCCTATATGGTGATGGGCGAGCGCGACAAGGCGTTGAGCGCATTGTCCGATGCGCGGCAGGCCGTCGCTAACGATGCCGAACGCTTGCGCCAGCTCAATGAGGGCCTGAAGAATCTCGGGCTTGATGGATGATTGATACCATCACGCAGGGAACCAGAGGATTGTCATGACGCGCAAGCAGCGGCGTTTGACCATGATCGGCGGCTCGCTCGCGGTGCTCGCGGTGGCGGCGGCGCTGGTGCTGAACGCGATGCGCGATTCCATCGTGTTCTTTTCCACGCCGACGATGGCGGCCGAGAAGCAGATTCCGACCGGCAAGCGTTTCCGTCTCGGCGGCCTGGTGCAGCCGGGATCGCTGGTGCGCGGCGACAATCTGGCGGTGAATTTCAGCGTCGCCGACGGGGCTGCGACGTTGCCCGTGAGCTACAAGGGGATATTGCCCGACCTGTTTCGCGAAGGGCAGGGCGTCGTCGCCGAGGGTGCGCTGGATGCTTCCGGCGTGTTCAGGGCCGACACCGTATTGGCAAAACATGACGAGACCTACATGCCCAAGGACGTCGCCGACGCGCTGAAGAAGCAGGGGCACTGGAAAGACGATTACGGCGCCAAGCCGAGCGCTTCGGCGGCACCCGCGCCGGCGCAGGGAGCATCGAAGTGATCGCCGAAGCCGGACATTACGCGCTGGTGCTGGCGCTTGCGCTGGCGCTGATCCAGTCGACGGTGCCGATCGCAGGCGCACGCTGGGGCGATGCCGCGTTGATGAACGTCGCGCGCTCCACCGCGCTGGCGCAATTGCTGTTTGTCGCGGTGTCGTTCACGGCGCTGGTGATGCTGCACGTCAGTTCCGATTTCTCCGTCGTCAACGTGTTCGAGAATTCGCATTCGACCAAGCCGCTGATCTACAAGGTCACCGGCGTCTGGGGTAACCACGAAGGCTCGATGCTGCTCTGGGTCGCGATCCTGGCGCTGTTCGGCGGCCTCGTCGCCGCCTTCGGCAATAATCTGCCGCTGTCGCTGCGCGCCCATGTGCTGGCGGTGCAGGCCTGGATCGCGGCGGCGTTCTATCTGTTCATCCTGGTCACCTCGAACCCGTTCCTGCGCATTGGCTCGCCGCCGATCGAGGGCCGCGATCTCAATCCGGTGCTGCAGGATATCGGCCTCGCGGTGCATCCGCCGATGCTCTATCTCGGCTATGTCGGGTTCTCGATTTCGTTTTCGTTCGCGGTTGCGGCCCTCCTCGAGGGGCGGATCGACGCGGCCTGGGCGCGCTGGGTGCGGCCATGGACGCTGGTGGCGTGGATATTCCTCACGCTCGGCATCGCGATGGGGTCGTACTGGGCCTATTACGAACTCGGCTGGGGCGGCTGGTGGTTCTGGGACCCGGTCGAGAATGCCTCGTTGATGCCGTGGCTCGCCGGCACCGCGCTGCTGCATTCCGCCGTCGTGATGGAGAAGCGCAACGCGCTGAAGGTCTGGACCATACTCCTTTCGATCCTGACCTTCTCGCTGTCGCTGCTCGGCACCTTCCTGGTGCGTTCGGGCGTGCTGACCTCGGTGCATGCGTTCGCGACCGATCCGACCCGCGGCGTCTTCATATTGTTGATCCTGTGCCTGTTCATCGGCGGCAGTCTTTCGCTCTACGCCTGGCGCGCGTCGGCATTGAAGCAGGGCGGGCTGTTCGCACCGATCTCGCGCGAAGGCGCGCTGGTGCTGAACAATCTGTTCCTGACCACGGCCTGCGCCACCGTCTTCATCGGAACGCTGTATCCGCTGGCGCTGGAAGTTTTGACCAGCGACAAGATCTCGGTCGGCGCGCCGTTCTTCAACCTGACGTTCGGGCCGTTGTTCGTGCCGCTGATGATGGCGATGTCGTTCGGGCCGTTGCTGGCGTGGAAACGCGGTGATTTGCTCGGCGCCGCGCAGCGGCTGACCGCGGCCGGAATCGCGGCGCTGATCACGATTGCGGTGGTGTATGCGTGGACCTATGGCGGCAGCACCTTCGCGCCGCTCGCGATCGGGCTTGCGATCTTCGTCATCGCCGGCGCCGTGACCGATCTCGCCGAGCGCACGGCTTTGTTTCGTGTCCCCTTTGCGACCGCGATGCAACGCGCGCGCGGTTTGCCGCGGGCGACCTGGGGCACGGCGTTCGCCCATGCCGGCGTCGGCGTCGCCCTGATCGGGATCATCTGCGAGACCACCTGGAACAGCGAATATATCGGCACCTTGAAGCCGAGCGATGTCGCCAAGGTTGCCGGCTACGAATTGAAGCTCGATGGCGTGACGCAGCGGCAGGGTCCGAATTTCCGCGAGATGATCGCGCAGTTCACGGTCAGTCTCGATGGCGAGCAGCTGAGTGTGATGACGCCGTCGAAGCGCAATTTCACCACCCGGGGTTCGTCGACCACCGAGGCCGCGCTGCTGACGCGCGGCGCCAGCCAGCTCTATATCTCGCTCGGCGAGACCACGAATGAAGGCGCGGTCGCGGTGCGCATCTATCACAAGCCGCTGGTATTGCTGATCTGGTGGGGCCCGATATTGATGGCGTTCGGCGGCATGCTGTCGCTGTCGGACCGGCGCTTGCGGGTCGGCGCGCCGAAGCCCGCGAAAGCCTCGCGTGCGTTGCAGGCGGCGGAGTGAACCCTTGAAGCTGCTCCTTGCCAGCGCACTTGCCGCGTTCCTGATGATCGGTTGCCCGGCGGCTTTCGCCGTACAGCCCGACGAGATCATGGCGGATCCGGGCAAGGAGGCGCGTGCGCGGGAGCTATCGCGCGAACTGCGCTGCATGGTGTGCCAGAACCAGTCGATCGACGATTCAGAGGCGCCGCTGGCGCGCGACTTGCGGCTCCTGGTGCGCGAGCGCATCGCGGCCGGCGACAGCGACAATCAGGTGATCGATTTTCTGGTGGCGCGCTACGGCGAATTCGTGCTGCTGAAGCCGCGCTTCAACCCGCATACGCTGGTGCTGTGGCTGTTACCGCCGCTGGCGCTGCTGGGCGGGGGCCTCGCGCTATGGATCTACAGCCGGCGCCGCCTGGAATTGTCCGACGCGGACGATCAAAGCTTGCTCAAGCTAACCAAGGAAGAAGAAGCCCGCCTGGAGCGTCTGATTCGGGCCGAGACGTCGCCGGACAAGCCGATTTAGTTACGGTGACTGGTCGGATAAGGTTCTGACATGAGCCCGCGTGCAGGTGGAATTCTGCCAATTAAGCCGCCATATGCCCGGTTGCAGACACATCGAACCAACATTTTCGCGGCGCTGGCCGTGGGCATAACGATTGGCGCAAAGCCCGCACTTCGATAAGGGCCGACCTGTAAAGAAGGTCCAGCTGGCCAAATTGCAATCCGACTATGTTCAATTAACGGTAGATACTGTGCCGAGGTTCTGATGATTGTGTTATCCTGATACTTGTTAGAATGGTTGCAGAGGAATTTCAGATTGAGCCAGTTCGGGGGCGACCTCGGGGCGACTGACACATTTCGGTTTCTTGAAGAGAAGCTTGGTGCGGGGATCTGGCGCTACGACGTTTTAACGAGGCAGATGCTTTGGTCGCGCGGCTTCCATGAATTGCTGGGGCTGAACCCGGGTGCGATTAGTCCGTCACTTGAGGAATTCAATCAGAGAATTCATCCCGACGATCGCTCTTTGAGGCGAGACGTCGGCGACATGCTGCTCGACGGCTTGCCGCTCGAGCGTGACCTTCGAATCATCAGGCCGAATGGCCGGCTACGCTGGGTTCACGATCAGGCCGAGATGCTGCTCAACGAGGCCGGCGAGCCGGCCAGGATAATCGGCGCTACGCTCGACATCACCAAACACTATGAATTATTGCAGCCACTCAGGGCAGGCATCGAACGTTACGACGCGCTGATCAGGGCGGTAGAGGGCGTGGTGTGGACCGCCAGCTCCGACGGCCGCATCACCTCGCTGCCGAATTGGAAAGCTGTGGGGCAAGACGGTCTGCGGCTGGTTCATGGGCATGGCTGGGTCGACCTGTTGCATGAAGACGAGCGCGATGCCGCGCTGAAAAGCTGGTTGGTCGCGGTCGAGACCGGACGGCTTTACAAGGTTGAGCATCGTTTGCTGCAATCCGACGGTGCTTACCGGTGGTTCAGGTGCAGTGCTGCGCCGATCCTGACCCTGGACGGCAGCATTCAAGAGTGGATGGGCGTGTCCACCGATGTGCACGACCAGAAACTGCTGGATTTCTCTGCCCCGCCGTCCAGACTCACCGGCGCTCAAATGCGCGCAGCCAGGGGAATTCTGAACTGGTCCGTGAAGCGGCTTGCCGAGCACGCGGGCGTGTCGCCCGGGGTGGTGCGGCGGCTTGAAGAATATGACGGCGCTTTGCCGGTGTCCGACCAATCGTTGGAATTATTCCGCAAGACACTATCGGATGCGGGAGTCGAGCTGCTGTTTCCGCAGGTCGGCAAGCCCGGCGTCCGGCCGCGATAGTTGCTTTCGCCGCCACATCGCTGACGCTCGCTTCTCTTCTGTATCGCCATGCGTGGTACAAAATTTGTAGTTGCGCGGCGAAAACCGCTCGCTCGATTGCAATTTTTGTATTTGCGGTCGCGACCGAGAGCGCTTTTTTGTAACCGGCCGGACTGCATTGGTAAAATTTTGCTTAACGTCATTCCAATTGTTTTCGTTAACGATACGCATACGAGGAAGGACCATGCAGGAGCGCGACGAAATGTTCCTCGCGAATTGCAACGAATGATTTCCAACCCAACGGTTTCGGATTTGAGCATAGATTTTTTGGAGATTCCTTATGCCATTCATTTCAGGACTTCGTATCCGCGGTCGTCTCATCGCCGGCTTTGCAGCCATTTGTGCGATCATCGCCATGGCGGTCGGATATACGGTGTTTGCCGTCGGCGGAGTCTCCGCGATCGTCGACCGCATGGTGAACCTGCGCACGCCAGTGGCGCTGGCGAGCACCGAGATGGTCGGCAATCTCTATTCGACGCTGGCGACGTTGCGCGGCTACTTGTTGACCGGCAACCCGCAGGGCAAGCTCGATCGTGCGGCGATGTGGAAGGAATTGGACGCCACCGTGGCCGCCTTCGACGACCGGGCCGTGCACTTCACCAACCCTGAGAACAAGCGCAAATGGTCCGAGACCAAGGCATTACTCGCGGAGTTCCGCGCTGCACAGGACAACGCCGAGGCGACCGCCTTCACTGCCGACGCGCTGCCGGCGACCAAGGTCTTGCTGACCGAAGCGGGTCCTCGTGCCGAGACCATATTCTCGGAGATCACCAGGATGATCAACGAAGAGGATACCCTGGAGGCAACATCCGACCGCAAGAAATTGCTCAAGGCGATGGCCGACACGCGTGGCAATTTCGCCGCCGCCACGGCACAGCTTCGCACCTATCTGTTGTCGGGTGACAAGAGCGACAAGGAGAAATTCGTCAGGCCTTGGGAACTGTTCGAAAAGGGCTTTGCCGCCGTCAGTGCCCAAAAAGGCCTTTTGACCGCCGGTCAGCTGGCATCGTTCGACAAAATCAGCAAGGCGCGAGTCGAATTTGCACCGCTATACGAAAAGATCTTCGGTATCCGGGAGTCCGCGCATTGGAACGCACCCGTCGCGATTCTCGTCACGGAGGCGGCGCCCCGCGCGCTCAAGATTCTCGATTTGCTTGATGGACCCAAGGGCGCCGACGGTACCCGTTCCGGGGGTATCAAGACCAACCAGAAGAAGATGCTCGCCGAAGAAGCGTCCGCGGTGCAGGCGAGCATGTCGTTCCTGACGGCTGCGCTGTGGGGGCTGCTTGCGATGGGCCTCGGCGCTGGCGCGATCATTGCACTTTTCACTGCACGCTCGATCGCCACGCCGATCCAGGTCATTACAGCAACGATGGGAAGGCTCGCAACCGGCGACACTTCGGTGATCGTGGCCGGAGTTGAACGCACCGACGAGATCGGCCAAATGGCCGGCGCAGTGCAGGTCTTCAAGGACAATATGATCGAGGCCGACCGGCTGCGCTCCGAACAGGCGGAAACGGAGAAGCGAGCCGTCGAGCAGCGTAACGCTGACATGCACAAGCTCGCCGACCAGTTCGAGAACGCAGTCGGCGAGATCATCGAGACGGTGTCGTCGTCGTCGACCGAACTGGAAGCTGCGGCCAATACGCTGACCAGGACCGCGGAGCATACCCAGGAGCTTTCGACCATGGTCGCCGCCGCTTCCGAGGAGGCGTCGGCGAATGTTCAATCGGTGGCGTCCGCCAGCGAGGAGATGGCCTCGTCGGTCAACGAGATCAGCCGTCAGGTGCAGGAAGCCGCCAGGATTGCCGGCGCCGCCGTGGAACAGGCGCAAAAGACCAACGATCGCGTCAATGCGTTGTCCGAGGCGGCTACCCGGATCGGCGATGTCGTCGAACTGATCAATACCATTGCCGGACAGACCAATTTGCTGGCCCTGAACGCAACCATCGAAGCGGCGCGGGCCGGCGAGGCGGGGCGCGGCTTTGCAGTGGTGGCATCCGAGGTCAAGGCGCTCGCCGAGCAAACGGCGAAAGCAACCGGCGAGATCAGTCACCAGATCGCCGGCATTCAGGCGGCGACGCAGGACTCGGTGGTCGCGATCAAGGAGATCAGCGGCACCATTGGCCGGATCTCGGAGATCTCGTCGACCATTGCATCCGCGGTCGAAGAGCAGGGCGCGGCGACCCAGGAGATCTCCCGCAACGTTCAGCAGGCAGCGCAGGGCACCACACAGGTGGCTTCGAACATCACCGACGTGCAGCGCGGTGCCAACGAAACCGGGTCTGCCTCATCGCAGGTGCTTGCGTCGGCGCAATCGCTTTCCCTTGAAAGCAGCCGGCTCAAGCTGGAGGTCGGCAATTTCCTGACTACGGTGCGGGCGGCGTGATTACCTGCGGATTGCAAGCGGGCCGGTTTCCGCTATGACTCCTGCAATCAAAACAATCGCTCGGGAGGAATCTGGACATGGCGCTTTCACTCTACGACGCCAGCGTGGCGAACTATCTGCAAATCCTTGGTGCGGTCTCAGGCTTTCTCGATCGCGGCCTCACGCATTTCCGCGAAAAGGGCATCGATCCGGAAACCATCGTCGAGGCGCGGCTGGCGCCGGACATGCTGCCGTTCCGCTTCCAGATCATCTCGGTCGCACAGCACTCGCGCGGCGCCATCGAGGGCGTGCAGCAGGGCGTATTCAGTCCGCCGTCACTCAAGACACCGTATGATTTCGCCGGCCTGCAGGGCCTCATAGCGCAGGCGCGCGAGGCGTTGTCGGCGCTGACGCCCGAGGCGGTCAATGCGCTCGGTGGCAAGGACGTCATCTTCGCGCTCGGCGATCGCAAACTGCCCTTCACGGCGGAAGGGTTCCTGATGTCGTTCTCGCTGCCCAATTTCTATTTCCACGCCGCGACAGCTTACGACATCCTGCGCACCAATGGCGTTCCGCTGGGCAAGCGGGACTTCATGGGCCGCTTGAACTTGAAGACCTGAGGGGCGACCGGCGGCCGCGATTTCCGTAAGGGTTCCGAGATGCGAACCGGCCCGGTCTTTCCGGGCCGGGGAAGGCTGTTTAGGCCCGCAAAAGCCCGTTTTCCGCCCGCGCTAAGCCATTGATTGCCTGCGCTAAACTGCCGCATCCATAACCCCCTCCATTACAAAAGTTTAATTCCCTCGCCAGCGCGCGGTAAGGCGCCAAACCCCATGTTCAGCGTTGTCAGGTGCCCAGCCCCCCGCACCGTCGATTCTGGATCTGGAGATTTCCAACTATGACTGAACGTCCCGTCGATCTTTCCGCGCTTCCGTCCTATGGCACGCCGCGCCGCACGTTGTTCTCGGCGCGCAAATTCGCGCTGATGGCATCCGTCGTCGCCGGCCTTGGCGTCGCGCTTTATGGTTTCAGCCCGTCGCAGGGCCCCGTTGATGTCTTCACCAGCGCGGCGCACGCGCAGGTCAACAACGAAGTCCGCAAGGTTGAGCGCCCGGTCGGCTTTGCCGACATCGTCGAGCGCGTGAAGCCGTCGGTGATTTCGGTCAAGATCAACATCGCCGAGAAGACCGCTAACAAGGACGACGGCGCCAACAAGGACGACGACTCGCCGTTCCAGCCGGGCTCGCCGATGGAGCGTTTCTTCCGCCGCTTCGGTGGACCGGATGGGTTGCCCCCGGGCCTGCGCGGCGGACCGCGTGGCGGTCGTGGCCCGGTGACCGGCCAAGGCTCCGGCTTCTTCATCTCGCCTGACGGTTATGCCGTGACCAACAATCACGTCGTCGACGGCGCCGACAAGGTCGAGGTCACGATGGACGACGGCAAGACCTACACCGCCAAGGTGATCGGCACCGATCCGCGCACCGACGTCGCGCTGATCAAGGTCGCCGGCCGCACTGACTTCCCGTTCGCCAAACTGTCCGACTCCAAGCCGCGGATCGGCGACTGGGTGCTCGCGGTCGGTAACCCGTTCGGCCTCGGCGGTACCGTGACCGCCGGCATCGTCTCGGCGTCCGGCCGCGATATCGGCAACGGTCCGTATGACGATTTCATCCAGATCGACGCGCCCGTGAACAAGGGCAACTCCGGTGGCCCGGCGTTCGATACGGCCGGCGAGGTGATGGGCGTCAACACCGCGATCTATTCGCCGTCCGGCGGCAGCGTCGGCATCGCGTTCTCGATTCCCGCTTCCACGGTGAAGAGCGTGGTCGCCCAGCTCAAGGACAAGGGCTCGGTCGCGCGCGGCTGGATCGGCGTCCAGATCCAGCCTGTCACCGCAGACATCGCCGACAGCCTCGGCCTGAAGAAGGCGGAAGGCGCGCTGGTGGCGGAACCGCAAACCAACGGTCCGGCGGCCAAGGCCGGCATCGAGGCTGGTGACGTCATCACCTCGGTTAACGGTGAGCCGGTCAAGGATGCGCGCGAACTCGCCCGCACCATCGGTGGATTGGCGCCGGGTGCCGCGGTTAAGCTCAACGTGCTGCACAAGGGCCAGGACAAGGTCATCAACCTCACGCTCGGCCAGTTGCCGAACACGGTCGAGGCCAAGGCCAATATCGACGACGACAAGGCCATGCCGAACAAGGGAACCGACGTGCCGAAGCTCGGCATGACCGTTGCCCCCGCCAACAGCGTCGCCGGCGCCGGCAAGGAAGGCGTCGTCGTCACCGAAGTCGACCCGAAGAGTGCGGCGGCCGAGCGCGGCTTCAAGGAAGGTGATGTGATCTTGGAAGTCGCCGGGAAAAGCGTCGCCACCGCCAACGAAGTCCGCGATGCGATCAACGCCGCGCGCACCGACAACAAGAGCAGCGTGCTGATGCGCGTGAAGAGCGGCGGTTCGTCGCGGTTCGTGGCAGTGCCGGTCGCCAAGGGTTAAATACGAGATGGAGGGTTTCGCCGGCATCAGTCGCCCCCGCCGACGGCTCCTTCCGGGGAGCGGGTGCAAAACTCGCTCCCTCCAGCTACCTTTCGATGGAATACGCCCCCCTCCGTCGGAAGGGAAAAGGGCGGCGGGGTCCCCCAGCCTCGCCGCCCGCTTTTTTCACGCTGAATTTCACGCTCAATTTCACTTGCAAACACAAAAAATTGCACGGGTTCCGCATCGTCTTGCATCGGCATGCGGCCCGCGCCATGGTGAGAGAAAGCCACTGACGTGACCGCAACTGCCCCCCAAATGCGCCTGTTGATCATCGAAGACGACCGCGAGTCCGCCGACTATCTGGTGAAGGCGTTCCGTGAAGTCGGCTATGTCGCCGATCTCGCCAGCGATGGCGAGGAAGGGCTGTCGCTTGCCGACAGCGGCGATTACGACGTGCTGGTGGTCGACCGCATGTTGCCCAAGCGCGACGGCCTGTCGCTGATCGGTGCGCTCCGGGACAAGGGCAACCGTACGCCGGTGCTCATCCTCTCTGCGCTCGGGCAGGTCGATGACCGCATCAAGGGCCTGCGCGCCGGCGGTGACGATTACCTGCCAAAGCCGTATTCATTCGCCGAGTTGCTGGCGCGCGTCGAAGTGCTGTCGCGCCGCCATGGCGGCCCGGCCGAGGAAACCACCTACAAGGTCGGCGACCTCGAACTCGACCGCCTCTCGCACCGCGTCGCCCGCGGCAAGGACGAGCTGACCTTGCAGCCGCGCGAGTTCCGGCTGCTCGAATATCTGATGAAGCACGCCGGGCAGGTGGTGACGCGCACCATGCTGCTGGAAAACGTCTGGGATTATCATTTCGATCCGCAGACCAACGTCATCGACGTGCACATCTCGAGGCTGCGCTCCAAGATCGACAAGGGTTTCGAGCGGCCCTTGCTGCACACGATCCGCGGCGCCGGATATATGATTAGAGATGGGATTAGGTAGGCCTCGGATTGCGGAATCCTGCGTCAGCCGGCTGATATCGATTTCGCCTTTGAACCTTTTTTCGCCGCACGCGGCCGCGCACGGTTTCGCGCGCCCAAGCTCGTGCCCGGGAATTTTCGAGCTTTTGTCAGCCGCTTTTTTGCGAACTGGACTGGCTTGGCAATAACCAGATCGTCCAGGGAAATCGCCAACACCCTCGCCATGTTGGCGAGTGTCTGGACATCGCCTGTCTTTGTTCCGTTCTCGATCTCGGAAACGAAGCCCTGAGCGACGCCGATCGATTTCGACAATGCCTCTTGCGTCATGCCGCGATGCTTGCGCCAGAACGCCAGTGGGGTTTTGGCGCGGAGCAATTGATCCGCCTGTTCGCTGGTGAGCAGGGTCTCAGTCCCGCTCGCAATATTGGCGAGGATGTTGTTGGCATATGCCGCGTCCGCTGCGTCCTCATCGTGCCGACCGAGAGCCAACGCATCGTATTCGGCGCGAGACAGGATCACGATATCGTCGCCTTGTGGCGTCTTGGTCATCACGGGCATATGTCCCTCCTATTCGTAGATTTCGCCGCGGGGGCCTACGTCCAGCACAGTGATCGTCGTTTCGGTCTCCGTGAACAGCACCCGGAAGCCGGCGATGCGAAGGCGCTTTGCGCTGCTGCCGGTAAGCTGGATGACGTTGTTCGCCAAGGCCGCAGGGTTTGTCGCGTATTGCTCGATCTTGGCGCGGATTTGCCTGGCGCGGTTTCTATGAGCCTGAAGACTCCGAAGCGCGACTTTGGTGTACAAGACCGCTTTCATGATCCATAATATATCTTATAGAGATATTGTTGTCCAGAATGAAATCTCGTATAGAGATATTGTGGATCCGGCTGGCGGACCTGCGTTCGAGCCGTCGATATTCACCTGTCCGGCGACGCGAACGGAAGTTCGTACCGTCATCATCTGGTTCATGAACGCTTTGTCACTTCAGACGCTCCGAATACCCGTGATAATGTTTCGCGAGAGGACCAAATATGTCAGGTGATATGATCCGTGACGGCATTCGGTAAACTGATCCGCACCACGGCGTTCCGCCTGACGCTGGCCTATCTGTTTCTGTTTGCGCTGTTTGCTGCCTCGTTGCTGGGCTATTTCGCCTGGAATACGCGGCGGATGATCAACGAGCAGATCACCACGACCGTCAACGCCGAGATCGCCGAGATCACCGAGCTCTACACGCGCCGGGGCTTGCGCGGCCTGGCCTGGACGCTTGGCAACCGCGCGCTGCGGCCGGGCGCCAATCTCTATCTCGTCACTACGCCGTCGGGCACGGCGTTCGGCGGCAATGTCGAATCGCTGTCCCCGGGCACGATGGCCTCTTCAGGCTGGTCCGAGACGGCGTACCGAAGACTCGACGAGCAGGATACCGCCAACCACCGCGCGCTGGTGCGCGTCACCCAGCTCGACAATGGCTTTAGGCTGCTGGTCGGACGCGATCTCGAGGAACGGCGGCGGCTGTTCGGGATCGTTGCCAAGGCCGCGCAATGGTCGCTGCTGGTCGTCATCGTGCTCGGCCTCGGCGGCGGCATCTTCGTGGCGCGGCGGGTGCTGTACCGCATCGACGCCATGACCGGCACCACCCAGCGCATCATGGCCGGCGATCTCTCCGGCCGGCTTCCGGTGGGGCGCAGCGGCGACGAGCTTGATCGGCTCGCGGAAAACCTCAACGCCATGCTGGAGCGGATCGAGGCCCTGATGATGGGCCTGAAGGAAGTCTCCGACAACATCGCCCATGACCTGAAGACGCCGCTGACGCGGCTGCGCAACCGCGCCGAGGAGGCATTGGCGAGTTCCGGCAGCGAGGCCGAATACCGCGCCGCGCTGGAACGCACCATCGAGGAATCCGACGGCCTGATCCGTACCTTCAATGCGCTGCTGATGATCGCGCGCGCCGAGTCCGGGCAGGCGCGTGGCAACATGGACGATTTCGACGCCGCCGATGTCGCCCGGGGCATCCACGAGCTCTATGAGCCGCTGGCCGAAGACGACGGCCTGACCCTGCGCGTCAAGACCGTGCCCGCAGCCGTTCACGGCAACCGCGAGCTGATCAGCCAGGCGCTGGCCAATCTGGTCGAGAACGCGATCAAATACGGCAAGCCAAACCCGGCCGTGCAGCCGCTGGACCCTGCCGTGGCGGCACGATCCAGGGAGATCCTGATTGAGGCGCGGCGCGAGGGCGATTCCGTGCTGCTCAGCGTCACCGACCATGGCCCCGGCATTCCCGAGGGCGATCGCAAGCATGCGGTGGAGCGGTTCGTGCGGCTCGAAGCCAGCCGGACGCTGCCCGGTTCCGGCCTCGGCCTCAGCCTGGCCTCGGCGGTGGCGACCCTGCATGGCGGCGAACTCCGGCTCGGCGACGCCGTTCCGGGATTGATCGCGACGCTGGCCATTCCGGCGCGCGCGGCCTCCGGTGACAGGCTTGCGGCTCAAACGCAGGATGTGCCACAGAAGGTGGCATGAACTCATCCGCGCCGGGCAACGCGGAAGGACCGGGCCTCTCCGCGCGCTTCGTGGACGGGCCGAACGTCTCCGCTTCTGGCAATGCCGAACAAACGCTTGACGACTGGCTCTCCGAACTGGAGCCCGCGCAATCGGCTGCGCTCGGCGTGCTGCTGGAGCCGCCGTTTGCGAAACGCATTCTGCTCGGCATCGCAGAGTTCTCGCCCTATCTGTTCGACCTGGTGCGCGCCGATCCTGCGCGGCTGATCCGGCTGTTGGCGTGTGACCCGGAGTCGCATCTTTCGTCGCTGATCGAGAACACCACCAGCGATGTGCTCACCGCGCCCAGTGAGGCCGATGTGATGCAACTGCTGCGCCGCATGAAAGCGGAAGCCGCATTGATGATCGCGCTGTGCGACATCGGCGGGGTCTGGCCCGTGATGCGGGTGACGACGGCGCTGACCGATCTCGCGGTGGCCTCGGTGCAGGCGGCGTTGCGGTTCCTGTTGCGCCAGGAAGTCGTGCGCGGCCGGATGACGGCGGCGAACCCTGACCTGCCCGAGGAAGGCAGCGGCCTGATCGTGCTCGCGATGGGCAAGATGGGCGCGGGCGAACTGAACTATTCCAGCGACATCGATCTGATCGTGTTTTTCGATCCGGCCGCGACCTCGCTCGTCGCCGACATCGAGCCGGCGCCGTTCTTTGTGCGGGTCACGCAGGCGCTGTCGCGGCTGCTGCAGCAACGCAGCGGCGACGGTTATGTGTTCCGCGTCGATCTGCGGCTGCGGCCCGATCCCGCCTCGACGCAGGTCGCGATGTCGACCGACGCGGCGCTGCATTATTACGAGCGGGAAGGGCGCACCTGGGAACGTGCCGCGATGATCAAGGCGCGGCCCTGCGCCGGCGATTCCAAAGCCGGCGAGGCGCTGATGGCCGAACTGGCCCCGTTCGTCTGGCGCAAGCATCTCGACTTCGCAGCGCTTGCCGATGTCCACGACATGAAGCGGCAGATGCAGACCTATCGCGGCCAGAGCGAGATCGCGGTCGAAGGCCATAACGTCAAGGTCGGCCGCGGCGGCATCCGCGAGATCGAGTTCTTCGCCCAGACCCAGCAATTGATCGCGGGCGGACGGCATCCGCATTTGCGGGTGCGGCCGACGCTGCAGGCGTTGCAGGTGCTCGCGACCAGCAACTGGATCACGTTCCAGGCGCATGACGAACTCAGCGCGGCCTATGACTTTCTGCGCCGGGTCGAACACCGGCTGCAGATGATCGCCGACGAGCAGACCCATGCGCTGCCCGATAATTCCGAGGCCGTGGAGCGCTTTGCAAACTTCTTCGGCTATGAGAGCCGTGCGGCTTTCGCCAGGGATCTGCTCGGTCACCTCAACATCGTGCAGGGGCATTACAGCAAGCTGTTCGAGGGCGATCCGACCGGCACCGTGAAATTGCCCGATGTCAATTACGGCGCCGGTCCGGAAGACAAGCGGCTGCTCGACCATCTCGGCACACTCGGTTTCAAAAAGCCGGTCATGGTCGCCGGAACGCTGCAGCAATGGATGGCGGGCGATTATCGCGCGCTGCGCAACGAGGCCACCAAGACCGCGTTCGTCGAATTCATCCCCGGCCTGATCGACGGCCTCGCGCATGCCGAGGACCCCGACGATGCGGTGACGGCGTTCGACCGCTTCCTCGGCGCGTTGCAGCGCGGCGGCCGGCTGATCTCATTGTTGAGCCAGAACCGCGATCTGGTCGCACTGGTGGCGCTGATCCTTGGCGCGGCACCCCGGCTCGGCGACATGCTGGCGCGGCAGCCGCAGATCATGGACGGGCTGATCGACCCGCGCTTCTTCGGCGCGATGCCGGACCAGAAGGAATTGTCCGCCCGGCTGGCGACGACACTGGAGGATGCGGATTCCTACGAAGACTTCCTCGACCGCTTACGTCTGTTCGGCCAGGAAAGCCTGTTCCTGATCGGCACGCGCATCCTGTCCGGCACCGTGTCCGCGCAGCAGGCCAGCGTCGCCTTTGCCGACGTCGCCGAGGGCATCGTCAACACCGTGCATGGCCTGGTCACCGGCCAGTTCGCCGCGCAGTACGGGAGGATCAAAGGGCAGGAGACCGCGATCCTCGCGATGGGCCGGCTCGGCAGCCGCGAGATGACGGCGTCCTCCGATCTCGATCTGATCCTGCTCTATGATTTCGACGAAGAGGAGCCGGATTCCGATGGCGAGCGCTCGCTGCACGGCGCGCAGTATTTTGCGCGGCTGACCCAGCGCCTGATCTCAGCCTTCACGACGCGGACCAATTACGGCGTGCTCTACGACGTCGACATGCGGCTGCGCCCGTCGGGCCGCGCCGGCCCGGTGGCGTCGCGGATCGACTCCTTTGCCGATTATCAGGAACGCGAAGCCTGGACCTGGGAGCACATGGCGCTGACGAGGGCGCGGGTGATTTCGGCATCCCCGGCGTTCCGCAAGAAGATCGAGGACATCATCCGCGGCGTGCTGATCCGCCCCCGCGATCCCGCCGGCACCGCCGTCGACGTCGCCGATATGCGCCGCGCCATCGCGCTGGAAAAGGGCGAGGACGATATCTGGGACTTGAAGCTCGCCGCCGGCGGCCTCGTCGATATCGATTTCATCGCGCAATATCTGCAGCTCGCTTTTGCCGCCGCAAAACCCGAAATCCTCAGCGTCTCCACGCTGCAGGTGCTCGACAACGCCGCTCGATCAGGCGTGCTGCCGCAGGCCGAAGCCGAAGTGCTGCGCTCCGCCGCGCGGCTCTATCACGATCTGACGCAGATTTTGCGTTTATGCGTGACCGGCAAATTCAACCCGGAAACGGCCGGTGAAAATTTGCAGCGCGTGATGGCCCGCGCCGGCGACACGCCTGATTTCTCGACGCTGGAGGCGAGGGTGCGCGAAACGCAGGCTGAGGTGAGACGGGTGTTTGTGGCGCTGGTGGGTGGAGGATAGGGCGACGCCTTATCCGATATCTCAGTGGCGTCCGCATTCCGCGTCGGATCGCAGGGCGGAATAGCGTAAGCGTATTGGACGCGAGACCGCGGGTACAGCGCGTATCCGGCATTCCCTGCGCCCTCTGTCTTTCAGGACCAGCGAAGACCTATCCACGTCGTCCCGGCTCCTTATGCGCAATTGCGCATTGGGGCCGGGACGACGAGTGGAGAGAGAAGCGGAATCCGATTACGCCGACACCGCAATCAGCCGTGAGCCGACCGCACCTAACAGGAGCTGGTGCGCGCGATCGACGATTTCATCGAGCGAGCGGGTGCGCGCGAACATGGCTTGCGCCTGCGCCAGCAATTCGTCGCGCGTGGGAATCCTCGGATGGAAGGACGCCAGTATTTCGACCGTTTGCGATCGGGCCTGGCTAAGCGTCTCCTGCAAGGCAACAAGCTCGGACGAGTGCAGCGCCGCCGAAACGGCGAGCGCAATCCGCTCGGGATTGAACCATGCGACGAGTTCGTCGGCGGCGCGATTGATGACGCGCGAACCGAGCCGTTGTTCGTTGCGCAGCACTTCCGCAGGGGGCGTCTTCAGATCCCGGACGACGCGTGCGAATGACAGCGCCTTCAGGACGTAAAACGTGACGTCGATCTCCCACCACCGAAAACCCTGGCGAGCGCTGCTCTGGTAGGCGTGATGGTTGTTGTGCCAGCCTTCGCCCATGGTGAAGAACGCCAGCAGCCAGTTGTTGCGGGAATCATCGCCGGTGACGTAGCGCTTGCGGCCGTGAACATGCGCCAGCGAATTGATGCAGAAGGTCGCGTGATAGAGCAGCACCGTGCTCCAGACGAAACCGACCACGAGTCCCGACCATCCACCGATCAGGAAACAGAAAATAGCGAGGATTACCGCGGGCACCTGCTCGAACCGGTGCAACCATCTCAATTCCGGAAAGGCCGCAAAATCCGCTATTTTGACCAGATCGGTCAAATCGTGCTGCCGGTAAAAAATCCACCCCAGATGGCTGTAGAAGAAGCCCTTGTGCCGCGGCGAATGTACGTCATGCGGCGTATCGGAATGCAGATGATGGTGACGATGCTTGGCGGCCCACCACAACACGCTCTTCTGCGTGGTGCTTTGCGCCAGGAACGCCAGCACAAATTGAAACAGCCGGCTGGTCGAATAGGCCCGGTGCGAGAAGTAGCGGTGATACCCCGCCGTGATCGCGAACATGCGCAGCCAGTACAGCGTCACGCAGATCGCGACCGCCTGCCAGGTGATGCCCGACCAGAATGCGGCAAAGCTGCTGAGGTGCAGCAGGACGAACGGCAGCGCCGACGGATACATGATGTCGTCGTGCACGTCGGCGGCTTGGGCGTCGGCATTATCGATGTCGTGGGACATTTAAAGGGTACACGGCTCCCTGGCGCTGCTTGCGGGTGCATGCCGGGCTTCTCCCGGGCATGCCTCACGGCTGATGGACGAGGTGATGATCGCATCCACCGGTTAAAGACCCGCTGAAGGGCCGGACGATGTTGGTCGAGAGTTGGGCAGAGGCTCGTCAGTCACGCGCGCGATGCGGCGAGGCCAAGTCGGTCGGCCGGGAATGGATCGACAACAAGTAATTGTAGCGGACCGGCTTCGCAAGGCAATGTTCGGTTCCCGATGCTACAAATGGAGGGCTTTCTGAGACAAAATGGCGCAGCGTGTTCCGTGCTTTTACGGAAGGCGGTTTGAGCGGTTCGGTTCGGCGAGGGCGACCTGTAACAAACGCGGTCGGCACCGAAACCGTACGTCCCAGACCCGACTTTGGCGTATTGGTCCTGCGCCGCCCGTGGTATTTGTGACTGGTATCACCAACCCCCGTGGGGCGTTCTTCTTGATCGACAAGCTTGAACTATTATTGGCGCTCGCCAAGGAGCGGCATTTCGGCCGCGCCGCCGAGGCTTGCGGCGTCACCCAGCCGACCATGTCGACCAGCCTCAAGCAGCTCGAGGAAATCCTCGGCGTCATGCTGGTGCAGCGCGGCTCGCGCTTCCAGGGCTTTACGCCCGAGGGCGAACGCACGCTCGACTGGGCGCGGCGGATCGTCGGCGACACCCGCGCGATGCGGCAGGAGATCAACAGCCTCAAGGACAAGCTCTCCGGCGAGATCAGGATTGCCGCGATCCCGACCGTGCTCGGCATGGTGGCACAGTTGACGACGCCGTTCCGCGCGCGGCATCCCGACGTGCGTTTCCAGATCCAGTCCTGCACCTCGGCGGAGGTGCTGGGGCTGTTGGAAAATCTCGAGGTCGATGCCGGGCTGACCTATATCGAGAACGAGCCGATCGGCAAGGTTCGCACCATTCCGCTCTACAACGAGAGCTACCGCCTGCTGACGGCGCCCGACGGCATGTTCGGCGATCGCACGCAGGTGACCTGGAAAGAAGTCGGCCAGGTGCCGCTGTGCCTCCTGACGCCGGACATGCAGAACCGGCGCATCATCGATCGTGCGCTGAAGTCGGTCGGCGCCGAGGCGATGCCGACGCTGACGTCGAACTCGCTGCTGGTGCTCTATACCCACGTCAAGACCGGACGCTGGGCCAGCGTGATGCCGGCCAAACTGGCGGAGACGTTGGGGCTGGCGGACACCGTGCGCAGCATTCCGATCGTCGATCCCGTCGTCGATTACAGCATCGGAATGGTGATCCCGCAGCGCGACCCGATGACGCCGCTGATCGCGGCGCTGGTGCAAATCGCCCGCGAAGTGGCGCCGACGCTGGAATCGGACTGAGGGCCGGCTAGGCCGCGACCGACAGCCTGGTCTTCGGCTTTTCGGGCTCGCGCGGCAGCTTGATCCGCACCACGGTGCCAGTGCCCAGCTTCGAGCGCAGCCGCATCGTTCCGCCGTGCAGATTGGTCAGCGACCGCGCAATGGCGAGCCCGAGGCCCGATCCCTGGTAAGTCTTGGTGAGCTGGCTTTCGACCTGCTCGAACGGCTTGCCCAGCCGGCGCAGCGAATCCGGCGCGATGCCGATTCCGGTGTCGGCGATCATGAGAACGATTGAATCGCTTAAGACCTGGCCGCGCACGGTGACCCTGCCGTCGTCGGGCGTGAACTTCACGGCATTGGACAACAGGTTGACGAAGATCTGCTTGACCGCGCGGCGGTCGGCCATGACCGAGATGGTGCTTTCGATGTCGGCGTCGAGCGTCAAATGCTTGTCCTCGGCGCGTCCGGACACCACGCGCATCGACTCCGCCAGGATGTTGGACAGGTCGAGCGGCTCCATATCGAGCTTCATGCGGCCGGCCTCGATCTTCGACATGTCGAGGATGTCGTTGATGACTTCGAGCAGATATTTTCCCGATGTCAGGATGTCGTGGCAATACTCCTGGTATTTGTCGGAGCCGAGCACGCCGAACATGCCGCTGCCCATGATCTCGGAGAAGCCGATGATGGCGTTGAGCGGGGTGCGCAGTTCGTGGCTCATATTGGCGAGGAATTTCGACTTGGCCTGGTTGGCGTCCTCGGCGCGGGTCTTCTCCTGCGAATATTTTTCGGCGAGATCGGCCAGTTCCACCTTCGAGCGCTTCAGATCGAGCACGTTGGCGCGCATCCGCGTGTCGTTTTCGACCAGCTTCTGCTCGTGCTCCTTGATACGGGTAATGTCGGTGCCGACCGAGACGTAGCCGCCGTCCTTGGTGCGGCGCTCGCTGATATGCAGCCAGCTGCCGTCATCGAGCTGGGCTTCGAAGGTGCGCGCGCCCGGGGCCTGGGCGCCGGTCTCCTGCAGCCGGGTGCGGACCTCCGGCATGGAGCCTACTTCGATCACGGTTTCATAGGAGGTGCCGGGCGACACCGCCGTATCAGGCAGTTTGTGCAGGCGCTGGAAGTGCGAGTTGCAGAGTACGAGGCGGTCTTCGGCGTCCCACAGCACGAAGGCTTCCGGGATGGTTTCGATCGCGTCGCGCAGCCGCAAATCGGCCTCGACCGTCTTCTCCGCGAGGCTCTTCTGCTCAGTGATGTCGACGGCGATGCCGATCAGATGCAGGCCAGAGTCGGCGGCGGCCTGGCTGAGTTCGCAGCGGACGCGCAACCAGATCCAGTGGCCGTCGGTGTGCTGCATGCGGAAGGTCTGGTCGATATGGTCGAGCTTGCCTGAGATCAATTGATCGGCGATGGCGAACAGGTCGATGTCGTCGGATTTCACCAGCGCGTTGACTTCGCCGAAGGTGAGGAGGTCGTTGCGGGAGTCGAGGCCCAGCATGGTGAACATCGACTGCGACCAGAAGATCCTGCCGCGCGACAGGTCCCAGTCCCACAATCCGCAGCGGCCGCGATTGAGCGCGGTGTCGATGCGGCCGCGCACCGCATCGTTGATCAGGTCGCCCTCGCGGGCGCGGGTCGATTGCCAGTGGAAGGCAAAGCCGAGGATCAGCACGACGAAGCCCGTGGTTGCGGACAGTGTGATCGACAGCGCTGCATCCGATCCCCACAGCGGATCGTTCTTTTCCTGGATGACGATGATCTGGCCGGGCAGGGACTTGACCAGCCGCGAAATCGCCAGCGCGCCGCTGCCGTTCGGCAGCGTCATGTCGTTGACGACGCCCTGTTGGCCGGGCGCGGCCAGCAATTGCGCGGTGCTGATCACGTCGAGCACGCGGTCATGTTCGCCGAGGCCCTCGACCGGAAGGCGCGCCAGCACGCGATGTTCGATGCCGGTGATGATGAAGTGGCGGCCGGCCGCGATGCCCCAGGAGGGAATGAGTTCGGGCAGCACGCTCTGCAGCCGATCGAGGTTCGCCGCACGATCCTGCCGGACCGAGGCGAGGCGATCGATGCGTTCGGCCAACAGGTCGGTGACCGCAGCGAGGTCGCGTTTCAGCGCGGTGCGCTTCTGCCGGCTCTGGTCGATCACCTGCACGACGGCGCCGAGGCAGATCGTGATCAGGAAGGCAATGATCAGGGTCGGCACGGCGCGTCGAAGCGCCGGTTCGGCGATCAGCAGCCTGTGATAGGCCGGTTTCGCGATCGATTGCGCCAATCCCTTGATCGAATCGGATTGGACGCACGCGTTCGCCGCATGCGCACGCGCCATGCTGTAGACCCCCACCGAAAATCGTATTTGCACACCGGTTCGGAACAGCCCCAAATCACTTTCCGAATCACAGCGATTTGAATCCGTTTTTTTGGGGCTGTCGAGAGTCAACGATTCGTTAATACGAAATAAATCTTGTCCAACGGGGAATCGGTGTTCTGAAAGTGAGTCCGAAACGAGAACGGCTCCGTAGTACTACGCTTAAGGCTGCGCGCGCGGCGGTTCGGCGTGGCTGATCACGCGCTTGATGGTGGGGAAGGCGCGGCGCAGCGCGCGCTCGATCTCGTCGACATTCTCGTGCACCTTGATGACGCTCATCGAGGGTGCGGCGCGGCAATGGAAGTTAACGATTTCGCCGGCGTCGGTGTCGCGCACCCGCACATTGTGGATGTCGTGGATCGCGCCGTTGGCCGCAAAGCCGGTCAGCGCCGCCTTGATGACTTCCACCCGTTCGGGTGAAGCGTCGGTGCCGTGCGGCAGTTCCGGTTCCAGCGGTTCGATATGGGTGTCGACCTCGACGTCCTCGCCGAAATCCTCGCGGATGCTGCGCTCGAGGTCATGGGCGATGTCGTGCGCCGCGGTCAGCGCCATGTCGCCGTCGACCTCCAGATCGATGCTGACCGTCAGCCGGCCGCCGAGATCGTGCACCGTGACATGGTGGACGGCGAGGCCGGAGTTGCGGGCGATCACCATGATGCGCTCGCGCACGCTCTCATTGTCGCGCGCGACCGGCACCGCGGTGAACGTCAAATCGGCATCGCCGAGCGCCTGGCTGACCGCCGCCTGCGCGGTCCGCTTGATCGCCTCGACGCGGTCGATCGGAGTGGTGCGCGGCACATTCGCGATGGCATCGATGAAATGCGTCGGCCCGACCATGCGCACGCGCAGGCGCTCGACGCCGACCACGCCGGGAACGGCGCGGATCGCGGCGATGGCTTTCTCCGCCGCACCCGCCGGCGCGCGGTCGAGCAGGGTTTCGATGGTGGATCGTCCGAGCCGCAATCCCAGCACCGAGATCATCACGGCGACCGCGATCGCGGCGACGGCATCGCCCCAGGCATAGCCGAAGCCGGTCAGCACCAGGCCGATGATGACGGCGATCGAGCCGAGCACGTCGGAGGCAAAATGCAGCGCGTCGGCGGCCAGCGCCTGGCTCTTGGTATCGCGGGCGGTGCGATGCAGCGCGCGCGCCCGCCAGAAATTCACGGCGATGTCGATCACGAGCACCACGAAGGGAATGGCCGAGAGCGTCGGCGGCGCCGCGCCGTCGCGCAGGCGGCTCCAGGATTCCACCAGAATGCCGCCGGCCAGCACATAGAGCAGCGCAATGACGAACAGCGCCGACAGGCTCTCGAACTTGCCATGGCCGTAATGATGTTCCTCATCCGCCGGCTGGTCGGATACGCGCACCACCAGCCAGGTGATGATGGTCGCGACCACGTCGACCGAGGAGTGCAGTGCCTCCGAGATCAGCGCCAGACTGCCGATCGCAATCCCGACCGCGAATTTCGCCGCGGCCATGCCGGCGCTGGCAAAAATCGAGATCGCGGCGACGTTGGTCTTGAGGCTGGTGGTGTGGGCGTGGGTCGTTGTCATGATCGGCGGTTTAGCAGGGCGTCCGTCAACATCAAGCACCCATCCACAACGCTAGTCGCAACTGGCTTGCAGAAGCAGGTTTGTTGCGAATTGTTCCGATTTAAGGGAGGCGGCATTGCGAGTTGTTTTGTCGTCCCGGCGAAGGCCGGGACCCATACCGCGTGATCTCTCGGTGAAGCCCCGGTAGCAGAAACCTTTCGCAAAACTTCTCCCTGTGGTTATGGGTCCCGGCCCCCGTGCGCAATTGCGCACTAGGCCGGGACGACGTGGAAATAGTTTCGCGTTCCCGCGACGCATTGCGCCCGAGTTGCTGAAAATTCTTCACCCTCAAGAAGACAGAGGGCGCAGGGAATGCCGGATGCGCGCTGCACCCGCGGTCTCGTGTGCGACGTGCACAAAGGAAAGTGCACACGAGCATACAGGTCAGCGGAGAACATCCGACATTCCCTGCGCAATGGCTTTACGGCTTATACGTGGTCTCCCCGGTGAGCCCATGCTCTGTTGCCACCGTCGCCCCTCGGAAGCGTTAGCTTCCTTAGCGCTTGACGCCAGCATCGGGGCGTCAGGACCACACGACTTCGCCGTACGCTTCCGCGCCTATCGTCAAGGCGCATCCGCGTCCACCGCAACCCGTCCCACGTTCGTGACGATGGCCGACGCCCCTCTGAGCGGCACGGGATGGGTGAGATGTGCCCGTGATTTGGGGATGGTGTCAAGTAGGATTTCTGAAAATCAGAAGTTGGTCATGCCCCCGAGGCGCCGCATAAGGGTATTGGAGCGGCCGTAGCCCGGACATCCGGGGATTGTGTCGGACTGATCGCGCATCTCGCTACGCTTATGCCGGCTATCGATGGTGTCCTTCCAAAACCAAGTGGTCCGATGCTGTCAGCTCATAAGTACCCTCAGGTGGCTAAGAGCTTGATCCGAATACTGAAACGAACGTTAGATCAATTTGTAACATGCCTTCGTGAATTGGAGCACTGGAAATTTGGAGCCTTTGGGATTCCAATTTGCATGGCTTTCTGTTCGCCCGAAGTCCCCTCGGCGAATCGTTCCAAGACAAGTTATGGTCGATGGTTCGCCATACCGACCAGGTATTCAGGCATGATTGACTGCGGAGTTAGCGGCTTGCGAAACGAGAAACCTAATGCCTGACGCGCTGCACTTCACGCGCCTAAAATTGACCAACTGGCGCAATTTTCGCACGGTGGATGTCGCTTTGGACATGCGCGCGTTCTTTGTCGGCCCAAATGCGTCAGGGAAATCGAACCTTTTGGATTCGATCCGCTTCCTCTCGGAGCTTGCTCGCCCCGGCAGCGGCGGGCTACGTGCAGCAGTTGAAGGGCGCGGTGGCTTCTCGGCATTGCGATGCCTGCAGGCTCGCACGATCCCCTATGTCGAAATCGAAGCCACCATGGGCTTCGCGGGAGAGAATGATAGGTGGCGGTACCGCCTCAGAATCAATGTGCTCAAGACCGAAAAATATCCGACCGTGGTTAGTGAAGATGTCTGGTACCAAGGAAAATCTATCTTCAGTCGTCAACGCGATCAATCAAGCGACGCCTTAGAATTTTCGCAAACGGTTCTCGAACAAGTGGCCGCTAACAGGGAGTTTCGAGCGGTCACCGACTTCTTTGCATCGTGCCGCTATCTTCACGTAGTGCCGCAAATCGTAAGGGATCGCGCGCGTGCCCGCAGCGAAGGTGAAGATCCATATGGTGGCGACCTGTTGCGCCGAATGAAGGAAGTAAACAAGAAAACGAGGCTTTCGCGTCTAAGACGAATTGCACAGGCGCTCAAGATAGCCGTACCTCAGTTCGGCGATATCGCCTTGGAAGATGATAGTGAGGGTGTTCCGCATCTATTCGCGTCCTATGTCCATTGGCGTCCGAACGCTTACAAGCAATCGGAGACCGCCTTCTCGGATGGGACGCTTCGTCTTGTTGGTTTGCTGTGGTCGATAGCGGAAAAGGGCGGGCCTCTGCTACTGGAGGAGCCAGAACTCTCGCTGAATGATTCTGTTGTTGCGGAACTGCCCCGAATGTTTTCAAAAATGCAAAGCGTTTCCGCTCGGCAGATTATTACTACGACGCACTCGACTGCGCTTCTCGACGATCCGGCGATCGGCCTAAGAGAAGTGCATCGTATTGAAGTAGATGGCAACGGTAGCCACGTTGTTACGTTGGCCGATGACCCATCGGTGAAAGCGCAAGTTGAAGGCGGCATGACGATCAGTCAGGCAGTTCTGCCCCTGTTGCGTCCGAAGGAAATTGACAAGCTCGGCAAAATCAATGTCGCCGATTGAAGTGGATTATGTCGGCGAGGGCCGTTCGGATGACATAATCGCGAGACGGATGATCCTTGCCGCCAACGGAGTTCCTGGAACGAGTTACCGGAGGCCACTTAGCGGGACAGGCAAAGATAGCCTAGATGCTCGGTTGAGAGGATTGAACAAAGGAACGCTGTTCCGCAATCCAGTGCTTGCTCTGCGTGATCTAGACGATGACGCAGCATGTGCGCCGGCGCTTTTGGCCGTCCTGCTGCCTGACAAGAATCCGAAAATGCTTTTGCGCGTATGTGTAAATCAAGTTGAAAGTTGGCTGATGGCTGACAAAGAGGCATACGCACGATTTTGTGGAGTTCCTCTCCGACATATTCCGGACAGCCCTGAAACCGTAGGAAATCCCAAGGCTCTGATCCAGAGCTTGGGGGAAAGTGGAAAGGCAATCAAACTTCACAGGCATTTTATTAGGCTGAAAAGAACGGGCGTACCCATGTGGGGTATGCTGGGGGAATGGCATGCTGAGTTCGCCCAGAAGTATTGGGACCCTATGCGGGCGGCAGGCAGCAACCGGTCTCCGTCCCTTGTGCGCGCACTCGCTCGCCTCAAAGAACTTGTAGAGGCGTAGCGCAGCAGATACCGGTTCTTGTCTTCAGCGTTAGCACGTAGGGCGGATTAGCCGAAGGCGTAATCCGCGGCCGAGTTTCAAACGAGATGGCGGATTACGCTACGCTAATCCGCCCTACGAAGTCACGGCCCGCAGAGGAAAAGCGGCCTACATCACCGCTTGACCACACTCGCCAGCCTGGTGCGCGCGCCGACAGCACGCGCGAGCGTGGCGTCGATGGCGATGGCGATGGTCTGCTCGAAATCGGCAAGCGCCAATTTGGATTCACCCTTGGCTCGGTACGCTTCGCCGCGCTCGGTCAGGTAGTTGCGCTTGTCGGTCAGGGAATGTTCGCTCGCATCGAATTCGGCAATCGCGTGGGTGTAGTCGGCGATGGCGCGGTCGAGATCGTTGGTGGCTTTGAACAGCAGGCCGCGATTGTAATAGAGGTCGCTGTCGTGCGAGGACAGGCGGATCGCCGCGTCGTAATCTGCCATCGCCAGCGCCTGATCGCCTCTCTGCTTGTAAGCTTCGGCGCGGTGGCTCAGATATTCGCCCTTGCTGGCGTTTTTCCTCAGGTGCCACCGGCTGATGGCCTGGCTGTAGTCCGCGATGGCGTGCTCGAGATCGCCCTTCGCCTGATAGGCGAGGCCGCGATTGTGATGGGTCATGCTGCGGTGGGGTTCCAACCGGATCGCCTGGTCGTAATCGGCAATCGCAAGATCGGTTTCGCCCTTTAGCCGGTAGGCATCGCCGCGGTTGGCGTAGGCCCAGGCCGAATTATCGTAGTGCCAGCCTGCGGCATTGATGGCGCGGCTGCAGGCCTCGATCCGGGTTGCATTGGCTTTTTGTTTTGACGCGTTTTCTTGACGCGAACCGGTGTCCACTTCGCTCGAAAACGCTTTGGAGTCCTTACAGGCGCCGACGTTGGAATCGAACAGCCGAAGCGGCACCGTGAGCGCCACGATCGTCAGAGCCAAACCGGCGAAAAGGCTGGATTTCAGAACCATTGGACACCCCTGCCAAAACATCTGTTGGCCCGAATGTCGCAGTTGTTGCTGAAAGCCACCGTGACCCGTGTCACGTAACGTTATTGGTTACGCCCGATCCGGCCCGGGAGTTGGATGCGATTTCCGAGCGGGTCGCTCTGCGATGGGCGTGCGGGGCAGGTCCGCGAACTCGGACGAGTGGTAGTCCCGTCCTTCGGGCGTGGTGATGTAGATGTCGTAGCAGCCGGCCCGCGACATTTCCCGGGCTTTTTTGAGCGCAGCTTCTGAGGTCTTCCTGCGATGGATCAGTTCGCCGTGCTGGCACTTGGCTTTGATGGAAAAGCTCATTTCTTCTTCTTTTTCTTCTTCTTTTTGATGATCTCGGCCTGGGTCCGGAACGCCTGCGCCAGCGATTTCATCTGGTCGGCGACGTCAGTGTCAGCAGTGCTCGCCGCGACCCGCTCGGCGGTGGCTGCCTGCTGACGGATTTCCTTGGCGACTTTCATGGGGAGTTAATGTACGGCGCGGTGTCTGGTTCCGAGGTCATTGCGGCTGCCTTTCCTCATCCCCGCGCAACGGCTTCGCCGTTGTCGCTGGAGGAGCGGGCGAAGCCCGCGTCTCGAAGGATGGCCGCGAAATCCGGGCCTCATGGTTCGAGACGCGCGCAGCCGCGCTCCTCACCATAAGGAAGCGCTGCACTGCGTCCGGAACACGTGGACCAACTACAGCGTCACCACGATCTTGCCGAGGTGCTTGTTGGCTTCCATGTGCTCGAACGCTTTTCCGATTTCGGCAAAGGGAAAAACCTTGTCGATCGGCAGTTGCAGTTTGCGGGATTCCACGGCCGGCCAGATGTCCTTGCGGACCTCGTCGAAGATTTCGCGGACTTCCTCGATGGTGCGGGTGCGGAAGGTGACGCCGATATACTGGATGCGTCGCGCGGCGTGGAGATCAAAATTGAAATCGCCATGGGTGCCGCCGAGCCGGCCGACATTGACGATGCGGCCCTTGACCTTGGTCGCCCTAAGGTTCTGGTTCGCGACCGGCCCCGAGACCTGATCGACGATCAAATCGACGCCTTCGCCATTGGTGGCCTTCAGCACCTCATCGACCCAGCCGGGATCCTTCGAATCCACCGCGAGGTCGGCGCCGAATTCCTTCAGGCGGCCGCGGCGCATTGCGTCGGTCGAGGAACCGATCACGAGTTTGGCGCCCTTGTACTTTGCAATTTGCATCGCCATCAGGCCGACGCCGGAGCTGGCGCCCTGGATCAGCACGGTCTGCCCCGCCTGCAGCGCGCCGTTGGTGACAACCGCATTGTGCATGGTCGCGAGCGCGACGGGCAGGGTGGCGGCTTCCTCGAAATTCATGTTGGAGGGCGCGCGGAACAGCCGGCCGTGATCGGCGAGCGTGTATTCGGCAAACGCCGCGCCGCCCGAGCCCATGATCTTGTCCCCGATCTTGACGCCCTTCGCGTCGGGCCCGAGCTCGGCGACTTCGCCGGCCCATTCCATCCCGAGCACCGTGCCGACGCCGCCGGCTGCGCCATGGACATGGCCCTTGGTCATGCCGAGGTCGGCCCGGTTGAGGCCGCAGGCGCTCACTTTCACCAGCACCTGCGTGCCCTTTGGTGAAGGTTTTGCGACGTCGGCGATTTCAGCGCCGTTGGCGCCGTACACATAGGCTTTCATGTGGGGCTTCTCTTTCTTCTCCCTCTCCCGCGCATGCGGGGGAGGGCGGGGTGGGGGTGTTGCCGCGAGTCAGACTGTTCGTGTGGAGAGAGCCCCCACCCGGATCGCATCTCTCGATGCGATCCGACCTCCCCCGCAAGCGGGAGAGGTGAGCCGAGTTTGCGGCGCGAGCAACCGCCTATTCCGCGGCCTGACGCGCAGCGCCTGACATCATGCCTTCGAGGCGGCTGCGGATGATGGCTTCCGCATCGCGCATGATGCGCGACACCAGTTCGGCGCAGGTCGGGATATCGTGGATCAGGCCTTGCACCTGGCCGGCCGACCAGATGCCTTCGTCGGCATCGCCGGTCGCATAGACCATCTTGCCGCGGGCGCCGGCGACGAGCTCGCGGACATCCTCGAACTTGGCGCCTTCCTTTTCCATCTGCACGACCTTGGTCGAGATCGTGTTCTTCGCAACGCGCGAGGTGTTGCGCATGGTGCGGAAGATCAGTTCGGTCTCGCGCTCGTCATTGGCGACGATGCGTTCCTTCACCAGCTGATGGATCGGGCTTTCCCTGGTGCACATGAAACGCGTGCCCATGTTGATGCCCTCGGCGCCGAGCGCGAGTGCCGCGACCAGGCCGCGGCCATCGCCGAAACCGCCGGAGGCGATCATCGGAATCTTGATCTTGTCGGCAGCGGCGGGAATCAGAATGAGACCCGGCGTGTCGTCCTCACCGGGATGGCCGGCGCATTCAAAGCCATCGATCGAAAGCGCATCGACGCCCATCCGCTCCGCCGACAGCCCGTGACGGACGCTGGTGCATTTGTGAATCACCTTGATGCCGTGCTTTTTGAATTCGGTGACGTGTTCCTGCGGCTTATTCCCGGCGGTTTCCACGATCTTGATGCCGGCCTCGATGATGGCCTGGCGATATTCCGCGTAAGGCGGCGGCTTGATCGAGGGCAGGATGGTGAGGTTGACGCCGAACGGCTTGTCGGTCAGCGAACGGCAGCGCGCGATTTCCTTGGTGAGGTCTTCCGGCGTCGGCTGCGTCAGCGCGGTGATCAGCCCGAGCGCGCCGGCATTGGCGACGGCGGCGACGAGTTCCGCGCGCCCGACCCATTGCATGCCGCCCTGGACGATCGGGTGCTCAACGCCAAACATTTCGGTAAATCGCGTCTTGATCATTTCCTGCCCTTTTTCCCGGCGCGGGCGACCCGCGCGTTATTGTTGGATTTCGAGAGGCAGGATGCCGTTAGCGACCGCAAAAGTCTACCGGGCGCGGCAGGGGGCAAGGCATCGCCATCATGCAAAAGCGGGCTCTTGTTTCCGCAGGGCGGAACATCCGGACGCCTTCAATCCGTAGGTGATCAAAATCACGGTACGTCCGGGAGAGCTGAGGCAAGTTGAGACCACGGGCCGCGGATGCGGAACGCTACATCAACCAACTCTAGCGAACGGATAGATGATCATGAGCAATTCCCTGAATCAGAACACGGGCGCTGACATCCTTGCGCTCGAACAACTCGAGGCCGCGAGCGGCGGCTTGGGCCTCGACAAGGTCGTCATCATCGGCTGTACCACGCGCCCACCGATCGGCGGCTATCCCCCGGGGACGGTCACCTGGAATCCATGGATCGGCCAGCCGTACCCGACGCCGATCTGGTAAGGCACTAAGGTGGCGGCCAATGTGGATCGTTACCACGTGGCCACCATCGCTCGTTTGCAGAACGAGCTAGGTTTGGAGCGCGTCACTGCGAGCCGGTTCCGGCAGTGTGATCCTCTCGTTCAGCTTTTGATCCACGGTCTGAACCGTGCGGTCGATCTCGGCATTGGGTATCCCGAGCTGATGCGAAATCAATTTCACCAGGAGGTCGACGCGCTCGATGAACGGCGCGCCGCTGGACACCGCACGCGCTGCCGATGATGGTTTTAGAAGGCTTTCGGCCGCCTTGGCATATTTAGCGAAAGGCACCTGGTCCTTCGGGTCCGCCCCCAGATGTTGAGCGATGGAATCGACGTGGTCATAGATCGACTGCGAGAGCGCCAGGTCATCGAACACCGCGTCGCGAATCGACCTCGGTCCGTTCAGCGTGACGCAGCGGTAATTCCCGGTTAGCAGCATCGACCACTTCGCCAGCGGGACGAAAAGTGAATCGAACACCTTGAGCTTCACCGGAACGTCCAACCCATCGAGCCTCACGCCGTCGATGTCGGCCTCCAGCTCACGCAACAGGGCATTGTGCTTCTCGTCCTCGAAGGTTGCGGCCTTGAAGTTTGTCGGCAGGCCGACATGAAGGACATTCGCTGGCTCTTCTGGTGGGCGGAAGGCCTGCGGATCGGGTGAGCAGAGCGATACCAGTCCAGGCTCGAACCGCGCCCATACCTGAGCATTAGTATAGGCCGACTCCAATTTCGTTCCCGCCAGCGCCGGGATCCGCTTGAGATAGGGCAGCGGCGGCATGTTCATAATCGACAGGCAGGGCAGCTTCGCCTCTGCGATCTTGATCATCAGAACCTCGATCGCATGGTTGGTGTATTGCGGTTCCTGCATCGCAAGACCAACCAGCTCATAACGCGAAAGGTCGACCTCGGCGGGCGTGGTGGCGTCCAGCTTTCCCGGCAGTTCGCGCGAAAAGATCGCCCGGTGCGTCGCCTCGTCACGCAGCTTGATGCGGACTTCGGTACCTTCGCGATTGATGAGTTCGGCGGTGGTGTTTCGGCAAACCAAGGTCACGTTGTGACCCGCCATCAAAAACTTTGTCGCCAGCAATGAGCCATAAGAGGCTCCGAGTATCAGAATGTTGCGCGCCATACTTTCTCTTCCACCGATGCTAGAATTTTCAACCGAAGCCACACTGGAAATTCTCGTCTGAGGTCTGCTCTTAGGTCTGCTCTTAGGTCTTCCTGGGCGGAGGAACGGCACAGGCCCAAGCCTTTTCATCGGTCCTTTTCATCGGTCCTTTTCGTCGACGCACCTCTCCTCCGGCGCAGGTGTACCAACGCCGTTTGCGACGGAGCTAAAACTTGTGGTGCGGTGCGGCGATCCGAGTCTGATGTCAGGCCGAAATGGCCAGCGTGGCGTTGGCTTCCTCGTCGAACGCGGTGGAAATATCGCGGATGCTGACGACGCCGATCAGGCTGTAATTGTCGAGCACCGGCACGTGGCGGATGTGATGCTTGTTCATGAGATGGCGAACATGTTCGAGCGAATCCGATGCGCTGCACGACACCAGCTGCTGCACCGAGATGAATTGCGACACCTTGAGGCCGGCGCCGGCCGCGCCATGCTCGGCGATCGCGCGAACCACGTCGCGCTCGGTGAACATGCCGACCGCCGTATTGCCCTCGGTGCGAACGACATCCTTGACCACCAGCGCGCTGATATTGCTGGCGCGCATCAGCTGGGCTGCGACGGCAACCGTCTCGTTCATGCGAACCGTTGCGACACGGGCGGCTTTCTTGCGCAGGATATCTCCGACTTGCATGGCAACCTCCTTGGGGTGAATTGCCGGCAAGTCTGGTATACATAATGCCAATTGTCAACTCGGAAAAGGACGAAGCCTCGCGCACGCATCGTGCACAGAAATAGGCAGTATTACTGACGTTATCGGAGATTTAGCGAGGGAGGGCGAAATGATCCGGCAGCGACGAAGATCTGGTCTGAGGCGATCAGGTATACCAGAGGCCAGCCTATCTCTCGGCGCCAGATGAATTCCTGCAAGCGCGCAGCGGACCGAACCACCGGCTCTTTCGATCGTGGACGGGAGTATGGAATGTATCTTGCCATCCTAGGCCTGCTGTGCGCGCAGCAACATGCCAAACAGGTCACGGGGCTCATCGGGATCGGCGATGATGTCGAGGTCCTGGTAAAACCCAGTGCCCCTGAGCTTGTCACGGACATAGCGAAGGGCGGAGAAATCCTCGACCGCGAAGCCGACACTGTCGAACAGGGTGATCTGGCTTGCGTCGCGGCGGCCGGGCGCGTGTCCCGTGACAACCTGCCAGAACTCGGTGACGGGGTAATCTGCATCCATCTGCTGGATTTCACCCTCGATGCGGGTCTGCGGCGGATATTCCACAAAGGTATCGGCGCGCAGCAAGATATCGCGATGCAGTTCGGTCTTGCCCGGGCAGTCGCCGCCGATGGCATTGATGTGAATCCCGGCGCCAATCATGTTGTCCGTCAGGATCGTCGCATACGACTTGTCGGCGGTGCAGGTGGTGATAATCCCTGCACCTTCGATCGCGGATTGCGATGATCTGCAGGCGGTGACAGTCAGGCCCGTGCCGTAAAGGTTGCGAACCGTCTTCGCCGTCGCCCGCGGATCGATGTCGTAGAGCCTGACATGATCGATGCCGACCGCGGCTTTCATGGCGAGCGCCTGAAACTCGGCTTGCGCGCCGTTTCCTATCATCGCCATCGTGCGGGTACCCCTGGGCGCGAGATGCCGCGCGGCCATGGCCGAGGTGGCTGCGGTCCGTAACGCCGTTAGCAGCGTCATCTCCGTGAGCAGCACGGGATAGCCGGTCGAGACTTCGGCCAGAAGGCCAAAGGCCGCCACGGTTTGCAGGCCGCGCGCCATGTTCTTGGGGTGGCCGTTCACATATTTGAAGCTGTAGATTTCGCCATCCGAGGTCGGCATCAATTCGATCACGCCTTCGCGGGAATGCGACGCAAGGCGCGGCGTCTTGTCGAACGACTCCCAGCGACGGAAATCCGCCTCGATGACGTCAGTGAGTTCGCTGAGCAGGGTCTCGATGCCGATGTGATGCACGAGGCGCATCATGTTCGCGACACTGACGAACGGCACAAACGCTTTTTCCGATGGAAGGGGCGAAGACATTGTCGGGTTCCGATCGCACATGTTTGATGGCGAAGGATACGGACCGCACATGTTGGCCGAAATATCAGTTTTGTGCTATTTCGGTCATAAAGTTGGACAATTTGTACAGTTCTATTGCGCGAATTGTACACTGGAGCAGAGATGGCCGCAGCAAAGTATGCACCGGATGATCTGGATCGCCGGATCATCGCCCACCTTCGGACCGATGGGCGCGCTTCACTGACCAAGCTTTCCGACGCACTCGGGGTCGCGCGCGGCACGGTGCAAAACCGGCTGGATCGCTTGATCGAGACCGGTACGCTGCTCGGCTTCACCGTCCGCGTACGGGAGGATTACGACGTCAATACCATACGCGCCGTGATGATGGTCGAGGTCGTCGGCAAATCGACCACCCAGGTCGTTCGAAAGCTACGCGGCCTGACGGAAATTTCAGCGCTGCACACGACCAACGGCAACTGGGACCTTGTCGCCGATATCCGGGCGGCGAGCCTCGCAGATTTTGACAGGCTTCTTCGCGAGGTGCGGATGATCGATGGCATCGCCAACAGCGAGACCAGTCTTTTGCTGAGCACGGTTTGACCAGGATGTGGACTCGTTAGCGCGAAGCCACCGTGAGGTATGCAAGTTCAGGAGCCCCACAAAACGAAAGCGCGCCCATCCCGGGGGATGAGCGCGCTTGTCGTCGGATCGGGTAGTGCAGGTTAGGTGGAGGCCTTCGCGTTCGCGACCACCACCTTGCGCCATGGCTTGAGCACGAAGATCGCCAGCAGCGAGGCGAGGGTGTTGGCGCCCGCCGCGATGATGAACACGCTGTCCCAGGTGCCGGACGATTGCTGCATGTAGTTCGCGATTGGCACCAGCAGCGCCGCCGTGCCCTTGGCCGTGTAGAGCAGGCCGGCATTGGTGGTCGCGAATTTCGAACCGAACGTGTCCGTGCAGGTCGAGGGGAACAGGGAGTAGATCTCGCCCCAGGCAAAGAACACGAAGCCCGACAGCAGCACGAACCAGATCGGATCGTGACCCCACATGTACAGCGCCCAGATGCCGATGCCTTCCATGCCGAACGCGATGAACATGGTGTTCTCGCGGCCGATCAGGTCGGAGATCCAGCCGAAGAACGGCCGGGTCAGACCGTTGAGGACACGGTCGATGGTCGCGGCAAACGTCACTGCGGTCATCGTCACGGCCATCAGCGTCACCGGCACGCTGTCGACCTTCCAGTCGACCGCGATCGGCTTGAGGTTGGCGGTGACCATCAATCCACCGGCGCCCACGATCACGAACATGAAATACATCAGCCAGAAGATCGGCTGACGGATCACTTCCATGGGTTGATAATTACGCCGGCTCTGGATCACATTGGCGTTCTGGGTCACGGCCGGGACCTGTCCTGCCTTCGGCGAGAACAGCAGGAAGGCGAGGATCACGATGATGATGCCTTGTCCGAGACCGAAATAAAGGAAGGTGGTCTGGAAGCCGCGATCGACGATCATCGCCTGGATCGGCGCGACCGTCAGCGCGGAGCCCGCACCGAAGCCGGCCGCGGTGATGCCGGCGGCGAGGCCGCGCTTGTCGGGAAACCATTTCAGCGCGTTGCCGACGCAGGTGCCGTAGACGCCACCGGCGCCGATGCCCGCAATGATCATGCCGAGGTAAAAGCCGTTGAGCGAGGTCGCCTGCGCGTTGATCGCCCAGCCGACGGCGCAGAGGATGCCGCCGATGAGAACGACGACGCGCGGACCGTATTTGTCGACGAACCAGCCTTCGACCGGCACCAGCCAGGTCTCAAACAACACAAACAGCGTAAACGCCCACTGGATCGACGCGCGATCCCAACCGAATTTTTTCTGAATGTCGGGGACGAAGAACGTCCAGCCGTATTGATAGTTCGCGATCATCACCATCGCGGCGACGCCGATCGCCAGTTGCGTCCAGCGATAGGTATCGCTGACGCGGGCTACTGCAGGGGCCGCTCCGTGAACCGTGTCCGTCATCTTCCCTCCTATGCGCTGTTCTAAGCCCGACAGCTCTGAGGGCGGAGTTTGGTATATGATATGCCAGTAGACAAGAGAAATCTTGCCATTTTGCCGCAGTACCATGGATTTTTTTAGAAATGTTCTTTTTTGCGGATTCCTCGGAAAGTGACGCAAAACAAAATACTTAGCCGCCGGGTCGCTTTGCGAGCCGGCAGCTGATGAAGGTCAGAGAGTTTACGAGGCTGGTATTTTTGGCCGTCTCAGGCGACCGAAGTACGCAGGCGGGTATAGCCTTGCTGGATCACCGACCAGAACAGCGCGATCAATCCAAGCACCATGATCGTGCCGACCAGCGAGTTCGAGAAGAACACGCCGAGCGAGCCTTGCGATCCCAGCAGCGATTGCCGGAAGGCTTCCTCCGCCTTGTCGCCGAGCACGATGGCCAGCACCAGCGGCGCCAGCGGATAGTTGCACTTCTTCAGGAGATAGCCGACCACGCCGAACACCAGCATCATCACCACGTCGAAGGTTGAGCTGTGGACCGAATAGGCCCCGATCGCGCAGAGCACCAGGATGAGCGGCGCGATGATGCTGAACGGCACGCGCAGGATGGCTGCGAAAATCGGCACGCAGGTCAGCACGACGATGAGGCCGACGAGATTGCCGAGATACATCGAGGCGATCAGTCCCCAGACGAATTCCTTCTGTTCGACGAACAGCATCGGGCCGGGCTGCAGGCCCCAGATCAGGAGGCCGCCGAGCAGCACGGCTGCGGTCGGCGATCCCGGCACGCCGAGCGAAAGCATCGGCAGCAGCGCCGCGGTGCCGGCGGCATGCGCCGCGGTTTCCGGCGCGATCACGCCTTCGATCTCGCCCTTGCCGAAATTTTCGCCGTTCGGGGAGACCCGCTTGGCGATGCCGTAACTCATGAACGAGGCGGGTGTAGCGCCTGCCGGCGTGATGCCCATCCAGCAACCGATCATGCAGGAGCGCAGCGACGTCATCCAGTATTTGGGCATCTCTTTCCAGGTTTGGATGACGACGCGCAGATTGATCTTGGCGCTGCCGCCGCGGAACGCCAAACCCTCTTCCATGGTCAGCAGGATCTCGCCGATGCCGAACAGGCCGATGACGGCGATCAGGAAGTCGAAGCCGTTGAGCAGTTCGGTGGATCCAAACGTCAGCCGCAATTGTCCGGTGATGGAATCAAGTCCGACCGCGGCCAGCGCAAAGCCGATCATCATCGCGGCGATGGTCTTGAACGGCGGCTCCTTGCTGAGGCCGACGAAACTGCAGAACGCCAGGAAATAGACAGCAAATTTTTCCGCTGGCCCAAACCGCAACGCGAAGCTTGCGACCAGAGGTGCTACCAGCGTGATCATGACGACGGCGAACAGCGCGCCGACGAACGAGGAGGTGAAGGCGGCCGTCAGCGCCTGGCCGGCCTTGCCCTGCTGCGCCATCGGATAGCCGTCGAACGTCGTCGCCACCGACCAGGGTTCACCGGGTATGTTGAACAGGATGGATGTAATGGCGCCGCCGAACAGCGCGCCCCAGTAGATACAGGACAGCATGATGATGGCCGATGTCGGCGGCATGCTGAAGGTCAGCGGCAACAGGATCGCGACGCCGTTGGCGCCGCCCAATCCCGGCAGCACCCCGATGATGACGCCGAGCACGATGCCCAGGATCATCACCATGATGTTGAATGGCTGCAGGGCGACCGCAAAGCCGTGAAAAAGATTGACGAGTTCTTCCATGCTTCAAGTCCTGCAACCCTGAGCTAACGACACGACAATTCTAACGACGCAAAATTCCTAGAGACCGAGCCAGTCCTCGATCGGTCCCTTGGGAAGCGGGACCAGAAACCAGCGCTCGAAAATCAGGTAGGTGACGATGGGCATGCCAAGCGCCACGCCAGTGACGACGAGCCAGCTGTATTTGCCGAGCCATCGCATGAACCAGCCGATGAAGATGATCGAGGCCAGATAGAGGCCGGTGAATGGCATCACGCCGACATAGATCGCGGTCGGCACGACGACGCTCATGACCTGACGCAGCTGTCCCCATTCTGCGAACAACCCGTCGTCCCCGTCACGCAGTCCGTTCCAGAGATTGATCGCGCTCGCGACGAGAATGAAAATTCCGATGTAGAAGGGGAAGAATCCGGCGCGAGGTCCTTCCGCCCCCCAGTTGATGCCGGCCTTCACGCTGCCGTAGATCACGATCGCGCCGAACAGCGCGATCAGCAGCGTGACGCCGGCTTCCACGGCCTTGTGGGTCGGGCCGGCGTCGGGGCTATTCGTGGTCATTCGAACTCCATCCGGAATCACAGTTTTGGGTTCGCAGTCGCTTCTGCGTTACGCGTTCGTTGGCACGCTCGATTTGGCTCGCTCAGTTTCCCGCGGTAGCGAGGAAGCCGGCATCCTTCATCAGGCCTTCGTGACGCTTCTCTTCCGTCTCGACCCATTTGGCGTAGTCCGCCCCGGTCAGGAAGGTGGTGTTGAAGGCGCCGCTCTTCATGAAGTCCTGCCACTCGGGTGTGGCACGCACCTTCTTGAACAGCTCGATGTAGTATTCGACCTGGTCCTTGGTGGCCTTCGGCGACATGAAGATGCCGCGCAGCATCAGATATTCCATATCGAGGCCCTGCGACTTGCAGGTCGGAATATCCTTCCAGGCTTTGCCGTCCGCGATCACTTCGTCATAGGCCATTTGCTTGCCGTCGAACACGCAGAGCGGGCGGAGTTTGCCGCCGCGCCATTGCGCAACCGCCTCGATCGGGTTGTTGACCGTCGAATCGACGTGGTTGCCGACCAGTTGGACCGCGACTTCTCCGCCGCCCTTGTAGGGAATGTAGGTGAATTTCGTGCCGGTGGCCTTCTCGACGGCGACCGTGATGATCTGGTCTTCCTGCTTCGATCCGGTGCCGCCCATCTTGATGCTGCCGGCCGGGGCCTGCTTCACGGCATCGACGAAGTCCTTGACGGTGTTGTAGGGCTTCTCGGCGTTGACCCAGAGCACGAACTCGTCGAGTGCCAGCATCGCAACCGGTGTCATGTCCTTCCAGTTGAAGGGAATGCCGGTCGCAAGCGGGGTCGTGAACAGGTTCGAGAGGGTGATGATGATCTTGTGGGGATTATTCGCCGAGCTTTTGACGTCGAGGAAGCCTTCGCCGCCGGCGCCGCCGGACTTGTTGATGACGACCATCGGCTGCTTCATCAGGCCGTGCTTTGTCACGATGCCCTGGATGGTGCGGGCCATCTGATCGGCGCCGCCGCCGGTGCCGGCAGGTACGATGAATTCGACCGGGCGAACCGGTTCCCAGGCGGCATTTGCCGCGACAGTGCCGGCGCCGAACATCGCGACCGTGGCTAGTGCAACATGTAAAACAGAGTGCTTCATTTGGCTTACTCCCCGTAGGATTTGAACGCCGTTCTTTGCCGGCTTTGCCTTTAACTCAACTCTTAACTCAACGCTTCCGATCCAATTCGAGTCTTCCCAGTTTTCCAGTCATATCGTGAGGTTTATTGAGGCGTTACTGCAGGTTAGAGTTGCAAGGACGCAATTGTAGGCCTGACCGTGGGACGCAGCATCCGCGTCTTTGGGATAAGTCTGAACAGTGAACCGACGCACCGGCCCGTGCGTGACAACGGTCAAACCGCCAATCAGGCTACCTTGGTGCTGCAAAAAACTGGCCCCCATCTACCCTGATCGCCCCTGTTTCCAATCCGGAACGCTTGCACGTATATTGGTATGCGATATGCCAAGACTGCAAATGAATAGTGGTGCCAACGCATAGCTCCGGCTGATTTGTCGCAGATGGGGCGCTGGCCGAAACGGCTCGGCGCAGCGCAAAAAAAAGAGGCCCCGGAGAACCGGGGCCTTTTAGTCTGGGAGGAAACCTGGAGTAATCGAGCCTGAAAACGCAGCCTGGGCGGCGCGTTAGCGGCCTCAGAGACCGAAGCGGGGAAGGTCGCCGTTACGGTTGGAGATGCGGGCGCTCGCGGCCAGCAGGCGGTCGATGGAGGCCATCAGCCGGGCGAACAGGGAGCCGGAGGGTACGAGGCCGATCGATGCAGTCTTGGACATTTGGTCCCCTTTTCGTGAGTGCGGAGTGGTTCCGCTTCGTGATCTCCTGTGAATTTATGTATACCAGATGCCAGTCGCAACGCATTTGTTTGCATGGCAGCAATTAGTCTTTTGCATCGCAACATAAATGGGACAATTGGCGGTTCCAATAATGAAAAGGCCGCCGGAAACCGGCGGCCTTGGTATTTTCGGAAGGGCTGAGAGGGGCTTACTCCGCCGCCTGCTTCCGCGGCGGATCGAGCGCGCCGGAATCATGGATTTCGGCCACCTGGTGATCGCTGAAGCCGAGCACCTGACGCAGGATTTCGTCGGTGTGCTCGCCGAGCAGCGGGGAGCGGGTCACCTCGGACGGGCTGTCCGACATCTTGATCGGATTGCCGACCGAAATGTACTTGCCGCGGGTCGGATGATCGACCTCGACCACGGTGCCGGTGGCGCGCAGCGACTCGTCTTCCGCGATCTCCTTCATCGACAGGATCGGGCCGCAGGGGATGTCGTCCTTGTTGAGGATTTCCATCGCCTCGAATTTTGTCTTCGTCATGGTCCACTGCTCGATGCGCGCGAAGATCTCGTTGAGGCGCGACAGCCGGGCAGGCGGCTTGGCGTAATCGGCGTGGGTCTTCCAGCCGGGCTCGCCGATCACGTCGCAGATCTTCTCCCACACCGGGGCCTGGGTGATGAAGTAGATGTAGGCGTTCGGATCTTGCTCCCAACCCTTGCATTTGAGGATGCGGCCGGGCTGGCCGCCGCCGGAATCGTTGCCGGCGCGCGGCACGGCATCGCCGAACGGAATGCCTTCGCCGAACTGGCTGTATTCCCTGAGCGGGCCGTGGGCGAGGCGCTGCTGGTCGCGCAGCTTGACGCGCGCGAGGTTGAGCACGCCGTCCTGCATCGCAGCCGTAACCTTCTGGCCCTGGCCGGTCATGGTGCGCTGATAGAGCGCGGTGACGATGCCGAGTGCCAGATGCAAGCCGGTGCCGCTGTCGCCGATCTGCGCGCCGGTGACCAGCGGCAATCCATCACGGAAGCCGGTGGTCGAGGCGGCGCCGCCGGTGCATTGGGCGACGTTCTCATACACCTTGCAGTCTTCGTAAGGGCCGGGGCCGAAACCCTTGATCGAGGCCACGATCATCTTCGGGTTGATGGCGTGGATCTTTTCCCAGGGAAAGCCCATGCGATCGAGCACGCCGGGACCGAAATTCTCGACCAGCACGTCGCAGCTCTTGATCAGCGCTGTGAGGACTTCCTTGCCCTTCGGGTTCTTGGTGTCGAGCGTGATCGAGCGCTTGTTGTGGTTGAGCATGGTGAAATACAGGCTGTCCACATTGGGGATGTCCTGCAGCTGGCCGCGCGTGATGTCGCCGACGCCGGGACGCTCGACCTTGATCACGTCGGCGCCGAACCAGGCCAGCAACTGCGTGCAGGTCGGTCCCGACTGGACGTGGGTGAAATCGAGAATGCGAACGCCCTTCAGCGCCTTAGACATATTTTCTCTCCTCTTACAATCTGTTGTCGTCATGCCCGCGAAGGCGGGCATCCAGTACTCACCATCGATTCAGTCGGGCACGGCCCTCGTCACACGATAGTTCGGCGGTTACTGGATTCCCCGCCTGCGCGGGGAATGACGCCGGTGGGTTGATCAGTTCATTTCTTCTTCAGCACGCTTTGCGGATTGAGGTTACCGATGCGGCCGCTTTCGGAGCCGGCCTGCGGATCGATCACCGCATTGATCAGCGTCGGCATGCCGGAATCCATTGCGGCGTTGACGGCGCGCTTCAGTTCATCGGGGGAGGTGACATGGACGCCGACACCGCCGAACGCTTCCATCATCTTGTCGTAGCGCGAGCCCTTGACGAACACGGTGGGCGCCGGATCTGTGCCCGCCGAATTCACGTCGGTGCCACGGTAGATGCCGTCATTGTTGAAGATCACGATGCAGACCGGCAGCTTGTAGCGGCAGATCGTCTCGACCTCCATGCCCGAAAAACCGAAGGCCGAGTCGCCTTCGACCGCCAGCACCGGCTTGCCGGTCTCGATCGCGGCGGCGATGCAATAGCCCATGCCGATGCCCATCACGCCCCAGGTGCCGACGTCGATGCGCTTGCGCGGCTGGTACATGTCGATGACGCCGCGGGCGAGATCGAGCGTGTTGGCGCCTTCGTTGACGAGGATCGCGTCCGGCCGTTCCTTGACGATCGTCCGGAGCACGCCGAGCGCGCCGTGATAGTCCATCGGCGAGTTGTTGTTCATCAGCCGCGGTGCCATCTTGGCGACGTTCTCTTCGCGCTTCTTGGCGACCGCGCCGGTCCAGTCCGAAGGAGCTGCCGCCCAGTTCGCGCCCATGCCTTCGAGCAGCGCCGAGACGCAGGAGCCGATGTCGCCGACCACGGGGGCGACGATCTCGACGTTGGAATCCATTTCCTTCGGCTCGATATCGATCTGGATGAATTTCTTGGGCGCTTCGCCCCACGCCTTGCCCTTGCCGTGCGACAAAAGCCAGTTGAGGCGCGCGCCGATCAGCATCACGACGTCGGCGTCTTTCAGGACGGTCGAACGTGCCGCACCCGCGCACTGCGGATGCAGGTCGGACAACAGCCCCTTGGCCATGCTCATGGGCAGGAACGGAATGCCGCTCTTCTCGACGAAGCTCTTGATCGTATCGTCGGCCTGGGCGTAAGCCGCACCCTTGCCGAGGATGATCAGCGGACGTTTTGCGCTCTTGAGCACGTCGAGCGCGCGCTTGACGGCTGACGGGGCGGGGATCTGCGCCGGTGCGGCGTCGATCACCTTCACCAGCGACTTCTGTCCGGCCTCGGCGTCCATCACCTGGCCGAAAAGTTTCGCCGGCAGATCGAGATAGACGCCACCCGGACGGCCCGAGACGGCGGCGCGGATCGCGCGCGCCAGGCCGATGCCGATATCCTGCGCATGCAGCACGCGGAATGCCGCCTTGCACAGCGGTTTGGCGATCGCGAGCTGGTCCATCTCCTCGTAGTCGCCCTGCTGCAGGTCGACGATCTCGCGCTCGGACGAGCCCGAAATCAGGATCATCGGAAAGCAGTTGGTGGTGGCGTGGGCGAGTGCCGTGAGGCCGTTGAGAAAACCGGGCGCCGAAACCGTGAGGCAGATTCCGGGTTTCTTGGTCAGGTAGCCGGCGATCGAGGCGGCGTTGCCGGCATTCTGTTCGTGGCGGAACGAGATCACGCGGATGCCCGCCGCCTGCGCCATGCGGCCGAAATCCGTAATCGGAATGCCGGGTACGCCGTAGATCGTGGTGAGGCCGTTGAGCTTCAGCGCATCGATCATGAGATTAAAGCCGTCGGTAAGCTCGCGTTCGGCTTGATTCGTATCGATGCTCTTGGCTGCGGTTACGGACATTCCACGTTCTCCCTGATCCCTGTGGTTCGGACGAGTTGATCGTCTTCTGCTGTGAAGTCGTTCTAACTGAACAATTCTCTAGCTAAACAATTCCTGGCCGTGCGCCTCAACGTAAGCGGCGAGACCCAGCGTGTGGTCGCGTGCGCGCTTCTCCGCCAATTCGGTATCGCGGGCTTCGAGCGCTTCGATCATGCCCATATGTTCGGGCAGTGATGTTGCCGTGCGGTCCACGCGACCGATCGTCAATTGCCGGTAGCCGCGCACATGCAGCAGGATATCGTTGGTCATATCGACCAGCACCGGAGACTCCGAAAGCGAGATCAGCGCCTGGTGGAAGGCGATATTGGCCTTGGAGTATTCTTCGACGTGATCCTGCGGCAGGCGGTCCTTGCCGAAGTCCTTGAAGAAATCGCGCAGCGCCGTGATGTCTTTCTTGCGCGCGGTGGTCGTGATCAGGCGCGCGGCCATGCTCTCGAGTGCGGCCCAGGCCCGGATCATGTCGACGATCTCGGTCTTGGTGCGGCGGACCACGACGATGCCGCGGCGTGGCACGGTTTTGACGAAACCGTCCTGCTCGAGCATCGCGATGGCTTCGCGAATGGGGGTGCGGCTGACGCCGAGGCGTTCGGACAGAGCGCGCTCGTCGAGCATCACCTGCTCGGGCGTCGCATAGATATCCATCTTGAGAATAGCTTCCTTCAAGGCTTCATAGGCCTTGTTCTTGAAGCTCGTCTCAGGTGCAATCCGAACGATTGCGATATCTGCTTCAGCCATTGCAGGCGTCGCCTTGGGTTGTTTGCGTGCGGGCACGATTCGTCTCCTCCAGTGGGAGACGTGTTGTAGCAGGGAATTGCCACAATATTTTTGGCATACCAAATACCACCATGTCAAGTTGTCAGTATTTTCAGCGTTTCCGGGGCATGAGGTGACTTGACTTTCTCGTCGCTGGCATACCAAATGCCATAAAATTTGCCCAGGAGGAAGTCCATGTCGAATCCCAAAGATGCGGTCCGCAAAGTTCTCGATGCGGTCGAGGCCGATAAGCGCACCAGCCTGACGGCTCCGGAGGGCAAACTGGTTTGCGATGCCTACGGAATCCCCGTTCCGAAGGAGGGGGTGGCCAAATCCGCGGCCGAGGCCGCCAAGCTCGCCGCCGATATGGGCTTCCCGGTGGTGATGAAGATCGTCTCGCCGGACATTCTCCACAAGACCGAGGCCGGCGGCGTCATGGTGGGCGTCAAGACCGCGGCGGATGCGGAAAAGAATTACGAGACCATTCTCGCCAATGCGAAGAAGTACAAGGCGGACGCCAAGATCGAGGGCATCCAGGTCCAGCAGATGCTGGCCGGCGGCACCGAGGTCATCGTCGGCTCCATCACCGACGGCTCGTTCGGCAAGCTCGTCGCCTTCGGCCTCGGCGGCGTGCTGGTCGAAGTGTTGAAGGACATCACCTTCCGCCTCGCGCCCGCCACCAAGGACGATGCGCTGTCGATGCTCGACGGCATCCAGGCCAATGAGATGTTGAAGGGCGTGCGCGGCGGCGATCCGGTCAACCGTGAGGCGCTGGCCTCAGTCATTGTCAAAGTGTCGCAGCTCGTCAGCGATTTCCCCGAAATCGTCGAACTCGATCTCAACCCGGTGTTCGCCACCAAGAACGACGCGATCGCCGCCGACGTACGTATCGTCGTCGACTTCGACTACAAGCCGCGCCCGGCGCCGCGCCCGAACGACGAGATCGTCGCCGCGATGAATCGCATCATGCAGCCGAAGGCGGTCGCCGTGATCGGCGCCTCCGCCGAGGACGGCAAGATCGGCAACTCCGTGATGAAGAACCTGATCAACGGCGGATATAAAGGCGACATCTATCCGATCCACCCCAAGGCCGCCGAGATCCTGGGCTACAAGGCCTACAAGAGCGTCAAGGACGTTCCCGGCGTGATCGACACCGCGGTGTTCGCGATCCCCGCGAAATTCGTCGCCGGCGCATTGATCGAATGCGGCGAAAAGAAAATCCCCGGCGCGGTCCTTATTCCGTCGGGCTTTGCCGAAGCCGGCGCGCCCGAGCTGCAGGCTGAAATCGTCGAGATCGGCCAGAAATACAACGTCCGCCTGATGGGGCCGAACATCTACGGCTTCTATTATACGCCGGCCAATCTCTGCGCCACGTTCTGTACCGCCTACGACGTCAAGGGTTCGGCGGCGCTGTCGTCGCAGTCCGGCGGCATCGGCATGGCGATCATCGGCTTCTCGCGTTCGGCCAAGATGGGCGTCTCCGCGATCGTCGGCCTCGGCAACAAGTCTGATATCGACGAGGACGATCTGCTGGCTTTCTTCGAGCAGGATCCCAACACCGCGATCATCGCGCAGCACTGCGAAGACCTGAAAGACGGCCGCGCCTTCGCGGAAGCCGCCAAGCGGGTTTCCAAGAAGAAGCCGGTGGTGGTGCTCAAGGCGGGCCGGACCTCGGCCGGCGCCAAGGCGGCCTCGTCGCACACCGGCGCGCTCGCCGGTAACGACAAGATCTACGAGGATGTGTTCGCGCAATCAGGCGTGATCCGCGCTCGCTCGTTGCGCCAATTGCTCGAATTCGCGCGCGGCGTGCCTGTCTTGCCGACGCCGAAGGGTGAGAACATCCTGATCATCACCGGCGCGGGCGGATCCGGCGTGCTGTTGTCGGACTCCTGTGTCGACAATGGCCTGTCGCTGATGGCGATGCCGCCGGACCTCGACGTCGCGTTCCGCAAATTCATCCCGCCGTTTGGCGCTGCCGGAAATCCTGTGGATATCACCGGCGGCGAGCCGCCGATCACCTACGTCAACACCGTCAAGCTCGGCCTGTCGGACGATCGCATCCACTCGCTGATCCTCGGCTACTGGCACACCATCGTCACGCCGCCGATGGTGTTCGCCCGCAATATGGTCGAGGTGAAGAAGGAGATGGAGGCCAAGGGCTTCGTGAAGCCGATCGTCGCCTCGCTCGCCGGCGACGTCGAGGTCGAGGAGGCCGCCGAATATCTCTACCAGAACGGCATCCCGGCCTACGCCTATTCGACCGAACTGCCGGTCGAAGTCCTGGGCGCCAAGTACAAATGGGCGCGCGGCGCGGGCCTGCTCTGAGGTCTATGACCCTCATGGTGAGGAGCGCGGCAACGCCGCGCGTCTCGAACCATGGGGCCACGGATACCCGGTGTTGATCCACTACGGATGGATGCAGGTCGCGATGAAGCGAAACGTGATCCGGCGCAAACCACTCGAGCCGAAATCAGGTCCAGACAGTGAGACCGACGCGCGAGACGTCGGCGTTCAATCCGTCGATCGCGCGCTCTCGATCATCGAAACATTGGCCGAGGACGACAAGGGCTATCGCCTGAGCGATCTCGCCATCCGCACCGGGCTCTCGACCTCCACCGTGCATCGCCTGCTGGCGACGCTGGAAAGCCGGCGCTTCGTGCAGTTCGACCGCACCGAATCCAAATGGCATGTCGGTGCGCGCAGTTTCACGGTCGGTGCGACCTTCGCCCGCCGCCGCAACTTCTCGGCCCAGGCGGTGCCGTATTTGCGCAAATTGCGCGACCTCACGCGCGAGACCGCCAATCTGGCCGTCGTCGACGATGAATTCATCGTCGTGCTCACGCGCATGGAAAGCCGCGAGATCATGCGCTCGCTGACCCAAGTCGGCGGCCGCGTCGCGATGGTGGCTTCCGGCGTCGGCAAGGCGGTGCTCGCTACCTGGTCCGACGAGGACGTCAATGCGATCATCCGCCATCACGGCATGCCGCGGCTGACGGAAAAATCGATCGTGCGGCCGAGCGATTTGTTCAAGGAGCTCGAAAAAGTTCGCCGTCACGGCTACGCCATCGACGACGAGGAAGCCTGCATGGGCCTGCGCTGCATCGCCGCCGTGGTCTACAATGATTGCAGCGAACCCCTGGCCGCGATCTCCGTCTCCGGCATGACCAGCCGTCTCACCGACGACCGCCTCGCAGCACTCGGAGAAACCGTGCGCGAGGTGGCGGCGGAATTGACGTTGGCGCTTGGCGGCGTGATGCCGGCGGCGAGGTCGGCCTGAGCGGGGGCGGGCGCTTTCGGGCGAAGGCTGGCGAAGCCAAAAGTTCAGCTGCCGGCGGTTCGCCGCCGCGCAGGCGGCGGGTGTTTCCACCCTCATGCAAGATCGACGCAGGGCCGCGCCGGTGTCGCCGGCCGCCGGCTGGGCTTTTACGTCGACTGCTTTTCGATCGCAGCCTTCACCCGTTCCGGCGTGAACGGCACGGTGCGCAGCCGCACCCCGGTGGCGTCGAACACCGCATTCGCAAGTGCCGCCGCGACCGGCGCGGTCGCGGCTTCGCCGGCGCCGACCGGGGGCTGATCGGGCCGTGAGACGAGATCGATCTCGATCTTCGGCACCTCCGACATGGTGAGGATCGGATAGCTTGTCCAATCGGTGCTGGTGACGCGCGCGCGATCGAACGTGACTTCCTCATACAGCGCGCGGCTCAGCGTCTGGATGATGCAGCCTTCGACTTGCGAACGCACGCCGTCGGGGTTGACGATCAGGCCGCAATCATGCGCGCAAGCGACACGCTCGACCTTGATCTTTCCGGTCGCCCGCTCGACCGCGACTTCCATCCCCATCGCCAGATAGGTTTCCTGGAACTTGTAGTGGATGTAGGCGATGCCGCGGCCGCGCATGATAGGTCCGCTGCGTTCGGCGGCCGGCGAGGGACGTGGCTGCCACTTCATCATCGCGACGGTGCGCTTCAGGACCTCGATGCCGCGCGGATCGCTCAGGCCCTTGAGCCGCAGTTCGGCAGGATCGCGCCCGATCGCCGCCGCCAACTCGTCGAAAAAGCTCTCGACGGCGAAGCAGTTGGCGATCTTGCCGGGTGCGCGCAGGTTGGACGGACGCAGCGGTGCATCCTTCAGCCAATGCGCCACCACGCTCTGGTTCGGCGCGGCGTAAGGCGGCCCGCCGTTCTGGCTGATCAGGCCGGTCGATAGTCCCATCGGCTGCGCAATACCGGCGTCGCCGGGGCCGAGCAGCGGAATGTTCGGCAGGCCGCGCGTGGCTTCCGGGATCCACATCTCGGTGCGCCAATCCAAAATCTTGCCTTCGGCGTCGATCGAACCGGAAATCTCCAGAAGCTGCGGCGGACCTTTCGGGTCCCAGCCGTGCTCATCCTCGCGCGTCCATTGCACGCGCACCGGACGCGCCGCCGCGCGCGACAGCAGCGCGGCGTCGGCCGCCGCATCGTCATGACCGTTCATGCCGTAACAGCCGGCGCCATCGAGATAGACCACGCGGATCTTTTCGGCCGGCAGGCTGAACAAGCGCGCCACGATGCCGCGCAACCGGTGCGGGGCCTGGGAGGCGGTCCAGACCGTCGCGCCGTCGGCTCGCATGTCGGCGACCGCGCAGGACGGCCCCATCGAGGCGTGCGACTGCATCGGCCAGTAATAGGTGGCCTTCACGGTCTTGGCGTCCGCCGGAATCGCCGGACTGGCCTCGCCGGTGCCGCTGATCTTCTCGTCGCGGGTGAAGGGGCCGGCTTTCATGAGTGACGGGACATCGGCCTGCGGCGGCAAGGTCGTGGCCGCGCTCCACCGACACTTCAGAGCGCGCATCGCCTTGATGACGGTCCACTCGTCCTCGCCGACGAGGCCGAGGAAATCCTTGATCCGGACGAGCCTCACACCGGCGAAGTCCTTGATCGAGGATTCATCGACCGACACCAGTGACGCGCCGATCGAAGCCGGACGGATGACGCGGCCATGCAGCATGCCGGGCAGCGAGAAGTCCTGCATATAGGTGTGTGTGCCGGTCGACTTCGCCGGCACGTCCGGGCGCGGCAGCGGCTTGCCGACGATGGTGTAATCCTTCGGGTCCTTCAGTGGAGCCTTCGGATCGAGCTTGAGATCGAAGCGCTTGCCGGCGAGGAGTTCGGCGAAATGGATCCCGCCGCCCGCTTTCGGCCGCACCATGCCGTCGCCGGTTGTGAGGTCGGCGGCCGGCACATTGAGCTTCTGAGCCGCCATGTCGATCAGCGCTTTCCGCGCGGTTGCCGCGGCCTGTCGCACCTGCACGCCGCCGCGCTGGATGCCGGTCGAGCCCGCGGTCGGTCCCTGGTCGGGCGTGGTCGCGGTGTCACCTTCGACAAAGCTGATCTTGTCGACGCTGATGCCGAGCTCTTCGGCCGCCATCTGGGGGATGGCGATACGCAGGCCCTGACCGAGATCGACTTTGCCGCAATAGAGCGACACCGATCCGTCGGCATTGATGACGAAATAAGCGTCGACGGCATCGGGCGAGAGCGTGCGGGCGGACGCGGCGTCTTGCGCGTGCGCCCGATCGGGCTTGGCGCCAAGCCACGCGAAGCCGATAGTGAGGGCGCCACCTTGCAGCAGCGTGCGGCGGGAGAAGCGAGTATCCAAATTCATGTCAGCCTCCCTGTCCGCTGGCGGCCATCACGGCTTTCACCACGCGCACATGCGAGCCGCAGCGGCAGAGATTGCCGTCAAGCTCAGTGCGCACCTGATCTTCGGTCGGCTTGGGTACGCGGGTCAGCAGGCCGGCCGCGCTCATGATCATGCCGTTGGTGCAATAGCCGCATTGCGGCACCTGTTCCCTGATAAAAGCGGCCTGCAGCGGATGCGGTTGCGCTACCGTGCCGAGCCCTTCGAGCGTCGTGACGGTCTTGCCCTTGGCTTCCCCGATGGCGGTCTGGCAGGAGCGGATGGATTTTCCGTCCAGCAGCACCGTGCAGGCGCCGCATTGCCCGAGCCCGCAGCCAAACTTGGCAGCGGTCAGGCCGAGGTCGCGCAGCACATAAAGCAGCGGCTTGTCGGAATCTGTGGCTTCGACGCTCCGCGCGGAGCCGTTGATGCGTAGGTCGTAGGCAGCCATGGCGCGCTCCCTGATGTCGGGATTTTGAGATCAACACATCGACGAAATCAGGCGAAAGTCTAACCTGTTGCACCGACCGAGGCAAAGAACCCTTCCGGTTGGGCCAGTTCCACCAGTCGCTTCCGCTCGACCAGCCAGAACCGGTTGCCGATATTTCGCACGAAATTGCGGTCATGCGAAACGATCAGGCAGCTTGCCTGCGGGTCGAGCAATTCCTCCTCCAGTGCTTCCTGCCCCTCGATGTCGAGATGGTTGGTCGGCTCATCCAGCAGATAGAAGCTGGGCTGGGTCAGCCGCAGCAACAGCATGCCGAGACGCGCCTTCTGGCCACCCGAGAGTTGTCCGACCGGACGGGCCTGCTTCTCGATGGCAAGGCCACAGCCCGCGAGCAACGTGCGCGCCCGCTGGTCGCCGACGTCGAAGCGGCGGACGATCGCGCGCATCGGCGTTTCCCTGTCATCAAGCCCGGCGAGTGCCTGATCGCAATAGCCGAGCACCAGCGACTGCGTCGCCTTGACGCCGGCCAGCGCGGCGTCCGGATGTTCGATGGCCGTGCGCAGCATCGTCACCAGCCGGGTCTTGCCGCACCCGTTCGGCCCCAGCAACACGATCCGGTCGCCCTTGCCGATGAACTGCTTGCCGGTTTTGAACAACAACCGGCCGTCTGGCGTCTCGACCGCGGCGTCCTCCAGCGTGACCAGAACCTTTGCATGCGTTGCGCGGTTGGCGAGCCGGATCATGCCGGCGGATCGTTCGAGATGCGCCGGCTTGGCCGCATCTTCCAGCCTCTCGGCGCGCGCCTTCAATTGCCGGGTTTTCGACAGCAGCAAGTCGCTTCCGGAATTGATGCCGACATTATTGAGCTTCGCCGCCTGCTGGCGCAGTTGCTGCGCCGTCTTGAGATCGCGCTGGTAGCGCCGCTCGTCCGCGGCATCGGTCTCGCGAAGCGCCGCGCGCGCCGGCGTATAGGGCAATGAAAACAGTTGCGACTGCTCGGGGCGCAGGAACAGCGTCCGGTTGGTGGTCGTATCGAGAAAGGCGCGGTCGTGACTTGATATGACGATGGGCATCTCGCGCGGCAGCGTGTTCAGCCAAGCTTCGAGCTGACCGATCCGCTCAAGATCGAGATGGTTGGTCGGCTCGTCGAGCAGCAGCACGTCAGCCTCCGTCACCAGCACGCGGGCCAGCATCGCAAACCGCTGCCAGCCGCCGCTCAATTGCTTCAGCGGCATCTCGCGCAGCGCCTCGGGCACCCCAAGCTGGTCCAGCGCCATGTCGACCCGCCAACTTTCGCTGAGCTGCGGGTCGGCGGCGAGCGCTTCGAGCACGGCCGCATGGACGGTGAGGTCCATCAGCGCTTCCGGCACGTTCTGCTCGACATATCCCAGCGTCAGTCCACGCGACCGGGTGATCTCGCCTTCGCTGGCTTCCACGGTGCCGGCCACGCAACGCAGCAGCGTGGTCTTGCCGCGGCCGTTGGCGGCGACAAGCCCGATCCGGTCGCCGGCATTGACGACGAAATTGAGCTGCGAAAACAGCGGCGCGCCGAGGCTCACGCCGAGATTGCGGATAGTGATAAGCGTCATGATCGTTCTCTGGTCTTGCCGCGATCACGTCGATCCGGGGCACGCAGCCTTCGTCGGATGTCGGTGTCAAAGCGCGGCGATGAATGAATGCAGGTGAGCGCAAGAAGGGCGCAACGCTGCATGGCCACGAAGGGCAGACCAGGAAGAAGTTCTGTAAGAAGTCCTAGGTCAGCCCTGCAAACGCATTTGCAGGGCGTTGACTGGGCCACGCTGGCGATAATGCCGGAAGAATGTCGTCATCGCGCGGCCCTCCTTTCTTAGGTGAGTGAGCGCCAAAATAACGCAACCGGCGCGGGAGGGCAAGCCGGAGACTCCGCCACGTCAGATTCTAACAGCGGCAGTATGCCTTGGGCCTTCTTCACTGCATCGCTTGCGCGATCTTTTCCGCCGCCATCAGGGTCGGGAAGTTGGTGTTGGCGCAGGGCACGACGGGGAATATCGAGGCGTCGACAACGCGCAGGCCCTGCACGCCCTTGACGCGGCCCTGGGTGTCGACGACCGCCATCGGGTCGTCCGGGCGGCCCATGCGGCATGAGCAGGAGGCGTGCCACACGCCGATGGTCGCCTTGCGCACGAAGGCCTCCAGCGCCTGGTCGTCGCCCATCACCTGGTCGAAGGTAAATCCCTCGACCACGAAATTGTCGATCATGTAGCTGCGCAGCGCCGCCGGCCCGTCCATCATGGTGGCCGCAATCCTGGTGAGGATCTTGTTCTTGGCGTTGACGACGCCGATCTTGCGCACGCGGTCGGAGTAGGAAGCCGGGAACGGCTTGTCGGTCACTGCCTTGAGCGGCGCGCTCATCTGCAATCCCGCCATCTTGCGAAAGCCGCTCATCAGGCGTTCGAGGTCGCGGCGATCGGACAGCAAATTGAACTGGACGATCGGCTCTGCCCGTGGGTCACGCGAGGCAAGCTTGACCTGGCCGGTCTCGGAATAGGTCTTGTTGACGAAAGTAAGCATCGAGGCGATCTGCTCGCCGACCGCATGCCAGGCCGACTTGCTCAGCACGGCGACGAACATGTCGCCTTTGGGCACGCCCGCCAGCCCCGAGGAGTAACGCAAGCCAACCTGGATGTGGCGCCTTGTGTGTTCGTTCATGCGCGCGCCGGGGCGAACGAACGACGACAGCGAGATCGAGGGATGGTCCATCAGGCGCTGGCCGACGCCTTCAAGTCCCATCACGACGGGAATGCCGAGATCGTTTAGATGTCCGACCGGGCCGATGCCGGCGCGCAAGAGATGCGCGGGCGAATGGATCGCGCCGCAGGACAGGATCACCTCATTGCCGCGGAACTCCTGCTCCCGGCCGTCGACCACTGCTTTGACGCCGATGCAGCGGATGCCGTCGAACAACAGTTCCTTGACGACGGTGTTGGTGAGAATGGTGAGGTTGGCGCGCTTGCGGGTTTCGCGGTCGAGATAGCCCATCGCGGCCGAGACGCGCGCCTCGTCCTGGTTGGAATGCGTCACCGGAAAATAGCCGTCGACGAATTCGCCGTTCTGGTCGGGCAGGAAATTGAAGCCCGCGAGCTTGCAGGCTTCGGCGACGGCCTGGGAGTGCCGGGTCCAATGCGCCTGCGGAATGCGGCGGACCGGGATGCGGCCATCCTTGCCGTGATATGGCCCATCGAAATCCAGATCGCGCTCTACCTTTTTGAAATACGGCAGCACGTCCTTCCAGCCCCAGCCGGCCGCACCGCGCGCTTCCCATTCCTCATAGTCGGTCGGCGCGCCGCGGTTGGCCAACTGGCCGTTGATCGAGGACCCGCCACCCAGCACGCGCGCCTGCTCGTATTTGCGCAGCGGCGGCCGGTCTGCCTCCGGATTATTGTGGCTGACGATCTGGGTCGTGACCTTGAGTTCGGTCCAGTGAAAGCGCGGATCGAAATAGGCGGTGCCCGAATAGCTGTCGCGAATCTCCGGCGGCTCGTTGCCCGGCGGTGTGTCCTGGCCGGCCTCGCACAGCAGGACCTTGTTGGTGCTTTTCGCCGACAGCCGGTGCGCCATGACCGAACCTGCCGAGCCGCCGCCTACGATGATCGTGTCATACACTTGGGCAGTCACTTGGACAGTCACTTGGGCATTCCCTCTTGTTGTTGATCTTGTTGCCCGGGAAGCTAGCGCACCTCCGTTTGCGGGTCACGCCGGCCATTGTCGGCGCCAGGATCGCCGCTTCCAAATGCTCCGGTCGCAGTGTAGCGTCCGTTCGGACCCCGGTCATAAAGTAGTGTCGCGGGATGACACTACCGAAGTGGGGCTAGTTTGGTGTTTCCGACCGACCTTCCATCGTTTCTCGATCTGATTCGCCAGCACGGCGATGCAGCCTACAGCCTCATGTTCGCCTATGCGTCCGCGCACAGCCTGCTGATTACGCTGTTTGCGGGCTACGCGGTGCATTCAGGCGCGCTCAATTTCGGCACGCTCATCGTGGTCTGCTGGTGCGGTACCTTCACCGGTGATGTGATCCGCTTCTGGATCGGCCGGCGTTATGGCACCCGCTGGCTCGGATCGTTCCCAAAACTTGAACGTACCGTCCAGATCGCGGCCCGGCTGGCCGATCGTCACTATGTCTGGATGATCCTGTTCCACCGTTATCCCTATGGCATTCGCGGCGTCGCGGGCTTTGCGTATGGAATATCGCAGCTGCCCTGGTCGACGTTCCTGGCGCTCAATTTCGTCGCGGCAGGCCTCTGGTCCTGCGGGATCGTCTCGGCCGGCTATGCCTTCGGCCAGGTCTCGGAGAAGGTTTTGAGCGATGCTTCCTCGGGCCTCGCCTTCGCGCTGCTGGTCGCCTTCCTCGGCATCTCCTGGATTTTGAGCAAGAAGCTCGAGCGCGCCGCCGAGCGAAACTAGCCGGGACCGCAATCGCGTTTTGCAGCGGAACAGACCTCGGCGAACAGTCCTTCTGGACAGCGGCGGGTTTTCCGGTTGATATGCGACGAAATAACACGATGCGGCAATCGTTGACCGACGCCGCTCCGCATAAGCCTGGAGGAACTCCCATGATCCCGTTTCCTACGCGCCTGATCGGCGCGATCGTCGCGCTGACCCTCGCGGCAGGCAGCCCGGCCCTTTCACAGCAGCTCGAACTCAAGGTGATGGCGCCCGCGGCGCCCGGCGGCGGATGGGATCAGACCGCCCGCGCAATGCAGCAGGCCCTTGTCGCCGCCGGTATCGCGCGCAGCGTCCAGGTCACCAACGTGGCGGGCGCCGGCGGCAGTGTCGGCATCGCGCAGTTCGTCAACGGCGCCAAGGGCGACGGCAACCAGCTGATGGTGAACGGATTCGTGATGGTCGGCGCGCTGGCCATGAACAAATCGCCTGTCACGCTCGAGCAGGTGACGCCGATTGCGCGCCTCACCGAGGAGATTCAGGTGATCGTCGTGCCGGCGAATTCGCCGATCAAGACGGCGCAGGATCTGGCCGCCGCGGTCAAGGCTGATATTGCCAAGGTCACCTTTGCCGGCGGCTCGGCCGGCGGCGTCGACCACGTGATGGCTGCGCTGTTTGCCGGTACGATCGGCGCCGACGCGAAAAAGATAAATTACATTCCGTTTTCCGGCGGCGGCGAGTCGCTTGCCGCCATTCTCGGCGGCAAAGTCACCGCGGGCGTTTCAGGCCTCAGCGAATATGACGGCCAGATCAAATCAGGCAAATTACGCGCGCTCGGCGTGACCTCGGAAAAACGGATTCCCGGCGTCGATATTCCGACTTTCAAGGAGCAGGGGATTGATCTCGTGCTGGCCAACTGGCGCTCGGTAATGGCGCCTCCCGGCATCACGGCGGAACAGAAGAAGACGCTGAGCGATGCCGTTGAAAAGATGGTCAAGTCCGCCGCCTGGAAGGACATTCTCAAGCAGAAGGGCTGGGATGATGCCTATCTCGGCGGCGATGCGTTCGCCGATTTCCTGAAGAAGGAAACTGTGCGCGTCACCGACGTGCTGAAGTCGGTCGGCCTCGTCAAATCATGAGCGACCTTCCGCAGGGGCCGGCGGAGCGGCGCATCGATTCTGCGGGCGTTGTGATTGCCGTTGCGCTCGCCGCCCTGGCCGTGGTGCTGGTATGGGACGCGAGCCAGCTGCAATCCAACAATCCCTATGGCATGGGGCCCCATGTGATGCCTGTCGTCATCGCCGTGGGGCTCGGCATTCTCGCGATCGGCAATCTGGTCGAGGCGCTGCGCGGCAATCTGCCGGCACGCGAGAGCGCCGATCCCAAAGCGGTGTGGCTTATTCTCGGCGGGTTGGCGCTGCTGATCGCCATCATCGCTCTTGGCGGCGGCTTTATCCCGGCGACCACGGCATTGTTCGTCGCCACGGCGACGGCGTTCGGGCGGCGCGCCATTCTCGCCGACCTCGCGATCGGCTTCGTCATGACCACCCTGATCTATGTCGCCTTCAGTCGGCTGCTGACGTTGAGCCTTCCCGCCGGCCCACTGGAAAGGCTGTTTTGATGGACGCCTTCTTCGCACTCGCGCATGGCATGGCCGTCGCCATGCAACCGATGAATTTGCTTTACGCGCTGATCGGCGTGCTGCTCGGCACCGCGGTTGGCGTGTTGCCCGGCATCGGGCCTGCGCTCACCGTCGCCTTGCTGCTGCCGGTGACCTACAAGCTCGATCCCGGCGGTTCGCTGATCATGTTCGCCGGCATCTATTACGGCGGCATGTATGGCGGATCCACCACCGCCATCCTCATCAACACGCCCGGCGAGAGCGCATCGATGGCGACCGCGCTGGAGGGCAACAAGATGGCCAAGGCCGGCCGCGGCGGGCCTGCACTCGCGACGGCGGCAATCGGCTCGTTTGTCGCCGGCACCATCGCCACCATTGGTCTCGCCTTCCTGGCGCCTTGGCTGGTCGACTTCGCGGTGCACTTCGGGCCGGAAGATTATTTTGCGCTGATGTGCGTGGCTTTCGTCACGGTGTCGGCAACCTTCGGAAGTTCGCCGATCCGCGGACTAACCAGCCTGTTCATCGGGCTGACGCTCGGGTTGATCGGCATCGACAAACTCACCGGCCAGCCCCGGCTCGCCTTCGGCATCCCCGAACTGCTCGACGGCGTCGAAGTGACGACGCTGGCCGTCGGCTTGTTCGCAGTGGGGGAGGCGCTCTACGTCGTCTCGCGCCGTCATCACTCCGAAGAAAAGCTCGAACCGGTGCGCGGCTCGCTATGGATGACCAAAGAGGACTGGCAACGGTCGTGGAAACCGTGGCTGCGTGGCACCATGTTCGGTTTTCCGATCGGCGCATTGCCGGCCGGCGGCGCGGAGATTCCGACGTTTCTATCTTACTCCACCGAGAAGCGCCTCGCAAAACATCCGGAGGAATTCGGCAAGGGCGCCATCGAAGGCGTCGCCGGACCTGAAGCCGCCAACAACGCCTCCGCCGCCGGCACGCTCGTGCCGTTGCTGACGCTCGGGCTGCCGACGTCGGCTACCGCCGCGATGATGCTGGCGGGCTTTCAGCAATACGGCCTCAACCCGGGGCCGCTATTGTTCGCCGAGCGGCCCGATCTGGTGTGGGGCCTGATCGCAAGCCTGTTCATCGCCAACGTCATGCTGCTGGTGCTCAACCTGCCGCTGGTCGGCCTGTGGGTGAAACTGCTCGCGATCCCGCAGCCGTGGCTTTACGCCGGCATTCTGGTGTTTGCGACCACCGGCACCATCGCAGCAAAACCGTCGGTGGTCGAACTGTCGATGCTGGCGGGTTTCGGCGTGATGGGTTTCCTGATGCGCCGGTTCGATTTCCCGATCGCGCCTGTCGTGATCGGTCTGATCCTGGGGCCGATCGCCGAAAGCCAGTTGCGCCGCGCGATGTCGATCAGCCTCGGCGATCCCATGGCGCTGCTGCAAAGCCCGATGTCGGCGACGCTGCTCGGCATCGCGCTGATTGCGCTGGTGGCGCCGTTCGTGATGCAGGGGCTGGGACGGTTCAAGGCGAACGAGGATTAGGTTTCCTGATCCTGCTCCAAGAGCTCGACGCAGCGACTGATCCGCTTGCCTATCAAGGGTCTCCTCCGACAGTTTCCGGCGCGTTGAAGGGAGGCTAACATGTTGCCGCGTCGTCATGCGATAGGGGTAGGTGCAGCGCAGGAGAGCGAAGATGCTGACAGCCGATATGAAGCGGATTGTCGAGGAGCAACTGCTTGGTTTCGTGGCAACGACGGCCCCCGATGGCACGCCCAATCTGTCGCCGAAGGGCGCGTTCTTCGTGGTGAACGACAACACGATCGCATTCGGCGAAATCCGCTCGCCCGGGACGATCCGGAATCTGCGAACCAACCCGCGCATCGAGATCAACTTCGTCGATCCCTTCGTGCGCAAGGGCTACCGGTTTGCCGGCACGGCAACGGTCGTGGAGCGTGGGGAGGGCGGCTTCGATGCGCTGCTTGGCCAGTACCGCGGCGCGCTCGCGCCGCGATTGCGCGCCATCGTGGCTGTTGCGGTGACGAGGGCGCTTCCGCTGACATCGCCGGTCTATGACGACGGGGCCGCGGAGCCGGAGGTCAGGCGCGGCTGGACCACCCGGTTCCGCAAGCTGCAGCCGAACCAGCGTTTTATGGAATGACGCCTTGAAGGCCCGGCCAAGGGCCGCAGGGCGGACTATTCAGTCCGCTCCGCGGACCCTGTCATTTGAACATGCCAAGAATCCACTTGATGAGCTGATCAACCGGCGAAGGCTTTGGATACGGCAGCGAGCCATCCTTCGATGTCGCCATGCCTCCGCGCACGCCGGACAGCTGGTCGATGCTCAACTCTTGATCGTTATGCATGTGTTGATCTCCTCTCAACCGGTGGACGTCTGATCCACCGTACCGGGAGGGTAGAGGCAACGCTCTCCCGAGGCTGTGATCCACGTCACGAACTGCTGGCCGCGGGTGGCGGTGCACTCCATGCTCGCCGGAGTCCAGCAAGCCGGCTCCGAGAGATTCCTTAACCGGTTCAAGACATTTTTCCCGTCGGGCAAATAAATTCTGATTTACAGAAAATGTGTCAAGCCCGGAAATTCAAAATATTTCGCTTTATCCGAAAAGAAAATCAGGGCATGAATCTGTCGTCTCACCCGAAGAGGGGCGCTCGCGATCGCCACGAACGCGCGGTGGGATGCGGTGGACGCGGAATGCGCAAGGCGAACGCGCATGACGCGTACGGCGAAGTCGTGTGGTCCTGACGCCCCGAGTCTGGCGTCGACGGTGGCAAAAGTGCATGGCTCACCGGGGAGAGCACGAAGTAAGCCGTAAAGCCATTGCGCAGGGAATGTCGGATGTTCTCCGCTGAACCTGTATGCTCGTGTGCGCACTTTCTTGTGCACATTGCGCACGAGACCGCGGGTGCAGCGCGCATCCGGCATTCCCTGCGCCCTCAGTTTGGAGAGGGCGGGCGTTACCTGCAAAGCTCGGGCACAATGTGCCGCGAGATCGCGAAACCATTTCCTCGTCGTCCCGGCGAAGGCCGGGACCCATAACCACCGGCAGCAATTGTCTTGTACGCTGATCGTGATCTTCCTTTTCCAACAAAGTCTGCCGCGGCGTATGGGTCCCGGCGTTCGCCGGGACGAGTGCGTCCGTGAGGACGCTTTGACTGAACGGTGTAAGTCCGTTCTGGAGTTGGTCGCAACTCCACAATCGAAGGAAACTGCGTCGCCGAG